>SDBT01000098.1_pt1 | contig 107722 bp, 94 predicted proteins | sample 2277101 | NCBI WGS metagenome assembly SDBT01 (sample SAMN10404973, study PRJNA504765) | marine sediment metagenome | isolation source: marine sediment core GS10_PC15, 103 cmbsf | place: Arctic Ocean: Southern Knipovich Ridge | collected 2010
AGGCACATACTCGAGAATGTCTCCCGGTTGGCAGTCGAGCTCACGACAGATCGCATTGAGAGAAGAGAACCTCACACCTTTCAGCTTCCCCGTTTTAAACAGCGAAAGGGCTGTGAGTGAAATACAGATGCGTTTCGAGAGTTCGGTCAATGACATCTTTCTACGAGCCAACATCACATCCAGGTTTACTTGTATAGCCATGATTCCAAGATATACAGGAATTTTAATTAGTCAAGCAAAATCTTTAACTAATTCTTAATAATTTTTAATTATAAATTAAAATTACCGAGGTAGAAGCACCGACTTGGTCACAACTTGGCCACACTACGGTGTAAGCCCTTGTGCCACAACACGAGTATGGGGTTCGACCCCCTCCCACCCCTTCCTTTGTAACCTTATATCCCCCAATAACCCCGAATAACGTGAAATCGTTTTGGTCACGTTTTGGCCACAATTGAACCCGCCTGAGTTTAGGTTGCAATTTGGAGCAGATTTGCTTTTTTTATATTGATGATTAGTCACAAGAAAGAGGATGCTTGCCCGTTGCGGCGGGTGAGCTTAGTCGTTCCGGTGAATTCTGTGCAAGAAGCCCTCGACGAACCGGCAGGCGATCTGCCGGTTGGAGCAAAAAAAGACCGGGATTTGGAAGTCGACGACGATGGAAAGAATGGTTCCGAGGAACGCGTTCGGGTGGGCGCCCGATCGATAAGGATTTTCGGGACAGGTTAAGAAATACAAACCATTTTCAAGCAAGGAGAAACAGACATGGGTGACAAGGGGAAAAAAGATAAAGGCAAAAGAGAACAACAGAAGAAGGCACAGCGTAGTCCAAAGGAAAAACGGAAGGCGAAAAAAGATAAGAAGAATGAGTAAATGCCCAGTGGTGCCCGGTAACTTCGAATCAAGCAAGGAAGTTGTCTGCCAGTTACTAGAAGAGGCAATTCAACCGGTCACAAATCGCAGCCTAACCAGTCGTTCAACCGGATTCGTCTAAAGCCTCCCCCGGCTGCCTGACGCCCTGAACCGAGGCTGCGCTTGGGATCGGCCCGGTCGATTTGAGAGTGAAAAAACGGTCCCAATTCAGTCGCAATACGGTGTACCCCTGTGTCACAACGCGAGTATGGGCATCAGCCAGGCGATGCCTGTTCGATTCCCCCCACCTCCATTTTGATAAACAAAGAAAAATGACTTCTGATAAAGAAGCCTTATTATCTTGCCACGCAGTTCAAGTCAATGTAGGGAAGGTCTGGAACAGACCTGCCATCCACCTATCAAGAGATCAACAGCGTGCGGCCCCTTCAAACTTGTGTTGTTGGTGAACAGACTGGTTTAGATTCACGACGGGCATCACCCGAAAAACGCTTGAATAAGTATACGGCAGACCAGCCGGAGCGGAAACAGTCTGCCCGAGAGCCGGAATATTAGAAAAAGTCTATCGAAAAGGACCCTAAACGGTCGTCAAGGTTAATCTCGATCTTGTTTTTGACGGTGTCAAACCCATCCGTCACAAATCCCCCGTTGCTTTTCACCAAGCCTATTCGAGCAAGATACGAGCGGTACTCCTTGCCAAACACCTTCAGCCCGATATTCTGCGGAACTCTCAGGCGCAAGTTGGTGTCTTCGCCGACGATGTCAATTTTGACCAATGGTTCACGGTCTCCCAGTTTGAGGTATATCCGGGCATCATCGGCATCAAGCTTCAAACGCCGCAGCGGCGTGGTGGCGAAATTCAGGTGCAGGTCAGAACCGCTGCCAAGGCACTCCAGCTCCAGTGGGATATTTCTGGCAAATCGCAAGTACCAATCCTGAGGATCGCCGGTGTCGATCTTTATGGCTCCTCCAAGGAAGCTCCGGGGTCGGCGTCTGCTTTCGAGGGTTACCTTTGCCTCGTCTCCGGTTACTTCATACTCGATCTTGGGCTTGCGGGTAAAGCGGTTAAACCGGGCGTAAATCATTTTATCGCCGGAGTCACGGATGGTGAGGTCTGTCTCGTCCAACTCCAGCACGGCATGCAAAGTGCGGACGGACGGGTCATACTCCTGTTCAAAAGTCGTCTGGGAGAAATAACTGTTCTCAGCTCCCCCCAAGCTTCCTGAAAAAGCAATGTAGAGAGCTCCAACAAAAAGGAAAGCGGAGGTCAGGTACGATATGACTTTCACGCGGGACTTAGCGAAGATCTTTTCAATTCCCACCGCTATCAATATTACCGGCAAATAGATCAGAAGGTCGGTCCAGAAATTGTCGTTGAGTACATCGCTGTTCCACAGCAGGAGTAGAGTCCCTAAAAGTACCAGAAAAAGCCCCCATCGGAAACGAGCCGGACTCATGAGATGGTTCCTCCATTCTGATCGTTGTTGTGTTGGTGGCTTACGTTAACCGTAGGCACCTCGTCATTTTCGCTTTTTCGGCCTCTCCGGAATATCAGCAGAAGCCCAACGACAATCAGAATGACCGGCCAGAACTCCCCCCAGTCAAACCAGAACCAGTTTTCGCGGATGAGCAAAATAACCCCGATGGCCATGAGAATCAATCCCGGCAGGTACTTGCTCCATGAGGAATACTCGTGGTTGGCCGGAACCGGCACTACATCAAGGGGTCTTTTGGGAATGATTATCCAGGCGATGATGTAGGCTAGAATCCCAAAACCGGTGGCTAAGAAAAGCAGGACGGTGATAACTCGCACCAGGACCGGGTCGACATCAAAGTACTCACCCAGCCCACCGCAGACACCGCCGATTATCTTATTCGTTATGGATCGATACAGTCGTTTTGCCATAGCAACTCCTTATCTGGCGCACCAGTACTCTTTCTGGATGTAATATACGAATCGGCTTGAAAAAAGTTCTGCTTAAGACGCCGACAAAGGGAGCCTACTTCTCACTCTGAGTCAGTTCCTCCAGATAACTCAGTGCCAGGTCTTTGTACCGGGACTCGGCTTTTTGAGCATAGTCAGTTAGATAGCTGACTGCTGCTGCCCGCTCCTTTTCGTCTTGTGTGAACCTGGCAATTTGGTAATAGCTGTACAGAAGCTGTCCCTCTACTTCCTCGATTGAAGGCCGGCCTTCTCTCTGCCGGGACTTGGCTTCTGACAACACCCGGTGAGGCGAGGTTAATTCAGCATACAGCGTTTGCAGCGAATCCCGTCGGTGGCGCCACTGCTCAAGGCTGCTGTCTTGCAGCCAGCCCTCGGGAAGAACGAGATCGCTATCGACAGCGCTTACGGACTTTGCCATACTAACCGCCACCGGGGCCTGGAGCTTAAGAGACTCGCGCGATTCCTTAGAAACTTCCGGCTTGGTTGGGCGGCTGAGTTCATCTGCCGAAACCACAAGTTCATCTTCCCGCACAACCGACACGGTTCCTGTGCCTTTCGAGTAGTAATCGAGCTTACCTGTGCCCAGCGTACCGGTGACCTGCCCTGACTGCCCGGCCACGACACCTTCAACTTTCCGAGTCATTTCGTTTACCGTCTCTTGAACGGGTGGAATCTCCGCCTTGTCAGCTACAGTCTGCAGGAGTTCCGCTTTGTGTTCGTCTGACGGAGCTATCGCATCGGGCTTGATAGAGACAGCCGCCTTTTCAGTACCGAGCTTTGCCTTCCCATGTTTCTTAGCCGGTTCTTCAATGCTGACTGGCGCTACCTTAGCTTCTATCTCTTCTAGCACTGATATCTCAGAGAGATCCTTCGCAACAACCGGCGGCGGCTTCTTATCAAGCTCAATCTGAGGCGCCTCTGTTGCCTTCATTGCCGGAGGGGAGATTTGCCTCGAAATGTCTCTCTCGTACAGCGCAATAAACCCCAGCACGGCTATTGACGCCGCCACGGCTGCCAGCTTGGGGACAAGTCCCTTCCACCTAGAAGGCGTTATGTCGGTAACTTTCGTTTCCCCTGTAAAGCCGAGCCTCTGTTCAATCCTCTGCGCCGACTGCTCCCAGTATTCCTCGCCTGCTAACTGAGAGCGCTGTTGGACAAACCGGTCAAGTTTCTCCAGCTCGGCCAGCAGCTTTCGGCACTCCTGGCATTCACTGATGTGCTGCTGAATAATCTCCCTATCATGGGGAGAAAGCTCGTTATCGACGTAAGCCGAAATCTTATCACGGTAATATGAATGGTCCATCTTTTCTTCTGCCTGCCGTGGGCCTCTCTTAATTATAACAAATCTTTTAACGATTCCAGCAGAATCTGCCGTGCCCGATAGAGTCGCGAATCAACCGTCCCGGGAGGAATCTTCAAGTAGCTGGCGATTTCCGTATACTCCATATCTTCAAAGTGCCGCAGGGCGAACACTGTTCGATATTGTGTCGGCAGCGCTGCCACAGCCTGAAAAAACCGCCTCTGTGCTTCGTCATCCAGCAGGCGGTCGAGCGGCCCCAGGTCGATTGACTGCGGGTCGTACCCTTTCTCCTGAAGGGAGTCTAAAGACTCCTTTTTCTCTTCCCGATGGATATGGTTATAGGCGAGGTTGCGGGCGATAGTCGCCAGCCAGGGATAGAAGGCGTATTCAGTCTGAAAACTCTGTATTGCCGTATATGCCTTCACAAACGCCTCCTGTACAATATCCTCCGCCACATCAAACGAACCTACCAGGCCGAACACAAACCGCATCAGCCGCTTCTGGTTTTGGCGAATCAGTAGGCCAAACGCCTTCTGGTCGCCATTCTGAGCCGCCTCAATCAGACTTTGTTCATCCAATTTGTTTGCTACTGTATTTACTCCCCTACGGGGGTTTTCTTCCCGGATAATTCTACTCATTTTGCCCCGCCGGCCTCACTGGTCAGGGTGAGAGCCAGTATCTGAAGCGCCATGGCTGGTTTAAGCCCGCCCCTTCGAAGCTGAGCCTCGGCGTCGGCGATATCTATGACAATCCGTTCCAGGCGGCTGTTGTCGTATTTGACCGCCTGCTCGGTAAACTTGCCGATCAGAAAACCGCGCCTGCCAAGTGGCTTCTTGTGGTTTTTTACCAGGTAAAGCGATATAAAGTGCTGTAGCATCAGCGAGATCACAGTCGCGGCGCTGTTGCCGGCAGCCAGAAGGGACTCTATCATCTGGAGTACTTTTCTGGTATTCCCTGCCACGATTACATCAGCCACCTGAAAGATATTGAAGACCTCGTACCCGGCGGCAACTTGCCTGACGTCTTCGACCGAGACAGTCTCTCCGGTCTGCTTATAATTGACCAGCTTGCTGGTTTCCGCCTCCAGGGCGCCGCGGTTTCCGGCCACTAACTCGGCCAGAAGCACCGCCGCCTGTGGCTCGATGTTGATATCTTCCTTCTGAAGGTTAGCTCGAATCCGGCTTTCCACCTCTCTTTGGCTGAGCCTCCTGAACTCAACCGGCTCGGCAACCTTTGTCACAGCATTAAAAAAACTCGAGTTCTTTTTGGGCGTTCTGGACGAGGGACTGCTGAAAATGACCACCCTGTCCACCTGCGCCGGGGTCAGCAGGCGCAGTATGCGTTCGGTCTCAGTCGGTGAATAGCTCTGGAAACTGGAAACGGCAAAAACCTGCCGCTCACCGAGCAACGGCAGGCTGGACAGCTCGGCGAGAAGGTCGGCGCAGGAGGCCTTTTTGCCGTCAATTTTGCGGTAGTTGGTGACAAGCTGGCGGTCGGGGAGATACTGCCGCGCCACGAACTTCTCCGCCTCGACAATCCGGTAATCCTCCGTGCCGAAAAAATAATAGGCCGGTTTGAACTTACCCGCCGAAACCTCCTGAAACAGCTTCTGAGGGGTTGCCATTGCAGTAAGTATAAGAGGTGCCCCCCTGCATCGTCAATCTAAAACGGAATCATATGCCGGGTTCCACTCCAGGAATGTAGGTCGGAACCCCTGCGGTTCCGACAATGAAGTAAGCAAAGTAGGTCTTCGAACCCACCCCGCACTGGTCAATCAAAAAGGGAATCGTAGGCCGGGTTCTCCCGGGCCGATATCCACTCCAGGGAAAAGCGGTATTTGTCACGGTAGCTTAGCGCCTTGACAAGCAGGTCGGCGAATTTCTCATCCAGCGGCTCACGCCGGTTGACGCCGTTGACTATTTTGAGATTATTGCCGTAAATTTGGTAGGTATGTTTGGAGAAGTACTTCTGATTGCCGTCAATGAACTCCAGCAGGGCCAGTAGAGCGGCCAGGTCGCCGTGATCATGATTAACAGCAGCAAAGGGGGCTTTGAACTTTATCCCGACATCCGGGATATTGAACGTCACCACGGCTGATTTCTCCAGCCCGTTCTCCTTGGGCAGGTCATACGAGCCAAAATAGCACTCCATAACCCGGCTGTCCTGCAAGCCCCGTGCCCCTTGTCTGGTGGAGAACTTTCTTGTTGTCAGGCAAAGACTTAAGTCTCTGGTGGGTAGTTGGCGACGGTAAGAGAGTGCAAATGGCTTCATAGAGTTGTGGGGTGGAGCGTTTCTTCTATATTGACAGACACACCGGAAATTAGCACATTTGTTAGAGCAATGACTCCCCACCCGTTGGGTGGGCTACAGTCGCTGATGGGTGGGGTGTTGTAATCAGCGCAGAGTTTGTAGGGAAAGTGGTTTAGAGCAAGCCGCGATCACATCCTTCGGCTTCGCTCAGGACAGGAATCGCGGCCACACAGGCGACGGCCGCCAAACAGGCCACGCCGCCCGCTGAGAGATCATCGGGATCAGTGAAAGAGTGCAAATGGGTTCACAGAGTTGCGGGGTGGATATAGTTTGACAGAGCAGCCGGAATTTGTGACATCTGTTAGAGCAAAGACTCCTTACCCGTTGGGTGGGCTACAGCCTAGTCATTTTCTCTTGACAATAGGGCAGTAGACACATTTTATGCTAACAAACTTAATTGCCAAGGGGAGCTTATGTGAACCCGGAATGCGAAGCAGTGAGCCTATTCAGTTGCAATCTGCAGCATTTGTCGGTTCCGTTGGCCAGTCTAATTATTAGCCTGACAGCTGTTGTCAAGGCACCGCCGAAAGGATGAAGCATGCAGACACTTGAGGTCATTAACACGATTCAATGGATTGAGTCCCTGTTTGACGAGGAAACGAAAGTAGTACTGTTTAGTTGGGAATTATTCTCCGGGCCAACCGACGCACGTGGCGACTTTAGCCCGCGTTTCCTGAAAGCGACACACGAGTTGGCGAGTGCTAGCACTACGATCGTGCAGAATCCTAATGCGATGAAGGTTCTGGAAGCGTTCGGTCTGAGCCAACTCACAGATAGAGATTACCTATCAAAGATAGCTCTTAGAGCCTCTGGTGAAGGCCCAAGCACCGATCTCACGAATCTGGTCAAAGAAATTATCATAGGCTGGAAGATGATGGTGAGCTGCAGAGGTCCTTTGGAATCGCTAACGATACCTGACGAGTTGAGGAGTGAGGATGTACCCCCAGACATTATCTCATTGGAACTTCGTTATGCCGAAAAGCGTGCACCGAACCTTGAGGATTTTTCGAAGGTGGCCCAGCTTCTTCAGGAATTGTACATTACTGTAGCACGTATATACCGAAAAAAGGATGAAGGGGCTCTGGTCATAATAAAAGTAGACAGCGGCTCCTCGATTAGAATCGATTGTAAGGGTCTCGGTGATGTGATAAAGCACCTGAAAGACTTTGTGATTGAAGCCTGGAACAAGTTCCGCCATAAGAGAGCAGAGGAAGTGATCGAGAATAATAGGGCGATTCTGTCATCTCTGGCTGTTATGGACCACATAGCCAAACGCGAAAAGGACAATTCTCTCAAGCCTGAGGAAGCAGGACAATTGCGGGTAAGGGTCCTGAACGCCACCTTGGGACTGTTCAAGTGTGGTGCCTTGTTGACTGACATTCCGCCACAGGAAACAGTAGACAATACCGTGTTGCTGCAAAGCTTTATGCCGAAGCTTATCGAAGCACCAAAGGACCAAAAAGGGCGAAAACCATCAAAGGCACGGAAAACCCGTAAGCGCACTTCCAAGCCGACGAAACGAAAGACCAAGCGTTGAGCCAGTAGTCCAGGCAGTAGTTAGGGATTCTCATTGAGAACATCCCCGGCGGGGTGGCCCACCATTTATGGTGAGTTCCTTATTCTCCTTCACTCAATCAAGTCCATTGGCAACAGAGAATCAAAACCGTGATACCACCGGTAACTTGACCACGGCCAATCCGCCGGCTCAGTTACCAATCCACGCTCCTTTCCGGAATGAGAAGTCGGCGCACGAGGACGTACGCCGACCACAGAATGGTAAAAAAAGTCGGAACCGCAGGGGTTCCGACCTACGAATCTCTCTCTTCCCAATAGGACGCCTGACGGAGGAAACAATATAAGATGAACATGCTCAGGCATGATTACGTACCCCATGGGTACCCCACACGGTTGGGAGTTCTTTAGCGCTGGTGGAAAATAAGAAAAGGGCCGGGCGAAGCCGGCCCTCAGTCAGCCGTTTTTAATCCGCTGACAATTACTGCCGTCCAACATATGAACGTCTCACTCAGAAATGTAATCAAATTCCCTGCCGGATGGTTTTACGTTGTCCCGCTGTAACTTAGAGCCGGCTGTCCACTAAAAGCCGAAGGGAACCGGCCGATAACTATGGGAAACATCCCATATAAACATAGTGCTTGCACTGCAGGCCAGGGGGTGATAAGTTCCTAAAATAATTTGGAAAGGATTCAATCATGTCTGATTATCGAACAATTCATGCCCGCCAGATTCTTGACAGTCGGGGCACACCAACTATTGAAGTCGACGTTTACCTGACCGACGGAAGCCTCGGCCGGGCGGCGGTTCCTTCCGGAGCCTCCACCGGGGCTCATGAAGCTGTCGAGTTACGAGACGGTGACAGCAATTACTATTTCGGCAAAGGAGTCAAGAAGGCAGTTGGTAACGTCAATGAAAAGATCGGCCCGGCGTTGATCAATGATGGCATCGACCCGTTCGACCAGGTGGCAGTAGACAAGTATCTCATCAACCTTGACGGCACCGAAAACAAGAGCAAGTTGGGCGCCAACGCTATTTTAGGCGTCTCGATGGCGACCGCCAAGGCGGCGGCTCAATCGAGAGGGATGCGCCTCTATGAATACATCGGCGGACGTGACTCTAATACTTTGCCGGTGCCGATGATGAACATCCTCAACGGCGGCAAACATGCCGACAACAACGTCGACCTGCAAGAATTCATGGTCATGCCGGTGGGCGCGGAGAGCTTCTCGATGGCGCTGCAGATGGGAGCAGAGATATTCGGTCACTTAAAGAAAGTCCTGAAAGCGAAAGGATACAATACGGCTGTCGGTGACGAGGGGGGTTTTGCGCCTGATTTAGATTCGAACGAGGAAGCGTTGCAAGTGATAATGGAAGCGATCGGCAACTCCGGCTACGAAACGGGCAAGCAGGTCATGATCGCCCTTGACCCGGCCTCGAGCGAGTTCTATGACGCACAAAACAAGACCTACAATTTAGCGGCGGAGAACCGGAAGCTTTCCTCAGAGGAGATGGTTGAATACTACGCCGATCTGTGCGACAGGTATCCTATCATTTCAATCGAGGACGGCCTGGCCGAGGATGATTGGGAAGGGTGGAAGAAGATGACGGAACGGTTAGGTGCCATAATCCAGATCGTGGGCGATGACTTGTACGTCACCGACCCCAAGCGTCTGGCGCGCGGCGTTAAAGAGAAGTCCTCCAATTCGATTTTGATAAAGCTCAATCAGATCGGCACGTTGACGGAAACGCTTGACACCATAGCTATGGCACAGAAAGCCGGTTTCACAGCGATCGTGTCGCACCGCTCCGGCGAGACGGAAGATACCACCATTGCCGACGTGGTTGTGGCTACCGGGGCCGGTCAGATCAAGACCGGTTCGATGTGCCGTACCGATCGCATCGCCAAGTACAACCAACTGCTGCGCATCGAGGAGACACTCGGCCACAATGCCGTCTATCCCGGCAGGGGGGCATTTTACAGCATAAAAGGATGAGCTATGTCGGTAATGGAGAAAGCAGGCCAAAGCTAAGGTCTTTGCTGAGATAGTGCCAAGAGATGCCGAGGTTCAATCCTTTTACGTCAATGTTCAGGCTCTCAAAAAGACTGAAGTCACCGGGGCCTTTCCTTCGCCACTACTTTGGCGGCCTGTACTACAGAATCGATGAAGACCACGTCTTCCTGTCGGCCTCAGGGTTGGCCTTTTCATTGTTTGTCTGTATTGTCCCGTTTGTCCTCATTGTCTTCGCTATACTAGTACACGTCCTTCACGCTTTTCCATCCGACTCCCTTGAACAAGAGATTAACGTCTACATTGATAGATTTATCCCCTATGAGCAATATGCCTCCTTCGCCAAGGAAATCATCTTTTCGCGCCTCGACAGGTTCCTCGCTGAATTGCAAGGATACAAGAAAATAGCCGTTTACGTGGGAGTCATAGGCTTGCTGTTTGCCGTAAGCGGCCTGTTCAGCAGCATGAGGACGATCTTAAACAGAGTCTACCGGGTCGATACCGACAAACATGTAGTCATCGCCAAACTGAGAGACTTTGGAATGATTCTGTTGGTGCTGCTGTTTTTCCTGGTCTCAACCACCTCGCTGCCGTTGTTGGAAATCATTAAGGACTCCGCCTACAAGATCAAGTTCTTTGAATTCTTCCGGTTGAGCGGCATTCAGAACATCTCCTTTAGAGTGCTGTCGTTGGCGATCGTTTTCGTCGTGTTTTTCACCCTGTACTATCTTGTCCCCTATGCCAAACTGAGCAAGAAAGTCACAGCCGTCAGCGCGCTTTTTGCGACTGTGCTCTGGGAGTTGGCCAAGCAAGCGTTTGGCTACTATATCACCAATTTTGCCTCGCTCAAACGGATTTACGGCACCTACGTACTGTTCGTCGTAGTCGTTTTCTGGATTTACTATTCTTCTATCATCTTCATCATCGGCGCGGAAATCGGGCAACTGTATCGCGAGCGTCGTGATGCCAGGTTGCACTCAAAGACATAATATCGATTTTAGTGCTGTCGGGCGACCCGAGGCTGTCCTAAAAGTCGACAGAGTCGCGTAGAGGCGGGGCTTGCCTCCGCCCAGCGCAAATGTTTGTGGCGACACAAGGCCGCCACCTACGCGGGTCCACACCACTTGTGGGACAACCTCACCCCGCTTGACACTAAACACTAAAGCGGTTATCATGCAAAGTCGCATGACAGCACCGCAACCTCGTTTATTCACAACGTCACCATGAAGAGCACAAAGGGTGGCTTCGCCACCTACTCCATCGAACGGATGGCGCGAATCAGCTCACCGGGAGAGGCAGCTGACATCAGTTCCTCGCGGAATGAATCATACTGGAGCATCTCGGCCAGTGTTTTGAAGACCTTCAAGTAAAGGCTGTCGTCATACGGCGGTGCGGCCATGATGAAAAAAAGATGGGTCGGCTTGCCGTCGAGAGAGTCGAAGTCATACCCCTTAATCGACCGCCCCAATGCGATCATAAACTCCGTCGCATGTTTCGATCTGATGTGAGGAATGGCGATGCCGCTGCCGATAGCGGTGGAGGCTTTCTTTTCCCGATTGACAAAGTCTAAAAGAAGCTTGTTGCGATTGCCGACACGAGCGTTTTCATCAAGCAGGTCAACCAGCTCAAACAGGATCTGCTCTTTGCTCTGCTGGCGCCATCTCTCAATCGAAGTCCCTTCCTCGGGTGGGTCGATGTGGGTGTCCATTTCCAGCTTGACCAGCCGCTCGTTCATGTAGCGCGAGATGTTCATACCAATTTTATCGGTCTCAATCGGTTACACATTTAGACAAATATAGATGGAGCTTGCTCCTTTTGTCAATAGCGCGACGGTTTCATAAAAGCCGACAATTACTATGCATGTCGTGGGTGTTGTACGCAAAGGATGTCCTCCTACGCTGCGCCCCAAGATGCGTTGCCACCTGGTTCACGTTCTGTCAGGTCACATCCGGCAGATGCCGGACAAGACCTGACGCAACAATAAAAAGATGTCAGGACTGCAAGAGTTCTGACCTACGACTTCGCGGCCGTCAAAAACTCACCAACAATTGTGTTGATCCTTGGGGCCGGCTTTCTGAAAAAAGGAATAACTATGAGCTGGTTATCAAAAAGTGAGCAAAACAGCAACCCGGACTGGAGAAGATACAATGCGCTGGCAACAGCAGTGCGGTCGTCCGGTAAGACTCCTTTTCAAACGGCCGACAAACTGTACTCAATGCTGAAGCTGTCGAACAATGACATACAATCCGGGCGGTATCGAACCCTGTTGTACCGTTTCCTGACCGACAACATTCCGGTAGTCAGCGCCTGTATCTGGACCTGGGTGAGGCTGTCGGCGGCTCCGGGGGGATTTAAGGTCGCGAATTGTTCGGACGAGAAACTTCGGAACAAAGCCGATCACAGGCTGGAGAAGCTGTCACGGCGCCTGTATACGAATGCCTCGGGCAATCCGGTCGGGCTGGTGACGTTTCTGACCGAGCTGTTCACCAGTCTTTACCGGGATGGAACGTTTGCCGGCTTTCTGGCCGTGTCGAAGGACGGCTCCGGTGTCGACCGGTTTATCGGTATCGATGCTACGAAACTAAGCTGCGAGGATGCCGACGGCAGATTGCACCTGGTTTTGAATCACGAGAAGGGTAGTCTCGAGCTGAACCGGAGCGATTTCTATCACATTCCTCTTAACGGCAGTCTCTCGGAGCCGCTGGGACGTTCGGTGCTGAAAGCGATTCCCTTTGTATCCTTTATTGAGCAGCAGTTGGTCGACGACATGCGACGCTCCAGCCACAATTCCGGCTTCCATCGTTTGCATGTCAAGATTACTCCGCCGGAGCGGACGTCCGGCGAATCCGACAGCGCCTACATTGAGCGGATAAACGGCTACTTCGATTCGACCGTGTCGATGATAAAATCATGCGACGTGGACGACAACCCGGTCACCTGGGACAACGTAGCTATTGATCATATCGGTCCGGGCAGCTCCCGCAGCGTCTCCAACAGTTGGTTTTTCAATCACCGAGCGATGATCGAGGATATTTGCTCCGGGACGAACCTATCGCCGTTTTTGCTGGGCTATTCCTATGGCGCCACCACCACCTGGTCGGCCTTCAAGTTTGACATCGTCATGCGGCAGGTGAAATCGGTTCAGGCGGAGGTTTCGCACTTTTTGGAATGGATGGGCAACATTGATCTGGCGCTGGCCGGATTCGATGCGAAATGCCGGTTTGTATTTGACAACACGTTTGCCTACCAGGCGGCCGAGAAAGCAACGGTCGAGTCCAAGCAGGTCGACAACATCCTCAAGCTATACAACGCCGGTTTGATCGACGAAGAGACTGCCCGCGAAAAAGCCGGAGAACTGGTATAGGCTCCGAGGTCAACGCCATCGACTGGCGGCGGGGGCTTTTAGACCCGTCGTATTTCGCGGAGGCGGCTTTAGGAGTCAACCTTCACGACGGCCAGAAAGCATGGCTCGAAAACTCCCACCGACGGGAAAATGTCCTGGCGACCGGCAACCGCTGGGGGAAATCGTTTGTATCAGCGGTCAAGATTGTCCATCACGCGCTGTACCGCCCCCGCAAACTGAAGTTTGACGCCAGTGGCAGATACCGGATCGTCGTTGCTTCGATCACCCAGGAGCAGGCCAACATTGTTTTCAATCAGGTCGTCAGGCTGGTACGGCAATCGCCCCTGCTTGAGCCTCTTATCACCGCTCATACGAAAACCCCATATCCGAGACTGGAGTTCGGCAATGGAGCGACAGTTGAAGCCCGTTCCACCCAGAATCGGGGAGAATATCTGCTGGGGCACGACTACGACCTTTTCATTTTCGATGAGGTGGCTTTTGAGTCCGACCCGGAATATGTGGTCGAGGAGGTCATCCAGATGCGCCTGGCCGACAGGGAGGGGAGGCTTGACCTGGTGTCGACTCCCAACGGCAGGAACTGGTTCTACCGGCGGGCGCGGGAGGTCATCGAAGGCAAACGCGACGGCTACTTTCAGTCGGGTGACAGCCGGGAGAATATGCACATCTCACGCGATTTCCTCGACGACAGATTGAAGTACTTTTCGGATAGACGTGTCCAGCAGAACATCATGGGGCAGTTTGTCGATTCGGGTGGAGAGATTCTCAAAGGGGAGTATGTCGATGCCGCCCTGTCACGGTATGAAGAGATAGAGCAGACCTTTAAGGATAACAAAGGTGTTCTACGCCTATCAGGGTGGGACCTGGCGCGGAAAAGGACGGCTACGGTAGGGATCACGATTGAGGCAACTGAAGGCTTGGTGAGAGTGGTCTGTTTAGAACGATTTAAGATGTTTGACTGGAATGTCATAATTGAGAAAATCAAGCAGAGACAGTTAAATTACCCCGGGCAATTGATTGTTGATGCCACCGGCTTGGGGGATGTCGTAGTGGAACAACTTAAAGAGTTCAATCCCACGGCCGTCATTTTCACTCCGGCCACCAAGGCCGAATTGCTTACCAACGTCGAGCTGATGCACGCCCGGGGGAAGATCACCTATGAGCGCTGGGAGTTGCCGGATGGGCCGGGGAAGATTTGGTCGCTGGAGGATGAGTTGCGCCAGGCGCGCTGGGATGACAACAACGAATGCGATGCCCTGATGGCACTGGCTCTGGCGTTGTGGCCGCTGCGCAAAAAGAGCGACTTGTCGCCCGCGCCGAGAGTGGGGAGGGTGTGAGTAGCCCTATCCGTCAAAAGCACAGGGCTTTTGACCTACGGATCTTCAATGGAGCAAAAAGGGAAACGCCCTTTAAGGGGAGGTGAACTCAAAAGGCGTTTCAGGGGTAGAAAGGGTTGGGATTTAAATACTTAGTGCTTTTTTCGGTGCATCAAGCGGAGAGCCACCAGACCGGAAGCCAGCAGGATCAAGGTCGCCGGCTCCGGGACCTCAGGCGGGGGCGATGTCCCCTGTGACCCGTGGTCGACATAGTCGGGGGGCTGCTGATCGGTGTTGATCCCGTAAACGTCGTCAAAAGTCACCGTCATCACCAGGACAAAAACGACAAAAGCGAGCATCCACTTGAACCGATAACTGTTATTTCGCTCGTAAATCATCATAATCTATCCTCTTTGATTTAAAGTCGCCAAGCAAGTTTTTTTTCAACTTATTTTGTAAGCAACAGCTATGCCCGGTGATGTTTGTGTTCAGGCCGCAGGGCTAACGTGTCGTAGCGCAGAACGTTAATGCATATCTCCCGGTTTGCGGCGGAGTACATCTTTTCCATAAAGAGTTGCAACTTTTTGCACAAAAAGGGTGGTTATTTGTTGGTAAATACCAGACAACGCTAGGTTGTAAAGAATACAATTGGAGGTAGAATGAGCACCAGTTTAGGCAGGATTTCGGCTCGTTTAGTGCAGCCGGCAGATGAGGTATTTTCGCCGGATTTGGTGGATTTGATAAATAAGAACATCAACCCGCCAACGGTCGTTGACAAATCGGATGTGTATATCGGGGCGATGTATGTCGTCTCGGATGAGGTAAACAGTTTTGGAGGAAGGTTCCCACCCGAGGAACATGAACGCATGGCCCATTTGCTGGTCGACTCACCCGTCATGGCAGGACACCGCAAAGACAAGCTGCCAATAGGGAGAAACTTCCACGCCGTCGTCGTCGAACGGGACGGAAAAAACTGGGTTAAAAGTTATTTCTACTGGCTAAAGAGTACCGAAGGGGCCGAGGCGCTCAAGAAAAATATCGATGGCGGTATCTACAAAGAATGTTCCATCGGTTTTACCTTCCTATTTCCGGAGTGCTCCGTTTGCAAGAAAGACATCCGTACCTGTCCCCACGAGCCCTTTCAAAGGTATGAGCAAAAAGGCGACGGCGTCACCGATGTGGCATACTTCAACTACCGTCAGATTGAGCGGGTGCTGGAAACTTCCCTTGTCTACCGGGGGGCAGTGCCGGATACCTCAGTGTCCAGGGAGCTGGCAGTTGCAGGCGACAGGCAAACCTGTGATTTTAGTGATCAGCCTGAGCGGGCAGTTGTTATTAACAGTCTTTCGGAACTTGAAGATGGAAAAGAGTACCTGCTGGTTCCGTTCTACGAGTCGCTTCCTATCATGGTCACCTTTGAGAAAGGGGTCTTGCATCTTCGGCACTGCCACGGTGAGTTGATTGACAGTGCGATATGCTCGCGTTTTCCGGTCAAGCGTCTGCCGGAAATTCATCAAGCCTGCGCCCACCTGGTGGCGTATCGGGGCCGGGAACGCTGTTCGGTCGAACAACTGAAGCGGCACTTGGCTGGGAAGTCCGGTCCCGTCACGCGGCTGGAGATAAAGATGTTTCCCCCGGCAGGCCTGGCCGTTCCGAAAGGAAGTGACAACAGCGCGCCGAACCGAATCCGGATGATCCGGCACAGGATTGCCGCCGTCAACAATCTTGACCGGTCAGCGCGATCGATCATGACCCGAAACGGGGTGCAGCTCTGGCCGGTGGAGGCGAACCCATGGCCGTCTGCAGGCTATCAGTACCGTCCGCTCAACGCAGGTACTGTCGAGGATGGATCTTACACACTGACCATCGCCCGTAGTGATCCCTTCGGGACTCTTGTACTCGCCGACGGGAACTGCAAGGAAACATTTAAAATAAGACAGCTCAACCTGGCCAGGCTGCTTAAAGGGGGCAGGTTTATTGCAGATAAGGCAGAGAGCCGTCTTGCTGAACGGCATCAGATCGACAAAGGAACTACCCGGGGACAGGTAATATCACTGATTGAGCGCGACGAGGGACTTGTCGTGGATTTGACCGGTCCGCTTTCAGGCAAGTTTGTTCTGCGGCCCATTCAGCTTGATGGCTGCAAGCGGTTCTTGTTCTACAGGCTGGTTTCCTAACTAACGTCAACCAGGCTCAGGGTCCTGCTCAACGGGCCGCCTTTCAGGTGCAATTTGACCAGTCCGATCGCCGGGGCATAGTACTCGCTGATCCTGACAACCGGAACGGTATCGGAGGGGTTGACAAACAGGCTAACATCGAAGCGGTAGGCGTAAAAGGACCCCGCCGGCAAAAGCAGGTGGACGCTGTCGACAAATTGCTTCTCGAAGTGAAAACCGAAGTAACAGTAATAAAAGAGCAAGGAGAGACTGGAAGTGTCCGTTTCAAAAATGGGGTGTATCCGTCCCAGCTTCGATCAGCGGCCAACGAGCGCGTCATGAGTATCGACGGCTCGGCAAAGTAGAAGAGGGAATCGTGATCGTCAACCGTACGCCAGTAGCCGTTCTGGATAACAGATTCGTTGGTCAGTTTCAGGTTGATGAGAGGACTCTCGCCGTTCTTTATCACCCAGTCACTACCACTACCGCTGATCTTGATCACCTGAGACGAGGTTGTGACGGTGACGCTGTAGACGGGATCGATCGAGACAACCGTGTCCGTCTGGAGGTAGCTGAGGGTGCGGTTGTTCACTAGCCCGAGCAGACTGGCGCCGTCGAGACGCTCCAGCGGCGATATTATGACGTCATCTTCACCGCATCCGAAAAGCAGGCCGCCAGCGCACAATCCTATTATGAAGATAGAGAACCTGTGCATCATATCACCATTGATCTTATAAGACAAGAATCTCGAGTGTTCAACAAAAACATTGGGAGCACTTTCGTGGTGTTGGGCTGCCTCGCCCAACACCTAATAGTGGAGGCGCTTGACAAAAAGCTTGCTGGTTTTGAGGTGATCTTGAAAGAAGGGAGCGTTAGTAGAGAGCAGTTCTTTCGGTTCTCAAAGGATGTTGAAGCACGATTAACAAGAATTGAACAGATCTAAAAGATCAATCGAGGAAGCACATTGGAAAACCATAACAAACAGAGCGCGTATGTCAAGGAGCTGGTCGATTCGCTGACCGGAGACAATGTCTCATTTATCGACTTCGATCAGTTAAAAGAGTGGCTTGCCGAAGTTGCTCCCATTCTTGACAAGATCGACCAGCTAAGAGAAGAAATCGGACTTCTGCGGCTGGATTATATCAGCCGGATCGGGGGTATGGTCAAGGCGATTGCGGCGGTGAATCGACGTCCCGACGGATGGGAGAACGCCCTGACATACCTTGAGAACCTGCCGTCCTTGAGCGCGGGCGAGCTGACCGAAGAGTACCGGAAAACGTCGGCTCGCTTCCGTGACGCCTTTCCGACCAGCTTTGGAGTAGCGCTGGATCGGAAACGAGGCGCCGACGGGCTTAAGGACCTCAGCGCTTACAAGTAGACTCAGAGGGATCTTTATCCCCATTGTTGAATGGGGCAGATGTGAAGAGGTCGTCTCAAAAGCCCATATCCCGTGAACGGTGGACGTCCTCGTACACCGTCCACTTGGTGTTGGCGGCGATATGACGCGGCGGACGGGGACGTCCGCCGCGCACGGAAGCACTTGCGGGATAGTCCTTGAACATCTGCCAACCGCGAAAAATCATTTGATGAGAGGATGTTATGACAGTAAGAGATCAAAACCTTGAAGCCGTGGCGCCGGTGCTGGCTACGTTCACGATCAAGCAGACCGGCGGCGTTGATGATTTAAAAGACGCCAACCTCGGCGAGCCGGTAAAACTGACCGGCAACAACGAGGTCGGTCCTATCGGCAATGGCGATCAGTTGCTGGGTAAGCTAATCGCCCTGACGCTGACCGACAACGATGACGGCGAACGTCTGGCGACCGTTCAGGTCGGCGGCATCTGCCGTTTGGCCATTTCCACTACCTACCCGCAGATTGGCAACCGCGTCGTTGGCGGGACTTCCGCCACCGTCAAGCAGGCGCCCACAGTGGCATCGGACCCGGTAGGCGGAAACGTCGCCCGAGGAACGGTGCTTGAGATCAACGGAACCACCGACTGTGTGATTCTGCTCAATTAGAAAGGAACAACCATGGATTTCAACCAATTCTTGCAATCGGCGACCTTTGCCGATTTGAAACACGGGCTGGACTCAGATAACGTGACCGGCCCCGTCGATCTGAGCCGCGCCGCCGCAATCGAGGTGAACAAAGACCTTTATCTTGAAGCCGAAGGGCGGGGATATTCGCTATCGGAGATGCTGGAACTCGACGAGTTTGATTCCACGCCGTCGGGCTGTCCGCTTGACGCCTTCGAACGCCAGCTCGCCCTGGCCGGTGTAAGGCTGAGCGGTAAGTCACCTACGACAGTGGACCAGTTTTTCCAGCAAGCGCCAACGCTGCTTCCGGAGTTTATGCTGCGTGAAATCAAAAAGGGGATGGCGATGCGTCCAGAACTGGGCCGCTTGATAGCCAACACCACCACCATCGCCAGCAACAGCTACACGCCCTTCTTCATTGACACCGCCGACAACACCAAGTTCTCGCTGCGACCGATCGGCGAAGGGGCTGATGTACCCCAACTGCTTGTTACCGAGCAGACACATGCGGTCAAGGTAGCCGACTATGGTTTGGCACTGAAGACCAGCTACAAGACGCTTCGGTACCGGACAACTTCCCAATTCCGGGTGCTGTTGTGGTACATCGGGTTCAAGATTCAGACCGACAAGATCGGCATGCTGGTCGACACCATCATCAACGGCGATGGCAACGACAACGCCGCCACGGTGGTCAACACCGCCTCCAGCGGGACCCTCACGTACGACGACCTGATCAACCTCTGGTCGCAGTTCAGTCCTTTTGAGATGAACACCATCATCTGCCACGTCAACCAGATGAAAACCATCCTGACTCTGGATGAGTTCAAGGACCCGATGGCCGGTTACCGCTTCCAGCAGACGGGAGACCTGTTCAGCCCGCTGGGAGCAACTCTGGTGCGCTCCGATGAGGTAGACAGCGACCTGGTCCTGGGACTGGACAAGCGGTTTGCCGTTGAGGAGGTCATCACCCAACCGCTGATGGTCGAGTACGACAAGATCATTGAACAGCGGTTCGAAGAGGCGGTCATTTCGGAGTCGGTCACGTACGCCAAGGTGATCAAGGAAGCATCGGTCGTTCTCGACACGGTATGGACATAGTTCTGTCGGGGGGCTCGGCAGCTCCGAGCCCCCTTTTGCTTACAGAGGAACCATGCATAAGAAAATAACTGATACCACCGCAAGCTACGGTCTCGGCATGCCGCCGGGGCGCAAGCTTTTGAAAGTCGCATCCGGTCAATATGCCGGGCGGTTAGTGGCCATTATACGGACATCAGCCGGTAACATCAAATACTCCTACGCCGACCGTCCGTACACCTCCTGGTCGTCACTGACCACAATCGCCAGTGACGCCGCCGATCAGCCGTGCGACTGCGTAATGGATAGCGACGGCCATATTCATGTGGTATATTCCGAGAATTCCACCGAGTATCTCGTTACCAGGAAGCTGATCTTCTCCGGCGGCGTTTGGAATGTCAGCTCCAAGGTCACCATTTACAACGGCCACCCTTCGCTGTACCCGTCCGTTACCATTGAAACCGGAGGCAAGCTCTGGGTGAGCTGGACCCGTGTCAACGGCGGCGTTCGGTACGTGCACGTCAAGGCCTCCACCGACGGCGGGGCGACCTGGGGCAGCGGGCCATCGGACTCAGGCGATGCTCTGACAGCGGGAGCTTCATTGGCTTACTCAAAAGTCCTGGTCGGTCCCAACGACATATACGTCATCTACACCAACGGCGGGTTATACTTTTCCATCCGCTCGCAGCCGATTGGAGGCGGAAGCTGGACATCGGAGTATCACATTGCCACCGGCACCTCTTTCGATCAGCATTTCGACGCCGCCTTTTCGTCCGATAGCTTTCTGGGAGTGACTTTTGACCACGGCCAGTTGAAGTACCGGGAATATGACGGCAACAACTGGGGTTCGATTGTCACCCTCGATAGCGACGGAGGAAACTTCCCGCAGATGCTGTTCAGGGACAACGTACCTGCTGTCGTTTATTTGTCCCCCTTGGCTTCGGACCAATTCTTAGTGAAGTACACAACCCGCACCACCGGCAGTTTTTCCACGCCGGCGGTTCTCGACGAGCGCGCCAAGCAATTCGATTCCGTCACGTTGTACGACGCCTCCTCATCCAGCTATGCCGACCTAACCAGCGAAGCCAGCAGCGGTGTCACCGCGGACGTGTATCACCCCAACTCAAGCGTCCTTGTCGAAGACAGCGGTGACATTGTCTACCTGGGGATGGATCAAAAGTTCCGCTATATGAAGTTTCTTCTCTCGACGGCCGGAGCCGGCGGGACGGTCATCTACAGCTACTGGGATGGATCCAACTGGACGGCGTTTACGCCTGCCGGCGGTGCCTTTGCCCTGGACGCTACCGATAAGGACCTGCTGCTGTGGAATGATTACGTGAGCATTCCCGACGACTGGCAGAAGAAGCTGGTGAACGGCCAGACGCGATTCTGGGTGAAAATCGAGGTGGATTCCTCTTTCACCACGGATCCCGTTGGAAGTCAAATAACGGCTGCATCCGACTTGCAGGCATTCATCGTCAGGAGGTAGAGAGTGTCGTATACAAACGTTGAGCTGGTCAGGCACCATCTGGTCGCAGCCTTTCCCGCACAAGAGAAGGTCTACGATCAAGCGGCCATTCTTGAGAGCGACTACGTCACGTTTTTTAACGGGCCAGTCGAGCAATCATCGGTCATAGTCAAGTCAGTGCAGAGTAATACCCCGACACGGATCACGATCACCCTCAACAGCGAAAGAACCTCGCTGTCTTCGTCGCCGCTGGTGCGCAGGTCGGTAGTAGTGGCTTCCGACAGTTCCCTGGGGACAGTGTACACCGAAAATGTCGATTACGTTATCGACTATACTCAGGGCGATCTGGTGCTCAAAGAGGGGGGCGCCTTGACTACGGGACAAAGCGTTACCGTGTGGTATCAGGTCTACTTCGTATATAGCGCCGGAAACGACTACCAGCTTGACGCCGATGGCGGTAGAATCAAGATACTCTCCGGCGGAGACATCGCTTCGGGTGAAACGGTCTGCCTTGATTACGCCCCGGTCTATAAAAGTTTCAATGAGGAAATCCTTACCAAGGCGGTGCTGGAAGCCAACGGATTGATCGAACAGGAGGTGGACCCGGACAGCCAATTCGGCGCCGACCCGGTGCTTCAGGCAAGCGCCACCTACCGAGCGTTGGAGATCATCTGCCGCGCCTCGGCGTCCAGAGAGCTTTCCAGCCTGCGGGGAGAAGACCGTACGGCCTTAGCCTGGATAAAACTGGCCGAGGGGTACGCAGCGCGCTCAGAGCAGTTGCTGCGCTCATTTCGCCCACCATTTGACGGCCCCACAGCGCCGGTGCACAGCTAAGAGGAGGACAGATGACTACAGGATTTGAAAGGGTTACCGCCCGCCGAGTTTGGTTCGTGCCCAGCTTCATCGTCTGGGGACTTCCCGTGTGGGAGGAGGTTGAGTTTCTGACCGTCGAGAAGGTCGGTTCCGACGAAGCGGTGCTGTACGGCTCTCTCGACATCGGAGGCACGGCGCAACAGGTGACGTTCAGCGATCTGACCGATCATCGGGGAAACCAGTTGCCGCCGACAATCGCGTCACCGCGGGTTATCATTCGTCCGCGAAGCAGCGACACGGCTTTTATCATCAGCGAAGAATCGGAATCAACCTTCAAGATTGCCCGCGACCCGGACGCCGCGGGGCCGGTGACGGTCGACCTTCTGGTTGTCGAGATGGGTGTTTGAGATGTCTCACGCCGGACGGAGCTCAGACAAGTTACCCGACAATCTGTCAATGCTTGATGATTTGATCAGGCGTTGCTATGGGGAACTTTTGAAAAGCATAGAAGAACATGCAAAACTGGGAGATTTTCTCAAGATGGTTGAATTGAGACGTAAACTGGCTCCCGGCGACTCCGATCAGAAACAGTTCTGGAAGATGCTGGAGAAAATACGCCGGGAAACACTCGGACGGGACGAAGTGAAACGCCCGACCCAAAAAAAACGGGCGTCAAAAAAGCAGCAAGCGGCAAAGACGAAATGAAAGCAAGAACCGTTTGCACAATTGTACTTGGACTTACCGCACTGGCTTGCAGCGCCTCCGCCGCTGTGGACACGCTGAAAGGGACCTTGGACGTTGAGGACTGCATTATCTACTCGTGGGCCAACTGTAACTCCGAGATATTCGATGAAGACTGTCGCCGATACAATGCCGGTTCCATCACGAACCTGCAGGTGGGCATCTCCGGCGCGGCCAGGGAGCGGCGGGCGTTGCTCCGGCTTCCGGGCTGGGATGGAACCATGCCCGATTCCTCCAAGCTGCTTTTGTACCACAAGGGCGGAGCCGATACTGCCGATCGCAAGATATTTCTCTACCCGGTGACAACCCAGTTCTACGAGGGATCGGAACTATCGTATAACCTCGGCGATTATCCCGACCCGGACAGCGGCGCTACCTGGTACCATGCCTGGCTCGACGTGGGCGATGGCGACTCTTCCAACTGGTCTTCGTCGGGAGGAGACTACACCACGGCGGTCGCCTGTACCCTACTGGTGAACGACACCGGCACCTACCTTTCATTTGACGATTTCAACCGCATCCTCAACTACTGGGATACCTCCGGGAATGCCTATGGTTTCATCCTGGTAAACGAGAACGTCTTTCCAGGCAACACCAGTATGAAGACTTTCGGCACCACCGAGGGCGACAGTTCCAAGGTGCCCATGGTGATTCTCTACTATCACGACGAGGCGATCTCACGACGGTTGCGTATGATAAAGTCTCTAGGGTGCAGTTAGTGGAAATAATCGTAGGGCAGAACCCAAAGCGGTTCTGCCTCACAAAGCCACAAGTTGGCAGAACCACAAGGGGTTCTGCCCTACTATCCGCTTTAAGCAAAGGAGGACATAGTAGGAAATGAAAGAGCGAAAAGGAACAATGAGAAACATACTTCTCTTGATCACCTTGATACTGATGCCACCAATAGGGCGAGCGTCTATTGTGAACAATTCAACCTCATCGCCCAGCGCTGAGGACTCGCTGTCGTTTGTCTTTTACTCGTTGGACAGCTTGGGCAATCCGACGACGGTGGACTCGGTTTACATTCTGGTGGCGGGGCCAACGGGAGCGCTGGCGTACAAGGATTCGGTCGCCTCTTCGGACGGTCGCATCACCGCCACCACTATCAGGGGCAAACAGTTCTACTCGTTTGCCGAACAGGTATCGAATATTGACGGCAACGGCGCTGCGGGACATTATGCAATCACCCTGTTGGCCAAAAACAACAGCGACAATCTTCTCACTCCGAATACATATTCGTTTCAGATCATCAGCGAGGAGCTGTCTGACCAGATAGCCCTCATCGGGGATTCGGTTTACGTCAAGGGTGGGGCGGTCGATTCCAACCGGACGGAGATGGGCGGCTCCGGTGATTCGACGTCGATCGCGCGATGGGTCTGGAACACGCCGCAGACAAACCACACTACCAGCGGCAGTTTCGGCAAGTATCTCGATACCGAAGTTTCGGGGGTCAGCGGCGGGTCGGGAGCATATTCATTTACGCTGGTGACCTTTGATACCTCCACCAGCCAGGTTATTCCGCAGGCAGGTCTGGCGGTGCGCAATGTGAGCCAGACCTCTCTCATTGCAGCCGGCAGAACCAACAGCGGCGGCAAAGCCACCTTTAACCTGGACGCTGACAGCTTTATTGTCGTAGCCACCGCCCCGGGCTACAGCTTTGACGCCTACGACACGATAGTGGTTAGCGGGACCGGAAGCGATACCATCTTCGGCGATCAGTTTGATCCGGGATCTCCATCGTCGCCCGGGCTGTGTAGGGTCTACGGTTACCTGTATGACATCAAAGGAGAGCCGGAAGAAGGGGCTTCGGTGACGGCGCATCTTCCCTCCGGAGTGGCGCGGTTCTCTGTTGTCATTATCTCACCCTACTCCGTCTCAACAACCACCGATAACAATGGTTACTTCTATCTTGATCTGATACCGTCGGATTCGCTCATCCCGCCGGGCGTCAAGTATGAGTTTACCATAAGCCGCTCCGACGGGACGATTCTGAGACAGCGCCTAACGGTGCCCGATGCATCCATCTGGCGGTTGACGTGGTAGGGTGCGAAGGGAGGAAGACGAAAAAGCTTTCCTGCCAGTAGGGTGGACCCGCGTAGGTGGCGGCCTTGTATCACCACACCTCTTTGCGTCGGGTGGAGACAAGCCCCGCCCCTACGCGGTTCCGGCAACTTTTGAGACAACCTTATAGACACTTTAACGAAAGGAGAAACACAGTGGAAGCAATTCTATCACAACCGGACTCGTGGGTCAGTATACTGGGATCGGTGGCCATGTTACTGGCCGGGTGGGCCGCAAACAGGTATGTCATTCCCTTTCTGAAGGTGGGAAAAAGACAGCAGTACGCCCAGTTCATCGCCACTATTGCCGATGAAGTAACCGATGATCTGAGAAGCAGGTACCCGGACAAGAAGTGGCTTAAGTACCTTGACGAGGCTGTCGACCGTTTGATTGCCATTTGCGGCGTGTCGCCGGAGATTGCCAGGCGGGCAATCAGCGCCGCCGCGGCACGGAAGTAAAAGGAAGAAGGTCGGGTTTTGCAGTCTGCCTCTGGCGGACAAAAAACCCGACGCTTAAGAGTCATGACTTTAGGCATTTAATCAGAGAGAGGTGAACGTCAGGTGGTACAGACCGGGCAAATGTGGATATCTGCCACGCTTCCTTCGGTCGCTCGCGATGACGAAGGACTTATGTCACAGCCTCACAGGAGCCCTGACCTACGGCGCAGCGTTACGTCTTAGCAGAAAAGGACTCCACGAAATCGGACATGTCGGCAGCGATCTCCCGTGCCCTCTGATAGCGTTCATTGGGGTCCTTCTTGAGGGCTTTCATTATGATATGATCGAAAAGAAGCGGTGTCTGCGGGTTGGCATTGGACGGCTTGTCCGGCTCGATGTTTATGACGGAGTAGATTAGAGAGGTGATGTTCTCACCCTTGAAGGGCCGCTGTCCCAACAGCATCTCGTACATGACAATCCCGAGCGAGAACAGATCGGCGCGACGATCGGTGGGCAAACCCTTGAGCTGCTCCGGTGAAATGTAGTTGGGAGTTCCCATAGCGATGCCGGTCTTGGTCATCGAGCTGGAATCGACGCGGGCGATGCCGTAATCCATCACTTTGACGTGATAGTCCTTCAGGACCATTATGTTCGCCGGTTTTATGTCACGGTGGACAATACCCTTGTCGTGAGCATACTCTAACGCGTTGCAGATCTGAATGATGATCTGAGCAATGATCTTGTAGTTGAACTTCACCTTCTTCTTGATCAGATCTTCCAGCGTCTGCCCTTCAAGACACTCCATGGCGATATACTGGAGGTGTCCTTCGGACCCAACGTCATAAATCGTGACGATATTAGGATGCGACAGTTTGCCGGCCGCTTGTGCCTCGCGGTGCAGGCGTTCTCTGAGTTCGGCTTCCTCCTCGGGATCACTAACAAAATCGAGGCGAATCGTCTTCAATGCGACAGGGCGGTTTATGGCCGGATCGACCCCTTTGTATACCAGCCCCATAGCACCCTTGCCAAGCGTACCGGTAATCTGGTACCGTCCCAGATGTTTTATGTCAGCCTGCTCTTGGAACCTCTTAACCGGCTGGCTTTCCTCGGTGATTTCTATGCCTTCTGATCCGCCCGGCTTGGGCGGCTCGGCCGAACCATGGCCGATGGGGGCGATGATTTCAGGCTGGGACGAGGACGGCTCGGTCTCAACCACCGGCGTCTTTTCCACTTCGCCGCTGCCGGCATCCGAGGTGGCGGTGGTAGCGCTGGCCTCTTCGTCGAGGCTGATCGCCTGGTGGTCTTCGACATATTGTTTACCGCTGTCGAAGGTTGTTGTCTGTTGGTTTTCGGGGTCATGCTCAGATGATCTTATCTCCCGGACGGGAACGGGTTGTTCCTGAGACGTTAGAGACGGCCCGAATTCAACTTTGAGCAGCTTCTTCCTCTTTTTTCTGGTTTGAACTTCCGTGCCAAGAAGCCGCGAATCAAGTAAGGGCGAAACAAACATGAACAGGACCAGTTCCAGGGCGATATAGATTGTCTCCGGGATTACCCGGAAGGAACTGAACAGGAAGTAGTTTACATTCGCCAGAATGATAAAACCGACACCCAGGATAATCATGCGGTGGAGCAACGAAACCTGCGGCAGGGCAAAAGCACACAGGCTACCGACCACGAACAGGGTCAGCAAGATCAGGAGCGGCTGGTCTTTTTTGGGAAGCAGGAAGTTGTCGTTGATGATGTTTTCGATGATGGTGGCCTTGATGGCTAGCTTAGGCATTTCGCTTTGCACCGGCGTGTCGAATGTTTCTTGGTAGGCAAAATCATCCACCCCTACCAGAATGAGTTTGTTTTGCAAACGGGCGTAGTCAAAATCTTCACCAAGAACGTCAGCCGCAGAGTAGGTGGTAAAGGCGTTTCCTTTGGCGAACGATATGAAGTATTTGCTCTTGTCCCCTATAGGGATATTTCTCCCGCTACCCAGGAGGATTATTTCATTCTCCACTACTTTTATCTCGTCAGGCGGCACACCGAGGTACACCGCAGCCGCCATCAGTGAAAGCGAGGGGTAGTAGTAGCCTTCGTAATTCATGACCAGCGGTTGGTGTCGCAGGACCCGATCCTCGTCGGGCATAGTATAGACAAATCCCAAATACGGTTTGCTCTCCAGCAGCTTCTCCGCCGGCAAGAAGTGTTTCCTGACCAGCAGGCTGGACTCTTCGTCCATGATGCCAAGGGGATTGTCAACGGTGATGGAATTGTTAAACAGATGCTCCGGGTTGCTGGTCTTGTTGCTGCGGAAGGTGGCCAGGGCGATGTCGTAGGGGATGATGACATTATCGATCCAGGTCAACTGACCCGCCAGTATCGATGTATACCCGGCTGAGTCTTGCGCGGCATCTTCGCTGAGCTCGAAATCCACCGCTATGGCTTTAGGTTCGCCGCCGGCAACAGCAGCCAGCAGGTCGGCGATCAGATCCCGGTTCCATGGCCACTTACCATATTCATCCTGAGCCCGGCCATCTATGGTTACCAGGACGACGTTCGGACAGACTTCTTCCGGAGCCGTGATACGACACAGAGAGTCATTCAAAGAACGTTGCAAGTTATCCAGGGGACCAAAGTCACTGACGTATAGGATCACCACCAGGAATGATACCAGAAGATACAGGATATATGATGAATACTTGTTCATGGCTGCCTCTTTCTATCGTCCTACCGCCAACCGGTCAATCAACATCTCCGGAAGCTGCGCCTGAGCCATTTTGCTCTGCGCGGTTTCTATATCATATTCCACCCGGTGGTATGTCACCTCTCCTTCTTCCATGTCAAACGTAACATAGCAGGCTCTGGGGTCGTTATCGCGCGGCTGACCGACGGACCCGATATTGACCAGGTATCGATTTTCGCTGTCGGGAAGGAAGCTATGCCCCACTCTTTCTCGTGGCGGCCGGTCGTGTGCTTCGGAAAAGATAAGCGGGATATGAGAGTGACCGTGAAAGCAGAGCCATCCCTCCAGCCGTTCAAACGCCTGGGCAGCCTCTTCGGGGCTTAATATGTAGTGCCATTGCTCAGGTTCAAAAGGAGAAGAGTGAACGAGGTAAAGGTTGTCAAGGCTGCGGTCCATTTCAAAATCGCTAATTAACGAGAAATCCCGGTCGGTAAGCCGGTCTCGGGTCCACTCGGCTGATATTCTGGCGACGTGGGTGTAGCTGTCAGGTGTCTCCAGGCCCAGAATGACGTACTCGTGGTTGCCCATCAGTTTGATATCGCAGGTCTTGTTTACCAGTTTCAGGCAGGCGGCCGGTTCACTGCCGTAGCCGATAATGTCGCCCAAGCAGTGAATCTTGTCTACCTGCTGCTTGTCGATATCCTCAAGAACAGCGGTAAGCGCCTCCAGGTTGCCATGGATGTCCGAAATCAGGGCCAGCTTCATTCAGCGCGTGCCCTCGACGAACTTAAAAGCGCTCTTTCCGACGGTAATAATATCGCCGTTCTTAAGAATGCAGCGATCAATCTCCTCGCCGTTGACTCTGGTCTTGCCCCTTCTGCCGAGATTGACCAGGGCAAATATGCCGTTCTCTTTGACGATCTTGGCCTGAATACCGGAGAGCAAAAAGCCCTTGGCGTGCACGTGCACGAATTTTGCTTTGCCGATCGTCGTTACATCCCGGTCAATCCGGTACTCAGAGAAATCAACGTTTTCCTCGCCGACCAGTAGCGAGCCGCCATACTTAGCGACCATTTCCTTATCTACCCTGTCGTTTTCGAGCAGCTTTTTATGCCGCTTGGTTGTCAGCACCATCGTGCCGTCGAAATTCGCTCCGCCGTCCTGACCCTGTGAGGTCTCGCTGTGATAAACGAGAGAATACTTGCCTATCGTAATGATGTCCTCGTCGCGGAGAACTTCTTCGGAAATCTTGCGATTATTGACAAAAACGCCGTTTAAGGATTCATTGTCCATAATCACCGCAGCATTGTTGTTGAACTCGATCATGGCATGTTTGCGCGAGACGGCCCGGTTTTCCAGGACGATGTCGTTATCGTTTGTTCGCCCAATTGATATGCGCTTCTTTTCCGTGACAATGCGCTCAATTACCTTGTCTTCATATTTGACAATGATTTCCGGCATCAGCGGCTCCTTTCACTATCGCAGAGGCCTATGTTATATTCTACGGCCCAAAGCCTGTATCTCGTTGGTATAACACACGCTACTATACGACCTCTTGTTGTCGATCAGCAAGTTAGTTATATTGTCGGCATGAGGATAGGAATCCTAAACCTGAAAGGTCAAGTCGTATCAGCTCCTCTGGCCGGGGTGTCCAACCGCCCGTTCAGGCTCCTGGCACTGAAGGCAGGTGCCACCCTGACCTACACCGAAATGATCTCATCGGAAGGGATTATCCGCCGGCAGGCAAAGACCCTGGCAATGATGGAATTCAAGCCGGATGAGCGGCCGATCGGGATTCAGATATTTGGCGCCGATCCGGAGGTGATGAGTCAGGCCGCCCGGATTACAGTTGAGCGGAATAATCCCGATTTGATTGATATTAATCTCGGCTGCCCGGTCAGAAAGGTTGTCAAGAAGAATGGCGGCGCAGCGGTTTTGAAAGACCTCGTTTTGACGGAGGAAATTATCCGGGCAACTGTTGAAGGCGCCGGGCAGACTCCAGTGACGATCAAAATCCGCACCGGCTGGGATGATACCAACCCCGTCTATGAAAGCGTCGGACAGATCGCCCAGCGAACTGGAGTGGCGGCGGTGACCCTTCACGCTCGCAGTCGCAGCAAGGGTTTTTCCGGCAAAGCCGACTGGATGACCATCAGAAAACTGAAAGAGAGCGTGAGCATTCCTGTGATCGGAAACGGAGATGTTAAAACCCCAACCGACGCCAAAAGGATGCTGGAGGAAACCGGCTGTGACGGGGTGATGATTGGCCGGGCGGCGTTGGGGAATCCGTTTATCTTCAAGCAGGTGAATCATTATCTGGCAACAGGCGAACTGTTGCAAGAACCGGCTGTACGGGATAAGATAACAATGGCTTGCCGTCATGCCCGGCTCATGGTTGAGGAGTATGGTGAACGAAGGGGTATTGTCAAGATGCGCGGCTATCTGGGCTGGTATGTCAAGGGGTTCCAAGGGGCATCTGAGCTGCGACAGCGGCTTTTTCGGGTTTGCACGATCTCGGATATAGAGGAAGTCTTCGGTGACTATCTCAATGAAAGATTGGTCGGGAAGCCGCTTCCAGGTTCGGCCGTCTCGCCGAAGCAGTGATACGAGTTGCTGGTTGAGCTACTGTTGTGTCCCAGAGATATATTCACATAATCTTGTGCCCGGCGGGTCTTCAGACCCGAGGGGAAAGCCATTGTCACGCGGGGCGATCTGAAGATCACCCCGCCACAAGATATGCAGGCTATTCGGCAAGCTATTCCTGGGATACAACACTAGGTCATATATAGCGGTACTTTCATACCGATGTTGCACAGACGGTGCTGTGCCATAAACGCATTTACTGTCTCCGATCTCTCCCGCGTAGCGGCGGGGCTTGTCTCCGCCGATGGCGAGGGTGCCTGAGGGCGTTTATCGGGGCGACGCAAGGCCGCCCCCTACGCGAGAAAAACAACTCATATTGGAACAACCAAAAAACAGTGTGATGCCACTCCTTAAAAGTGGTTGCCAGCAGCAATGCACCTCGTTATATTCCTGCCTGAATTTGTGCTAACGATAAAGGTGCATGTATGAAAATACTCATTGTATCCCTGCAAAAGGACGGCAAACTTGTTTCGACCTCGTTTGAGTTGATCGAAGCAGCTAAGTCTCTTGGTGGCGAGTTGTATACCGTTGTCATGGCTGAACAGGCCGATACCCTGGCCACCGAGCTGGCCTCACGGGGGGGCGGAAAAGTGCTGGCCGTCTCCCATCCCAATCTTCGCTACTACAACGATGAAGTGTATGTCAACGTACTGTCGGAACTGATCGCCAAGTTTTCACCTGATCTGGTATTGGGGCCGGCGACGTTTTATGGTAAGGCGTTGTTTGGGCGCTTGGCTGCCAAGAATAGCGGGCCGATGGCCTCCGACGTGACAAACCTGGCCCTGGAGGACGGCAAGGTGGTCGCTACCCGGCCTCACTACGGAGGTTCTGTCGTTTCTAAAATTGTCACCAATTCCGATGGTCCGTTCTTCGTGACGCTGCGGCCGAAGATCTATCCGGAATCCAAGGATGGCACTGGCGAGGTCGTTGCCGAAGCGGTTGAGGCCGCCGGCCGGGAGCCTAAAACGGTCGTCAAGGAGATGAACGTGGAATCTACCGGCTCGGTAAGCCTGGCCGAAGCTGACGTTATCGTCTCCGCCGGGCGTGGCATAAAGGGCCAGGAGCATCTGCCGATGGTTCAGGAACTGGCGGATTCGCTGGGCGGCGCTTTGGGCGCTTCGCGTGCCATTGTCGATGCGGGATGGATTGCCTACTCCCACCAGGTCGGTCAGACGGGAAAAACGGTCAACCCAAAGCTGTACCTTGCAGTGGGTATCTCGGGAGCTATCCAGCACCTGGTGGGGATGCGGTCATCCGGAACGATTGTCGCCGTCAATAAAGATAAGGATGCTCCTATTTTTAATATTGCCAACTATGGCATCGTGGGTGATGCCTTTGAGATTGTCCCGGCCCTGACGAATAAATTCAAGGCTGAACTGAGCAGTTGAAGCTGACGTAACCCACTAATCAGGTTTTTCGGCCGTGATTACCAGATTGCGTGCCTTCTTGGAAAACCGTTTCGTAAACATCAGATTGGAATACCTGCCAATGTTTCTGAACCCGGCTAGTTTGAGACCTTCATCAATTTGACCGGCAGTGAAGTTGTCAACTTCGTGACGGAACACCTCAAGCTTGGGGGGCTGTTGATTTAAATCCAGACGCGTAACGTAAAGAGCTACTGTCTTACCGCGCCTTTCAGAGAACCGTTCATAGACGATACCGTTCGCTTCCGTGGCTTTAATTGGGCTCAACTCACCATCCTTCATGGCCCCGTAGTTCAGCATCTGCACCACCAACCTTCCTCCCGGTTTCAAAACGGCAGAAAAGCTTCTCAATGCCTTTCGGAGATTGCTCAGCGAAGCTACACCGGTGATACTGTTGGCCAGACAAGCCACGAGATCAAAGCGCCCATGCGTGGTTTCAACATATTTATTATAGGCAGGTCAAGCCCACGAGGGGCCTGACCTGCTTTGCCGCTTAGTTGTTTATTACGGACACGGCAGCGGCGCGGGACCTGGGGGTGTACCGAATAGGTAGGCAACCAAGTAGGCTACGTCGCCAACGTTGATCGCCATGTTGTAGTCAACATCGCCGCGGATGCCGTCATGGTTGCAGCAGGGACCTCCGCTAACGAAAGCCGCCCAAAAGCCGGTGATCAAATAGTAATTGGTTGATTTGCCGATGCCGGCCGCAGGCTCAACCGTCTCACAAAGTTGGTAGTTAGTAGAAGCGCCGCAACCGCCTGGGGTAATAACCACCCAGGGGATTGTCTCCACGTCAGAGGGCAGGCGCCTTTTGGTTGTTTCAATTCTCCGGGATTCACGGGCCCGACTATCAAGCCGCCGCGATCCGGGAGAAGTGGACTACCTTGTCCACACATAGCCAAACTCAACATCCCTCACATCATAGCGCACCCTCCTTCAGAAACGGTTAATAACCTATGTCCACCATAGAAGATTGATCCTTTCCTACAGTTGCCCTGGCCTGGTTATCTCAGAGGAGTGACACTCCTTGACAATCAAAGCCATCAGGCTGTTACCGGGTTTCCCCGTAACACCGGCTCTTTTTCAACAGGACCCGGAGAGTCCGATTTTGCGCTATTCTGTTGTCTCAGTGCAAGATAGGTTTGTAAATTTGGCTGAAATGGTAAACCCTGTGACCACTATAGGTCAGATGGTCCCTCCTAAGCTCTTTACCGCATGCGGATCATCCCCACCTCCTTGGTCGGAAAACCAACAACTTAACGGCACCCCACAAGAGCCTCTCTGACATGGAACCTAAGATGTATGGCAGTCAGATGAGGTGCAATATCTCCTATTATCTATCGCTTGCCGTATTATAAACCTGTTCCCTGAGTTTGTCAAGCGAAAAGTTGTCTTATCACACCACGATTCTGCCAGCCGATACGCTGTGAACCGACCAGGCGCATCTGGTTGAGAGTGTTCAGGTCGGTCGTAAAATGCCTCTCGGTATGAAGACACTTCTCATCGTCCGATATGGTCGCATTCGGCCGGTCCCACTCGGAGCCAGTCATCAGGAACTTTGCTCCTTAGGTATCGGGCGGGGTCGCCCGACACCACCAAAATCGCCAGTGTTCTTTTGAATGCAACTTGGTATTACACCGGCGGCGGGCCGCCGTAAAAGAGGTAATTAACCAGGTAAATTATATCAGCGACGTTCACCGCACCGCTCCCGTCGGCGTCGCACTTAATGTCCTCGCAGATCTCCGGCGGGGGAGGCGGATTGCCAAAAAGACACTGGACGAAAGTGGCCAGATCGCCTACCGTGATTCCGCCACTACCGTCAAAGTCGCATTGCATCCCGGACCCTTGAACGGTGATGGAGCCGTCGATAATGATAACTCTGGTGGTGTCAAGATACCCGCGAAAGCTCGTATCCACGTACATTGAGTCATAGTCGGCTGAGTCCGGATCGACCTCAAGCCACTCAAGGCAAGTATCATTTTGCCACAGGTTGCAAAGATAAAAGGTGGTGTCGTAGATAGTCTCGGTTACAACCCCGAGCGAATATCCCCAGGGATCGGAAAAGTCCACCGGAGTGGTTACGCTGATAATGCTGGTAAGAACGGAATCCGGAATCGGAGCCGTATCGAAGGGGATCTTTACCGCCACTCCTCCCTGTTGCGGGGGGAACCCCCAGTTGTGAATCGTGTCAAAAGGGAGGTTGGCAATACAACGAAACCAGATTTCGCTCTGGTCGCCGGCTCGGTCGATGCCCTGAACGTACTCGAAGCCCGAGACAAGGGTGCCGGTGGTGTCAAAGCCGCCATTGTCAAAATTGAAACTGACCAGATCGGGTCGTTCGGACACCAGCACAAACTGAAAACCGGCAATGGTGTCAAAGTAGTTAGTTATGTAGATATTGAGCAGCGCCTCTACCTCCCCGGAGGCAATAGACGTGTCCGGGACGGTAAAGATCAACTCCGGTACCTGGGCTTGTGCCAAGTGACTTGTCGACAGGGACGAAAGTACGAGAGCTACAAATACCGTAATCCACAGCTTGCTAACCGAACCTTTGCGCAACATATTGGATTTCTCCTTTCCAATACAGAGGTTAATATCGATCAACATTAACTATGAGATCAGGCAGTTTCCTTTTCCGCGAGTGGTTTCTCTTCGACTAGTCGATTTTGAAGACAACCATTTTCATACATATGTTAAGGTAAAAGTCCGACTTTGTCAAGCGATTTCGGGCATGAAAAAGGCCGGCCCCGACGGACCGGCCCTTAGTTGAGTTTGGACAGATACGTTACTCCGGCTTGTCAAAGGCGTCCGGAGGAATCTCACCGTTGATGATGAACTCGGCAATGTCAGTCTGACTCATTTTCTGATCGTTTAAAAACCTGACCGTAGTCATCGGCAGTTTGACGTCGCTGACCTGGGAAAAGTTGGAAACCGTTTCCTCGATCGTTCCGGCGCCAAGCGGGGTCTCATCATAATAGAATTTACAGACCAATTCGTAAGTCTCGCTGTTAAAAGCCAACCGGCATATCGGCTCGTCATCTTTGTCCACCAGTTCCACGAACGTCACCGGTAATTCGTTAACTTTTCCCGTGCCGTCGAAGACAGCCTGGTAGTAGGGGTCGTCGGAGGCGGCAAAGATTTGGATGGTGCTGCGGTCCCAGTTTTTCTTGTCGTCGGCAATATCCTCCTCCGTCATCGCGATCAGTTCCATGGTCATCTGATCGGTTTTCCAGCCACTGTTGCCGTTCCTGATCTGCAGGATCTTCTGGCCCATGACGGTCACAACCGATTTGCTCTTGTCCGGGAGCACCCTAAGCAACTCCACCGCGATAGGAATCTCGGTGCCCTGCATAGTCAAAAGTAAAGTGCTCTTGATGGAAACCGCATTGATCTTCTTGAAATTCTCAAGCCCGCCGTGGGTCTCAACCGCTTTTTGAAGGACTTCCATTCCCTTTTTGAGGTTTTCCGGGGTTATGGCAAGTTCCTTCTTCTCTTCAGCCGACGGTATCGTAATGTCGATCGTATCCACCGGGCCAAACCCCAGTTGCTCGAGCGGCATGTCAAAATCCTCGCCTTTGCCCACCACGAGAATCTGCAGGGCTTCTGGATGAAGGTTGTTCTTGGCCGCGGCGACAACGGCATCGGGCGTCACCTTTTCGACGTTTTCCTTTTCCTTAAACACAAAGTCCTCCGGCAGGCCATGGAAATCATAGCTCATCAGGCGAGTGACCACCTCAGCCTTGGAGTCAAATTTGAAAACAAAGGAGTTCAAGTAGCCGTCTTTGCCCATGCGCATTTCGTCCTCGGTCGGCGGATCGGTCTGCATCCGCTTGATTTCCTTAATGATTTCAAGAACGGCTTTGCAGGTGGATTCGGACTTGGTAGAGGCGTAGTTGTAAAACACGCCGGGATATGTGATATTGGCCGTGTAGACGCCGAACACGGCATAGGCCAGCCCCTCGCGGGAACGCACGGAATTGAACAACCGGCTTCCAAAAGAGCCGCCGAGGATGTTATTCATGACGATTCGATCGGCGTAATCATCGTCAGTGAGAAAACCACCAATATGACCCATCACTATGTTTGACTGGTTGACGTCGGTTTTCTCGGCGTAGTACACCTTGCTGTGGTGCTCGTAATCCACCTTTGGCGGTTCGGGAACCGGCTCGCCCGTTCTCTCCCAATCACCAAAGAACTCGTCGATTTTTGACAACAGCGCCGCCTTGTCGAAGTCACCCCAGATAGCTATCTGAACGTTCTGCGGGTGAAAGTATGCCTTGTGGAAGGCAACCAGGTCATCACGGGTTATGGCGTTGATGGTTGCATATTCGCTGTGGCGGGCGTATGGCGAATTGGCTCCATAGATGATCTTCCTATACTCGCGAAAAGTGATCTGCTGAGGGTTGTCGTTGCGGCGGGCAATGGTGGAACGCTCCTGCACCTTGGCCAGTTCGATCTTGTCTTCATCGAAGACAGGACGGCGTAGCACGTCAGAGAGCACTTCCAGACCAAGATCGGTGTACTCGCTCAGGACGTTAACCCTGGCTCCTCCGGATAGGATACCAATGTATGTCTCCACCGAAGCGCCGACACCTTCCAAGAGTTCATCGATTTCATCGCCGGTCCATTTGGCGGTACCGCCGGTGCGCATGACGGTGCCACAGATGTCAGCCAGGCCAACCTTGTCCTCCGGCTCCAGGTGGGAACCACAGTTCACCCGCACCGAGACATGAAACAGCGGCAGGTTTTTGTCTTCCAACAGATAAAGACGGATGCCGTTATCCAGCGTGACTCGGTCAACCTCGGGAACTTTGAGTTCGCTAAGTTTTGGAAACTTCAGCTTGTCTACATCCTGCGCTTGGGCGCTCAATGTCACCAGCGCCAGTAGCAGAATAAAAACCATTATTAATGCTATGTTTCTTCGCATTGTTCTTTACTCCCCGGCTTAGCTTTCTTCTGTGTTTATCATGCCCACGACCCGGTTTTTCTTCGTCAGGTACTTCTTGGCCACGCGTTGTACGTCTTCGATGGTGACGGCGTTTATCCGGTCAAGCTCTTGAAACAGCTCCCGCCAGTCACCCCAGAAAACCTGATAACCGGCTAACTGGAACGCAAGTCCCTGGTTGTCGTCTAACTGGTTTATCAGAGTGGCCTTGGTCCGAGCTTTGATTTTGGCCAGGTCTTCTTCACTGATCAGTTCGTCTTTGAGCTTCTCGACTTCCTTGAATATTTCAGTTTCACACTCTTCGTTGGTATGGCCGCTGGCAGCCATAGCAAAAGTACCCAGCAGGGACGGATACTTGTCACCCGGGAAGCCGGCAAAGGCCGCCACGTTCATAGCGATCTTCTTTTCCTTCACCAGGTTCTTGTACAGAAGAGAGGTGCGGCCCTGACCAAAGTAGTCAACGAGGGCATCAAGAGCCGGTCGGTCGGGATGAATTCCTTCAGGAATATGCCAGCCGACCAGGTAGATAGGTTGCGAGGGATCCTCGAGCACCACCCGGCGCTCGCCAAGCTGTTCCGGCTCAACTGTCGCGATGCGCTCCGGAGCCGGACGATTGGAAAGGCGCCCCCAGTATTTTTCAGCAAGTTTCTCTACATCCTTTGGCTTGACATCTCCGACGATAGCGATAGTCAGGTTTGAGGGGCTGTAATACTTCTCGAAGTATGCCCGGCCTGCCGGACGGGAGTAGTTCTGGATATCTGACATATGCCCTATTACAGGAATGCCGTAGGGGTGGGCTTTGAAAGCAACCGCCAAGAACTCTTCAAACAGCCGTCCGAAAGGGTTAGAGTCGGTCCTCATTCGCCGCTCTTCGGCGACAACATCACGTTCCTTGTACATCTCCCGCAATACCGGATTGAGAAAACGCTCCGATTCAAGGGCCATCCACAGTTCAAGCCGGTTTGACGGAAAGTTCATGAAGTAAACGGTGAAATCATACCCAGTGCCGGCATTAAGGCCTATACCGCCCTCCCGCTCGACAACATTCCCCAGTTCGTTGGGGACAACGTATTCGTATGAGGCCTCACGAGTCTCATCGTAAGCGGTCTCCAAAGCCTCAATCTTGGCGGAATCGGCAAGCCGCCCTTTTTTCCTCTCCGCTCTGAGTTCCAGAAAGACCGAGTCCTCGACCGCAATCAGTTCCAGCTCTTTCTTGATGTCTTTCGTGCCCAATGTCGTGGTGCCTTTGAAAGCCATGTGCTCAAACATGTGAGCCAGGCCGGTGTACCCCTTGGGGTCATCGACGGCACCGACGTTGGCAAAGGTTACGAACGAGATTACCGGTGCCTCATGTCGTTCCATAACGATAATTTTGAGCCCGTTTTCCAGCGTGAATTCCGTAACCGAGTTTTCCAGCTCTGAGAAGTCAAAGCCGGAAATAGTCGTCACGGAAAGCAAGCTCAGGCCGATCAGCAAGATGAACGCGCGCGTGACACTTCTCACCATCGCTTCCTCCATGATTTTATAGTGTGGTTTCATTTGGGTGTGAATAAAAGTGCGGGTTTATGATCTGTCAAGCAATTAGTCGCACCGCCCGATTTCACTGTGACCAAACCGGGGGCAAAATATCCTTTTGGGGAATCGTTGACAGGCTACCGGATTGCGGGTTCACGAGAGACCATAGTTGAATAGGTCTTCGAATGGGATACGCCAAAGTTTCCGCTAGTTTGTGGCACGTATTAATGAGAAAAGCGGCAGGATTGATACTAACCAGACGGTAAATTGAGAACAGGGTAAGCAGCACCGTTTCAAAGGCCCGTAGAGCGGACCCCATTCGGAACCCGCCCCGCTATTGATTGACGGTTACGGCCAGCTTGAAATCAATCATGGCCAGAAGCTTCTCCTGACGCGCGCGGATCATCTGCTCGTTCATGGGAAAGTCAGGGCCGATATGTTCGATCATGAGTGACGACGTAGCCGAGGCAAAACACCCAGCGCGCCGGAGGTCGCCGCCGGTTTTGAGATATTCAAAGGTAAATCCGGCCATGTAGACATCGCCGGAGCCGGTGGCGTCGACCAGATCAACTTCGTAGGGCGCAATATCAATGAACTCCTGGCCGTCATAGACGAGCGAACCAAGTTCCGCCAGGGTAACAATAACAACCTTCGGTCCCCATGACTTGATGATCCGAGCCGCTTCGTACGGATCTTCTCGGCAGTCAATTCCCGTTAGTATTTCCCCTTCAAGCTCGTTTGGCTTGACAATATCGAACTGCCCGATGACCTCTTCAATACCGGCCACCTTTTCGTGATGGATTCGGCCGCCGTCATCGGCGCCACGGAGCAGCCCCTGCGGATCGCAGAAGAAGAGCCCGCTAAAGTTCCGTCTGATTTCCCTGATGTTATCAAACGATACCTCGCCGAGGATAGGTCCAATCAACACGGCCTTCGAGTCGGCGTATAGAAGCGGATCAATCCGCCCGATTTTGTCGGCGCGGCCCAGCAGGTCGAGAGTGCGTCGGCCGTAGTCATCGTAGTATATCAGCGAGAAGCCGCCCGTTTGTTTAGAAGGGACTATCTCGTGTTCAATGCTAAAATGGGAGAGGTCGTCGATAAACTTCTCTTTATAGTCGTCTCCTACTGCGCCAATAAGACGAACCTGTTCGCCCATCTTGGCCAGCGCCAGGGCGGCATTGGTGGAACATCCGGAGAGGATGCGTCCTTTGGGTTGCGTCTTCCGGGTCTTTATGTAGTCATAGACCGGGTTGCCGATAGCGGTAATCAAAGGCAGGCCTCTTCTCAATTTAACTCTCTGAAAGTGACAGCTTCCAGAGGAACTGGGTGTCGGGTGGGGGCACCCGACACCACTGAATTTATTTGTTCGTTCACACCTCTCGTTTATCGCCGAGGATTTTCTTGGCATATACCAGCCGCTGCACCGCCGTTATCAGCGATGTCACCCCGACCACAATCAGCGCCAGTTCCAGCCAGCCGCCTTGTGGCCATTTGCCGACCGGGAAATACCATTCGAGAATCGAGCCGATTATGATTATGATGAATTTCTCCAGCCGCCCCATGATCCCCACGGCACAGTTTTCAATCTTACCCATAGATTCTGCCGCCGCGCGGGTGTAGCTGGCGATGATCATCCCAAACAGAGCGAACAGCCCCCACCCTGGATGAACCGTACCGGAGAGAGTGATGCCGGCCAGAATGAAAAACTCACCGTAACGGTCGGAGACATGGTCAAGAATACCACCAAAAACAGTGCCTATGTTCCCGGCGCGCGCCGTTGCACCGTCCAGCATGTCCGTAAAAGCTGTAACCAGTATCCAGAAGACTCCCCACAGCATCTGACCTTTCCAGAAGTATATCCCGCAAATGATCGAGCTGATCAGCGAAACGCCGGTCAGAAAATTGGGTTTCAGTCCCAATTTCAGGCAGATTCGTCCGAAGAAAAGAGATGATTCCTCATAGAACTGCCTCTTACGCTGGTTTATCCCTGGCAATACAATCCGATCCTTCTATTATTTGCCAAATGTGATGGGAATATATAGCTTTTTAGTCGCAGGTCAACGATGACCCAACATTAATTCGCTCCTGCACAGCCGCCTCTATCTTCGGGAAAGGACAACGTGATTGACATTCGCCCGGCCAGAGGGGATATTGCGCCCAATGTTTATCGATTATGTTGAGATTGAAGTCACCGCCGGCCACGGCGGCCACGGCTGTATCTCTTTTCACACCGAGAAATTTGTACCGAAAGGAGGACCGGACGGCGGCAATGGCGGCAAAGGAGGCAGCATCATAGGCGTGGCCGACGAGCAACTGACCACCCTGCTGGACTATCGCTATAGGCGTCATTACAAAGGCGAAAACGGAAGACCGGGCAGCGGGTCACTCAAAACGGGAAGATCGGGCAAGGATACCATACTGCGGCTACCGGTCGGAACCATCATTAAAGACCTTGAAACAGGTCAGCCGGTAGCCGATCTGGATGAACCCGGCGCCACGACGGTCTTTGCCGCAGGGGGCAAGGGTGGCTATGGTAACGACCATTTCAAATCACCCGTCAATCAGGCTCCGCGTATCGCACAGGACGGAAAGCCGGGAGAGCATAGAAGAATATCGCTGGAGTTGAAACTCCTTGCCGACGTCGGCCTGGTCGGTCTGCCGAATGCCGGCAAATCGACGATTCTGGCCGCCTTCTCAGCCGCCCGCCCCAAGATTGCCGACTACCCGTTCACGACCCTTGTTCCCTATCTTGGTATCGTCAAGCTGCGTGAGTTCAAATCGTGTGTGATGGCCGACATCCCAGGGCTCATCGAGGGCGCCGCCCAGGGAAAAGGATTGGGGCATCAGTTTCTGAAACATATCCAGCGAACGCGCTTGCTTGTCTATGTCATCGATGTCAACGAACCCGACATACAAAAGACACTTAGTGTCTTGAAGGAAGAGATGGACGGCTTCGACAAAACACTTACGAAACGCCCCCGGCTGGTGGCCGTCACAAAGATCGATACCATCAGCGAAAGTGATCTAAAAGAAGTTTCCAAGCGCCTGCCGGATGATTATACTTATATTTCGGCCGTTACCGGCCAAGGTGCAGAACGGTTTATTCAGGCGATTGAGCGAGAACTTGATAAACAGCGTGCTGAAAGAAAAACTGACTGATGCCATCGGGCTGCTGAATATTCCGGGGATCGGACGCGGACGGTATCACCGTTTGGTTAAGGCGTTTGGGTCACCCTCGGCGGCCTTGGCGGCCTCGGTTGACAAGCTTGAAGCCGTCCCCGGTATTGGGCGAGCGCTTGCTTCTGACATCAGGAGCCGACACGACGGCGAGAAGGCGCTTCAGATTTCGTCCCGCATTGTCCAACTGGGCTGGGCGGTTCTTTTTTCTGATCAGCCCGAGTTCCCGAAACAGCTTTTAACTATACCGGAACCACCGCCGCTGCTCTTTCGCACCGGGGAGCCGTCTAGCGACGGTGACAAGATGATCGCTATCGTGGGAACCAGACATCCCACCGAAAAGGGAAAACGATTTGCCTTCAATCTGGCATCTTCGCTGGCCAAGGCCGGTATCATGGTTGTCTCAGGCATGGCTGAGGGAATTGACTCTGACGCCCACGCCGGCGCCCTGGAGGGAGGCGGCAAAACGGTGGCTGTCTGGGGCAATTCTCTTGATATTGTGTATCCTTCATCCAATCGGCCGCTGGCCAAAAAGATCAAAGCGCAAGGCGCCGTGTATTCGGAGTACTTTCCCGGCACGCGACCTGATCCGGCCTATTTCCCGGAGCGGAATCGGCTCATCTCCGGACTGGCCGAGGGGGTTGTGGTGATTGAAGCGGGAAAGAAGTCAGGCGCTCTTATCACCGCCGCCCATGCTCTTGAGCAGGGGCGCGAGCTGTTCGCCATGCCCGGCTCGCCCGAAGCCCGCATGAGTATCGGCGCAAATGCCCTGATTAAGAGTGGCGCCAGGCTCCTGACGTCAGCGGAAGATATTTTTGACGAACTCCCCCGCCTTAAAGGTGAGGTTCTGGCTAAACAGTTCACGCAACTGCCCGATATGACGGAAGTGGAAAAGAATATCATCGGGCTGTTCTCCTCCGAGCCGTTGCAGATCGACCAGATTGCACGGACGCTCAACTTGTCCACGGCGGAATTAATGGAATTCTTGCTGGCCTTGGAACTGAAAGGGGTGCTGCAGGAAGTATCCGGCAAGCGGTTCATTCTGTCTGAAGAATTCGTATGATCAAAAGGACGGTCAGGATTGTCAACAAACTCGGCCTTCACGCCCGCCCAGCCGCTATGCTCGTCACCGCCGCGGCGCAACATGAATCGGAAGTCTTTTTCACCAAAGACGACCTGCGCGTCAACGGTAAGTCCATTATGGGGGTTATGATGTTGGCCGCGGAAAAAGGCACTGACCTGACCATCGAAGTCGACGGCCCCGACGAAGAAAGCGCCATGCAGGAACTACTGCGGGCCATTGAGTCCGGATTCGGCGAAGACAACTGATATGGGTATCGTGGGCATGCTGATTTCTTGGGCGGCAATTGTCCGCATCTGCCCCGGTAGTACTAAGTCAAAACCCTTGTGGTTTTAACTCTTTGTCCTGACTATGAAAACGCTGTCACGTGGGTCGCATGACGGCACACGGAACACAGGAGATTAACCGATGGCAGAAGGAACGTTTGTTACAGCAATCAACTGTATGGACGGTCGGACACAGGTTCCGGTTATTGACTGGATGAAGGCAACGTTCGGCGCGGATTACGTCGACATGATCACCGAACCGGGACCGGACAAGATACTCAGTGACGATTCGAATAGTCTGGTTGAGTCGATCAAGAACCGGCTCACTATCTCCGTCAACAGGCATGGTTCGAAGGTCGTTGGAATTGTTTCGCATGGTGACTGTGCGTGCAACCCGGTTTCGAAAGAGGAGCACCTGCGGATGGTTCGCAAGGCGGTTGATGCCGTGGCAGGCTGGAGTCTGAACGTCACGGTATTGGGCTTATGGCTCAATGCTTCAGACTGGAAGGTAAAGAAGGTGTGCGAAAGGGCCGGGTAAGCCGCAATCAGATTTCCAGCAGAGACGTATACTCTTTGGGTCTTCTATCTGTAAATATGTCTCTCGTGGGTGGCAGATGTCCACAACAGCCCCCCTCATAGTCAAATATATAGAAGCGCTTCAGAATGTCAAAACCACGAGAGCTTTGATCTACAAGACTGTGTTGACTTTTACAGGGTGTAGACATATATACTCCTCATGCCGAAGAAGGATGCGAAAGATACGATAACCTACGCCGACAGCGGGGTGGATATCAAGGCCGGAGATGAGGCGGTTGAGCGGATAAAAAAGCTGGCCAGGCAGACGTTTAACAAGCAGGTGCTGACAGACATCGGGGCGTTTGGCGGGTTTTTTAAGCCGGATTTCGCAGGGATCAAAAAACCGGTTCTTGTCTCTTCCACCGACAGCGTGGGGACCAAGCTCAAGTTAGCCTTCATGACAAACAAGCATGACACGGTCGGCGAAGACCTCGTCAATCACTGCATTAACGACATATTAGTCCACGGCGCCAAGGCGCTCTTTTTTCTCGACTACATTGCCGTTAGCAAGCTGAAGCCAGAGATCATCGCCGAGGTGGTCTCAGGAGTCGCGCGGGGTTGCAAAAATGCCGGAGTTGCGCTTATAGGCGGGGAGACAGCGGAATTGCCGGATTTTTATAACCCGGGTGAGTACGACCTGGTCGGCTTCGTCGTGGGAACGGTTGATCAGGACAAAATCATAGACGGCTCAGCGATCCAAGCCGGCGACGTCTGCCTCGGTCTGCCGTCAAACGGCCTGCATACTAACGGCTACACGTTGGCTCGCAAGGTCGCCTTTGAAATTGCCGGGCTGAAGCCGGGTGATATGATCGACGAACTCGGAACCACTATTGATAAAGCCCTCTTGAGTGTTCACCGCTGCTACGCGCCGATTGTGCTTCCCCTGTTGGAGAAGCATAGCATTCACGGCATGGCTCATATCACCGGCGGCGGGATTGAAGGCAATCTCAAAAGGGTTCTACCCGACCCGTCAGGAGCCGGGCCTTCGACCGGTAATGTCGATGCTGAAATCGTCAAGGGAAGCTGGCCGGTGCTGCCGATTTTTGACTACCTCAAGAAAGTGGGCAATATTGATCCTGAAGATATTTACGCCACGTTTAACATGGGTATCGGGTTCATTATGGTGGTTGGGGAACAAGACGCCGATAAGATCATTGATGATCTGAAAAAGGTGGGCGAAACGGCTTATAGGATAGGTACGATCAAGTCAGGGAAAGGGGTCGTTAAGCTCATCGGTTGAGGTTGACAAGGAAGACTCTCTCAGCAGATGGAGGTAGAGCGCACATGTTAAAGAAGGTAGTGCTTCTCATTTGCGATGGTTTGGGTGATCGTCCAATAAAGGAATTGGGCGACAAAACGCCTCTCGAGGCGGCCAAGACACCGAATCTGGATAAGCTTGCCAAGGAGTCCGAATGCGGTATGATGCACACCCTGGGGAGGGGTTACACTCCCGGCAGCGACATTGCTCATCTTACGATATTAGGATACGATACTAGCAAGTGCTATCCCGGTCGCGGGCCTATTGAAGCGGCCGGCATCGGGTTGCAACTGCATGACGGAGATGTAGCCCTGCGCGGAAACTTTGGCACCGTAGACGACAATCTGTTGATCACAGACCGACGTGCGGGGCGGATCCTGGTCGTCGAACCTCTGACAAAAGCGTTGGACGGAATGGAAGTTGATGGCGTGACATTCATTGTCAAGCCGGGAACCGCGCACCGCGCAGGCGTGCTGATGCGGGGAACAGGCCTGTCTGGTGCCATTGTCGACGTTGACCCGCATAAACCTGATAAGCCCGTACGGACGCCCGTAACCCCAAAGGAAGACACCCCGGAAGCCAAGTATACGGCGGCGGTACTGACCAAGTTTCTTGCAGAAGCCCACGAAGTTCTCAAAAAGCATCCTTTTAACGCCGAACGAGAGCAAGAAGGCAAGCTTTCGGCAAACTATCTACTCGTACGTGGAGCAGGGCAATACAAGGAAGTCCCGAGCTTTAAGGATCGTTATGGGCTTTCGGCTTGTTGTATTGCCGGTGGGGGACTGTACAAGGGCGTCGGCGCGTTTTTGGGAATGAAAGTCTTGGAGGTGCCGGGCGCGACAGGCTTGCCGGATACCGATATTGAGACCAAGTTCCGAACAACTCTAAATAGTCTTGATTCCTACGACTTTGTATTTGTTCACGTCAAGGCGGCTGATTCGTTGGGTGAAGATGGGGACTACGCGGCAAAGCGTGACTTCATCGAAAAAATTGATGACGCCGCTCAACTTTTCAACGATCTGCCCGAGAATACACTGTTGATAGTTACCGCAGATCACTCAACACCATGCGAGCTTAAAGCTCATTCAGGTGACCCGGTTCCTATTATGTTTCACGGAAGCGGGGTAAGAGTTGACAACGTTAGCGCCTTCAACGAACGGGCTTGCACCCAGGGTGGGCTCGGGTTCATTGCCGGACGAGACATCATGCCGCATATGATGAATCTCTTGGGTACTCTGCCTCTGATTGGAGCCTGAAATTGCCCGGATAGGTTGGACGCGAAGTTGAGCTTTCTCTGTGGGAGGTTGTTCGGGGCGTCGCCGAGATATGCCGCGGCGCAATCAATCCGAAGGAAAGAAGTCCCTGCGATCAGGAGCCGGAACCGTTGTCATCAATGTCATATTGCTTGATTTTCAACCTGAGAGTCGATTCGGGTATGTTCAAAAGAGCCGCTGCATGTTTCTTCACCCCGGCTTTTTCGTTCATGGCTTTGACAATAAATCGCTTCTCAACTCCGGCCAGGTAGTCATACAAGGAATACATCTGCGAAAACGCAAGGTCTTCAACAGGCTCGGTCGTGGCCGGGGAACTATGGTCGTCATCTCGGCCGACTGATGAAATCTTACCTGACACCGTGTCGCATTCAATCAGCTCCCTGTCGCCTGTCAACAGAACGAGTTTCTTGATCTCGTTTTCCAGTTCACGGACGTTGCCCGGCCAGTCATATGAGGTCAGCATTCTCATTACCTCGGGTGATACTTTCTTGCCGCTGTCTTCAAGGAAATGAGTAACCAACAGGGGAATATCTTCCCTGCGCTGGCGAAGTGGCCCCAACCGGAAGGTCAGCGCCGTCAACCGATAGTACAAGTCCTGGCGAAACAGCCCAGCTCCCATCTGTTCTTTCAAGTTCTTATTAGTAGCGGAGATAATGCGGACATCAACCTTCCGAGAAACGGTTTCCCCAAGACGGACAATTTCCTGCTCTTCGAGCAAGCGTAGGATTTTGGCCTGTATGCTCAGAGGCATGTCAGCGATCTCGTCAAGGAAAAAAGTGCCGCAGTCGGCCTCTTCAAACAGCCCGGGCTTGTCACGGTCAGCGCCCGTAAACGCCCCCCGCTTGTAGCCAAACAGTTCTGATTCCAATAGCGTCTCCGGTAAGGCGGCGCAGTTCACCGAAATAAATCTTTTCTCGCGACGGTTAGAGTTAAAATGGATGGCCTTCGCCAGAAGATCCTTTCCCGATCCCGTTTCACCTTCAATCGAAATGGATATGCTCGAATTGACAACCTGCCGCACCTGGGCTAACAACTCAAGCATTTCCCCATTCTGGGTGACAATGTTGGGAAAGGCCACCTTCTCCATGAGCTGGTTTTTGAGACGAAGATTGTCTTCGAGAAGCTTGTTTTTCTGAATCTCAGCCCACTTAAACGCCATCAGGTCGGAAAACCCCACCGCAAAATTCAGCTCGTCCTGGTTGAACGGATTCAAGCCGTTTTCTTCCGCCAGGCGATCAAGATAAAGATAGCTGGTGCCATCACCTCCTGTTTTGAACGGGACAACGATCACGCTGGCGACCACGTCCGGGATATCCGAAAACAAGTCATTAATGAACGGGTCCCGGCGGCAATCAAGAACCAAAGTTGGCTTGGTCCTGGAAATCTCCTGCCCTAGGAGGTCCTTGAAATTCTCTCCAAACCGTTTTGCCTGATGAGGGGTTAGGGAAAAGGAAGAAACAACCGGGGTATCATCGGCGTCAGGCGCATATAATAGGGCTCGGCTCCCATTTGCTCTCTTGAGGAGTATACCGAGTATCTCTTCCATCGCACCCGATTTCAAATCGGACAACTCGGCGGGGGTAATCAAACTGCCAAAAACCTTGAATTCGTTCTCCTGTGAAACCGACAGCGCGACAGCCTGTTCAGACAAAGACTGCAAGAACTTGTGGACCGCCCGCACCTTGGCTTTTTCTTCAAGAGACGAAAAAACTTTTTCGGCTCGACTCAGCTTTTTGAAACCGCCAGCAAGGTCACCCTGCCGACACGCAAAGAAGCCAGCCTTGAAATCAGACTCCGCGACCCAATAATCCAGCCCCAGCTTTCTAAACAGGCGGTGGGCTTCTTCAAAAGCGGCTCCAATTTTATCCTCTTCCTTAGAAGGTGCAGACATGTATATCTCAGCCATTACCAGTAGAGTGCAGCCAAGGTCATAGGGGTCCGCCACTTCTCTGAGAATCTCGACCGCATGACGAATATACTCTCGAGCTTCGTTAAAGTCTCCCCTGGCGGCGAAAACCTGAGCAATCACCCGACGCGACAGCCCAACCTCCGTCTTTTCACCCAAAGCCAGAGACAGCTCGAGACCCTTCTGGCCGTACTTCATAGCCTCGTCAAGATTGTCCAGGGCCAACTCGGCTTCTGCCAGTCGCCGCCCCGCCTGTGAAACCAGAGCCGATGCCGGGGCCAGCATAAGTCCCTTTTGATAGGCGTCATTCAAAAGGGTCTTGGCCTTAAATATATCTCCTTTTTTAAGGGCCAACTCCCCGGCAAACTTGAGATAGATTATTTTTTCTCTTTTCAAGTCCAGCCGACTGATAATTTCCAGAGCGTGGTCAAGATCACGACGGGACAGAATGAACTGGCGGCGTCTCATACGAAGGTAGCCAAGCGACAGCAGGTTGACTGCCTGGGAAGCTTCCTGGTTGTGGGCCGTATTGTAATTTAGAGCTTTGGTCAGATCCGACTCAGCCAGTTCCCATTCACCGGTATGAATCCGGAGGGTACCCAAATTACCCGTTAGCTGAGCCACCTTGCGGGGATTATCTAAGGCCTTTGATATAGCGTCAACCAAGAAACTGCCCCCTCGATAATCGCATCGGATGCAGGCTATACGCGCCAGTTCGTTTAAGGAATCGACCTGCCCAATTGACTCCCCGGCGCGTCGGAAGGCCGCAAGGGCATCGCGTGCCCGCATCTCGGCATTTTTCAAGTCTCCCAGCGCTGAATAGGATTTTGACAGCACCAACTGAATCCGTCCATAACGGCGATTCAACGGGAACTCAGCCAGCAGCTTGGTGGCACGCAGCCCAGACTCCAGAGCTGCTCGGTACTTGCCTTCAAAGTAGTTGCCTTCTGCTTGCAACAAGAGGAACAGACCGTGTTCATGCTCCGTTGAGGAAAACTCCGATTCGGACAAATCGGTAAGCTCCCGCGACGCAGCTTTGTTCTTACGCTGCTTAAACAGCTCCTCTATTGCAAGTAGGCGGTCGTCAAATGTGACTTGTGGTGAGGAAAGTGGCATTATTTTGTCTTCCCTGTGGGTTAAGTCACTTCATGGGAGCAAGTGGTGAACCCTTTTTGCCGGGATCACTGCTGGCAACTTCATTTGCCGCTTCTCTACAGACGTGGCGGTCGCCGGAATTTACCTGTGAATTCGCGAGATAGATGATCGCAAAGTGATACGATGAACGGAACATGAACCCCAACAGCCAGAAGGACGTATCGTAGCTCCCGTACGAATAATCCGGGAAGTCTACAAATCCGGTATCATTACCATTCGTGTCTCCAGGGGATTCCCAGCCGCCGGAGTTGGGATCATCATCGGCGTCCCACGGCCACTCATCACTTGAAAGCACAGGCATAGAGAAGAAGCAGGCATAAGCGAAAACCACCAGCATAAAAACCGCAACTGGTCGCAAATGTTTCATTTGCTTTGCCTCCTTAGTATTTTGCATACCCGTCTAACCGAGGTCACAATGACAGGTACTTGTTGTTTACTTAGCGCGGGATAAAGCGCATAAATTGCTACTTGTATAATACTCATTACCTATTCGCTTGTCAAGTAATATCTTACTTGGCGCAGATTATGCGCCGCCGATATCTCTCCCGCAGCCCGTGCCCGCTTTTACTCTCACCATGCCCGTAGCAACACCGCCATGCTGCCCCGCAGTCCCTCGGGAACCCTTAGCAGCAACGCTTCTACGCGCTTGTAAAACTCACCCTCAGAGACCGCCCCCACCCGAACACCGTAAGCCCGAAAGACGCCCCGAATTTGACTGTTAAGACCCATCTGTATCCGTATCAACCCCTTACGAGCCACGTGCTTACTGCGAAGCTCACGCGCCTTGGGTGACTTGCGATGTACTTTTGTATACCAGCCCGTGCGCTATATCTGCGCCAGCTTGCGAGCGTCAATCTTGTCGGTCTTCTTCTTCGTCTGAATGATAGCCTTCGCCCGGTGGGCATCGATAACGATCGCCTCATGAACCAGCACCTCCAGAACCTGACATGCCCACTCCGCAATAGGACACGCTTCCACCACGACCCGCATCATATCAGCCTGCCCAAACTCTCGCTCAAAACACTTCTCATCCGTTGGTATCTCATCCTCGGCGATGAGCTTCCCTTTCTCGTTCACAATGCAAAAAGCACTTGACTTGACACCCAGATCAATACCACCCGACAGAGCAGAGTAAGTGTCTCTCACACCTGCTAAATATAGGCAGGATCGCAGGGTTCCTGCCCTACGATTGTTCATTCCGAGCGCTAAATGTACTTTTCAAAGAAGCCTTTCAGCTTCGTATCCAGCGCCGTCGCATGTACTTTGTAGTTTTCCATGTCTTTTTTGTCACATGACTCCTTCATCTGAAGGACCAGCTTTTTCATGGCAGCGATCTCGGCCAGAATCTCCTTCTGCCTTTCCTTTAATTCATCCGGAATTGTGGTGGTATCCGCCAGGACTACAAACCTGGCAATCAGTGTTTCCGTTGAGCCGACTATGCCCTCCACGTTGTTCTCGGGCAGGTGCGTTTCCATGATAAGGTTCAGGGTAATCACCGCTGCTTCGATTTCCGGATATGAGACCGGCAGCAGGGTCGAGGCAGTCATCTCGAAGGCGTCGTGGAGCTGAGGCATGAGATCGTACACGGCTTCTTTATCACCTCTTTTTGCGGCTGCGGCGTACATCTCGATGAGCCTGGAGAAACTGTCGCGAGCTTTCAAAAATGCTTTGTAGGCATATTTGGTTTTGAAAGTTGGTTCCATCTTGGCAATTCCGATAAAGGCTTCTTTGAACTTCGGACCGGCAGCCAGCAGAGTGTCATAATTTTTGTCCGGCCAGGCGCCATGCCAGGCTGGCGCCATGATTTCGTGGAAGTCGTGAAAGACAGTAAACCCCATTTTGGCCACCCGATGCGCCGGGCAACCGGCATGGCCATGTCCGGGTTCCTCTTCATGGGGAGGTTCTGCTGCATATGTCAAGGGAACTATCAGCAGCAGCGCAGCCAGAATCAACAGATGCTTCTTCATAGGAACTCCTATAAGTAGTTATAATAGTTTGTACGTTTCAGCGTATTGTGTCATAAACAGTTTGCATATTCTATTCTGTGGCGGGGTGATCTTCAGATCGCCCTGCGTGACAACAGCGCCTCCGTCGGGTCTGAAGACCCGCCGGGCACAAGAATGTAATGCCTTATGCGTTGTGGTCTCTATCAGATAACATTCGTTTCATTTACAATCACGCCAGTAGTAAATCTTTCCGGAGAAAGGGATGATATATCAACCGACGGCTTCTTACCGGTCAAAATCTCAGCGGCGACCAGCCCGGCGGCAGGCGCCTGCATGAAACCGTGGCCGGAAAAGCCCATGACATGAAACATCCCCGACAAACTCGGTTCCCAGCCGATTATGGCATGATGATCGGGCGTGGTCTCATACAGCCCGGCCCACTGGTTAGCGATCTCTGCCTCTTCCAACTGCGGAATCCGGTACAGAGCTTTTTCCAGAATGGCGTCGGTATAATCGGGATCAATCGATATATCAAACGAGGGCTTTACCGACCCATCGGCCCAGCCCAGCAGCATTCCCCTGGATTCCTTATGGAAGTATAGACCTGATTTGACATCAACCACCATCGGGAAAAAGGGCTTGACCCAGTCAAGCTCGCCGGTGGTGACAATCTGCCGCCTGATTGGCTCGACAGGTACTTTGGTGCCCACCATTTGGCCAATCAGTTTGGCGTGCGGGCCGGCACAGTTTATCACCAGGGGACAACTGATACTGCCCTTAGTGGCCTTGAGGCCGGTAATCTTTCCGTGGGATACATCTATCTCCGTGACTTCAGCATCAAACTCGAAGTCAACCCCTATCCTTCTGGCAGCCCGTTCGTACCCTGTCAGGAATTCGTGCGGGTCTCCCAAGCCGTCATCACGGCAGAAAGTAGCCAACTTTACGTCGTCCGTGCGGACATGCGGGGCGTACTGCCCGATCTCCTGCGGCTTAAGCAATTCCACTTTGAGACCAAGTGACTTCTGTAGTTCGTAGGCGGTTTTGAACTGCTCGATATCGCTCTCGTCTTGAAGCAGAAACATGTATCCAACTTGATCGAACAACGCCTCCGAGCCGGTTTCCTCTTTGAAGTTGCACAGGATTTTCTCGGCGAGCATAGACATTTCGATATTGACCCGCGTGGAAAACTGCGCTCTGATTCCCCCGGCGGCTTTTGAGGTGGCGCCGGCTCCCAACAGCGGTTCCTTTTCAACAAGGACGATCTGGCCGTACTTCTCCCGCGCCAGATTAAAGGCGACGGCCACCCCCACTATTCCTCCCCCGATGATTACCGCCTCGGCCGTAGCGCGCATCGGCTAACCTCTACTTAATTGAACCGCATCGATCTTCGTGAACTTTTTCACTAAAAAGTAAGGAACTCGGACATCAAGTCAAGCCCATTTACCCCTATTCTACGCGGCAATAGGGTGCAGCTTCTGAGCAACTGTAGGGCAGAACCCCTTGTGGTTCTGCCAATTTATGGCTATTCTTTTGAGACAGCCCTGAAAACCCGCCGGACACAAGACATGCGGTGCCAAGCGCCGGATTATGCAGTATTTTGTTGAACAAACTGCCGAAAAAGGATAGATTCATCAGGCTATGCATTTTCCGGTGATTGACAGACTGCTTAAGAAATTCCAATCCTCACAGACCAACGTCATGATCGTTTTATCCGTGCTTGTCGGTTTTGGCACAGCCCTCGGGGCCATCGGTTTTATAGCGCTGATTAAGTATTTCAACCACCTGTTCTTCGGCTTGACCGACCAGATTCTCACTGAGGCCATCGGCTCGGAGGGATTCAGCATCAAGTATTGGTTCCCGGTGATTCCCTTGCTGGGCGGATTGCTGGTCGGCCCGATTGTGTATAAGTACGCCAGTGAGGCCAGAGGCCACGGCGTTCCTGAGGTGATGAACGCGGTGGCGCGCCTTGGAGGAATTATCCGGCCACGAGTGGCCGCCGCCAAGACAATAGCTTCGGCCATCTGTATCGGTTCGGGCGGTTCGGCTGGTCGAGAGGGGCCCATCGTTCAGATCGGTTCGGCCATCGGCTCGACTATCGGTCAGATGTTTCGCATGTCGGGCGACCGGGTCAAGATACTGGTCGGCTGCGGGGCGGCGGCCGGGATTTCGTCGGTCTTCAACGCCCCTATCGCAGGTGTCTTTTTCTCCCTTGAAATCATCTTAGGTAATTATGCGATAACAACCTTCTCGCCTGTAATTTTATCTTCGGTCGTGGCCTCGGTTGTCACTCGAAGTATTATGGGAAACCACCCCGCCTTCGACGTGCCGGACTACTCGCTCGTGTCGGCCTGGGAAATACCGCTTTACGTCGGCATGGGGATAGCGCTGGGGGCGGTGGGGGTCTTGTTTACCCGAACACTCGCCCTGTTTGAGGATTGGTTTGATGGATTAAAGATACAGCCGATGCTAAAACCCGCTTTAGGCGGACTCTTGCTTGGCGTGATTGCTATCTTTTACCCGCAGGTACTGGCCGACGGCTACGAAACAATTAAGCTAACCTTGTACGGGCAAATGGCCATCTGGCTTTTGGTCATCCTCATTTTCATGAAGCTGGCGGCGACGTCTCTGACGCTCGGTTCCGGTAACTCCGGCGGCATATTCGCACCCTCGTTGTTTATGGGCGCCGTAGCCGGCGGCGCCTTTGGAGTGTTGGTTAACTATATTTTCCCGGGCGCCACGGCCACCCCGGGAGCATATGCGCTGGTGGGAATGGCGGGAATGGTGGCGGCGACCACCCACGCACCGATCACGGCCCTGCTGATTATCTTTGAAATGACCTCGGACTACCGCATCATTCTGCCACTGATGGTAACCGTCGTCTTTTCGGCGCTGGTCGCCAGACGCCTGTTCCCTCATTCCATCTACACCGTGAAGCTGATACGACGCGGCATTGATATACGGGGCGGCAAGGACATAAACGTCCTGAAAGCACACAAGGTTTCTGAAATCATGGATACCAATTTCCAAACGATCTCCGCCTCGACGTCGCTGGTAAGGATATTCGACATCATGGAGCATTCCAACGAGTCGGACTATGTTGTTCAAGACAACATCGGTCACATTAAAGGGGTGCTTTCCTTTCAGGACATCCGCTCCGTTCTCAGCCAGCATTCGCTTGACTACCTCGTCATTGCACAGGACCTGGTGAAAGAAGACACTTGTGTCCTTGACTCCGATGACGACCTGGAACAGGCCTTCAACCTCTTTGGTGTTAGAGACCTTAAGCTTATCCCGGTGGTTGACGAGAGAGACCAAACCAGGGTTATTGGCGTTATCCGCCGGGAAGCTTTGATTGATTATTACAACAAGCGGCTGCTGGAGACGTTAAGGCGATAGGGCGCGGCACGGCTAATCCCTCGCGTTCGTGGATAGAGTATGTCCACATCTGCCCCGGCAGTGTTTTCAGGCTCGAAGGTCGGATTCCAAAAAAACCCGACCTTCGCAGTTGAAAGAAATACCCCTCTGTTTGACCTCGCAGCAGATAATAATCAATAAAACAGAATCATGTTATCCGGTTTTATGCAAGAAATGATTTCTGACTTTTGAAAGGGTAGGCGTCATATTCAGTTGTTTGTTTTGAGGGAAAATTCGGCCCTGATCGGAGAGAATAGGGACATCCGAGGTATCGTGGTACAAAAAAGGTCGATATTGGTATTTTCCTGTGGATTTGAAGTACCTTATTTCGTATAATAACAAGGACAATGTGGAAACAAGGCGAGATAATCCTTGTTGGCCATGATACAGAATGTAAAAACGTATTTGAGAAGGGAGACGCAAAATGAGGTTGTCACGGAAATCAGACTATGCGCTTAGGGCTATCCGTTACCTCTCCGGCCTGCCAACGGGTAAACTTGGCTCGATTAACATCATATCCGAGGCGGAATCAATACCCAGGGAGTTTCTGGCCAAAATTCTCAAGGACCTGACGCGAGGCAGCATTCTGGTTTCCTACCAAGGGGTAACCGGCGGCTACCGTCTTGCCCGGAAACCTAGAGAGGTAACCTTCCTTGACGTTATTGAAGCCATTGACGGACCGGTACATCTCAACCTCTGTACGGAAGGTAAGAGTTGCAACTGCGATCAGTATGACACTTGCCCGATGCGCTCTTTCTGGGAAACCCAAGAGAATGTATTTAAGAAGTCTCTGAGCAAACAACACTTTGCCAAGTACAGGATCAAAGGCCACAAATAAGGAAGGGTTTTTCAGTAGGTCACGGCTCCAGCCTTAAGCGGATTGTCGGAACGGTCCCATACGAGAGGCGCTGGTGAGCAGAGACTGAATCTTAAGTTTGATCTTGCTCCGAAAGAGGGCTCGGAAAAGAAGGTGGAAGGGCCAGGCTTCCCCGAACGCACCCTCAATGATTTCGTGGGCGGCAGATGTCCAGAGACTGTCTCAAAAGTTGACCGTTTTGACTCGCGTGGAGCGGGGGTTTGTCTCCCGCCCGTAGACGGCGGACGTAAAGCCCGTCGCTACGCGGAGTTCGTAGATTAAGATTTTTTTGTTACAATGATTAATGCGGATGTAATCGACTTATGGGACAACTTCTTCACATCTGTCCTATTAAGGCTATAGATTAGCAAAACCACCAAGGGGTTCTGCCCTACGGTTGTGGGACATCTGCCGCCTACGAAATTCAGATCGCCGGGAGGCACCTACCTTTTGCGGATGAGGCAGAACGGGATGCCTAACACAGCTATCGCAACAGCCGCGTATATGACCTGGTGGTAGCTGGCCACGAAAATCAGGCTGTCATTTCCCAGATCAGCATATCGTATTTGGAAATAGGCAAAAAGAGCCGTGCCTAAAGCGATGCCGGTCGACATGCCGATGTTGCGTGAGGTCGACAGGATACCCGATGTTATGGCTCTTTGGTGTTCATTGACCGCCCCCATCATGGCAGAGGAGTTAGGGGTGTTGAAGATGGCTGTTCCGCTGCCCATGACCACTATGCAGAGAATCAGGTAGCTGTTAGCCGTGTCGGCCCCGATATGCGAAAGCAGGTACAAGCCGCAGGCCAGCGTCGCCATGCCTAAGCTGGTAAGCAATCGGAAACCAATCTTATCCGACAGCCGTCCGGCCAGGGGAGCGAGGACAAACATTAACAAGGGGAAAATGATCAAATACAGCCCGACTGTTCTCGGCTCGAAGTCCTTGATTCTCTCCAGGTAGAAGGGGATAAGAATCATTACCCCGGACATTGAAATGAACATCAGGACAGCCGCCACCAGCGCGGTGATGAACTGGCGATTCTTAAGCATGTCCAGCCCGATCAGGGCAGTATCAGGGCTGGATTCAAACTTCACAAACGCCAGCAGCGAGACCAACGATACGACGGCCATACCCCAAACACGGGGATCGGTAAGCCCATAGTTGCTTACCAGCGACAATCCGAATGTCCCGGAAAACAGCGCCAGCGAAATGGCCACTCCCCCTGCAAGGCGCATTTTGCGTCGGGTAACTCGTGCCGGAAGCAGTTTGAAGTATCGGAACGTCAGAACCATACCAAGAAGTCCGATGGGAAGATTTATGATAAATATTGACTGCCAGGGAAAGAACTGCAGGAGGAATCCGCCTAATGGCGGACCGGTCATTAGTCCCGCCGACACCATCATAACCATCATGCCGATCCCTTTTCCCCTCTCCCGTTCGGGAAAGACCTCGGTTACCATTCCGGTGCCGACGGCCTGAAGCATGGCGGCGCCGATCGCCTGGATAACGCGGCCAAATATAAGGGAGTATATTGACCAGCTCAGGATGCACAGCAGCGACCCGACAATAAAAAAGCTGAAACCGAATTTGTAGGCAAAGTCATATCCCCTTCGTTCCGTCCAGGCCCCGAAGATAAGCAACAGCGAAACCAGCGTGAGCGTGTATGACAGAACCACCCAGGCCACCACATTAACAGTACAATGCAAATCATCTGCAATGGTAGGCAGGGCAACGTTGAGAATCGAGCCGTTGAGGGTGCCCATAAACGTCCCGATAGCCCCAACGGCGAAAAACTTGTAGCGATTTTGCTGGATGACGTTTTCAATCACGGCTGTCAACTGTTTCTATAACTCGTTGTGTAAAAAAAGATTGACAACATACGGCGGCAACCATAAGGTGTATGGTTAATACAGTCAACCTGTTTTTTTACCCAAAGGGTTAAACAGATGCCCCGTAGTTCCGTCTATAAAAATGCAAGAGGCTCATTCGGGGTATGAGTAAAACAATCCCCGAGCTGATTGACAGCTTTATTAACGGTGATCAGGAAGCGTTTGCTGAACTGGTCAGGAGGTACCAAAAAAGGATATATTCTCTTGGGTTACAGATATTAGGGAATCATCTCGATGCCGACGAGGTCACCCAGGAGACGTTTGTACGAATCTATAAGAAACGTAAGGAGTTACAGAATGTAAAATATTTCTCGACATTCTTGCTGAGGATTGCTACCAACTACGCCATCGACCTGCTGCGAAAACGCCAAGGTCACACCGGGATTTCCAGCGAAACATCGTCCCTTCCCGGCAGCGTACAACTTGAGCTGTCCCGACGAGTAGCAATGCCCAGTGAGCAGTACGAGAACAAGGAGTTGATGGAGGAGATAAAAGCAGCCATCAGACAATTGCCGCCTCGTCAGAAGCTTACGGCCATTCTTCACGATATCGAAGGATTCAGCAAGGCCGAGATAGCACAAGCTTTAGACTGTCCCGAAGCCACGGTTCGCTCCAATCTCCACATCGCCCGCAGGAAGTTGAAAAAGATACTGTCGCAGCACATTACAGGCAGAAGAGAGGAGCAAAAATGACATGCCAGTGTGCGCTGTCGCTGATTGAGGATTATGTCGATGAGGACCTCTCTCCGGCAGAAGCCGAACAGGTGGAGAGGCACCTGGAAGGTTGCAGCAGATGCCGGGAAGAGTTCCTCGCAGCGCAGCGTCTCAAGCAACTGCTGAAGCAGACACCTCGACACGATCCCGGCCGGGATTACTGGTCGGAAACGGCGAGGCTTATTCGGGCCAGGACTATCGACATTCCCCCCAATGACAGGCTGGGTCCCGGCGTCTCAACTTATGCCGTGGACGCTCGCCGTAATGCTTTGGTGCGGGCTCTGGTGTCGGTCGCAGCCTCGCTGTTCGTTCTGGTTTCGGCGATACTTATCGGCGCCGGCCAGGATCAGCGAGTTTCACAGATGGATACCGTCAGCGCTCCGATACTGGCCACGGCGCCCGTTAGCAAGCTGCTTGGTGTTGACAATAGTCCGGTGGTGACCCACGCCGAACAGCTTCGACTGGCAAAGGGAATGCTTCTGATGGGCGCCCCGGGGTTTTTAGGACGGTTTACCGGCCTGCCGGATTTAATGGTCACAGTGGAGTGACAAAAGTACTCAACGCCATTGAGAGGAGATAAATCTTGAAGAGATTAACCGCCACCATCATTGTCCCCTTGGTAGCCACAGTTTTTCTCGCAGGCTGCACGCAGGGGGACAAGAAAATCATGTTGCGCTACAAGTTTGAACCCGGTTTGAAGCTCTCTTATGAGCAGGTATCGAAAAAGAGTTCCAAAGTCATACAAGCCGACTCGACCATCAAGGAAAGCTCCATGACGTTCAATGTAAAAGTAGAGCAGCTCGTCAAACGAATGCTCCCCGACAGCACGGCTGAAATTATGGAAGTCTCCAGCTGGAAGTATGAAAGGCCGAGCAAGGAAGACTCCTCTGTCACCGAGACGGTAGAAGAGAGCCGGGAACTTGGGCTGCACGTCCAGCCGGACGGCAAAGTCCTTGACGTGCAGTTCTCGCAGGGTGAACACTACACGAGTGTCCGGTACATCAAGAACTATTATGAACAGGGGATGCCTGTTTTTCCACCGCACGAGGTGTCGCCCGGCTATACCTGGACCCAGACCACCAAGGTTGTTCTTCCCGGCGAGTCTATGGAAGCGTCCATGACGTACAAGATTACGTCCCTGGTACGCGAAGCGGGCTATAACTGCGTCGTGATTGAATGCGACGGCAACTTGATTATTCCACTCGAATCGCATCCCCAGGATTCAGTTCAGCGCAGCGGTCTCGACCGCATCAAATCCACCGGCCTTCTCTATTTTGCCTACAAGGAGGGTATGGTCATACTCCAGCGCGAGCAATGGTTGATTGATCGCTACCGCCGGGAAACCCACGACGGCAAAACGGATGAGTACCGGGAAACAGTACAGCTGGATATTGATTACATGCTCAAAGGACGCACTATCGTTGACAGCCTGGGGTTGTAACTGCTTACCCCGGATGTGACAACCACGTAGGTCAAAAGCCCGGCGCCTTTGACGAATAAGTGGGGATTTTTCTTGCGCCCCGGACGGGGAGAGACTGCCCCCAAAGATACTATCTGTCGTCTCAACGCATCATATCATTTCTTGGTTGTAGTGTGACAAACTGTAGGGCAGGAGTCGGAGACTCCTGCCTATTTTTAGCAGGTCTCTACGAGACCTGCCCTACGAATATGTAATAATTCAATTAGAAAATTATATCACCCCCCAATTACAACTGAAGCAGGACAGTAAAAGCGACCTGGTTGCCTACCACCAACTGATGAGTTTGGGTTTCAACGTGTGGGGGAGGTTGTCATTTTTCGGGACAATGCGCGCCGTGATGCCGAACCTTCCCGATTCATTGCAGGTCACTTCGCCGGTAAAGGTGTATGTTCCGTTGTCGGTAGCGCCATCCTGGCGGGGGTTGGCGGCCAGGCTCGCGGCTAAAGGAATATAGTCCAGTATCTGCTCCTGAGAGTTCAGCTTGCCTGAGACTACCTCCACCCGAACATCAGCCGGAGTAATGTTGCCCAGAAAGACCTTGATAGTGATGGGGAACTTCTGACCGACAAACAGTGTGGGACCCATCTCCGGCACTTCCACGTCCGTTATGGCAATTTTGTCCCAACTGCTGCTCATGCGCTCCAGCCAGACGGTCACCTGTCTGGTAAGCTCATGCCCGTTTTCCTGCATTTTGATGCTTAATTTTACGGCAGGAATATAGAATTGATCGGTGTAGTCCATGAGCATACGCTGGGCCGAGAAATGCTCTCCTGCCATCTGGATAGCCGCTTTCATCTTTGTTATCCACTTTGTGGGCAGGCCGATTTCGTTGCTCTCGTGAAAGAGCGGGATAACCTCCCTTTCCAGCACGTTGTAAAGCAGCTCCGACTCAAGATGGTCCTGAACCTCGACATTGTCATACTCCTCCCCGTTGCCGATCTTGAAGCCGGTCTCATCGCTGTAACCCTCTATCCACCATCCGTCGAGGATAGAGACGTTGAGGGCGCCGTTGAGGGCGGCTTTCATACCCGACGTTCCCGAGGCTTCTTGGGGACGACGCGGATTATTGAGCCAGACATCGACGCCCTGGACCAGGTAACGGGCAACGTTGATGTCGTAGTCCTCAAGGAATATGATGCGGTTGCGGAAGCGTTCCTCGGAGGCGTAGCCGACAATCTGTTTTATAATCTCCTTACCGGGACTGTCCAACGGGTGGGCTTTACCGGCAATGATTACCTGCACCGGGCGTTCCTGGTTGTTGATTATCTTTTCCAACCTGTCAATGTCGCTGAAGAGGAGATTTCCTCGCTTATAAGTGGAGAACCGCCGGGCAAAGCCGATCGTCAGTATCTGCGGGTCCAGGATCTGTTCAGCCCGCTGTATTTCAATCTGGGAGGCTCCTCGGCGGGTGAGCTGCTGTTTTAACCTCTTGCGAGCAAAAAACACCAGCCGTTCCCGCCTTCGATTGTGGATACGCCACAGCTCCGCGTCTGGGATCTTATGCACCCGCTGCCAGACCTCGAGAGAATCGGGGCGTTCCACGTAGCGCGGGCCGAAATAGGATTCGTACAGTTCGCTCATATCATGGGAAATCCAGGAAGAGGGATGGACGCCGTTTGTAATGGATCCGATCGGGATCTCCTCGGTCGGTAAATTCGGCCAGATGTTGTGCCACATCTGCCGGGAAATCCTTCCGTGCAGTTGGGAAACGCCGTTGGCAAAGGCTGACAGTTTCAAGGCGGCCACCGTCATGCAGAAGGGCTCGGTCTCGTCGTCCGGAATCACTCGGCCCAGGGCCAGGAAATCCTTCCAACTCAGGCCGAGGTCTGATACGAATTCTCCGCGGTAACGATGAACTAGAACCGGATCGAATTTCTCGTGCCCGGCCGGCACCGGCGTGTGGGTGGTAAAAACGGTGGTCGACCAAATATACTGACTGGCTTCGGCATAACTGAGGCTCTTCTCGTGCATGAGGGACCTGATCCGCTCCATGGTCAGAAACCAGGAATGGCCTTCGTTCATGTGATAAATAGCGGGTTCGATACCGACCGCTCTGAGGGCTCTGACTCCGCCGATCCCGAGAATGATTTCCTGGCGGATACGCATGTCTTTGTCACCGCCGTAGAGGACCGTCGTGATGTCGCGGCACTTCGAGGAATTTTCCGGGATATTGGTATCGAGCAAGTAAAGGGGTATCAGCCCCACGCTTACTTTCCATATCTGTATCTGGACGGGCATCTGGTCAATCTTGACCGACACTCTCAGCGGCTGGTCGTGGTCGTCCTTGACCAACTGCACCGGCATGTGGTACCAGTCGTTTTCTTCGTACCGTTCCTGCTGCCAGCCGTCGCTGGAGAGGAACTGGCGGAAGTAGCCGTAGCGATATAACAGTCCCACCGCCACCATCGGCAGACCGAGGTCGGAGGCCGATTTCAGGGTGTCGCCCGACAATACGCCCAGGCCGCCGGAGTAAACGGGAAGCCCGGTGTCAAGGCCGTATTCAAGGGAGAAGTAGGCTAGCGGGTAATTTTCGTATTCGCTATATTTCTCGTTAAACCACCTCTTGCGGGCCAGGTATTCACGGTATTTCCCATATACCCGGCCAAGACTGGCCACAAAACCGTCATCGTCGGCAGCCCGCTGGAGGGTTTCCTGCGGCAGTTTGGAAAGCATCTCAACCGGGTTTTGGTAGCAGGCCTCCCACATTTCAGGATCGAGCCTGATAAACAGTTTAACCAGGTCCCAGTTCCAGCAGTACCAGAGATTCCTTGCCAACTCCTGGAGAGTGATTATCCGTTCAGGCAGTTTTGGCAGCACGAGGAATTGTTTTACGCGCATCTATCACCCTATTGTCTATACTGTACTTCCCGTTCGTAGGCTTATTAGTTTATCGCCTGAATCACAGGTATATTTTACACGAAAACTATCAACTAAGTCAAGTATTAAGCAGAAAGCTGCTTTGACATAAAGAGTTATTATCTTAATTTTGCGTTTGTCGACAATAGATACAAGTATTATCTTTGGCATTGAACGTTAAACATTTAACAAGGGCGGGTAATTTACCTGTTATTGAAATATGGCAAAAGCACCCAGAAGAATCGGCGTTTTGACCGGCGGAGGCGATTGCCCCGGCCTGAATGCCGTGCTAAGGGCAATCGTCAAGACGGCTGATAACGACTACGATATGGAAGTTATCGGCTTTATCGACGGCTACGAAGGGTTGGTCGAGGGCCGGCACCGTCAACTGAACACCAAGGACGTCTCAGGCATCCTGGCGCGAGGCGGCACTATCCTGGGAACTTCCAACCGGGCCGATCCTTTTCATTATCCGATATTGGAAGGGGATGATTATATCTACCTTGACCGCTCCAGCCAGGTGCTTCGGACTTTTGAATCTTTGGGGCTTGACGGTCTGATTGCCATCGGCGGCGACGGCACGATGGCGGCCTCGGCAGGTATGATCGACAAGGGGCTGCCGATTGTAGGCGTGCCCAAAACGATCGACAATGACCTGCCGGGGACCGATGTCGCTTTCGGTTTTGACTCCGCCTTCGCAACGGCGACGGAAGCAATTGACAAGATTCACACCACCGCCCAGTCGCATCACCGGGTTATGATTATCGAAGTAATGGGGCGATATGCCGGCTGGCTGGCGCTGCTTTCCGGTCTGGCCGGTGGGGGCGACATCATTCTGATGCCGGAGTTTCCATACGACATCGATGCCGTCTGTGACGCTATCAAAACCAGGAATGCTGTGGGCAAGAACTTCTCCATCGTTGTGGTCGGTGAGGGAGCCAGACAGATTGGCGGCAAGATGGTCGTGAAGCGCACGGTCAAAGGCTCTCCCGATCCCATCCGGCTGGGTGGCATCTCGCACCAGGTTGCCTCACAGATCGAGGGCCTCACCAATATCGAGTGCCGCGTGACAATTCTGGGGCACCTTCTCAGAGGCGGCTCGCCGACGGCATTTGACCGCATCCTGGCTACCAGATTCGGCGCCGAAGCCGTGCACATGGTCTCCCGCGGAGAGTTCGGCCAGATGGTCGCTATGAAGAAGGGAAAGATAGGAGCCACGCCCATTAAGGAGGTTGCCGGCATTCAGCGTATAATCACGCCGGATCATCCCTTGCTTAAGACCGCGCAGTCGCTGGGGATTTGTTTAGGAGTTTCTGCCGGGGCTCCCCTCAAAGAGTCTATTTCCGAGGAGGTTGCCCCATAGGCACAGCGGCAGATGGATTGCAGTCAGTCTTTTTCATTTATAGGCTGTACGCAAACGGGGGAGACCCGAGGCGTTGGTGTGCGCCGACACTCTTAGTCGAGCGTACGAGCCTGAACCAGGCTGTTGCGTTGGGTGGCCTCACCCGACACCTTATAGTGAAAGGGCTGTCATGCGGGGTCGCATGATAGCATCCCAACCGAGACGGCTTAGCGGTAGGCCTTAGACATAGGATATACAATGCCCAAAAAGAACAATGACATCGAACGGATGGTCAAAAGACTGAAGAAATCACCTGCGTATAAGATTGCCTATCACGACGATGATTTTATAAATACTGATAATCTTCGTCCGGTGCGCTTGCAGCTTGAGCTGTTGAAACCGGAACTTATCCTGCGCAAGCAGAAAATCGTCTCGACTATTGTGGTATTTGGCGGCACCCGGATACTTGAGCCAAGGAAAGCTGAGGTCCAGGTAAAAAAGATTGAGGCGAAGTTAAAGAGAAAACCTGGCGACGCCGCTTTGAAAAAACAGTTGAGAATCGCCAAAACGATTCAGGCCAAGTCTCATTTTTATGACGAGGCGCGGGAGTTCGGCCGCCTGGTGTCCGAAGAATGTCAGATGCGCAACGAGCACCAGTTCGTTATTGTCACCGGCGGCGGGCCGGGGATTATGGAAGCCGCCAATCGGGGAGCGTATGACGTCGGCGCCAAGTCGATCGGTATGAATATTGCCATTCCCATGGAACAAGAGCCAAACCCCTACATTTCACCGGAACTCTGCTTGCAGTTCCATTACTTTGCCTTAAGAAAAATGCACTTCTTCCTGCGGGCAAAAGCACTGGTGGCGTTTCCCGGCGGTTATGGAACGATGGACGAACTGTTCGAGGCGCTGACTTTGGTCCAGACCAAAGTAGTGAAACGGTTACCGATTATCCTCTTTGGCGAAAAATACTGGCGGAAGCTGATTGACTTTGAGTACCTGGTCAAAGAGGGCACCGTCGACGAGGAAGACATCAATCTGTTTGTCTACGCTGACAAAGCCATCGACGCCTGGAACTACATCAAGTATTTCTACGAATCCGGTAGCAACAGCCGAGCCCGACCTCTCTGAAATCTACTTCTTCAAAAAACCCTGCTTTTGCAGGAAGGGCATCATGTGCGCTCGCAGCGCGTCCAACTCAGCGCTGGCCATGCGCCGCGCCGAATGTTCTGACCAGGAGTACCTATCCGTGAAGTTGGGATACTTGTCGGGCGTAATCTGGCGGCCGTTCAGGAATCCGACCCTCTCTACAGTGTCGTCGTATGTTGCGATGCTGTTCTTGAATCCCTCCGATGAATACCGCTCTTTGAAATGGATAGCTTCCAGCGGCAATCGCGCTTTGACTTTGGGCGGTGACTGCGGGTAGCCAAGCGACATCCCCATGACCGGGTAAACCAGTTCGGGGAGACGCAGAAGGGCGCCGACCTCTTCGATCTTGTTACGGACGCCTCCCACCATAACACCACCCATTCCCAACGCCTGCGCCGCCATCAGCGCTCGACCGGCGACGAGGGTGGCATCAACTGTGGCAACGATAAACATTTCGGTATATTCGCCGTGAAAAGGGTATCTCCGTTCCTTGTTCAGCAGGCTCAGTCGGTACAGATCGGCGCAGAAAACCAAGAACAGCGACGACTGCGCCACATGACCCTGATCCCCGCAGAGGTGGTCTAGGTTTTGTCTCTTCTGCCGGTCGCGCACGCCGATGATTGAATAGGCCTGCAGATTATAGGACGTCGGTGAGCGCTGGGCGGTGGTGACTATCGATCTCTCCTCTTCTTCGGTAATCTGGCGATCGGTGAAACGCCGCACTGAGGTGTGGCTGTTGAGAAAAGTGAGTATGTCGTTCATCGATTTTCTCCTCACATAAAAAGTAAGGCGGGAATACGAGTTCCCGCCTTGAATAAAAGAGGTTATGAAGCCCGGTCAAGCCTGTTCACTTTTTCCCGACAACTGTGAAGTTACGCTTGGCGCCTTTGGCGGCGGATATCTGGCGCAAGACTTCCTTGAAATGGGCGCGTGTCATACCGTCAATTGCCGACGAACCGATCGCCTTTTTGGTCGCCTCTTCCAGGATATCAAGATCATTGGCCGCCAGGGTGCGAGCATCGAACGGATACTTGTACGAACTGCTGAGGTAAATCTCGATGATTCTGTTGAGATGACGCAATTGTAACTGGCGGCGGAAGCTGTTTACGTTTTCCGGGGCGACAATCTCAGTCCAGATTGCTTTGCGCACGTCGGTAAACATGTCATATATCGTATACCTCTCCTGTCCGTCTTCATATCGTTCCTGGTTGTTAACCAGCCGGTTCAAAATATGGTAGCTGTACAACATCCCCAGTGCCCTATTTTGCACGCCCAGAACGGCAGCGTGAATGGGGAAATCAATCTGCGCCACAGAGAACACGGACCAGTTGAAATCCGTGAATCGTTCCGGCTGAAGCTTGTTGAGCACGTCGGCCGGGAAATCAAAGGCGTCGGCCGCAAAGATATTGTCACTCAAGAAGGCCATGGCGCGACGTTGCTCGGAGGCCGGCACCGGCTCAAATGGAACCTTCCCACCCGGATCGCCGACATGGTGCCGGTTATGATAAATACCGCCAATGAACTTGGACGCGTATATTGCCGACACATAGTACGAGCGCCATCCGTACTGGAAGGCTCGCAGCACCTTCTGGTACCCTTCGCCCGGTTTCTCAAACTCATCCAGCGAGTTTTGCCACAACTCGTTAGTCAGCCTGAGCCGGTGCTCGGCATAGGCGATCGGATCATTTCCCATATCGCCCATGTTGCACATCGGGTCAATGGACTTGGCGCTGTATCCAAAGGCATCTTCGTCCGTACCGTAGGTCAACTCCGGCTGCGGAGCTCGTGAAGCAATCTCACGCAGCGTCGGCAGCTCATCTTCCGGCGTCTCGGATCCGAAGTCGGAGTATGCGTATTCGATTGCCCAATCGTCATAAGGTCCGGGCACCGAGGCATAGAACTCACCTTGCGTTTTCCCGGGGCCGGCTATGTTGGTACCGGCATAGTCCATCACCGTGCCGGTCATGCCGTGTTTGCGGGTGAAGTCGCGGTCGTTCATCTGCTCGAGAGTGTAAACGGTGGATGCCTTGAAGTTGTGGCGAAAGCCCAGCGTATGACCGATCTCGTGCGCGATCAGTTCCACCAGGTAGGCATGAACATATTCTTTGGTCAGCGAATCCTTGTCGGTAAAGTCGCCTGCGGTGCTGAGCAGGTACGCGAGACCGAAGGCGGCTTCTTTGGCTGATTCCGCGCCGTAGGTACAAACGCGAGGATCAGTACCATTGAAGTCAGGCTGGAAGGGAATCTCTTCTTCAAATGCCTGTCCGTCGAAAGAGACCGGCTGTATGAAGTACTCCATGCTGAGAAACATGTGACGAATAAAATCTGCACTGATTCTCACGTCGGAGTCATAGATCTGGCCGGTGAAGGGATTTGCCCGGCTGGGACCGACCGCGTAAGCGGCGCCCGGCACTACAATCCAGCGCACCGTGTTGTAGCGGACATCGGCCGGATCCCATTCGGCGGTGTCGGGCATCTGTTTGGCTACAATGGCGTTGCGGAAACCAATCTTCTTGAAAGAGTGATTCCAGAACTCGATCCCCTCGGCAACGGCGTCTCGATATTCAGGCGGAACGGTGTTTTCCACCCAGAAGACAATCGGCTCGACCGGTTCCGAAATCCGAGCATCCGGGTTTTTCTTTTTCAAATGCCAGCGCTGGACGTATCGAACATACGGCGTTTCCTCATCGAGGCTTGAATAATCCTGGTACAGAGTCAGGAAGTGACCCACCCGGTCATCGGCAAGCCTGGGCACATAGTCGGTCTCCGGCAAAGTTGAAAGTGAATAGTGGTAGGTGTGAAACATGCTGTACGGGTTCTGCATGGTGGTAGCAGAGAAGGGTTTGGAGGTCTTATAGTGCAGCTTCACGTCGATCTCAGTGTTCTCGGGGAACGACTTGACCAACTCGAAGTAGCTGTTTTTATCGTCGAAGGTGAAACCGGACTTGAGCGATTTGCCGAAGAAGTAGGCGACGTTCTCCGCATCTCGAATGAAGAAACTGGCAGGATCAACGAGGATAGCGCTCGTTGAATCATGCGGTTTCGACTTGATCTTGGTTGAACCAAAGAGATGGTCGGTAATGCCGCGCTCTATCGCGCGGTGAAGGCTGGCAGCCGTGTCGGCTCGAAAACGCACGTTCTTCTCTAACATCAAAAGCTTCTTGCCGACCCGCTTGAAGTAGAACGGGAAAGAGCGTCCCATCGAGCCGTTGTCGAAAACCGCGCCCTCAGCCGCCGAGCGGGTCTCACCGCAAAGATAGACCGGCCCAAACTGCTCCGGCTTGATCTCCATTAACATGCTGTTGTCGGTTGTGTCGTGGTAGAATGTGAACAGCCCTTCGATAACCACTCTGTCTTTAATCAGCTCGTCGAAAGGCTTCAACTTGTCCTTCTCGTCTTTTTTCTCGTCATCTTTTGCCTGAGTCTTCGGGCCGCCTATCGTGCGCACCCGTCGTCCGGCAAAGGCATCGCTTGCAAACAGGATCGAAAGCGACAGGATGAATGCGATTAGCATTGACATTTTGCCACGCATAGAAAACTCCTTTATGGTTTTTGTGTTCCAGTTAATTATTATCATATTACGTCATTGCCCTACAAACTGTTCCGCGTTGTAGAGTGTCATTGACAAATTAATATCAACCACTGTGAGTTTGGTGATACTCAAGGTAGGCTTTTCCTTTTTCGGTCAGGTCGTAATAAGTGTGATTGCGGTGCTTGATCCACTTGTTGTCGACGACTCCCTTGCGGTATTGCACTATTCGTGGCTCGACCCGCTTTAGAAAACCCTGATCTTTCAACCGCTTATGCCGCTCGAACGCATCCTGCCTGGGAATGGCCAGCGCCTTGGCAACCATCAGGGAATAGTCAATGCCGTAGTCCAGGTGATGCTGTAACACTTCAAAGTCCGTTGAGTCCAGCTTGTGGTAATCCAGCCCCGGCGTGAAGCTTGCTCCTTCCAATATATCATCCCACGACAATGAAACCAGCCTCGACGATTCGGTTTTCTTAAGGCTCCCGCAGTCGTGGCGGTGCACCTTGAGGTAGTTGTCGTGGCTGAAGTAGCCGACGATCTTGTCCGAACGTAACGGAGAACAACAGTGGGCGAGCGTATAACTTTCCTTGAGCCTGATTTCATCGGTCATGGATTGCAATATACATCAACCTGCAGAAAAAGACAGCGGCTTTTGCCTCTGCCGCCCGCTTTTTGGGTTGTCTTTTGCAATGCTATTAAATACATTCAGGCAAACATTTGGCGAACCTGAAAGGAATTATGCAGGAATCATTCATCACATCCTCGGCCGGAATTCTTGCCACACTGGCGGCGGTAACCTCGTTTTTCTTTTTTCTGGAAAAGAAGACAGCATGGAAATTCTTTAATTACTTCCCGCCCCTGATTTTCATCTACCTCATTCCGGTAGCGTTGTCCAATAGCGGATTCATTCCGACCAAGTCACCCGTCTACGATTTCATGGGAGCGAATATCCTGCCTATGTTCCTGGTTATCATGCTCCTGAACGTGGACTTGCTGGCCACAGTCCGGGTCATGGGCAAAGGCATTTTCGTGATGCTTGCCGGTACGCTGGGAGTGATCGTGGGGGCTCCGATTGGGTTCTTTATCGTCAAGCATGGTCTGGGGCCGGAGGCGTGGAAAGGGTTCGGGGCGCTGGCCGGAAGCTGGATCGGCGGGACGGGCAATATGGCCGCAGTGGCAATCGCGCTCGATCTCGATGAAAGCACTCTTGATTTCGGCTATGCCGTGATCGCCGACAACGCCGTCTATTTGATTTGGCTGCCGATCATGCTGGCTTCCAAGAATCTCGCGGGTTGGTTCAACCGTTTCACTGGCATGGCCAAAGGCAGATTAGAGGCAATGGAGAAGGCCGCCGCCGAACTGACTATGGATAAGGGCAAAGTCGAGATGCGCCACTACCTTTACTTAGCCTTCTTCGGTTTCGGCGTTACGGCTTTAGCTACATGGATAGCAGGCATGTTGCCACCAGTGCCGCCGGTGTTCTCTGTGAATACGTATAAGATTCTCCTTGTCACAATCGCTGGTATTATCCTGTCATTCACACGCGCCAGCAAGATACCCGGCTCGCACGCCCTGGCGATGGCGCTGGTTTACTTGTTTGTGGCGCGGATGGGGGCCAAGGCCGATCTGTCCAACCTGAGCACATCCGTATTCTGGTTCTTGCTGGGGGCGTATATCTGGATTTTCATCCACGGCGCGTTTCTCGTCACCGCGGCGAAGATCTTCAAAGTCGACGTTCACACGGCGGCGATTGCTTCAGCGGCCAATATCGGGGGTGCGGCCTCAGCGCCGATTGTAGCGGCATATCACCGCACGACACTGGTGCCGGTCTCGATCCTGATGGCACTTTTGGGTTACGCCATCGGCAACCCCGCCGCCATCCTCGCCGCCACGTTGTGCAAGTGGGTGGGGTGACAGGCAAGCCTGTTTTATTTTGTGGGTGGCATACGTCCTTGTACGCCAGCTGCAATGTTAAATATTAAGGCTGTTTTCTTATCGTTGCATTGTCAACGACTTTTAACAGCACATCGATGAATCCACAGACCTACGCGGCTGCTATGACTGACTTTTCGGACAGCTTCTGGGCATCTGCCGTCCACAAAAAAGAAAGTCGGAACCACCCTTCGACAAGCTCAGGACAGGCAGGGGTTCCGACCTACGCGGCTTATGTCACTGCATCATGCAGGTCAAGAACGTGACCGCTTGACAATAGCTTAATCATCCACGAAATTGTAGTATGATGCGCCCGACTCTGAGATTCCTCACGAACGACCTCATCGAACGGATTGTCTTGGAAGCCAAGGATGTGCTCGGCAAGCTCGGCGTCGAAATCCAAAACGAGTCGGTTCTTTCGATGCTTGCCGATCACGGGGCGCCGATCGACCGGGCAACCCAACGCGCCTACCTCACGTCCGAGATCATTGACAGGTCCTTGAAGGTAACCCCACAATCGTTCAAGCTGTATGATTCGCTCGGTCAGGAAGCGGTGGATCTCTCGGGGCTAAATGTCAACTTTACGCCCGGCTCGACGGCAATTTCAATTCTCGACAGCGACGCTGCTACAAGTCGTTGGCCGATTACGAGCGATTACGTGCGCTTTGCCAAGCTCATGGGCCGGATGAACCATATTTCCTCTCAGTCGACCGCCTTGATCCCTTCCGACGTTCACGAGAGAATATCCGACAGCTACCGGCTGTACCTGAGCCTGTTGTACTGTGCAAAGCCGGTGGTGACCGGCACCTTCACGATGGAAGCGTTTGAGATCATGAAGGACCTGCAGGTGGCGGTACGCGGTTCGAAAGAAGCATTAGCGGCCAAACCGCTGACTATTTTTTCTTGTTGCCCGACCTCCCCCATTAAGTGGAGTGAGGTCACCTCTCAAAACGTTGTCGACTGTGCGAAGTACTCCATTCCGGTGGAGTTTGTCTCGATGCCGCTGGCCGGCTTTATGGCGCCCGTGACGCTGGTCGGATCGCTCGTGCAGCACACGGCGGAGACACTGAGTGGACTCGTCATCAGTCAGTCGGCCAATCCCGGGACGCCGATATTGTATGGCGGCTCACCGGCTATATTCGACGTTCGCTACGAGACCACACCAATGGGTGCCATTGGCACCATGATGATGGATTGCGCGTACTGCGAGATCGGTCACTACCTGTGTCTGCCGACCCAGGCCTACATTGGGCTCAGCGACGCCAAGCGCCTCGATACCCAGGCCGGGCTGGAAAGCTCGATGGGGGCAACGCTCGCCGCGCTGTCCGGTATCAACAACGTGTCCGGTCCCGGGATGCTTGATTTCGAAAGCTGCTTCAGTCTTGAAAAGTTAATCGTTGACAATGAGATTTGCGGCATGGTGTACCGTATGATCCGGGGAATTGAACCCAAAGAGGATTTCCCATCGCTGCCGAGATTCGAAGAGCTTCTGAAGGAGGAGCATCTGCTGATATCCGATCATACTCGGCGTTACCTTCAAGAGGAAGTCTACTTCCCCGGTCCCGTGATTGACCGCGCCAACCGCGCCCGCTGGAAAGAGGAAGGGAGCCTCACTCTCAGCCAGCGGGCTCATCGCGAGGTTGAGCGACTGATCGCCGAACATGAACCGGTGCGGTTATCAGATGACGTCCGGAGGGAACTGACCAACCGGATGCAGGTAGAAGCCCGTCGCTATGGGATGGATCGACTACCGGAACTTGACTGATGCGTGAGACCGTCCGCTTTTCGCCCAATGATGTCACGCCTTCTATTGAGGCGGTGCTCGAAGCACAGGGTGTTCCCGCTGATACAGGCACCAATGAATCTATACTGGCCCTGGCGCAAAGCGCCATCTCCATCTATCGTGACTTCGCCCAACCGGTTGGCCTTCTGTCACGGATTTTCCAGCCTGATTTTGCACGTGTATATCACGGTGAGGGACGCAACGATGATGACACCCCGTTAGCAAGTATCTATCCGAAGGCAGACAGCTTGGCGTTGTTTGCTGTTACCGTGGGGGAGGCGGTTTGTGCGGAGATTAATCGGCTGTTTGAGACGAATGACTTCGCGCTCGGGTCGATGCTTGACGCTACTGCATCAGAGGGAGCTGAGCTGGCGGCACGGGCGATAACGTCGCACATGTGCAAAAACATCATGTCACCGGGTCGCTTGACTGACTCCTTGGGAGTGCTGGAGTTCAGCCCCGGTTATTGCGGCTGGCACGTGACCGGGCAAAAGAAGTTGTTTGAGTATCTGCGCCCGGAGGAGATTGGTATTAAGTTAAACGACAGTTGCCTTATGCAGCCGCTCAAATCGGTCAGCGGGGTGATCATTGCCGGACCGAAGGAGGCGCTTGTTTTCGAAGACTCATTCCCGGTTTGTGATCACTGCCAAACGCATTCGTGCCACGATAGAATCAGGACAGGGCTCGGGCGGTGACCGGGCTATGATGCGAAAGGATTGATGTCATGCAGGTGATTCAACAACTGGCTGAAGCCTTACAGAAGGGTGATGCCGACAAGGTGTCACGACTGACCCGACGAGCGATAGAGGAACCTGTGGATCCGAAAGTAATACTCGACCATGGCCTCCTGGCCGGAATGGATGTCGTTGGTGAGAAGTTCAAAGTGCATGAGATATTCCTACCGGAAGTGCTGATGGCGGCCAAGGCTATGCATGCCGGTATGGACCTGCTCAAGCCGCTGTTGATCAAGGAGGGCATTCCGACGCTTGGCACCATCGTCATCGGGACGGTCCAGGGGGACATGCATGACATCGGCAAGAACCTGGTCGGCATCATGCTCAAAGGAGCCGGATTTGAGGTCATTGACCTCGGCAAAGACGTGGCGCCGGATAGATTCGTTGAGGCGGCACAAGAAGAAAGCGCTCAGGTGATCGGTATGTCGGCGCTGTTGACCACGACCATGCCGGTGATGAGACAGGTCATCGATTTAGCAAAAGAGCGCGGCATATACGGCAGAGTAAAATTCATTATCGGCGGCGCGGCGCTTTCGGCGGAGTATGCCCGGCAGATTGGCGCGGACGCCTACTGCTTTGACGCTGCGAATGCCGTCGACTGCGTCAAAGGATTCATAGTTGCTTAGTAAGATGGAACCACTACTTGATCGGATCGAAAGGGGAGAGGTTCTCGTCGCTGATGGCGCCATGGGTACCATGCTGTTCAGCAGGGGCCTGCCGCACGGCGAATGCCCGGAAAAGTGGAACCTCGAACGGCCGGAAGTCCTCGAAGAAATTGCCAGGCTGTACCTTGAAGCCGGTGCTGACATCATTCAAACCAATACCTTTGGCTGTTCGCCGCTCAAGCTGGCACAGTACTCGTTGGATAACAAAACAGAAGAGGTCAACCGCAATGCCGTACGCGCCGTACGCAAGGCGGTTGACGAGAAAGCTTGCATCAGCGCTTCGTGCGGACCTTGCGGCCGACTCCTGAAACCCTATGGCGACGTTGACTCCGAGCAAGTGTACGAGAGTTTTCACAGGCAGCTATCGGCCGTTGTCGCTGAAGGTGTGGATGTAATCTGTGTGGAGACCATGACTGACTTGAACGAGGCTCGATTGGCGATTGAGGCGGCCAAAGAAACGTCACCCGGAATACCTGTGATGTCCACTATGACCTTCGATGACACGCCGCGCGGGTTCTTTACTGTCATGGGGGTTAGCGTTCGGCAGGCAGCGGAGGAATTGGCCAAAGCCGGGGCGGACATTGTCGGGTCCAATTGCGGCAATGGAATTGAAAATATGATCAGGATTGCTCGAGAGTTCAAGAAGTGCACTGCGCTGCCGGTGATCATCCAATCAAACGCCGGGCTTCCGGAGACTAAAACGGACTCACTCGTATACCCGGAAACACCAGAGTTCATGGCCGAGAAAGCTCGCGAGCTGCTTGACATGGGCGTGAACATCATCGGTGGCTGTTGCGGCACCACCCCGGAGCATATCGCGGCAATCAGGAAAGTCGTTGATAATTCCAGGAGTACGTGAGGCAAAACCTGAAGCGGTACGACTTCGGCGCCGATCGTAGCGGCATACCATCGTACAACGCTGGTGCCGGTCTCAATCCTGATGGCGCTATTGGGCTACGCCATCGGCAACCCCGCCGCCATCCTCGCTGCAACCCTGTGCAAGTGGGTGGGGTAGGAATGAATACAGAGCGTAAATTCACGAGGACTAGAATAATTACGATAGTTCGCGTAATTGTCTCTACAGGAATCCTTGTACTAGGCATCAACTGGGCAGGTGAACTTCACGAACTGCATTCGGAAGGTATTACTCCGGTAAAGGTTCTCTATATCATTGGGCTGGCAAGTTGTATGTACTGGGCCGATAGGCTAATCGGGTATTTTGTGAAAGATGAAATCAGCAGGAACGAGATGAAGACTTTGGAACGCTGTTTAGCGGAATTCGGATTCGGAGGTGTTGTAGGTTGGATGGCAGTTGCAATCGCAGTGGCAATTGTTTATGGTCTGTATGAATTCGTCCTATTTCTTGAAATCTTCGGTGTTCAAATAGTGCCAGATTCCCTTGAGGGGGACGGCAGCTGCTACATTCTGAAGCGAGCCTAAAGTCGAGTCCACCCTACCCACCGACACGATCGCAATAACTTCTCCGCTAGAATTGAAAACTGGGCTACCGGAAGTACCTTCAGGTCCTACCCCAAAGATTTCGATATACTCGACGAACTTTCCATTGACTGTCGTCACGTAAATACCTTCAATTGGTCTTTGCATAAGATGAAGCGAATCGAAATTGCGGAAAATCAGAGCGGACACAGTGTCTCCTTTTCGTGTAGCGTTATAATCGCCAACACTGACACGGTATTTGAACTGTGCGTTTAGATTCTTGAAGATTGCTAGGTCGTATTCTGGTGAAGTTTGAAAGATCTTCACCAAGGTATCGAAGTGCCTATTCCAAAGCGGCTGAAAAAGCATAGTGTCGCTAACTGCGCAATGTATACAGGTGACGACGTAAAAGCTGTTGCCAGCCGTGAAGCCAAAACAGTAGCGTTCTGATTTGTCAAGGGCTACCAGATGGCCAACTGCTTTCAAATCTGACTCTGTTAGTACATATGAGTCTGCTGCTACATGTCCTTTCCACATTGCTGTAAGCAGCAGAGTAAGCAAAACCAGATTGAGTGGACCTAGCAGCGAGACGGTGCGCCATATTGTGCTAAGTCCGTCACTCGTTTTATCTGGTCGCTTTCTCAAGAAGTACATCACTCGCTTTGCCTCAAGTGGGTTATAGGGTCTTTCTAAAGGAGGATAGGTCCGTGTCACTCTTCAACTACCCTCATCATGACCTTTGGTGATCACACACCAGACGAGGACATCTGTTGAACAAGAGCTTTCGCTTGTAAAAGTTTTACCTACGAAACCACAGAGAAAGTCTGATCAGACAACCGTCCGTTTGAACTTTGTATTCTTGCTCCGCTTTGCAGCTTGCTTAAACACCTGCTGTTGCTTCTGGTCTCGAGTGCTGTCTACCGAGTCCTCAGTTTCGACCTCCACAATCACTCTCTTCACTCCTTTTTTCGCAACGACATCAGGACGATATCCACCAATAGTTTTCGGTTGGGTAAACCCAGGGACATCTGCCTCAACATTGAAGCCTTGGCTTTCAAGCTTCAATGCACTCTCCTTCACTGCCTGATTGTGCTTCGACTGACTTTTTCTTGGTCTTGCCATTTCGGCCTCCTTATGGTTGTTTAATAAACTGCAACTTTTTGTTTTCTTAACTAATCCAAGATAACCCTTCGCAGAAAATGCCAAGGAGTATTTTAGGTGTTTTGCTTCTAATTCTATAACTCTTTACTTTCCAATGAGTTCGAGTTTAGGCGTAGCCCCACAGACTGTGCATTTGTGCAGTAATAAGTGTCCCATTAAGAAACCAATTCATATAAGTACTATCATACCAGTAAGTTACAGCTTACTCATGCGTGAATTCAGTTGAGTCATAATACAGTATCTTCTCAGTTCAGAGTAACCTTGTTAGAATCAAATTGTTAGAGAGGATTAGTCCCGTAGGTCGAAAGCCCTGTGCTTTCGACACCCTGATAATATCAAAACCTTAAGGGGGTTACGTACTTGTGGCCGGACAGGTAGCCCACAGCTCTGCTGTGGGAAGTCTGAACGGTACTATCCGGGCACATGGTATACAAGACTATCCGGGGACACGGTTTACACGTTAGATTGCGGCACCCATGCCTGACTCAGGTTGGGGCAGATGTGGGCATCTGCCACCTAGAGGAAGAGGTAATGCCCATTAAGTTGTCGGGTTTCTCTTCCGCCTTAAGCGGATTCGGAACCCGACCTACTGCGGCTGTCTGTCGTCAACCCTTTCTTCGACAAACGTGTCCCAGAAGAAGTTCCGCTCGTCGTCGCGGGCCTCGGCAAATCTCAAAACGGCCTCAAGATATTCCAGCTCTGACTCCCGGCTGCCCTGAGACTTCCTCACTTTGTTGAGCTTGTCCATTGCCGAATGGAGTTGATCCAGGCGGCTATGCCACTCATGTCGCAACTGAGGATCCTTGATTCTATCGAGGATTAAGCTTCCCTTCATCGAATTCTCCTTTGAGCCTCAACGATCGTTCACCTGTTTCCACAGGCGCGGCGGAGTAAAACCTACCGCCTATTTAATTTTCGGCTCCGCGTGCCCGAAAAATGAGACATTCCGCCCGGATTGATCCGGTTTATTGAAGTTCGATAGTCAGGACCACACCTATGAAAAGGTCATTCAAGCTGGGGCAGATGTGGACATCTGCCGCCCACGGGACAAGAGTCCTGACTTACGATTTCGGCGGGGGCAAGCCCCGCCGTTACGCGATTGTAGCGATTGATGCTGGCCTGGCTCGATCGCAGACGGCATGCCCGACATCTTATGTTATAAAATTCAATCCCAGCTTTTGGGCATAGCTGACCGCAGTTTCAAACTCTTCAGCCGTTATTCGCCGGTCGATATCTGGAAATCGCCGTGCCCGGTAGCAGGGGCGGTACTGGTCCATCAGGTTCACGACAGCCATGTCACCGAATTTCTCGGCGATAAACTCCAGAACAGGCATGGTGCAGCAGTCAAGGTGATTCGGCAAAATCAGGTGGCGGATGGCCAGTTCAGCGTCTTTGAAGGTCAGTAGATGATTTCTCCTGACGATCTCCGAGTAATTGGGCACGTCCGAGAGCCTCTGGGCGCAGTCGTCATTTCCATATTTGAAATCAGACAGGTAAACATCCACCACGCCCTCAAGAAGACTCATCGATTTCTCTGACATGTAGAAGTTGGAATTCCAGACGACCGGGATATTGGACTTTACGTGACTCAGTGTTCTCAGGATGAAGGGAAGATACGGCGTGGGTTCGCCACCGACGAAGTTGACATTCTTGCAGTAGCTGTGCGAGTCGATAGCGCGCGCCAACTCCGTTTCAGCAACGACAACAGTACCGTCGGTGTCTTCGATCTGTGATATTTCCCAATTCTGACAAAACTGGCAGGAGAAGGTGCAGGAGTTAAAGAATATCGTAAACGAGGGAACAAGGAAGTATTCCTCGCCCAGATGGTCAAAACACGACGAGACTGACAATTTGTTACCGACCCGGCAGTATCCCTTTTCACCGGCGGTGCGGTCGACCCGACACTCTCTTGAGCACAGCTGACATTCCTCCAGAACCTTGAAGGCTTCGTCTGTTTTCAGTTTTAGGTCTGCGGACCTGAATCTCGGCAGGGATTCTCCCGCGAGTATTTTATGATAGTTTACAAGCGCTTGATTCATACGCGGCGCTGTCCAGTAGGGCGGAACTCTTGCTTCTCCATTGTGAATCTTTTCCGCAAGAGCGAATTACTCGATCAGGCAGGGCACTTCCTGCCGGATGCATAGATAGTACCTGGTCCGTGGTCTGTCAAGTGATGGCAGCGCTGCAGCAGCTTCGCCCTACGTTCATGTAATCCCATGAGGTTACGATAGTTACAAAGAAATGGCTTTGTTTCGAAAAAAACTGTTTTCTCAGATTCGCTAACATCTCGCAGCCGTTCCAATGCTGATCTGTTTAACACCCCTTTTGGCAAACAACAGAGAAAATCACAAAAAAATGCACATTTTCGCTGAAACCTCTTGACAGATTCTGTGTTGAAGCTATATTGCACAGCCTGTTAGCACTCGCCATAGATGAGTGCTAATAATGCCGAAGGACTTGTTGAGCAAGGAGTTATCCTGGCAAGACAATGAATATCGGCAGGCCGCGTGGAAGTAGAGAATTATGAGAATGAGGTTAAATAGTTGTCAACATTAACTCAGTCTTTGCCTGATCCGGCAGAGACGGAAACAGGAGGAAACGACATGCAGGTAAAACCGCTTGCAGATCGAGTCGTAGTTAAGCCTTTCGAGGAAACTGAGATGAAAAAGGGCGGAATCATCATTCCGGATACGGCCAAGGAAAAGCCTATGCAAGGCAAGATCATTGAGGTCGGCCCCGGGCGCATGACCGACGACGGCAAAAAGATACCGCCCGAGGTAAAGAAGGGTGACAAGGTGCTCTATGGTAAATACTCCGGCACCGAAGTCTCTATCGCTGATGAAGAGTATCTCATCATGCGCGAGTCCGACATTTTTGCCATCATTCAGGACAGTTGATTAAAAGTGAAAAGGAGATATTCAAATGCCAAAATTGATTGATTTTAATACCGAAGCCCGCACCAAGCTCAAGCGTGGCGTGGACATATTAGCCAATGCCGTTAGGATTACGCTTGGCCCCAAAGGCCGCAACGTCATCCTGGACAAGAAATTCGGTTCGCCGACCGTTACCAAGGACGGCGTTACCGTGGCCAAGGAAATCGATCTGGAAGATAATTTCGAGAACATCGGTGCCCAGATGCTCAAAGAAGTCGCTTCCAAGACGTCTGATGACGCCGGTGACGGTACCACCACGGCTACTCTTATTGCTCAGGCCATCTACCGCGAGGGCCTCAAGAACGTCACCGCCGGCGCCGATCCCATGGCCATCAAGCGGGGTATTGACAAGGCGGTCGTGGCCGTGACGGAAGCCATCAAGGATCTCTCACAACCAGTGGCCGATGATCTGGACAAGATTCGTCAGGTTGGCACGATTTCGGCCAATAACGATAAAGACATTGGCGACAAAATTGCCGAAGCCATGGAAAAAGTCGGCAAAGACGGCGTCATCACTGTCGAAGAGTCCAAGACCATCGAGACGACTCTGGACGTCGTCGAGGGGATGCAGTTTGACCGCGGCTATGTTTCTCCGTACTTCGTGACCGACCCGGACGCGATGGAGGCCGTTTTAGAGGACCCGATGATCCTCATCCACGACAAGAAGATCTCCAATATGAAGGACCTTCTGCCGATGCTGGAAAAGGTCGCTCAGAGCGGCAAGCCCCTGCTGCTTATCGCCGAGGATATCGAAGGCGAAGCACTGGCGACTCTGGTCGTCAACAAGCTGCGCGGCACGCTGAGAGTGGCGGCGGTGAAGGCTCCGGGGTTTGGCGATCGCCGTAAGGCGATGCTTGAGGATATCGCGGTTCTGATCGGCGGCAAGGTGATCTCCGAAGAAGCTGGTTTCAAGCTCGAAAACGCGGTTATGTCCGACCTGGGCACGGCCAAGAAGGTTACGATCGACAAGGACGACACCACCATTGTCGAAGGTGCCGGTGAGAAAGAGGCCATCAAGGCTCGTATCAACCAGATTCGCAAGCAGATCGAAGATACTACCTCCGATTACGACCGTGAGAAACTGCAGGAACGGTTAGCCAAGCTGGCCGGCGGTGTGGCCGTGATCAACGTCGGCGCCGCCACCGAAACCGAGATGAAAGAAAAGAAGGCCCGCGTTGAGGATGCCCTACATGCCACCCGCGCAGCCGTTGAGGAAGGAATCGTTCCGGGCGGCGGCGTCTCGCTGCTTCGCGCCATCAAGGGCCTCGACGATATGAAAATAGACGAGGAAGAAATGGTGGGCGTCAAGATCGTCCGCAAGGCGCTTGAGGAACCGATACGTCAGATATCCGAGAACGCCGGCTTCGAAGGTTCGGTTGTGGTCAACAAGGTCATCGACAAGACCGGAGCTTTCGGGCTTAATGCTCAGACGGGCAATTATGAGGACCTGATGAAAGCGGGCGTCATTGATCCAACCAAAGTCACCCGCTGTGCCCTGGAAAATGCCGCTTCCATCGCGGGACTGCTTCTCACTACCGAGGCGGTCGTTGTCGACAAGCCGGAAGACAAAAAGGCTGGACCCCCCGCTCCCGACATGGGCGGTATGGGTGGAATGTACTAAGCCATTATCCCTTCTATCTATAGAGAAAAGGCCCGGCCCAAAACGGTCGGGCTTTTTTTGTTTTATACCAAAATGGAGTCGGCGCACGAGGAGAGATTGTCCCAAAAATCTAAATCCTGTGAGCGGCGGACGGCCTGAGGCTGTCCCACAAGTGGTGTGGACCCGCGTAAGTGGCGGCCTTGTGTCGCCACAAACCTTTGCGCTGGACGGAGACAAGCCCCGCCCCTACGCGACTCTGTCGACTTTTGAGACAGCCTCTTCTCGTCCACCGTGCGCACGGTGTTTGCAGCGACATAACGCGGTGGACGGGGAACGTCCACCGCGCACGGAAATCATGATGACGAAGCCTGGTCATATGCGAGAACATACATTCTGACAGGCACCAAGCAATTGTCATTCTCTCTCAGGTAGTACGTGCCTTTACCAGGTTTGTGTAATATTCTTCGTGGTTTCTTATGTATGCCTCTCTGCTGAATCTGTCAAAGGCGCTCTTTTTAGCGTTTTGTCCGAGCCCGGCAGCCAGTTGCCTGTCGGAAAGCAACCTCCGCAGACCATTGGCCAGTTCTTTTTCATTATCCACGGGATATAGGAGTCCGTTTTCATTGTGAGAAACTGCCTCGCTGTTGCCGCCGACGTGCGAAGCGACAATGGGAAGTCCGGCAGCCATGTACTCGATCAGCGAGTTTGAAAAACTCTCGAACGACGAGCACATAACGGCGATATCAAAAGCAGCCAGACAGGGGATGATATCCGTGTACCTACCGACCAGGTGAAACTTGTCGGTAAGAGATAAGCTGTCGATCAAATTCTTGAGTTTCTCGCGATAGGCGCCATCGCCGACGACGACATATTTCAGCCCTGGAAACTCTCTGTCAAGACAGGCCGCGGCTCGAACGAAGGAATCGACGTTCTTGACGCCCCGCAGGTTGGCCACCGAGCCGATAAGCGTTTCGTTGTCGGCGACGTTCCACTGCCGGCGCCGTTGCCGTCGCATGTCGGAGGGGAGAGATCGGTATGGCCGGTGGTCAAGCCCGTTGTAAATAACCGTGATTTTGCTCCGGGGAACTCTTTCCGCCTCCACCGTTTTAATGGCAGCCGCTTCGGAGTTGGCCAGGTACTGAGTTGTCCATCTCCTCAACAACTGCAGGATTGACACCTGAAGACGGGTGTGCCAGTCGCCGATGTTGCGGCGGCTGGAGATGACGATCTTACAGCGCGCAAGCCGGGCACCGACCGTCCCGAACAAATTGCCGTCGACAAAAAAGGTCTGGACGATGTCCAGCTTCTCCTGCCGGATCAAGCGTGCAAACCGCCTGAGATACTTTAGCAGACTGACGCTGAGGTTTCCTTTCAAGTTGTATGTCACCACTGGAAACTCGAATCTTTGGGTTTTGAGCCAATCGGAATTGCGCAGGCAAATCAGATAGGGGAGAAACCTGGCTCTGTCCAGGCCGTTAAGCAGCATCAGCAGTTGTTTCTCCGTGCCGGCGGCGGGTGTCTCGATAGTGTCTATGACAAAGCCTATTTTGATCATGCTCCGGGCTCATTCTGACGACAGCTTGCGATAGACGGCTGCCAGCTTCTGGTTTTGCCTGTCGAAAGTAAGATTGTCGTTGACAAATCGCAAGGCGCTTTCGGCGACCTTCCGGTTCTGCTCGGTATGCCTCCCCACGTAGAGCAATGCCTCCGCCAGAGTTCGGGGGTCTTCAGGAGGGACTAAGTATCCCGTTTCTTTATCGATGATAATCTCCGGCACCCCTCCCACGTCGGTCGCCACCACGGGAACTCCCAGCGCCATCGCCTCAAGCATTACATTGGGGAGGCCTTCCGACAGCGACGGGTTTACCACGGCGTCGGCCGCCTTGATGCAACCCAGCATGTTCTTCTCGAAACCGGGGCAACGTATTCTGTCTTCATAGCCGAAGGCGGTGACCATGTGGCGCACCTTTTCCAGGTCCGGGCCGTCCCCGAACAGCACAAAGCGTAGCAGGGGATTCTGCATGATCGCGGCAACCGCTGCTTTCACCAGATAAATCTGCCCCTTTTCACGGCTGAACCGCCCCGCCGAAACATAAACGAGGGTGTCGGGTGCAAATCCGAATTTCAAATGCAAGTCTACCTTCCGGATGCTTTCAAACTGCTGCGGCTCTATGGCATTGTGCACGACGGAGACCTTTCCTCCAGGAATCAACAACCGGGTCAGCCGGCGCTTTTGCGCTTCCGACACCGCCACGATATGGTCGGCGAGGCGGAGGATAACTTTGTCTATTGTGTGGTACAGTCTCACCTTGACATTCTCCCTGGTCCAGCCACGGGAAAAAGCCATCCATTTAGTTTTCATTTGTCTGGTGGCCAGCCATCCGATCAGGTGGGTGCGGTAATCGTGGGTGCATAAAACACCGGTGTCGTTTTTTTTCAGGAAATTTCTGACGGCGACGACGGCTTTGGGATCATAGGCATTTTTCACCCGGAAGAGACAAGTCTCAATTTTGTCCTCAGCGATCACCTTTAGAAATTGCGGCGCCTGACCGCCTTCGGTGAAGGACCCGATAGTGATATCATAGTCGGAACCTAACGCGTGCCGGGCGTGAAAGTGCAACTGACGCTCCGGTCCACCGTAAAAGTTTGACGCACGCAGGTGGAGAATTCTCATTGGAGTACAACTAACTTATTTGCATATCGATTAAGTTCTTTTCCGGGACGATCCCAATCGGAATTATTCTTATACCGGATTTACTGCGCCCGGGATGACTCCGGTTTTCAACGCGGGGTTTCCCAGGCGCCTCTCAACAGAATTTGCCGATTCTTGTCTAAAAAAAGAATTTGAAGCACACCGGCATAGAACGTTCATTCTAGTCATCCTCTACCCTTCCCGTTCGGGACCACTCATTCTTGTGAAAACCGAACAGCGAGAGCAATTGAATCAGCAGTAGCCATAACCCAAAAACAGGCGACAGCAATACGGCCCTGATTATTGGGCCTTTCACGGGAGAGAGAAAGATACCCAGAAACAGATATATAACCAGCATTATAACAGCTATGATTCCCCACAATGACGTCAATATGGGGCAACTTCCAAAAATGCCAAGAATGACGGCGAAAAAGCACAAATAAATCAGAGAGGGCCGACTTAGCATCAAAAGTGACAGGGCGAATTCAAACAAGGAGGGGTCATTACGCTTAAATCCCAGGCCTATCAGTTTGAAAAAGTATTTTCCAATAGCCTGAATCACACCAGAGCTGCCTCTGACTCTTTGACCGAAGGCCTGTCTAAAAGTTCTCGTCGGCTTTTGATATACTTTAGTCATTGCCGTATATGTTGCTTTCTTTGCATGGACCAGCAAATCCATTGAATAATCGGAGTCCTCGGTAATTGAGTGGGATGACCATGGAACCTCAGAGAAAATACTGGCTTTGAACACCATCCCGGAGCCGATCAGATGGCCGGGTAATCGCAACAGCGCCCGAGGGTTATGAAACAAATGATTTTCCGTCAGATTCGACAGGTATTGAAGATAAGCATACGGTGACTTTTCCACTTCAAAGAATCCAAAAAACGTTTGTACAACTTCATTGCCCCGGTTGATAATGCCGGCCACTGTTTTGAAAAAATTCGGTTCCACCAGGTTGTCGGCATCAATTATCGCTATTATATCAACGCTGCCCGGGTCGATTCTACCAATCGCCCAGTCCAAGGCGTAACCTTTCCCTTTGTGATCGGCGTCATGGCGTTCCCATACCATAACGCCCAACTCCCCGGCAAGGGAAGCTGTTGCATCGGTACAATTATCCGCTATTACAATTATCTCGTAGCGTTCAGGAGGATAGTCATTTTTCTGTATTGACCGGATGGCCGTTGCTACCGATAACTCCTCGTTGTGAGCCGGGATAAGAACAATGAATGTTTTATCAAAACAATACTCAGCCCTTTTCTTTTTATGAAAGGCTATTATACCGTAGCCCCCCAGAATATACAGGTACAAAATCGCGCCGGTGGCAAGAGATAACATCAATATCGCAAAGAGGGTTGAAATAAACATGATCCCTTAGTCCCCAGCGGTCATTTTCCTCTGAGTAGAGCTAATATATTCTCTTTAGCTCGCCACAAATGTCGGAGGTTTATTCTGCCCGACTTAAGCATATACCAGTCTTTTATCAGTATGCCTTTTTTGATCTTTCCGAGCATCTCCTTGTGCGTTATGCCCGGTAATTTCATGGCGACATAGTGCTCGTCAAATTGTTCCCAAACCTTAAGGTCGTCCGCGACCATGAGGTTATGCCTTTTAGCGATATCATACAGTTTCGAGCCGGGCAGAGGAGTGCAAAATTGCCAGGACATATAATGAACTTTCTTGTTCTTTAACAGATTACGGCAAAGCTCGATGGAATTATCTACCTCAGCCGACGTTTCGTAGCACAGCTTGCCGTCCTCCTCCCAGGCGTTATAAAGCATCATAAAGCCAAATATCTTTGTGCCCCGGGCCGACAATAGATCGGTTGCGTTTTCTATTTGTTCGACGGTGATTTTTTTCTGCAAGCCTCTTAATACTCTGTTATTGCCTGACTCCATCCCGAGATGAATCAGCCAGAACTGAGCCTTAGCAAGTTTCTCCGCGAATTCCTCGTTGACCCTGTCAGCCCGGAGATTACATTGGAAGTACAGGTCGTCCAGTTCCAGAGCGATTATTCTATCCAACAGTCCATTGACCCATTGCAAATTGAAATTCATTTCGTCTGAGGAGAGGTAGATCTCTCGAACTCCCCGTGAATATAGATATTTGATCTCTTCAATAATGTTATCGTGACTCCTATAACGCAGCCATGGCTTACAGAGTTTCCATACGGGGTTTGAGCAAAAAGTGCAATCATAGGGACAACCCCGTGAAATAGCGAGTGAACTTTCGACGGGTTGCATCTTCAAGTGCATGCCGGGATATTTTTTGTGATCCACTAAATCCCAGGCGGGGAAGGGTATCTCGTCGAGGTTTTTTATCAGAGGTCGATTCTGATTGTCAAATATCCGTTCCTTGTCCTTAAAAGTAATGCCTGGTACATCAGCAAGGTCCGTCCTATTCTCCAAGGCTTTTACAATTTCCACAAATGTTTCCTCGCCTTCGCCCTTGACCACAATATCTGCATTCGTTATTTGAAGGGTTTGTTGCGGTAAAGCAGTTGGGTGGGGACCGCCGCACACCACTACCGTATCCGGGAATTGCTCTCTCACGGCAGCTATAGTGGCGGCCGACAATCTCAAGGTTTTGGAGGTGAATGATAGGCCATAAATCGATGGTTTGAAGCTCCTCAGATAATTAATATGCTGCTTTAAATTGCAATTGCTCTCAAGGTATCTTACTTCTACACTTGGTATTGCATGTCGCAGATATGAAATTATATAGAGGGCGCCTATGTTGGGATAGCTATTGTCATACCGCTTTTCCAAGGCGGGTGGATCGGCTACAACAACTCTCATTACAGTCCTCTTTGCCGAAGACAGGAGACGATGTTTTCTACATCCTTAACCGTCGCTCGGGCGAAGTATGATACCTCGTGGAATCGGGCCAGGCTCTTGATAGGCCGAAAGCCTCGTAGGCCGTTCCCGGTGCCGATGGGAAAGGGCAACTTCTCGTCGATTATAAGTGTTCTCAAATCATTAACCTTCTCTTTCAGTGAAATCGGCTGATTTTCTTGCAGCGCTCGCGGATTTCTCGTTTCAAAGCTTCGGGGGTTTCATCTTCTATAAACATCTTGTGCCACAGATAGTAGTTGATTATACCCCACAGGATCATTGCCCGTCCCGTCTCCTCCACCTGCAAAGAGCGCAGCAGGCGCCTGTCAAACATATCTTCCGCCATGTCCGTGAGAGGTTGGAAAAGAGCGTTGGGTAAAGCCCAATACTTGATGGGGAAACCGAAACTGAGCTTGGGACGGTTGATGAATCGGCGGGGAAGGCCGTGCTTCTCAAGAATGCTCTTAATGATAATTTTGGTCTCTTTCCCTTTTACAGTCCACGGGACGGAGTTGACGTAGTTAGTCAGCGCGGGAGCGGTGAAAGGATAAACCAGAGCCAATCCAGCACTCTCAGCCAGGTGCGCCCACAGGGGCATAGTGGTGGACATACCGCCCAGTAAAGACAGGATCATGACCTTGTCCATGATGTCGTAGCCGGGGTAACGTGCCATCATCTCCCGACGTGACTGGAGTATCTCGCTTCGTGTACAGGAGAGATATTGCGTGATGAAACCAATGTCGCCAAACAGCCCAATTGTCCACAGGATATGGTCGTCGCGCTCCATTTTATCGCCAAAACTATGGCAGAAAAAATCGAACCGCGGATCAAACCGCCTCATCAGCCGGGCTAACGTGCGCACGGTCAGTGAAGCACCCGTAAGTTGTGACAGCCGAACCAACCATTCGAATCGCTGCAACCTTCTATGCAGGGTGTTCCCGAAAAAACCGTCAGCGCCTTCGCCGCACAGAAATATCCTGTGTGACCGGGTTGAATAGCGGTGAAACAAAATATACAAAAGGACGGTTTGCAAATGATGCAGGGGCTCTCCCGCGACGGCAATACTGTCGACCAGAGCGTCAAGGTATTCGGTTTCATTGGTCCGGCAAACGGTGTGTTTGATGCCTAAATGATCGGCCACGCTGGTAGCGTATTCCGATTCTCTGTCTGATTTGTTGAGAAAGGAGAAGTCAGAGGAGTAAGATAACAGGTTGTCTGTCTTACCCCGTGCGATCGATGCCAGCAGGGATGAGTCGAGACCGCCGCTGAGAAGGATTGCCGGATGCGGGTCCCGCCGGAGCGTGGTTGCGATGTTTTCCGCGAGTCTCTGTTCGACCCCTCGGCTCGCCTCGTCAAGGCCTACCGGTGCCGCTGGAAAGGCGCGGCTGAAGTCGAAATAGTGGCTCTTGACGGATGAGCGATCGAAATGCTGTAATTCAACCAATTCTCCGGCGGCAAGTTTGTGGACTCCCTTTACCAGGCACTGTGGTGACAAAGTGAATCGGTAGACCCAAAGCTCGGGCAGTATCTTCTCGTTCGGCTCGAACCGATAACCGAGATGTTTAAGCAGGCCTATGCTTGACGCGCAGTAGAAGTCGGAGTCAGTCATGCCGAAGTAAAGAAAGCGAGCGGCGCAGATACTTCGGATCAGAGAGATCGTCCTCCTGGAAAGATCAACGAAAACAAGTGAGAACAGATGGTCTCCAAGTAGATTAGGATAGTTTTGGGCAGTTATTTCCAGGTTGTTTAAATCGATCTGGTTGACAAGATCAGGATTCAGAGCATCGATGATAACCAATCGATCGCCTTTTATAGCGACGGCAGAATTTGTTTCATCCGTTCCCACGGACACAACGACCCCGGGACCGGCAAACCGTTGGGTGGTTAGCTCTCGACCGAAGGGAGGGTTGACTTTCTGGTCGCTTTCACTGCTTTTTGAAATCTTGAGAAAATACATACTTCCCCGAAATCTTCACACGCAACAGCCGAGTTTCATTAAGGGCCCGGCAGGCATCAGGCCTTTCTCTCCGGTCACTTTGCGTTGGAGACAGCATAAGAGCGGTTCACCGTGCTTAGCCGGGTCACTGATCCGGTACCGGCTAGGCGGTATGGCGGTATTCAGCAGGTCCATTACCAGCGCCACTCCTGTGTCCTCCTCATCCGCCGGAACAACTTCCTCTAACAGGCTTTCTATACGGTCTCGGCATCGACGTCAACCGGCTGAAACCGACGTTCAACTTGTTGAGCCATTATCGCTGTAAAGCAGGCTACCAGGTACCAGTTAAACCGGAACAGATTGTGGGCAAATAAACCCAGGAAAAACAGCCCGACAACCGAAATCAAAACCGCCGTCGCCATCTGGAAGTTGAAGTCTTTCTGCATATTGTTCCTTCTTAATGTCGACCGTATGAAACTGACGTTGGAGGCCAGTTTGTAAATAAAGTAACCGAAGGCGAGCAGCCCGAGCAGCCCCAGTTCCCCCATCAGTTGGCCAAGCATATTGTGCGGCCGCAGCCAGGAGCCGTGATGCTCATAGTTGTAGATATGGAAACACCCAATGCCCACACCCGTTAACGGCCTGGTCAGCAGTATCTCGAAACCTACTTTGAGTCCTTCAATGCGACCCTGGGCCGATTCGGCGGCTCCCGTGCCGTCATCCAGCTCGTTGTAATGAGCGATGCTGGTGAAGCGATCAACGTACTGTTCCGGCATAACGGCGAAGAGACCAATGACAACAGAGACGACGGTTATAATAGCCAGAATCTTGTGCCTGCTGGTCAGGCCGATGAGCATCAATATGACAATGCAGCCCAGCATCCCTCCTCGGGACCCGCTAAGCACGACGGTCCACATACAGACAGCCAGCAGCAACGCCAAAAATGACCTGACGAACAGGTTTCGGTAAGCTTTTATCATGGCGAAAACAAACGGCATGCCGAGCACTAACGTCGAGGCCATTGAATTCGGATCGCTATGCGAACCTACCTGTCCCGCCATTCCCAAGGCCCGCTGAACCCCCATGGTTACCTCGTAGTTGCCCATATAGTAATTGATCGTGGATGAAAAGGAAATAAATCCCACCGAGAGGACATACAGCCACATGATCCCTTTAAACTTTCCCGGCGTATTGGCGATACGGGCGGTGAAAAAACAGGCCAGGATGATCTTAAAAAAGATGATGAACTCATCTTTTGCCCCGCTGACCCACATTGCGGGAATAACCGATACCGCGACGGCGGCAAGGAACAAGAGGACCCCTTTGTCAATGTCAAAAAGCTCAAAATGGCGGCCTTTCACGAGGTAGGTGAAGAGAAGGCTGACGATGACAACGATGGCGATAATCTTTTCATAGGGCAAACGCATGAAAGCGATATCCGGGAATAGCTCCTGCGGCCTGACAAAAAACACAATCAGGTATAGATGCAGCCCAACGATGGGGTACCGAAAGGTGAGGAAGACGAATAAAGCGCCAACCACCAGTCCAAAAGGGAGCAGGTTGTACGGCCAGGGCATCAGAAGGAGTTGAGCGCAGATCACCATCAACACGAAAAAACCAATATAAATAAGGTGTTTTTTCGTGATATACGTTGATGTCTTCAATCCAACGTGTGTTCTTGGCATGGCACTATTCACACTTACCCGGAGGCAGCAGCGAAGGTCGGGGTTCTCGTCCGTCCGCCTTAGGCGTCCGCCGCAGGTGGAGGAACCCGACCAACGAACTACAAACCTTTGGGGACAACCTCATAAACGTACACCAACCACAAGATCAGGTCACACATTGTGTTCTCATCTTCGTGGCTTACCAATACCGGCCTTCCTATTCGTGTTATGTCAATTACAAAACAGTATTATATACCTAAGATATATGATAATCACGACATATGCCCAGAAAAAAGGCAACGCAAATTTTCACCTGGCCTCCCGGAGCCGGGATATAGTAAAACGGTACTTGCCGGAGGGCGCGGGGGGAATGTTGTCGGTGAACTCAACGGCGATGTTTACCTCGCCGCCTACCTTTCGTTGCATCGCCGTTAGAATATCGTCCAACCGGGGCTGTTTCTCCCTGCCAACGACCAGCAGTCTGAGGTGGCGTTCGTCCTCCTGGATAAGCTGAAACTGCGCTATCTCCGGCTTACCGTAAAACAGGTGCGTGAAGAACTCGCCGTGAATGTATTTGCCGTTAATCACAATCATATCGCTGGAACGCCCCTGGATTCCTTCCAGAAGGGGATACCCCCGACCGCAGGAGCAGGGAGACGACTTTTTGATGGCCATATCGCCGGTGACGTAGCGAATAAAAGGGAAAGCACGATTGGTCAGATCAGTGACGGCGATATTGCCCGGCGTGCCGTCCGCTACCGGTATACCGTTGTCATCGACAATTTCGACTATCCGGTTTGAAGCGAAAACATGCAAACCCTCGTGCGCGTGGCATTCCGCGGCGACATAATTCACTTCGCGGGAGCCGTAGCAGTTGTACACCCGCGCTTGAAAAGCCCGCTCGATTTCCTTGCGCTGAAAGTCATACAGCATTTCCGCCGAGGAACGAACAGCCGTCGGCGTGAAGCTCAGCGGCCGGGTCTGATTAATGCGTCGAGCCACCAGGTATAGCGAGGAGGCATACCCATAAACATAACGCGGCTTAAAGCGGTTGATCTCCTTTAAGAACTGTTCAATCAACGGCTCCGACATGGAAAAGGAATTGAGCTGTTTGACCCGATTGATCCTGAGCATCAACCTGTCATAGCGCGATAAATCCTTGAATTCCCGATCCGCTCCCCAGAAGACCGCCGTTTTGTCGCCGGGACGGATGCCTATCCAGCTCAAAAAGAGCAGGCTGCCGGCCTGGCCGTGGATGCGGTACCTGTCATCTTGATAGAAGTTGACCGGGTGACCGGTTGACCCGCCTGATGAGTTGAGAAACGGATTTTGCGCGTTGTCGCACAGGATGCTGTCCAACTCGTTTTGCAGGTCCCGGCGCTGCAAGAGGGGTAAAAGTTTCAACTGCGACACCTCAAAGGTATCACTTATCTCGACATTGTGTTTCTCAAACAGACTCTGGTAATAGGGGCTGTGGCCCCGCGCCTGTTGCAACAGCCTTCTCAGTCGCGCGCTTTGCAGATCGATGATTTTGTCATAGGGCAAAAACTGCTCCCGCTTGAGCCGATCCAGATGCGAATATATCCCGGTGCCGTCTTTCAGGTCCTTCAATCGGAAGACAACGTTGTACAACTGGTTATACAGTGACATAGCCTGCTTTTCCCATCTAACGGTCAGAGTTGGATACGTTCACCGAGTTTGTCTTTTCAACTTGGATAACAATCTCAGCCTGTCCTCAGGTTCCAGTACTTTCCACAAGAATCCGACCAGAGCAAAGGCGCCTACAATAACTACATCGGCAAACAACCCTCCCCAGCCGGGGAGATGGTTGGCGTATTTCATAAGCAGTGCAACCGGCAGGGTAAACAGGGCGCTGGCGGCCAGCATTTTCGCGCCGGTGAGGTAGAAACCCTTCAGGTCGGCCTTGATAATCCTGTGAAATACATACGGATAAACAAAAACGTAAATGATCAATTGGGGGATGGCTGTTCCCAGCGCCACCCCGTGTATGCCTAAAGGTCTCACTAAGATCAGGCTCAGAGCCACGTTACTGACCGCCTCTGCCGCCAGCACGTAAAAGAGAGGCAGGTGCCTGCCGAGCCCCAGCAGGACTGAGTTGGCCATCACCTGCGGCAGATAAATGCAAACCGGGATGGTCAGAATCATGAGAATCTCGACCGTATCCGTAAACTCCGGCCCCATCCACAGGTAGATAAACTTCCCCGCGAAAAACATCAAGCCGACACAGGTGCAGCCGCTGAGGTAGTACAGATATTTTGACATCTTGCCGTACAGGCTCGCGATCTGGCGCGTATCGCCGGTGGCGTCGAGATGGCTGACGGCCGGCACCAGCGGTATGCCGATAGCGTTGATGATCATGCGCAAATAGGTAATAATCTGCCCGGCTATGCTGTAAAACGTCACCGCCGTGGTGGAGAGAAATATCCCCACGACAATGTTGTCGATGTTGAAAATGATCATCCACGAGATGACAATAAGAAAACTTACAAATCCGTATCCCAGCAGCTCTCGAACGCGCTTGCGCTCGACGTACCGAAAGCGCCAGCGAATTTGTGGAACCAGGCGTTGCTGCACAATGCGCCGTACCACTGATCGCACGACGTTGACCGTAATAGTGATAATCGCCAGCGTGACCAGCCCGTGTCCCTTCTTTAGGAAATAGACCACGATCAGGGCATTGACGATTGAGAACGTTATTTCGATGGCGTTGGAGACGTCGTAGCGATGGAACGGTCCGATAGCGGTACCCGTCATAAAAAAGAAGTGGACCGCCTGATTGAGACCGATGATAATCAGAGCGGTGCGCATTACCGGCAACAGCTCCGGCGCGATGCTGAAGACATCGAGGAGGAAGTAGGCAGTAACCAGCGTGCCCATGATGACCAGCGAACCGGTGATGGTGTAGATCAGGTTGCTGGAGTTTATGACCGCATTGAGTCCGTCGTAGTCTTTAGTGGCGTAGTGCCTGGAAAGATAGCGGGCCAGGCTCTGCTTCATGCCGACATCAAAGAAGTTCATATAGGCGATTATGGAGAACACGAGCGCCCAGATGCCATACTCCTCTTTGCCTAAAGTGTGAACCAGAAAAGGAGTCAAAAAGAAGGCAATAACGGCGCCGGTGACCATGAACGCCCAGTTGGAGAATATGTTCTTCAAAAATTGCTTTTGGGGATCTTTCATGGCCTGTTTATGAAGCCGCCTTTCGTTAGGAGCCGGGCACAAGATTTACCGAATTCCAACCGCCCCATACATGACCGGACGGGCGGCCTCGGCCAGTATCCGGTAGCCCTTCTCGTTGACGTGGACCGGATCGACTGAGCATTCACGAGGCAAAAAACCCTTCTCGTCCTGAATGGCGGCAGCGAAATCGATCAACGGCAAGTCGTTTTCGGCAGCGAATTGACGGACCCAGTCGTTAAACGCAATCAGCGTATCGACGACGCTGAAACTGCCGATGTGCGCTTCCGGCTTACCCGATGGAATTATGGTGGACACGATCGGCACAATGTCATTGGCCTGCGCCAGTTGGGTCATCATGCTCATGCCGTCTTTTAACACTGACAGGGGCAGTTGCGGCCTGATATTGATGGAACAGAACTTGATCACTACCGCTTTTGGCTTTAAGTCAATAACGTCCCTCTTGAACCTGGCCATCATGGCGGGAACGAGCTGCCCGCCGACGCCCCGGTTGACCATGGATACCTCGGGGAAGTCCTTCTTAAGGTCCCATCGATTTGTGATCGAGGCTCCCAAAAAGACCACCCGCAGAGAATCTGATTTCCCCTGTGCAATCTCTGCCAGGATTTGTTTGTTTTCATCTGCGTACGGTAGCTTGGGGGCGCCCGGCTCGGCCGTGCCGGTAAGTCGGCGTTTCAACTCACCCAGCGGCGAGCCGCCGTACCTGATGTAATGAAAAAACCCCCATATCGCCAGCATATTTACAAGAATTGATACGATCAAAACGAGCTTCCAAAAGTTATGCATGCTCCTTTCTCCTTCCCTGACCATCTGCTCTGAATGAGGGTATCAAAGATTCACCTTTCTTGCCGGGTTGCCCAGGACGGTCGTGTTGTTCGGCACCTCCTTATACACCACGCTCCCGGCGCCGACGGTACAGCTTTCTCCCACGTTGGCCATGATGATCGAGTCCTGACCGATCCACGAGTTATCGCCGATCTTTATTAGCTGGAAGTCCATGGGCTTCTCCCTGCTCTCGGCCCGTTCCCCCGGTCGTCCGTGTTGGTACTTTCCCGACAGCAGCGACACGCGCGCGCCGAAAAGAACGTTCTTACCAATGTCGGCGCGGCCGATGATGGTGTAGGCTCCGATTACGGTTCCCGATCGCACAATCGTGTCCCGATGGGCCGCCATGCTGCCGAACATAAAGCAGGCATCAGGCGAAACCCCGGTGCACACCGCCCAATAGAAAGCCAGCCGCATGTACTCTCCAACGAAGGTGGGAACCAGAGACAACACCTCCTTGCAGCTGCCGAATATCCGGGACGAGCCGTTGCGCAAAATGATTCCTTCCATCCAGGTCAGCAGTATCATCGGGGAGGTCACGATAAAACCGAGCAGGAAGAGGAACTTTTTGATAACTTGTTTAACCATATCCAGCTTTTAATGCCTTGTGATGTCCCATTCGCCGATAACATCGGTCAATTCGTACAAAATGTCAACATACACGAATAACCGGCGTAAGGCGCTCGCCGCAGGTCGGTTTCCGACCCGTCTAAAGCGGGGAGAAATCAGACATTCGCTGCTCTTTCCGGGAGGCTCACTTATGGGGCTCGCTCAAACCAGTCGACGGTCTTGCCGAATCGTCGGGTCAGGTCGTTTTGGGGGCCGTTTTTCCCTGGATGTAGCCAACCAGGTTGTCTATGGAGTCAAGGTTCTCCGGAACCAGGTCTTCGTCTTCGACCGGGAAATCGTATTTCTCTTCTATAAATCCGACCAGTTCCAGAATACCCGTGGAATCAATGACACCCAGTTCCAACAGGGAGCCCGAATCAGTCAATTCCTGAGGATCACGGCCCATCATGAAATTATCCAGAATGAAACCTCTAATCTCCGAGCGTATGTCCAAGCATCCTCCTTGCGCTTCCTGCGGTACCTTTCTGCCGGTGATGTCTCCTATACCGTTTGTGACCACAAATTCTATCCGCAGGAGCGGTCGATCTCATGATACCCTTATCGGCAGGCAGGCAACCAGTATAAACTTTAACCCAGGTGGTGTCAATTCCCGTTTGTTTCATTACAATTAGAAACGATATAGGTTGATATTTGGTTTATGCCGGACTGTTGACACAAAAAACGGCCACCCCTTGATGGGAAGAGGTGGCCGCTTTGGTTTCTATTGTCTAATCTTCGTGAGTCGCTATTTCAGCAGCATCATCTTTTTAGTCTCAGAATAGCTACCGGCCTCCAGTTTGTAAAGATAAACACCACTGGCATGGCGGGAGGCATCCCACTCGATTACCTTCACACCGCGATCAGCAGTGCCCTTGAAAGAAGCCACCATCTGGCCACTTAAGTTGTAAATGGTCAGGGTGTAATCTGTACGCTCCTTTACGCTGAAACTGATCGTAGTTACCGGGTTGAACGGATTGGGATAGTTTTGATGCAGAGCGTACCTGTCCGGCAACTCCGATGGCTTGCTTGCGGTGGCAACGACAATGTCGTTGTGGTCCATATCGGATACGATCGCAGACACCAGCTCGTATTCGCCCGGTATCGAAACCATCTGATGTTCACCGGCCGCTATGATCTGTGCACCGTCAAGATCCAGAAGACCAACTCTCAGTACCCCGTCACGCTGACCGTACAGCAGATCAAGCTTGTCACCGAACAGATTGGCTACTGTCACTCCTCCGGCTCCTCTGAGCTCAAGCTGCACACCGCGCAACTTGATCGGGCTGAAAAGCATGATCGTCGTAACGTCGCCCTCGAAAACAGAGGTGACTACAATGTCCGGGTTAACCTTGGGAAGCGGCGAGCCCTTTCCAAGACAACCACAGATAGGTGCGAGTCCTTCTTGGAATAGATAGTCCACGAGGTAGGTAAGATCGGCGATATTGGGTCCGGTGCAGGAACCATTTGCATCCGCAGCGTTAAGCACACATGGTGGCGGGCCGTAAAAGAACAGATAATCCACCAGACCAGTCAGGTCCGCTACATTGCAGGCTTGATTGCCGTCAAAATCACCCAGAAGGTAACCGGGTATTAACGTCGAGTCGCGCAGATAATCGAAGCCGGGTAGTATGTCGTAGTTATTGATATCGGCAAACAGCAGGGCCCTGGCCGGGTCATCCATCAGGGTCGTATCCCAGCGAGTATACGAACCGACTAAACATTCTGCCGTTCCCGTATTAAAGGTCATATTGAACACCGTGGTTGTCCCGGCCGGTATGGTCAGGCCCTGCGAGTTGGCCAGGGCCACAAAGGCAAAGCCGTCGTCGAGATTGATCTCGGTGAATTTATAATCCCAACTCTCGGTGATCAACCCCTCGAATGATAGCTCCAGCACCGTGACGTCGGGCGGTATTTGTATCGGTATCGTCGCCCCCTTGATCGGCTGTGACAGCTTGACCGCAACCGGCTGCACGGCGCCGCAAACCTGGTCCACAGCTACCGAGGGAATAATAAGCGAGTCGGCGGATATTCCTGATTCCGTTACGGTGAGTTCCAAATAAACCGTCAGAGGCGTATTGTTGGCATCAAGGGCGCCGAAGGTGACCGGTCGGCCGTACGTGCCTGGCGGCAAGCTGGCAATATTGACAGTTATCACCACTGAGTCGGGCGTGCGGCCGTGTGTCTTGTCGGCATAAAACACCGGGCCGTCAAGCGAATCTGTAATGTAGTAAGCAATATCGCCGCCGCCGGCCTCTTCGACAAACAAGCTCTGCGCCGAAGGATTTGGCCCTCCCTGAGCAGCCTCAAAATGAAGGGTGTCGGGGTAGACGACTAGAGTATAGGGCACGTAGTGCACCATGAAACAGTGAGGACCGGACCAGTCGGGATAGATCGCGGTAGCAAAGGAATTGTTCCACTGCCAAGCGCTCATCGGAGGAAACCAACTGGAATCCATACAAATAATCTGTCCATCATAAATGGAATCGATAGGGCCAATAGTTATTGTGTAGGCAAGATCATCATATCCATCGGGCATCCCCGGGTCGAGCATGGTAGCCCCGCCGAAGCCGACTGTATCCACCCCGGACCCATCTGTGCTGAACTCATTGATAATAAAGACAAGATCGAACATGCTGGCAAAAGCGCTGAAGGTATCGGCTGTCAGAGTATCCCACTGGGCCTCATCGGGTGAATACACCCTGTAGCCATTTAAGATGCCGACAACATTATCGCCCGTGTTGTTGATGGCGCGCATTGTGAACGTCACCGGCACTCCAGTTTTTATGCCGGTGGTACCATAGTGCCCGGTGACATTATCGAGAATCATGGCTGCTTCCGGCTCCGCATAGATGGTCATATTGACGACCACAGACAGCGGCGTATTACCTGCTTCCGCATCGATGTGGATAAAGTTCTGGTACGTTCCCGGCGGCCACCCGCGGCTGTGCGCCCAGACGATTATGTCGTCGGGTGTAGTGCCGTCAAAACTCGAAAGATGTATGAAGCTGCCGGAGTCAATATAGTCACATTGGAAGGGAATGTTGAGTCCTGAGGTTTCGCTGATGTGGATACTTCCGGCGACCGGATAAAGACTCCCCTGATAGACGGAGAAATTCAGGGTGTCGGGAGCAACCTCAAGAATGACTGGCGGAGGCTCCTCTATAATGAAGCAGTACTGACCACCCCAGTCGGGAGCAAAGTGACTCAAACCGTCAACCTGCCATTTCCAGGAACCGGCCGACCCATAAAAGCAGGAATCGAGGCAGATCGTTTTGCCCACATGGGCAGGACTGATCGGACCGATAGTAATCGTAAAGGCGACATCGTCAAAACCATCCGGCATTCCAGGCGAAATGGCACTACCTAAGATGCCTACCGTATCCGCTCCCGATCCATCAGCGTTAAACGGTTGCGCCCAGACGCCCAGATTAAAGTGGGTGAGATTGAGTGCGCCGGTGGTATCGGCAAGGGTAGTTCCCCACTGAGCGCCGTTTGGCGAGTAAATCCGGAAACCATTACTTATGTCCAGGATGGCGTTACCTGTGTTATTAGTGTAACGCAGGTAGAAGGTATAGGTTATTGAATCACCGGCGGTGATCACTCCCGGCGAGATCTTACTATCCATGTGGTCCAGGGAAATAACTCCTCCTGAGTTGGGGGAACAATTAGCGCCACTACTGCAAGGTGGAAGACCACCCCGGAATATCCAGTCTATGAGGTAGGCAAGATCGCCTACGTCCGCGCTGTTGCAAAGATCCATATTGGCCGCTACGGTGTCCGGCGGTGACGGGCCGTCCATAATGATCCAATCAATCAGATACACTAGGTCAGCAACATCTACGTTGGCGTCACCATTGACGTCGCCGCAGACGCCCTGCCCGAATGAGCTCGCTGCCGGTAACAGCAGCATCAACCCCCAGATAATAAGAGCGGTGAGGGTTTTAGTCATAAAGTCCTCCTACATTAAAAAAGAATTGATTCTTAGTGAACGGTCCTCAGGATTGTATACTTCTTCCTCATCAGCGAAGTTTGACATTGTAATTATAATAGATTGTCAACGGTTTGTCAATAAGAAAGGCGACATCAAAGAGGCCGGGTCACGTCAAAAGGGCACTATTGGAGCGCAAGTAAGACAGTTCCTGGGTGGGCAAAGGTGCCGTCATATGGGGTGAGGCCGTCCTAAAAGGCAACTATTCTAGCCCGCGTAGGGTGGAGGCTTGTCTCCCACCAATAGAAGTGGTAATGCCACCGGCGGACACAAGGCCCGCCGCTACGCGGAGTTAGCGAATGGCGATTTCATTTGGCATCATGCCCGATGTAGCTGGAATCAACTTATGAGACAACCTCGGGTCGCATGACAGCGCCCTAGAACTGATTAATTTACGGGACGAGAAGCGACCGCGGAAAAGTCCTGCCAGACTTTGAAGGAATCTCTGGGCAAACCCTCAGCCCTCTCGAAGCCATCAACGTACAGTTGAACCAGCAGTTGCGTCGAGAGTATTCCGATAAAGGACATGTTGTCCTTAAACGACAGGTGAGCGTGAGACAATCGCCTGCATTTGTCTCGCAACTTGGCCACGAAGTCTGGTCTGAAGATTCCCGCCTGTTCCAAAGCCCGCTCGGACAACAGCTCGTTGATATACCCCGGCGAATCAGGCTGGACAAAGCTATTGGAATCGGGCGCCATATAGGGCTGTTTGACCCGCTCGGTAATTTCGCGAGGCAGCTCCTTTTGCATGGCTTTTTTGAGAACGAACTTTTCATTCAGGCCAAAGATTTTGTGCCAGGGGGGAATAGTAGCGGCAAACTCGACGACCCGGTGGTCAAGGAAAGGAAACCGTCCCTCAACGGCATTAGCTGCCGCCATCCGGTCTCCCTGGGACGACAGGATGTACCCGGCCAGCAGGGACTTGGCCTCGAGATGCTGCGCTCGGGAAAGATGACGCCAGTAGAAGAACCGTGACGGTATTCCCCTGGCGAACGACTGCAGCGAGTCGTAAGCGCCTATTTGAGTTTTAACTTCTTCTGTAAAAAAATCTTTGACTTTGGTGGTGGTGTTCATTCTCGGTATATGCGAGAAGTAATACTTGTCCGTTTCGGAAAGACCGGCTTTGTAGAAGGTCTCCAGATAAAACCGTGCCCTGGCGGCTGAGAGGGGCAAGGTAGGGTAGAGCCTTTTCAGAAGCAGCGGGCGCCAGCTTGAATCGGGGTTCCGCGCCCAGAAACTACGAATCAGCGTCTCCTTGAAAATGTCGTATCCTCCCAGCACCTCATCCGAACCCTCGCCGGTCAGAACCACCTTGAAGTTGTTTTCCCTCACCAGTTGGGAGAGCATGAAAAGAGGGGTCGGCGCCGTGCGCAGGATAGGCCGTTCGGTGTGCCAGATAACCTTGGGGAAATTTACGGCTATATCCAGGTAGGAGCAGCGCACCTGGTGATGGTTGGTGCCGAGATGGTCGGCCATCTGCTTTTGAAACTCTGATTCGTCATACGCTTTGTCATGAAAGGCAATGGAGAAAGTCTCGACTCTGGTGTTGGTGAAGTGCTTGATCAACGCCGTTGTGGCCGACGAATCCAACCCGCCCGAGAGATACGCCCCTACCGGCACATCAGCTCTCAGTCGCAGCCGGACAGAATCGACCAGCAGAGCGTGAAGTTCCTCTGCCCACGATTTAAGGGGCCGCTTTTGATCGAATGTTTCGGGAAAATCCATCGACCAGTAGCGGTCGGCGCTTATTTTCCCGTCTTTTATCTGAAGATATGTCCCCGCTTCGAGTTCGTTGATGTTTTCAAAAGCAGTCCGGGGCGGGGCGGTCGTCCACCAGGTGAAGATTTCGTCGAGCCCTTTGAAGTCTATTCGCCTTGGGATCGATGGTTCACAGAAGATTGACTTGATTTCCGAGGCAAAGTAGAAGCGGTCGTTGTGGATGGTATAAAAGACCGGTCGGATTCCCAGGCGGTCCCGGGCAATAAACAGGGACTCGTCCTTTTTGTCATATATCGCAAACGCAAACTGACCATTAAAATAAGTCAGACATTGTCTGCCCCATTGTTCGTAGGCGTGGATAATGACCTCGGTGTCGGACTGAGTACGAAATCGGTGACCGGCCTTTTCCAGCTCGGGACGAAGCTCAACATAGTTGAAGATTTCTCCGTTAAACGTCACCCAGACCGTGCCGTCCTCATTGCACAACGGTTGCGAACCGCCGGCCAGGTCGATAATCGACAGGCGAGCCTGCCCTAACACGCACTTATCGTCGAGGTAGGCTCCAAACTCGTCCGGGCCGCGATGGCGGATCTGGTTGACCATGCGGCCAATCAGTTCCCGGTCCGGCTCTGCCTTTCCTTGGAGTTGAAAATATCCGGCTATTCCGCACATTGCGTAACGCTATTTCTGCTTCTCCGAGAAGTTCCCTCGGCTCTACCTCTTGAGGATCTTCCCCGCCTCCGATTTCGGCAAGTTATCGACTATCTCAACGTAGCTGGGCACCATCAAATCCTCAAGATTCTCGCGGCAGTGGTGTATTATGGTGTCGACAGTCGTCTCAGAATCGGTGCACAGGACCACTTCCGCTTTGATGGCGTTACCCATTATCTCATCGGGGACAGGCGTGACTCGTGTCTCGACGACATCCTTGAGGCGGTACAGAACATTTTCGATTTCCTTGGGGGAAACCCGCTCGCCGCGCACTTTAATGATGTCATCCATGCGGCTGACAAAATACAAAAAGCCCTCTTCGTCAATGCGGAACAAATCGCCCGTATAAAGCACCTTTTCCCACGGAAAACGGCCGGGTCTTAAAACCTTGGCGGTGGCTTCGGGGTCATTCCAGTACCCCTGCATAACGTTGGAACCCCGCACGACAAGCTGGCCAGTGCCGTTTTTCTCTTTGATATTACCCTCGTCGTCGACCACGTAGACTTCTATGTTGGGCATGGGGATACCTACCGATTCCGGCTTCCTGTCCACCCAATCGGGCGGCAGATACGAAACCCGCTTGCACTCCGTCAAGCCATACATGGAATAGATCTTGGCGTTGGGAAAGATCTTTTTCAGACGGGGAAGGTAGGCCGGGGGCAAAGCGGCTCCGGTATTGGAAATATAGCGCACCGATTTCAGTTCATCACCGCTGAGTTTTTCCATCTGCAACAGAATGGCCATCATCGTCGGAACGCACGGGAAGCCGGTCACGCCCTTCGATTGAATCAGTTTCACCAGCTGGTACGGGTAGCCGAATCTCCTTTCCAGCACGAGAGTGCCTGAGAACAGGAAAGTCATCAGCGCCTGATATAAGCCGTAGTCAAAAGAGAGCGGCAGAACGCTCAGCACGATGTCGGAGGTTACGTTCTCAAGATAGGTGGTAATGGATTTGGCGGCCGTGACCATGTTCCGATGGGTCAGGGTGACCCCTTTGGGATCGCCGGTGGAGCCGGAGGTGTAAATAATCGCGGCTAAGTCAAGATCGATAAGGCGTAGCTCAGGAGGCCTACGATCATCCTTGATAACTTCCCGGAAGTCCGTTGACAACTGCGAGGGTCCGTCGACCGTCAGGATTGAGGGGAGGCTGAGTTCCCTTTGAAGACCGGCCAGCATGTCGATTTTGGAATTATTCGTAACGATGAAAGCTGGGGAGCAGTTCTGCATTATGTACTGAAACTTGGCTGCCTTGATCGTCTGATTCACGACCGAGAAGACGCCGCCTGCCAGCAGAGCGCCGAAAATGGAGATAATCGCCTCCGGAGAGTTTTCGAGGTAAATTATGACCCGGTCCCCTCTCTTAAGTCCTCGTGCCGCGAAAAAACCGGCCAGGTTGCACGCCGATCCGTACAGTTGGCGGTAGGTGAAGGATGTTTTTCCATAGTGGAGAGCCGTTTTGTCGGGGTGCTTCTGTGCGGAGTGCAATAGAAAATCGCTTACCAGGTTCAAATACATTGTCAAGCTACCTCAGCCTGACGGCATAAGGGATTGGGCTGAGCTGTGGTCCATGTCATGTCACTTTCTCCTATCATATCATAGGGCGGGCGGCCCACCGCTCGAGGGGATTTCCAGGGGAGACCGTTCACTTAACCAACTCCAGGAAGTGAGGCGCCCGAGCTTTCACCGGTTATTATCGTCCCAGGGCAGGTGAGGCTTGAGCAGACATGTGATTGGCACAAGCCATGTTCCGTTTATCTTCATTGTTCACGGAGCCGGAAGCGTTGACGTAACCGGTCTACCTTGAGCCGGATGATAGACAAATGACCGGGTTAAGTCAAGCGGGAACGCCGCCGGGGGATGTGACCAGTACCAGTTATGTCTGGCTCTGTAGTCACATTTGCCGTTGCCTAATGTAACAACTTTTGCTATAATCCATAATATGCTCTACCGATGTGAGAGATCAATTGCCTATCTCGGAATTATCATCATTTTAGTGAATCTCGCCGGTTGCGGCTATAACCCCGAAAAGCCGGTCTATGATACAAAGGCAAACCCCAAGGGCTTCCCCCAGACGGCGTGTGCTCTGTTGGAGAGGATTGAGTCGCGCCGGTTGACGGATTTTGAGTCAATCACCAACGCTTTTGCCAGACTTTACGGAGAAAACCCGTCCCTTCTCGATAACGACGGCTGGCACAAGGTCATCAGCCGCCTTGGCTCCAAGTTTCGGTATTTTGGCGATCAAGAAGCGGAGAAAGGAATTGAGCATTACCGTCGGGCGGGGGGCTACTATGATCTGGCGGCCTTCGCCAGGCCCGACAACCTGAGTGCATTGAAACAGAGCAGGCTGTTTTCTACCTGGCAGCAGGGAATCGCCAATTCAATTATTGAGACTACCGGCCTTGAAGCTCTGCTGTCCAACCCGGCTTCCCTCCGCGACAGAATTGATTTTGTCAAACGGTTTATCTTCGGCGACAGTCTGCATCGGGAATTCGCTCGACAGTACCTCGTTCATCAACTTCTGGGCCGTCCCGGTCTGGATGAGGCGGCAGCCGATTCGGTCATCAACGATCTGACAACAGTTGACAGAGCCTTTTTGAGCTCTCTTGGTCTGGCGGATATGCCGTTTGACGATCCGGTGACTCAATTCGTCGATTCGGCAGTTGATTTGATAGCATATCAATTGGTGCGGCTGGGAGAGCATGATTATCGGGCCGAACTTTACTTTGTACCTCAAAATAGAATAACCACCGACTACACCGTTGCCCTGTGGATTGACACTCGTGACTCGGCCCGCTCCGAACGGGTTGCCGGTTCCGGCTACTTTACATTTGACTTTTACCCCGACGAACCGACCTCTCAGTGGGCAGTCAACGAAGTAACCGCTGTCGGCAGGCTGTTTACATTCCGGGACCAGGTGACCGATATTGAAGTGGGCTTGTATGCCGGGCAAGACCGACGGGGTGGTTGGGCTTCAATAACAGGCGTTACGGACAGTGTGATAACTCTCCCCGTGGCTTCAGGTAGTAAACAATAGACTGCCGGCGTGGAGCCGGAACGTCCGGTCAAACATTATTGCTTGTCAAAGCGGCTTTCTTTTCCTACAATACCAAAACTCGTTAATGAGGGAATGGTATGAAAGTTATTATCCCGGTGGCCGGAGCGGGGACACGGTTACAACCCCACACTCTTACAGTCCCCAAGGTGTTGTTGCACGTTGGCAATAAGCCGGTATTGGCCCACGTTCTGGACCCCCTGTTGAAGCTTCAGCTTGAGGAAGTGATCTTTATCATCGGCTTCAAGGGTGAGCTCATCAAAGATTATATTCAGCAAACCTATTCCTTTAAGGCGAGGTTCGTTTCGCAGGAAAAGCTGCTCGGCCTGGGATATGCCCTGCACCTGGCGCTTCAGGCGGTCGATAATGACCCTCTCCTTGTCATTTTAGGCGACACGATCGTGGAATGTGACCTCGAGAAGTTTACAACGGCGGGAGATTATGTCCTGGGGCTTTGCCATGTCGAGGACCCTCAGCGTTTCGGAATTGCGGAAATTTCCAACGACGGCGTTACCAGCCTTGTGGAAAAGCCGCAGCATCCACGGTCTAACCTGGCTCTCATCGGGTTGTACTACTTCCATCAGCTCTCCAGTTTGAAAAAGGAACTGCAAACGGTAGTGCAGTCGGGTAAACTGACCAGTGGAGAGATTCAGTTGACCGACGCCCTGCAAGGCATGATAAACGCAGGAACAAGGTTCGTCCCCTATGAAGTGCAAGAATGGTACGACTGCGGCAAGAAGGAGACGCTTCTTCAGACCAACCGACACCTTCTGCAGAAACTACCGCCGCCCGCTGATATCGAGGGCTCGATTCTGGTTCGTCCGGTCTTTATGGCGCCCACCGCTCGCATTGTCAATTCCATTTTAGGGCCGAACGTATCCATTGCCGACGACGCCGTAGTTGAAAATTCCATACTAAAGAATACGATCATAAGCGCTCAAGCTTGTGTCAAAAACGTCATTCTTGAGAACTCCCTGGTCGGTCGCAACGCAACCGTTACCGGGAAGACACAAATTGTCAACATTGGTGACTCTTCACAGATAGGGTTCCGTTAGGGCATGACGGCTGTATCGATGAAGCAGCAGGAACAGTTACCAACAAAAAAACAATGGGGAATATAAGATATGTCTAAAGGAAACTTTCTGTTTACATCCGAATCCGTCACCGAGGGGCACCCCGACAAACTCTGCGACCAGATTTCCGACGGGGTCCTCGATGAGGTGCTGCGTCAGGACACCAAAGGACGGGTGGCCTGCGAGACGTTCGTGACGGTGGGACTGGTTATTGTAGGCGGCGAGATTTCCACCAGCGCTTACGTTGATATTGATAGTATGGTCAGGGAAATCATTAGAGACGTCGGCTATGCCGATAGCAGTTTAGGCTTTGATTATGAATCGTGCGCCGTTCTCAACGCTATTCATTCCCAGTCGCCTGACATAGCCCAAGGGGTGGAAACCGGAGGAGCGGGCGATCAGGGGATAATGTCTGGTTATGCCTGCCGGGAAACGGAAGAGTTGATGCCAATGCCGATTATGCTGGCGCACAAACTATGCCGACAGTTGGCGGCAGTGCGCAAACAGAGGATACTCCCTTACCTTGGCCCCGACGGTAAATCGCAGGTAACGGTCGAATATCGGGATGGCCAACCGCACCGGGTTGAGGCTGTTGTTATTGCTACCCAGCACAGCGAGGAAGTTCTCGACCGGACAAAAAAGAGAATGAAAAAAAGGTCGGTAGAGGAGATCATCGACAAGGTGATCATACCGATTGTGCCCAAAGAGATGATTGACAATAAAACCAAGTATTTTGTCAACCCCACCGGCAAGTTTGTAATAGGTGGGCCGCGATCCGACACCGGTATGACCGGACGTAAGATTATCGTTGACACCTATGGCGGTATGGCCTCGCACGGCGGGGGCGCCTTCTCCGGCAAGGATCCCACCAAGGTTGACCGTTCAGCCAGCTACATGGCCCGCTACATCGCAAAAAATATCGTTGCTTCCGGACTGGCGGACAAATGCACCATCCAGCTTGCTTACGCCATCGGCATTGCCGAGCCGGTGTCAATGATGGTCTTCACCGATACGACCGGCAAAATCCCCGAGGAACGTATTATCGAACTGATCAAAAAACATTTTGACCTGACACCGCGTGGTATTATCAAGGCTCTCGATTTGCTCAAGCCGATATATGGGAAAACAGCGGCGTACGGGCATTTCGGAAGAACCGAAAAGGAATTCACCTGGGAGAAAACTGACAAAGCAAAACTTCTGGCAAAGGATGCATAGTATGGCAATCAAACATGATATCGCTGATATAAAGCTGGCCCGACAGGGGAAGGATAAGATTGAGTGGGCTGAGCGAAACATGCCGGTTTTGCGATTGATCCGCGAACGATTCAAAGAACAAAAGCCCTTGCGCGGTGTGAACATAGCCTGCTGTCTGCACGTCACGACTGAAACCGCCAACCTGATGCGCACCCTGAAGGCGGGTGGAGCGAATGCCGTTCTGTGCGCTTCGAACCCCCTTTCAACACAGGACGACACCGCCGCGGCCCTCGTCAAGGAGTACGGCGTCTCGATCTTTGCCATTTACGGTGAAAAAACAAAGACATACTACAAGCATATCCACCAGGCGTTGGACATAAAACCACACATCACGATGGATGACGGCGCTGACCTGGTTTCGACTCTTCATACCGATCGCAAGGACCTCGCCGAGAATGTCATGGCCGGCACGGAAGAGACGACCACCGGCGTTATCCGGCTCAGGGCGATGGCCAAAGGCAAAGCCTTACTTTTCCCGATAATTGCCGTTAACGATTCCAAGACCAAACATTTCTTTGACAACCGTTACGGCACCGGTCAGTCGACCATCGACGGCATCCTGCGAGCTACCAACATGCTCATTGCCGGCTCCACCGTCGTCGTGGCCGGGTACGGCTGGTGCGGTCGCGGCCTGGCCGAGCGGGCCAAGGGCATGGGAGCCAACGTTATCGTCACCGAGGTAGACCCCGTCAAGGCGATTGAGGCCGTTATGGACGGTTTTATGGTCATGCCGATTGCCAGGGCGGCGACCCTGGGAGATCTCTTCGTGACTCTGACGGGTGATATCAACGTCATTCGTCTGGAACACTTCAAGAAGATGAAAGACGGCGCTATCGTCTGCAACTCCGGCCACTTTAACGTGGAGCTTGATCTCAACTCACTGGCTAAGGCGTCGTCAAAGAAACGAGTGGTGCGTCCCAACGTGGAGGAGTATACTCTCGGCCGCAAAAAGATTTACATTCTGGCCGAAGGGCGATTGGTTAATCTCTCCGCTGCCGAAGGGCACCCCGCTATGGTTATGGATATGTCCTTTGCCAACCAGGCGCTGGCGGCTGAGTATGTGGTTAAGAACCACCAAAAGTTCGAGCATAAGGTTTACATGGTGCCGGAAAAGATCGACTCTGAAATCGCCGCCCTGAAACTCAATTCAATGGGCATCAAGATCGACAGGCTGACTCCTGAGCAGAAGAAGTATCTCAGCTCGTGGGAGATGGGGACGTGAGGTTCTGGGTGGTGTCGGGCTATAGCGGCGCCACACATAATCACGAAGGTGCTGTCACGTGGGGTGAGGCCGTCCCAAAAGTTGACTCCAGCTACACTGGACATGGCACCAAATGAAGTCGCCATTTGCTAACTCCGCGTAGCGGCGGGCCTTGTGTCCGCCGATGATAAGGTGGGAGACAAGCCCCCACCCTA
>SDBT01000099.1_pt1 | contig 107277 bp, 211 predicted proteins | sample 2277101 | NCBI WGS metagenome assembly SDBT01 (sample SAMN10404973, study PRJNA504765) | marine sediment metagenome | isolation source: marine sediment core GS10_PC15, 103 cmbsf | place: Arctic Ocean: Southern Knipovich Ridge | collected 2010
TGGCAGAATATGGTTGGAAAAAGTGGACAAAGAAAAGACGAAAAAGAGCATACGATATGTGTGAAGCCGATATTAAGACTTTCACCCAATATCTTAATGGGGAAGTCTATGGTTTTATTGTTGACGACCATGGAGATTCAGTGTGGGGATACTACAGCACTGAGGATGCAATGGATGCAGCAAAAGAGTCTATTGATTATCTGGTAAAAGCACCGCAAAGAGCAAGACAGGAGTTGAAAAGTATTTATCTGTAACAGTTAATTAAGCTTGAGTCAAGGGCGGCTGGAAACCAAAACTTTGGTCTTTTCCAAACCGCTGGTTGAAACCTACCCTTGACTAAATTTTAATCAGGAGATAAGATATGTGGATGTGGTTAATAATCAGTGTCATTGTAAGAGTGTTTTTGGTTGCTCTTGTGATAGGAATTTATACAACCTTGATCGTCAGGATTCAGCATGGTTTTACAAAAGCAAATCCTGTCGGTCATTATATTGCAGCTATGGTAGTTATTGGGACTTTGTTGTATATATTCCAATGTATATTGCCCGTCTAATTTTCAGACAAGGAGTAATGTAATGTTTTTCAAAAATAAACCACCGAAAACTGCAAAGGTTCAGGCAGTAAATCCTTATTATTTGACGTATAACGGCAGAACAGGTTACGCACAAGTTGTTGGCAAAGTAAAAAAGAAGTTTGTTGCTATAGTCGTTAATAATCTTGATGGCAAAGTGAACAGAATAATGAAAGTCGGACAGCGTAAGTTCTTTTCTGATTTTGGAGGTACTTGTACGGGGTTAGACATCGAAGCTACAAGTTTTGTCCTGAATAGTTAAATTTCCAGACAAAGAAAAAAATACTTCTATGGGAAAAGATGACACTGAACAGGAGAGCAAAATGGATGACTGGTTTGATAAGTTTGATAAACATTTTGAAGCAGAAACGGCAAAGTCCAATGCTTTACCTAAAGGTCTTGTGTCTGGTAAGATTTTTCAGATAGGCGTTGCCGATGGTTATGCTTATTATGAAGTGGTAAAAGTCAACAAAAAGACAGTGAAAATCAAGTGGAGAAAAGACCTTTGTTGCGATGAATACCAATACTACGGATGGGGAGAAGGCGGTAGTTTTCCTATCAGTCTTATCGAGCCATTAGTAATTGGGGCGGAAAGTATTGCAGCCATGTTGGAGAAGGGAAGTAATGCGGATACGGATTAAACAAGTCGATCACAATGCCGCATGGTATATGCGGGCTTATCTTGTCGGTAGAACCTGCAAAGTCTTGGCGGTAGAGAGAAGAAAGACCTTTGTAGATAGCCCCTCGTACAAGGCATATTTTGTGTTGCACCCCATATCAAAAAAGCCTGGATATTGGGTTGTAGATAAACATTGCGAAGTTATAACAAAGTCGAAAGTTCCTACATGGTTGCAGTTTTTAAGTAATAATACCTATGGATATAGCAGGTATCGTAAACCACGCTAATTTCCAGACAAAGAAAAAAATACTTCTATGGGAAAAGATGACACCGAATAGGAGAGTAAAACAATGTGTATCGACAGAACTTTTATCAAAGCCGAAAAAACGGACAGGGGACTTGTGCTTACTCTTATTAGAGCTGATGATGAGAGTTGTGGGGTCAGTGCGATGGACGATTACAGAGAATGCGACCCTGAATGGGAGTCTGATAATTCCATGTATGAGTTTTTTGAGGGTTTCATTGCCAACACCGAATGGGAATGGATACTTCCTGAAGATATTGGGGCGTTGACTTCAGCACCAATACTCGGTATACGTGATGAAAATGATGAAGTTATCGAAGCCTATGGTTTTATGGATTATGCGGTCAGGTCTTTGATGCAAGACCTTGCCGATGGTAGAGCGTTTTTGCAGAAGGGATAAGATATGTTGACAGCAATGATTGCAATTTTCAAGTGCTTGGTGTTTATGGTAGCGTTGTGGCTTACCATGAGAATCTATAACGATGCTGTTTGTCAAAGAGATACACACGGCAAAATTATGTTGGCTTGGATATTTTCGTGGGGAGCGTGGGCGTTGCTTTCTGCGATATATCTTGCAAGAGTAATGAGGTGAAAAATGATAAATACGTTTGATGAATTGCTCTCACATGCAGGGCATAAAATAGAAGCCGTTTACTATGGCACTGAGAATCAAGCAGTTAGCACTGCCATTGAGTGTGTAACTTGTGGAATGGTACTCATTGATTTGTCGCCAGGACAGACTGTCGGAGTCGATGACAACGATGGAAAGACTATTGCACACGTCTGGAGCGTTGTAGATGTGATGGATAGAGCAAAGGAAAGACATATCAATCTGTCCGATCAACAGTGCCTTGAGATACTTGCCCGAGTCGATGATGGCAAAGATGCAAGTATCGGTATCAACTGGGATGTACTCGATTCTCACACCGATGACTACCTCGCTTTGATGTCAGGTTAATTTCCAGACAGTGAAAAAACTGAAGCATTAAGTAGAAAGCACCGCATTGGCGGGCTAAATTAGATTATGGAAAACCGATTTATTCGAGCCGAAGGGAGGGCAGCACCAATGGGCTAGCTTAGGGTAAAAAATGATAAATTTTATTGAATGAAAATGAGGGTTTTGCCGGTTTCGCCCTAAAAAACCGGACGCGCTATTATATGATAATGTTTTACTCAGTGGTTTCTGCCGGTTCCCATGGGGTGGTGCCCGAATAACCGGCTGGAGATTTGCGTGTTTTGCTTTTGCTAGAAAAACCCTGTGGCTATGGAGCGACGGGGTTTTTCAATAGCTAAATTTCCAGACAAAGAAAAAAATACTTCTATGGGAAAAGATGACACCGAATTGGAGAGTAAGACAATGAAGACAGTAGCGGAAATTACAAGAAATATGGCGCAAGCAATCGGGACTGAGCGGTATATCAAGTGTAACCTGTGGGGTTATCTGGTGTTCACTGATGGAGTCGATCACCTAAGACAAGACGCTGAGGCGTTCTGGCTCGTTGATGCGATTGCTTCACACCGAATCAAAGACGAGTTCCAGGCGTGGACGTTGACGGTCAACCTTAAAACGAAAATCGGCAATCTGGTTTGCACTGATGGCAACGGGAACGAACTGGCGAGGCAGAATATCGAGTACACGAATTTTCCCTTGCCAGAAATCACGTTCTTCGTTGAGCGTGGCGGTTATGGCTCTGAGGAGAACTGGACTGAGTGTCTGGTTTTGATGCTTCCAAGTGAGCGATAACGGAGCATATTTTACTCTTGAAAGTGAAAGTAAAACTGATATAATAGTAGAAACGATACAACTGGTTGCGGATTCTTGTCCAAAGTGCGAGTGTCGTTGGCTATCCTTGCCATGCGAGAGGTTCACGCATTGATAACGAGATCAACTCGTAATGGAGTTGAGCTTAATACCTTTGGTTTTTCATGCAACCGAATTGCTGGGAGGCAACGTTTGAGGCAAGAGTGCGATGGCGTGCTCTTGCCTTATTTTTCCAGACAAAGAAAAAAATACTTCGATGGATATGGCAAAGAAAAGAAAAAGAATCGGCAGAGACAGACCATTCAACAGGATACAATTGTTTCCGTATAAGCCTGCTCCTGAGAATCTTGCAGCAAGACTGTCAATCAATGCAGCTTTCCCCTGTAAGTTTTGTCGGCTGTCATACATTGACAGTATAGTAGAAGAGTTTGATGGACTTATTGCTCAAAAAGAAATGAGAGTTGCTATTGTTGATGGTTGTGGTAATTTGAGCGGAATATATAATCTTATGGCAACGATGCAAGGTAACGAAATCGGTTTGCCATAATTTTCCAGACAAAGAAAAAAATACTTCTATGGGAAAAAGCGGAGTAAGATAATGGATATGATAAATTGCACTGTTGAAGTAAACAGGCTGGGACACTTGACAGTTACCTTTGAGAATGATAAAACTATCTATCTGCAATCAGAGAATGAAAGAGCGCAGTTTGGCGTTGCCTGTGGGATTATAGAAGCCTTTGAAAATTGGAGTGGTGCTTCATATCATTTAGAAGATGGCTGGTGGAATGAAGATTTTGAAGCAATTACACAATGCCCTGATTATTATATAAACTCTGCGGAGTAAAAATGGCAAAGTCTACAGCAGAGAAACTTGCAGGCATAATGCAATTCCTGAAAGATGCTTTTTGTATTGATGGGAGTTGTGAAATGCAGCCTGATATTACAAACGTGCCTTGTAAGGGTAATTGTTTTAAGCTAACAGATTCAAAAAGAGGTGTCTTTTATGTGGCGATTGTGCCTGAGAAAGATATGGAGTAAAAATGAGTGAAGCACCAGATCATTTTATTACCAAACTAGCCAATTACAGCTTTACTAACTGTAAGCAAGCTTATTACTTTCACCTCGCTGGACTAAAACAAAGACAGATTGCAGCACTGATAAGCGAAGATAGACCCTACTATAAAAACAGCCAGGTAAGAGAAATGATAGAGGCGTTTGGTGAGGCTTTAGCTTTCGAGGTAGAAGTGGAAACTCGAAGACTAGAGCTTATTAAAACTAAGCAGCCCCACTACGACAGAGTGCTTGATAGCTGGGAAAACGAAGTGATAACCAGAAGCACAAGCGGCAAAGGCGACTACTGGTATGCGGTTATTGACACAAGAGGCGACAAGCATTGTACTATTGATTTTGCAACGTGTTGCGGTACTCGACAGGATGCAATCAGGATGTGTGCTTTGAAGATAAGACTCGACCAACTCGGTATCGGTAAGTTCGCACCACACAAGATAGGCTTTGAAATGCGGTGGGAGTGGGCAAAACTCTGGGCGAAAAAAGATACACAACGGAAGTACAGACAGAGAGTGCAATCAGCATAATTCCAGACAAAGAATAAAATACTTCTATGGGAAAAGCCAACACCGAATCAAAACAGGAGTGAATTATGACCATGACTATAAAAGACAAGTTCTTTCAGCTAATGCAGGCAAGAGGTTTTAAGATAGTAGATGACATACAGGGACATTTCCCGTTAGTTCCCCATCACTACAAAACAGATAAGGGCGACCATGTTCTTATCAGCAGTATGCGGTTTGTTGTGTACGGTGGTTCTAATGTTCCCGACGGTGGTTTGGGTTGTGTTACCATGTACTATTCAGGAGTGAAACGCAAAAAGCATTGCCGAAACACCGAATGGTCCGAAATACTCAAAAAGGTGGGTTGCTACAAGACAGCAAAAGAAGTGGTCGCAGTCTATGACAAGTGGCATAAAGATTCACTGATTACAATCGGCAGTTGGCAAAAGGTCATATAATTTTGGGAGAGACAGATGGACGTGCAAGAGGCATACGATAACCTTGGTAAACTAATCGCAAAGGGACATGGTGGCGTTGTTCTTATGTGTAGTGATGGTCAAGGCAATACTGAAAGTGGTGCTGTCTATGATACTGTCAGTGAAGTAACGGGGAAAGAAACAGGGGGAGAGATACTTGATATGAAAGTCGGCACAAAGTATGTCGCCTTGCATTTTGGCTAATTTCCAGACTAATAAAAAAATACTTCTATGAGAAAAACAGGAGTCAAAAATGGATAGTGGATTTGCTTTTATTAAGATGTCGAGCAAGTGGTATTGTATTCCATACGTTGATGAGTTCGATTTTCAGGCAAAGATGGAAGATAATTTCCAACACCATATCGCGAATGGCGATGTTGTTGCCCTTGCCGATGATGTCGAGAGTTTTATCAGTGTGATGGACCTTACTAAAGATGATATTGTGATGGTCGATGATGCAGACGATGCAGGTTAATTTCCAGACCAACAAAAAAATACTTCTATGAGAAAAACAGGAGTATAGCGATGGCAACAAGAGACAATGACACAAAGTATAAGTATGAAGCATATTGGTCCGATCACAGTGGTTGGCATTTTACTTTTGGCAATAAGAGAGCATGGCAAAGTGGCGATGATTTCATGGTTGCAGAACTTGTCGAAAAAGACGACAGAGAAGAGTATGCAAACCATGAGAAGTTTGACAATATGCAGGATGCACTTGATTACATGAGAACAGGAAAAAGGTAATTTCCAGACCAACAAAAAAATACTTCTATGGGAAAAACATGGAGTAAAACAATGGATATTCAAATAAACAAGTGCAGTTGTGGAGAGTCAGAGTTTTTGCAGGTCTTGCCAAAGTTTAACAAAAAACAAGTGCATTGTGTAAACTGTGGAAACAATGGTCAAGCAATGTCAACAGAGAATGAAGCAATTGAAGCATGGAATAAGTCAGGTAGATAACTTTCCAGACGAAGAAAAAAATACTTCTATGGGAAAAACAGGAGAGCAGTATAATGATAAAACTACCTCCAACAGCTTTCCCTTTTGGTAGATATGATGGTTTAACTATTCCCGCTTTAATTCAGACGGCTACTACAAAAAAGTATCTAGAGTGGTTAAGAACTCAAATGATAATCGGTTATATTGAGGGTATGGAATTGGAGATAAGACCTAGAACCGATCAGTATGGAGTGTTGATTGCAGAAGAAGGAACAGGGTATGAAACATGGGCACACGTTCCTAATTATATATGGGAGAAGTATCTTAGGGAAAGATGATTCAGATAACTTTCCAGACAAAGAAAAAAATACTTTTATGGGAAAAACAGGAGAGCAAATCATGTATATGTTTATTAAAATGTCAAACAGTTGGTTTTGCAAAGCAATTCAGTCTATCAGTTCAAGCATGTCAGACGCGATGGAGCATGTTAGCAATGGCGAAATCATTGCTTATGCAGACGATATTGAGGGGTTTGCAGACGAAATGGGAATCGAAGTTGACGATATTGAAATGGCATAAGGAAGTAAAACGATGAAAGATTTAGGTAAAGGTATCGGTATCGGTATGTGCGGGCTTGCAATCGGTTTTGCTTGTTGGGCAACGAAGTCAGCCGCGCCGTGTTGGGGTTTTCTGTTTCTTGCATGGATGGCAGGTGCTTGGAACGATGGCAATTGCAATTGTAAAAAAGATGAGGATGAGAACGATGGCTAAAGACGTTGAAATCAGTGATGAAAAAAAGGCAGTTGCTTTCAAGAGTATTATGCAACGTGTCTCAAACGAAGTGATTGATGAAATGATAGAAAAAGGTGTGGAACTTGATTCTGCTAATTTTATCTATCTGTTAGCAGAGAAGTTTAAGAGATATGAGGAACTGCTTGCAGAGAGTGCAACGGGATAATTCCAGACAGGGAAAAAAATACTTCTATGGTCGTACTCTTTAATAAAACGGAGCAAGACAATGGAAACAGCAATACAAACACCACCATCGGCAAACATATCAATCGGCATAAAGGGCAATCATTTTTATGTTACCGACCAATATCTGTTTATGCTGATAACAGAAGACGGGCAGCAGAATCAGATATGTATTTTTGACGATGACATTACAGACAAAGCAAGAGACTATGCCGATGAGAAAACACCTGAGATAACTAAAATGATTTTTGCAAGCAAAGACAGAAGAGACTTCATCAAAAAAGCAAGAACAGAGTACTGGAGTCATTTATTCCACTTGTTTATATGGAATTTGTTGGCAAAGGGAAACACTTTGAATTATATGAAAACACCAAAGCAATAGAAAATTCCAGACAAACAAAAAAATACTTCTATGATTGTGGCAATTATGCTACAACAAAAAAGGGAGCCAAAAATGGCAAAGACAAGACGGACAAACACGACTGCGACAGCGATTGTTGGGCTGTTGCAAACTATCGGGACGGTTGCGAAAGTCGAACTGAAAGACGACCCCGATGCACTGGCAGAAGTTGACAAGATGGTTGCCGATGTGAAAGACAGCAATATCATAACGGCTGCAGAACTGCAAGACGATGCAATCGGTGCGATGCACGATGCAGACGACGCGGCGGCAGAGGCAGAGGCGGCAGAGGCGGCAGAACAGGCGGCAGAACAGGACGGTCAACAGAATTAGGCAGGACGGTCAATAGGCAGGGGATTATATCCCCTGTCTTTTTTTTAACCTTTAATCAACAGGTGGAATATGTCAATTCAGATTGTAGCAAAAAAAGGCAATACAACAACAGTGCTTGACGATGCAAACAACAAAAAAGATGCAAAACAACAGGTCAATTATTGGCAAGCTTTGAAGGGCAAAGGATGGAAAGTGTTTTCAAGACCTGCAAAGTAATTTTGAAAAATCAAGAGTGCAATAGAAAATTTCCAGACGGGAATATAAGTCTATGTATGTTTGGCAATTGTGCCATTGAAAGGATGCAGTATGAGCAATCAGACCAAAACAGATAGTATTGTAGCAGTAGCAATCACAATCGGGGCGTTTATCGGGCGGCTGTTCAAACTTGTCGGCACTACGTTTGTCGGTGTCGATGCAGTAACCGATTGTCGTCTTAACAAGGGCGGTCGCGGCGGTGTCCCCGTCAATCGTCTGCATGGTAACGTAGGCAAACGGAGCCGAATCGGTGGTATTGCAGGTTTTGATTATGGAAACATGGTCAACAATGCAAGGGTAAAAGAGGCAATCAAAAACGGCAAGCCGTTTGTTTTCCGTCTTGACGATGAACTCAGAACGTCTGCCCTTGCAAGTGGTATTGTAACCGAACTTGAGATAATCAGTTTTGAAGCCGACCGAACTCAGGATGCCCTTGATGCCTACAATGCAAGGGTTGCCGATGGTACTCTTGCCGATGCAGTCAAGCCGTTTGTTGTAGCCGAAAGACGTTGGGGCAATCACGTTCAAACGGGTTGTCGGTTTGATGAACAGACTCTTAAAGTCGAACCGATTTTCAGCAAAGCCCTGATTGAGCATACAAAAGATGACGAACATCGTTTTTATGTTCAACTTGCTGTGCTTTCCCACCAAAAGCCGACCTATTTTTACAAGGATTCGGGCAAGGATTTGACCGATGCCGACCTTGAGTATATCAGGCAGTATATGCCCCCGAAAAAAGATGGCGGCAGGCAAGGACTCAAAAACCCGATTATCGTCAGGGATTATCGGGTTGATAACGTCAAGACGATTCGGATGAACCGAACCCAATACGATATTGGGTAAACAATACTGTTTTGGCTTGAATCCCTTGTCGGTTGTGTATATCGACAAGGGGTTTTTTTTGCCTGTAGGAAATTTGAGAGTACGATCGGTGGGACATTGTGGATGGTGGATATAGAAAATTAAATAACGCTACCCCTACCCGTAGGTGCGCGCTTTTACGGGTCCCTTTTTTATGATCTGAGACTCCTAATCTGGGACCCTATTTTTCACACCACCTCATTTTTAGCCCAAAAATCTTAGTTTTTTGCCTAATAGGGCATAAAAAAAAGTTAAAAGATTCTACTTGAAAGTGAAAAGTGAATGTGATATAATGCTGAAATGAGCAAATAATGATATAAGGATGATCACATGGTTAAGATTAAGACTAAACATAAGGTCTTCTCTACGAAAGTGGATGGCACTTGGGTGGATTTTGATATATTAGGTCATTCTGCGACAGGTCATTGGCATTGGCATGAAGCAAAAGAGAAGCTATTATCTGCATTAGATGAGTGGAAAGATACTGTAATTATTAACAATATACTTTCTGCTGTTTTCCATAAGAAAAAAGGGGAAGTTATTTCAGAAGGTGCTTCTTTGGAATTAGAGATCATATACGAGGAGATGATAAACAGTCATGTCTGATCTTGAGCAATTCAGAATAAGATGGAGAAGATGGTTAGGGCAGAAGTGTCGTAAGGACAAACCCTATTGGACTACTTTACTGAATAGCAATTGGTTTGGTTGGGCAAGTAATATCTTACAGAGAGGATATATGGAATGTCCTTTTGATTTGCAAACTAGGGAAGGTGTTAAACAATGTTTTACAAAAGCGATTGAGTGGTCTGATAGGAGAGACCTTATGAAATTAGACAATTTATATGCCACAGAGAAGATGTGATTATAATGGAAAAACTATTTTGTGATGAATGTGGCAGAGAGATAAAAGTATCTTTTGCCGGTCATAGTATAACATTAGACGATTCTGTTACTGAGACAAGGACAAAAGTATCTTTTGAGATAAAAGGAGAAGAATATTATCCTAATGAGGACAAGCATTCTCCGAATCTTCCTATGGAACATCTTTGTAAAAAATGTGCAATAAAATATATCAGAGAGGCTTTAGAATATTTTAAAAAAGAATATGAGTGGGATAGCAAGGATGAATGATAAAAAATGATAAGATTCAAATGTTTTCATTGTAATACCAGATTAAAAATGCCAGCAAAATATGTCGGCAGAAAGTGCAGATGTCCAAAATGTAAAGCAAAAAATACTATTCCTTCTCCTGACGACACTATAGAAGATAGTATTATCAATATGTTTAATGATATTGACGAATATGAAGATGAGCATGCAGAATCTGAACCTGAAGATCCTGATCCTTTTTCTTTAACGCAAGATGGATTAGATGATATGGGAAATATTAATGAGTGATAAGAAAAAAGTTAGCTGTAACACCTGTCGTTATTTTAAATATCAATATATCAGTTTTGTTAACACAGAGCATATTGAGGGTAAGAGGCATGGCATCAATGTTATTTCTTCTGATATGAGTGATGAGGAAAAAGAGCAGGTTAGAAAAGACCATGAGATTTCTCATCATGAGATCATTGCTCCATCAGGATGCTGTAATCCAAAGATTCAGATGTGTCAGCATCCTGCATGTTTTACTTTGGTTGGATCAGCTTTGGCAGGAATGCCTTGTTCAATGGAGACCAGAACTCAAGGACAGGCACAACTGAATAAATATGGAGAGTGTGAGCATCATAAAAGAAAATTGCTGAGTATAAGAAGATAGGACTATGATGAGTAAAAAGAAATTTGACAGTAAGGGTAATCTGATCTATTATAGAAGAGGTGGCAAAAAATCTGTATGGAAATATGATGAAAAAAATAGACTAATATATAGTAAGGAACATGGCCGCAGAATACAAGTATGGAAATATGATGAAAATGATAATCTAGTCCTTGAAAAAAGTGGAAAGCAAGTGACTGTATCGAAATACAATGAAGAAAATAGATTAATCTATTGGGCAAGTTACTACGGTAGTCTCAGTAGCTATAGGGCTAAAGAAGAATGGTACAAATATGAAGGAGAGGGACTAAAATGTAGAACAAAGATAACTGAAAAAGAATTCCTGGAACTAGAATATAGCACCAAACCAATTGATCCTAAAGATATAAAAAAGAAAAAGTTATTCTATGGTAGTGATCATATGGTAGCATTTATAATGGTAGTTATATTTATAGTGGCAGTAGCTGGGCTAAACATTATTAATGTCTATACTATGCCACAAAGACAAGCTAAATCTAAAGAAAAAGCTCATACTTTCATTGAATATGATTTCCATGATTACAAAGACTGTCCTAAACAATACCACCCAGAATGGATATGCCCACAAAAACATGATTACAAAAAATGAAAAAAGACTGGTTTAAGAACTAAAATGTACTTATATAAACCACACAACAGATCAGTAAGAGATAGTAGAGTATCTGATGATATTAAAAAAATAAAAAAATATCTCAGAAAATACTATGAACCTCTTGAAGTTGTATTCGAGGAAGGAAAGAATCAATATCTGAAAGATAATAATATTATAATGGTTAAATATATAGACGAATATAATGAAGAACAACATGCAGGGAGTATATGCAACATAAGGAAGGAATAATGAATTATACAATAAAAATTGAAGAGTTTGGCATAGTTATAGATTTATACGAGGAAAAAAGTGTTGGTGCTAGTCGCTCTATTCCTATAAGATATGCAGATGGAGAAATACGATCATCTATGCACAAAGAAGAAATGCCTAGTAGATTAGATTATCCTCATTCTTCTCACCATGATTATAATGATGAATTAACTGCCAGAGCATTTTACAATGCTATGATAGATGCTATTGAAGCTATGATTCTTGCTCATGCTGTTGCAGGGATAGATGTTACAGAAGAGAGATATATCAATGGCATAAGCGCTTCTGTTAAAGAGGCTTCGAAAGAGTATGGAGATTAATATTAATTGACGTAGAAGGGTAAACAAATGGAAATGATTTTAGCTTTTGGAATTCCAGCGTGGGTAGAAAGTTTAGGCGAATGGTGGTTCACAGGTATGATGGGGATATGTCTTTATTTTGTTCCCCTTGTGACTTGTCTGCTTGTCTATTTTGTCAAAGGAGTAAATATCTATTTCAACCTACGTAAAGAAAGAGTTGGAGAGGGTGATAGCAAGCATATCACATCTTGGTTTCGTCCAGACAAATTGACTGTGGGACATGTTGTCGCATTTGCATTCATTAGTGTATGTCCTGTTGTTAATTTAATAGCATTCTTTGTTGAAACAGGATGGAAAGTTCTTAAGTTTATTTGTAAGAAATTTGAATGGGTGTTCACTGCTTCTCTTGTACCTGATAGTGAAAAGTATATAAAGATCAGGAGAGAGAAAGAAAGAGCAAAAATTGCAGAAGAAGCAAAAAGAAAAGGAGCTGGTAAGAAATGATGTTTACAATAATGGCATTTACATATATTGGTCTCTCCCTGTGGGTAGGTCGTTGGATTTACAGAAGCAATGATGATCAAAGGGATACTATTCGTTTTAAAGCTGCGAGGGTATTCACTAGTCCACTTATGCTTTTGGGATGGTTACAGAATAAAGCAAGAAAAAAACTTGATGTATGGTATGACAAATGAGTATCAAATGTTTTTTTGGATTTCATACATGGATCGATAACCCTTACAAAGGTTGTTATGATGGAGTTGTGATCGGATATAAGTGTTCTGAATGTGGTGCAACAGTACCTCATTGGACTGACAAAGCTCATAAGATATTAAAAAGGAAAAGGGCTGCAAAATGAGATTAATTATATTTGCAATGATATTTAACTTTTTTTCAACATGGTATTTTGGTTGGAACATGCTTCCTGAAAGTCAATGGGAGCATGCAAGTGATCATTTTTGTATGATGGTAGCAACTCTTGGTTTTGCTCAGATCATAATAAGACATGAAATAAAAGGACACGAAAAGACACGTCATGAAGAACCATAAAATGAAAAAACATGGAGAAGTGAATTAAAATGAGTTATTTTTGTGGACAGTGTACTGGATTTGAGAATAGGAACGGTATGTTCGACTGTCCTTTCCCAAAAAATCTGAAAGAACATGCGTCATGTCAGATGTTTGAATTATACGAATCAGAAAGCAAAAAAAACACATTCCAAATGACGATGGATGAAAGACTCAAAGAATGCACTGCATTAGTATTGTGTAAAGATGAGTTGTTCTTTCAAACTGCTGATGGAGATACTGTAGCAACATGGTATCCTGTTGGTAAAGCTGCTGCCTCTGTGTGTTCACTTCACTTTGGCATTCCTTTGAGTTATGAGGGTGGTCCTGATATTGATAATGAAGAAATGATAACCAAAGCATTAAGTAAAGATGATTATGTAGGTTGAAAAATGAAAATACTAATGGAAAAGCTGTTAAGGATATTGTTTCATCCCGCTAAAAAGGTAACATGTCCGTTTTTCTACAACGAGAGCATGAAATGCATAGAGTCGTTATTAAGTAACAATTGTCGTGAGTGGCATGCTGGCATGAGAGATGGACATCATTACTACAGAGTATTCAAAAAAGGGATCAACAAATTAAGAGCTGCCCCTGACGATATATTCAACGGAACTTTTGTGTATATAGGACATACGAAAAAAGAAGCATTACTAAAAGCAGTATATGCCTTATCAACGAAATTAGATTTTGAAAGGAATTAACGATGGACAATCCAGTATTGGATAGGATCAAAAAATTTGCAGTTAAGGAATTAACAGCGGCTTATGGTTATTGTGGTTTAGCAGAGGGTGATGACATGGCTATGCTAAATTCTGATGACAAGCATGGGAAGGACATTAAGATCAATATTAAAGTTGAGGATGAGTAAATGAAAACTTGTCCTATTTGCAAAGGTCATAAAGTAATCACCTTTGACAGTGATAACGATTGGTGTGAGACTTGTCGTAAATATTTTCCTTCTGTAGCTCCTGAGAAATGCGCAGCAGGTTGTCAAGCATACACAGGAGACGAAATCAGACACCATAAGGATTGTATTTTCTATCCCGAAAGTTTTTCTAAGAGATTTGACGATTTAGAGAAGAAGCATGCTGATCTAAGACGGGATATCTCTTTATTAATAGTCGAGATTCAGCAAAAGATATTGAAAAAACCAATGTTACCTAGTATTGATAAAACATATTGTGTGAATCGTCTTCTTGGGATATTTAACAAAGATGAAGAACAAAAGGACATAGAGGCATGGGCTGAGAAAACAATCAAAGACTTGGAGCAAGATGAATAAAAAACTCAAACATGGAAGAATTTTAGAAACACATGAAGGTTCTGGTGTTGTAGTAGCTGCTATTAAATGTGAAACAGATTTTTTAGCTAACAGTGATCGCATGGAGATAGCACTAGAAGGTCTATGCACTCTAATCCCATGGTCATTTGGTCCAAAAGGTAGGAAACCGATAGATGCCCTGTGTGCTAATGTAGTAGAAGAGTTAAGAAAGAACAGTAGAGAAGAAGTCAAGTTGCATGAATGCATGTACCATGGTTATCACAATGATTTAACTATAAATTTCTATTTGCACCATGACAACAGAAAAATAGCAGTGGTCTATCTCTCTTCTTCCACAAAAAGTGGAAAGATATCGCAACTGTGTAAGGATATAGCTATGCACATTGTGGCATTCAATCCTACTCACACAACAGTAGACGAAGTTGATTGGTCGCAAGTTGATTTAGAAATACCTGCCAATCTAACGAGCAAGCCAGCAGAGATTGTCGAGAAAATTCGTGAGGGCAAAAAGAAAAAATATGCTAAAGAGCATGTCTTGATGGATCAACCTTTTGTTTTAGACATGGATCAATCTGTTTCTCAGATTATTGATATGTTCAACAACTTGCTAAAAACGGATGTCAAGTTAGAAGAATGGCATAGGACTGAGGTATAGTGTGAATAAACCAAAAGATTGGTATGGTTTTAGAGCGTTCTGTGACTTATACGATTTCGGTATGAGCAACATGACCTCTTCATACAAACAACAATGGTGCAAAAGAGCAGATAGAAAAGGCAATTTTAGAGGAAAGTATGACGATCAATTAAAATGTCATTGGAATGTTTGTCCTAGATTAAAAAAAGAGAGAGCAGCAGGACGAAAATCTCTCTTAAAGAAGAAATCTATACTAAAATCTAATATCTCAAAAAAAGCTGCTAAAAAGCTAAGAGAATTAGATGAAATGGAGAACCCAAAAACAGAGATATTAAAATGTAAAGTATGTGGTAGAAAGCCAGAAAAACATGAAAATTCTTTTTCATCTATTTTGGAAATATATTGTGAGCAGAAGAATCATGAGATTGTTGTCAGGGCTAAAACAGCAAAAACTGCCATAAAGAGATGGAATGAAATAAATGAAGTGTAGAATGTGTGAAACTAAAATGCTTGGTGATACTGCTCCTCTTGACGGATTATGTGGTATGTGTCATATATCTTTGTGTCAGAAAGGTCTTGGCAAATGTGTTAGATGTGCTAAGATAACAGATAATTTAGTTAATTTCTTATATCCTGAGAAAGAACCTGATGGCGAAGAAGAAGAAAAAACGTAAATACCAGTATGAAATTTTGGTAGATGGCAAGTGGCACTATTTTAAGAACTGGGATGCTGTTTGGGAATATACTTTAAAAAACTCTGTGAAAATTGGAAGAGCATCAGTAATTTTAGACATGGATGAAATGGAAAAAAAAGTATGAAATACAAAGGAAAAGTATATTTTGACATAATAGAAACTGTTATGGTAGTAAGGATGTTCTTTGCATCTTTGATATGTATTTCTGTGGGGATCATTCCAGCGATAATGGATGAGCACTGCATGTGGCCTAATAATTTTATCATGTTTGCAATAGGCATTGTTCTTTGTATTTTTCTAATAATTGGGATTCTCGTGTTGGCATTATCTATTCTGGGCTTTATAGGAATATTAATAGATTTAGTAGAATTTTTATTATCGGACGAAATGGAGAAAAAAGTATGACTGTTGAAGAAGCTATTAAAAAACTGAAAACGTGTAATCCAAAAGCTAAATTAAAGATTGTCCAAGAGGAAGAATTAGAGTGTATAGATGAGTGGTGGGATGATGAAGCAAATAAAGTAAAGGGAAACGCTACAGAAATATATAGCGAAGATCTGTATAGCCACGAAACCTATTTACTTGTCATTGAACCGAAATAATTTTGAAAGAGATATAATGTTACTTCAAGAATGGTTAAAATTAAGTGAGAACTCTCAAAGTTCTTATGATTTTCGAACAGCTTTAGCAAAAGTGTTTGGTGAAGAAGATCTCATTGTTCTTGACTGGAACACAGCAATGATATGGTATAGGAAGAATAGTCCTATTACTTTTGCATATTTAATACAAATTTGGGGAATTGTTGAAAATTCTCAAGATAGTTTTGATATGTGGAAAGATACGAAATCTCAACCTGCTCATTATCTTATTGCTGCTGCTTTAGCAATAGAAAGTAAAATTACTTATATGCAAATGGGTATTACAGAGTAGTAAAAATGGTAGTTGATTGCACTGATGAAGAAAAAGATGCATTAAAACATAACATATGCCCCGACTGTGGCAAAGAAGGTTTTCTTGAAGGTCCTCATGGTGGAGCATCAGTTAATATAATGTGTGCTAATGAAGAATGCAAATCAAAATTCAACGTATGTATGTTTAGTAGACTTTTTTTAGCGGAGAGAATAGATTGAAAATTTGGATCGCCAGAAACAAAAACCTTTTCGATGGAAGAGTTAGTCTCTATTTCGAGAAACCGATATATCGATCGGGAATGTTTGTTGGTATTAATGGTAATTTTTACATAACTGAAATTTTCATTAAAGATTTTAAAAAGATGTTTAATTTTACGCCTCGCAAAGGATCGTGCAAGCAATATGAAATTAACATAAATGAAATTAAGGAGAAGTAAAATGAAAGCGGAATTTATCTCTCTCGGCAAAAATGATGCTTGTTTAAGTGTTCTTAAAACGAGTTCGACTACTGCTAATCTAATCCATTCTAATCATGACGATAGTTTTTACACTTATCATTTTGAGATAGAAGGTACAGAAGAAGAAATTAAAACAATAACTGAATTTTGTAAATTAGTTGAGAATGCTGAACATAAAATAAAGGTAGAATAAAATAGGCAGAAGAAAGACAAATCTTAAGAAGAAGATTGCTGCAAAAAAACAAAAAGCCGCGATGGAATGTTATAGAAATAGAGTATTGAAGCAATGTGTTGCAAATTTTATGAACATGCTTGATAATGAAACAAAGAAGCAAGAAGCATATAGGTGGAATTAATGGCAAAAGACAAACAGGTAGAAGCGGCAGAGTTAGTGCAAGAGATCGATAAAAATTATGAGGATTTAACTACCTGGGAAAGAGGTTTTATTGTAAGTTTGATAGATAAACCTCCTAAAATATATTCGGACAAGCAATTAGAAATAATTTATAGAATTTATGATGATGGAGTTTAACTAATGGGAATTAATGTAACATTACGAAGATTGGTTTTTCCTGAGTGGGTACAAAAAGCATACGATGATCTAGGTTCTCCGCAAGAAAAAGAGGATCTAATAAAAGCTATGATATATTCTCAGATACAACCTCTTGAGGACAAAAATGAAGATGGTAGTGATAGGATTGAGATAAGTAAGTTATTACAAAGTGGAGCTAATCGAGTTCCTATCTTAGAAAACATGGGTCATTGTCTATGGGCATTAAATATGGCTATGACATCTTTGGCATGGTCTAAGATGGATGAACGAAATGAAGTTAAAGTTATAGATGAAGAGGTAGAAAAAATGTCAAAGAAATTGGAAATAATGATCAGAGTTGACACAAACGATGCAGACTATGACGTAAATACTACTGAGATAACAGAAGAAGAATTGGACAGTATTCGTCCTATTATTGAAGCAGTCAAGAACTTCAAGCCGTATAAAGGTAAGAATGGCAAGTATGAACATACTCATCATCACAATTGGCCTTCTGGTGAGTTATGTCGTGAAGATCTTGGAGAAAAAAAGCCAGAAGATATTTACACTGACTTAGATTTCGAAACAGATGCTATGTATTTGTTTGAAGACCTATTGCCAGGTGGTGGTGAATATGGTTTTCATTCAATAGACAAAATAGAAATATATCCTATGCCAGTGAAAGAAACATTACTATGAGTAGAAAAATTCGGATTTGGGACTTGTATATTGATGGGCAAGAAGATCCTATCGCTAAGGGTGTTCATAAAAATCATGTCAGTGCTATCACTGCTGATCTAATAAGAAATGGCACTGGTTATACTTTTGTAGAAAGTAAATCTGCAAAGCCATCTAAATTTAGCAAACGTCGCAAGAATAGGGATATAAGAGATGAATGAATTTAGAATGAGAATAATAGTTCTAAAGAGAGTAAAAAGAAAGATTCCGCTTTTTACAAAAGTAATAGCAAAAAGTTATACTCTTACTAGAAAAATAAGTTCGCAAAGGACATTCCATGGGGATGAACGACTAAATATAGCCCCTTTTGGTTTCCCAAGAACAATAACCTCTATAGTATATGATGCATCAAAGGATAGTGATACTATTTATTTGGAAGATAGAAAAATATGGGAGAAAGACAAAAAGACGATGTTAGATCTGTATAAGAATAATGGATGGGAAGTGGGAGAAGAAAGAGAACTTCTATTTTGGTAAAAGGATGAGAAATGATCAAAAAAGGATATGAATATTTGGACAAATTATCAAAAGCAGTTAAAGAAGGTGATCCTCTAAAGATGGCAGTGATTACCTATCATGCTTTTAGAGAAAGTCCTTTAGCGATAGAGTTAAAAAAGCTTGACAAAAAAACATACGATGAAATGGCTTTATCTTCTATTGCATCAATGATAGGAATTCTAGAAAGAGCAGGATGGGAATCTGACGATATAGAAAAATTTTCAGAACATTGCAAAAAATTATCGGGGCTTACAGAATGAAGAAACAAATAGACTTGGAATTGCTTATAAAAATCGCCTCGACCTCTAATACTCTATTGGTGTTAAAAGAAGAGCTAGAAAGATATTACAAAGAAGAATATTTAAACAAAACCAAAGATAAACATCCATCGATTACAGTGAGTATTGCTAATCATCCCACATATCTAAAAGACTTTACTGTAGGGATACGTGATGATAATCTGAGGGATAGTATTGTAAAGCTTGCAATACAACAGACAGAGATATCAATTAAGAGGCTAGAAAAAGAACTTGCGGAACTTTTGAAGCAGGGAGAAAAAGAATGAAAAAATCACGAGTTTACATTGATTGGAAATGCCCTCATTGCGAACATCGCAACAAAGCAATGATGAAAATGCATTTTGAAATGCCACGTTATTATTTTGCAACTTGGGAATGTGATCATTGTGGCAAAGACAGTAAATTAGAATGGCATTTAACTGTTGATGGTTGGCCTGGAGAAAGAAGAAGACCAAAACTTCGCAAAAGAAAGCAAGAAAAGAAAGAAACGAATAAGAAAACAAAAGATGAACGAGATTTTAGCACCAAAAAAGATAGAGCATATATCAATGATCATGGAGGCAATAAAAAATGAAAAGCCCTTTTATAGTTGTAGATGTAGAAACTAAAACTGAATGGGCGCAAGGTTGGGCTAACTTTATTCACGTTAAGACTAACAAATGTGTTGCTTTGATCCATAAGTATTTTGTTGATGATCTAAAAGAATTCAACAAAATGGAACCCCATGATGATCCATGTCCATTTGAAGCTACAGATATTATCTCTGAGGGATACGAAGGATATATTAATTTTTGCTATATCGATTATGATGAAAACGGTGTCAACCGTGATGAAGGCAGTTATCCAATTGCTATGGCAGAACCAGTGATCGCTAATGATTTGAAAAAACTAATAAATATTTGGAAAACTAAAAATGAGTAGATATAACAATATGATGGCAGAGATTCATAATGATAGAATGAAACGTAAAAAAAGAATACTTAATAGAATTATAGAAGGAATTAAAAAAATGATAACTCAAAAAGGCGAAGAAACAGATTATGTCGATTGTTCACTTGAACCCATATTTGTAGGAGATAAATTTATGATACCACAGCATAATGGTAAATGTTGTAATCATTTAGTGGAATGTACTGTAGAGAGAAGAGATGTCGGTACTAACCCATGTAAATTTTTCCTAATACATAAAAATGAAATTGTTGCACCTATTGGAATTGCTGCAGCATATCGAAAAATAAAATAAACATAATTAATAGAATTATAAAAGCAATTAAAAAAATGATGAGGAAAAAATGAAGAAGAAACCAAAAGAAGTTGCGGCACTAACGATTAAATTATTTCACGATTATGTTAAAAATCAAGCTGATAAATACTGGCGTTACTACCTAATGTGGTATAACCATTGCAATCTTGCAGATGATGATCCTAAAAAATTCATTAAACAGGAAAGCGAGTCTGGTTCTGCCATGTGGGATGATCCACCAGAAGATTGGACAGAAAGAGATTTGTATATCTGGTCTAAAGGATATGTTAGAGGCAGAGAAGTAGAATGTGGTAATGTCCATGGAATAATGAGACAATTACAATCTCTAGCTTCTGAAATGATGAATAAGAACTATGGATTCAAAAGTGGTCTTCCAACAAATGATCAAGTTCAAGCTCATACTCATAAAACCCTTACCGGATTTTGGATGCTTCTGATTGATAATAAAAAAAACAAGACTACTTTCATACCATACTATCCATCGCTTCACACTTTGCAAATAAATGATGGTAAATTGCAATATTGGGGTGTTGGAGGCAAGAATGAAGAAGGAAAATGGAGAAACTTTACTAAAAAAGACAAAAAAGAAATTCTTTCAGCTATGCCATTAACAACTAATGGCATACCTTGCTCATGGGATAAATTAAAAATAAAAAATAAAGTATGAAAGTGATTGTGAAAGTGATATAATCACATGAGAAAATGGAACGATATAAAAAAGCATTAGCTGAAGCTCAAATTGAAGCCAAAAAAGCTGGGGCACCCAAATGCAACAGATGTTGGAATCATAAAGCAGATTGCATGTATAGTAATTATTGGATGGACACTTTATGTGGAAGATGTGCTAAAGTATTATGTGATTTAGAAGAAAAAGGGGAATGGTTTCCTGGGAAGCAGAATATGGTAGTATTTAAAAACAAACACATGATATATCCTGTCATTCACGTTAAAGATGAAGAGCAAGCAATAAGAAATACTCAAATAGCCAAAGATGCTGGTTGTGATGGTGTCTTTTTGATCAACCATTCCATAAGCCCTGAAGAGTTACTCGTAATCCATGCAAAAGTAGCCCAAGAATTTCCTAAGTGGTGGATAGGTATAAATTGTCTTGGATTTATGCCTCATCAAATGTTCAAATATGCTACTCCTGAGATGAGTGGCATATGGACTGACAATGCTGGAATCTATGAAGACTTAGACGAACAGACAGAAGCAGAGGGCATAAAAAAAATTCGGGAAGAAAATGGATGGAACAGAGCTTATTTCGGTGGTCTTGCTTTCAAATATCAAAGAGAAGTAATTGATTTAGAAAGTGCTTGCAAAAAAGCAATTCCGTATGTTGATGTGGTCACTACAAGTGGTCCAGGGACAGCACAAGCTGCTAAAGTAAACAAAATCGAAAGAATGCATAATGCATTAGGTGAGTGGCCATTAGCCATAGCCAGTGGCATTACTGCTGAAAATATAGAAGATTATTTAGATAAAGCAACATGTTTCCTTGTAGCATCGGGGATTAACAAAACATGGGATGATCTTGACGCAGTTCTTGTAAAGCAATTGGTCGATAAAGTAAGGGCATATAATGGAACCAGTTCCTGAAATTGACCTTGCAGAATTAGTTAAAGAATGTATTCCAATTGCCAGAAGAGAATTTGCAAATAAAATAAGGGACGGTAGAGTATGGGCATCTTACTGGGCTCGTGAAGCTCAAAAACATGCAGATAAAGCAAAATGGGAAAAAATCTTGAATAAACCGATGTCTCCATGGATGAGACCATATTAGAAAAGGATTGAAATGACATTACATTTATATATGAACCATAAATGCTCTGAATGTAAAACAGAGTATATCCCATATAACAATGAAATAACTTGCCCCAAATGTGGTTATCATGTAGAGATGGAAAATTATCCAGAACTCATTGATGGAATATGTGAGTCATTTTTATATAATCTTAAAGCATATAAAAGTTTTGTACCTGGTGCATGGGTAACACTTGATGTATCTGATACTCTTCAAATGTTCTTGTTTAGTGTTTTTGAGAAATGGTTTTTAAAAGAATCTACTAATCACGAGCCTCAAGAAAGAACAAAAGCATTTAAAGAATTCTTAAATGATATAATGGAAAAGGTAGATTTCCAAAAGCAAGATTATATGAGTAACTACATTCGAGATCTTGCTCTTATTGTTTACAACGAGTTCTTTAATATAAGAGGTATCAACCTTGAGATTACAAGTAAAGGAAAGATTAAGATCTCGAAGGATAATGATGAATAAAAGAGATACGACAAAATATGAAGCGGCATTAGAAAGAAGCATACTTTATCACAAAGCAAAGATAAAGAGCATTAGAAAAGCCATCAAAGAATTAAAAGATAGCAAATGCCATTATCGTATAAAATTAAGATCTATGTGGGGAGATCATGGAGAAGATGATATATCATATGATGCTCAACCAGGCAATAGTCTTAAAAAAGCTGCAAAAGATGCAGATGAAAAATTTATGAGAATAAACAAAAGAAGTGATGTTCAGGCATGGAGAATGGCAGACCTTGTTTTTGAAAATGGAGAAAAAATTGTAGTAGAACATCCATATAAAAAGAATAAAAAATGATAGGTGCTTTAGTAAAAAATAAATTAACAGGAACAACTGGAATAATCCGTAGTTGCGGTCACGGACGCAAAAAAAATAGACTACAAATATATTATCTTGCTGAAGAAGTTCCGCTCTGTAATCTAATAGGAAGACAACTCTTTAGTTATGCTGGAAAAGTAGTCTTTCATGAATATTGCTATGAAGAAGAAATAGTGATAATAAATGATTGATATAATAACACTAGGTGGTGGAATAATGACAATAATAATATTAGGTAGTATTACTGGTGCTATATTAATATGGCATTTTTATAAAATGTTCAAATTTATGTGGGAAGATACTGAACTATTCAGAACATTGAGGATGATTGAGAAATTAGATGAAGAAGTTGAAGAAGAAAGGCAGGGGACATTAGACTTACTAAGGCAAAAATAAAGTATTACCAAGAACACTGGAAAGTAGGGGTTCATTTATTATTTAGGACAAAAAGATTTGGAGTAAATAATGAAGCATGGCCTATTGGCCCTGGTAACTCTATGTTTGGTTGGTCTAATTGGAAAATATTTTGGTCTATCATAAGAATTAAACCTATAATACTTAACTGGAAATGTATGAAGTTCAGATCAAAATGTTGTCATTTTCTAACTGATGAAACATATGAATTAGTATATGGCGAAACTAAAGACGGTAAAAAAGTTAAATGAAGAAAAACGGTAGAGACATATATCTTGAATTAATGGATGGAGATCGATACTTCATTCAGGTAGAACCTGTCATTGATAACAAAATGAGAAAAATATGCACCAAAGCATACCCCAACCATCCCAAGGGATGTCCAAACTTCTCTAAGAAGCCAGGATGCCCTCCAGGATGCCCCAGGATCGACAAACTCATCTCAATGGGTAATCTCATGCAAAAGTATGCTATCTTCAACAGATTCGATTTTAAGGGGCATTGTGACCGTATGAGAACTAGGCATCCTGAGTGGTCTCAGAGGCAAGTTGAATGTTGCTTATATTGGCAAGGTAGTGCAAGAAAAACTTTGCGGGAGAAGATCAGTGCCTTTTCATGGAAACACCCTCATTACTCCATAGTTGATTGCCCAGAAGGAGCAGGAGTCAATATAACAGAAACTATGAAGAATGCAGGTGTCATATTGGAATGGCCACCTGTAAATTACACTTACCAAATTGTGTTAGCTGGGATAGCCAAAGGATAATATGCAATTAGAAGAAATACTAAGACTAAAAAAAGAAGGCATCCTTCCAAATCCCGACCGCCTTACTTTGGCAGATGTATTTATGATACTGTGTGATATGGAATATGAAGATAAAAATGCACCAAGACCTGCTATGGCTCTACTCGAAATGGCATATAGAGATGCAAATAAACTAATGGAAGGAGACTTTCGAGATGGCATTTAGACAAGTAAAAATTGACAACGGAGAAGCACAACTTCTATCAGATGAAGAGCTTAAAGCAATATTGCTTAAACACTTGCAACATAGTAGCGTTAGAATTTATTGGAGAGGATCAAGTGAGTGTGCCAAAATGCTCAAAAATGGTAAGGTCCAAGGGACTGGCAGATTGGGCGGCAGAGAAATGGCAGAAAAAGAAACATATGAAAATTTTGAAGCATGGTATAAAGAATCAGTTTTATTATCTAGTGAAAAATATGTTATTAGAATAGGACTGGAATAAACCATAATGATGCATGGTAAGAAATTCAAAAAGAGAGTAAATAAAATACCTGACAATATGCCTGTTGTAATTGAATGTGATGGAAAAATGTATCACATATTAACAGCTAAAATATTTAGAAATCAAATACGACAAGGATCTGATGAATATTTTATGATTATAGCATCAGATGAAACTAAGAAGAATGACTTAAGAAATGCAGAGGAATAAACCATGGAAATGAAGGATAAATTTCCCATTTTACATGATCCTCCTTTAACAATCGGGGACTCTCGCCCTTCTCATTTGCCTTGGTGCATTTTTATAGGGCATGAAAGACAAGTAGATAAAAATCATGGTCAGACATTGGAACGATTAGCAGAACGTGGTGGATTGCATCCAACTGAAATGGCATGTATTCTCGAAGACAAGAAATTTGATAAAAACATGACTTTGGATGAAGCATTAAAAATAATTGTAATTCATCAATTTAAAGAATTAAATAAAAGAGAAGAAAGGGCATGAAATCATGGAAATGAAATTAGAAGTACCCAAACAGATCCCCAGTGTAGAAAGTCCAGTAACATTACATCAATGGATAACTGAACATCCTGTTAAAGATGAAATGTTATGGCAAAAAGCTGCTTTTAATCAGTTTAATTTTGTAAGAGATGATCTTAATCCATTAATACAAAACAGATTAAAAAGCGCGGAGAGAAAAGATATCCAGGTTATATCTGAGCATCGTTCTAAATCCATTGTGTTACCTGTCTATGTTCTTGAAAGAGGTGATCTAAAAATAATCCTTAGATACAACTTCTATAACTGGAAGATGTCTGTTATATGTAATAGAAAAATCGATGCTGATTTTGGAGGATTGTTTCATACTACACCTCCTATCGAACCTGACTACACAGGTAATGAATTAGCAAGTGTCTATTTCGAAGGATTCCCTGAAGATTTATGCTTTGATTATTATGAATCAACAGATAAAAAAGTATGGTCTGCTGAAATCAGTAATGATCAAATGTTATGGACAACTATGTATCTTATCCTGAAAGCTATTGGGTATATTGAGCCGATGACATGGCATACAAAAGAATCTCATCAAAAAGAATTGGATGAGCAAAGTGCTGATTGGGATGCTGAATTAGCAAAGGATAAGAAAGATAAAAAATGATATTTGAATTTAGTTGGTCTTGGTATGAGGATTATTGCCCGATACTATTAGAAGGACCAGAAAAAACACCAGCAGAGTTTGAAGCTGATTGCAAAAAAGCAATGGCAGAAAGCTTTGATGATTATATGAAAGAGGCAAAACTACAAGATACATGGGCACAATTACCAAATTGGGTAGAGGTTGCTACTATTAAATTAGAAGATTATGGTTACAAGATTTTCGATCCAATTAAGTTCGGATGCTTTGGGCTGTATATTCCTAAAGACGATAGATATGGGGACAAAGATTATCACGATGAAGATGAAGATCAGTTTCCAGAATTTGCTAAACAGATAAGCAAAATGAAAGAACATAACAATGCATTAGATGCAGAACTGTATGAAGATATCTATAAAAAAATAGATGGAGAGGCAAAAGATGAATAGAAGACAATTCATAAAAAAGATGATTGTAACAACTGCTATCATTGCTGCGAGCGTGACTGCTATAAGCCAGATAAGTCCTAAACCTCCTCGCAGACCATTAACGAATGCTGAGAAGGAATATATCATAGCACAAGCTCTAATGACTCCTGAAGGAAAAACGGCATTAGCATTAGCAATGTGTGAACCTATCCGTAGAGGATGTGGTTATATAGGTTATCAGGAAGTAGGAAGGAAACTATTATTATGCACATAATCGGATGGTCAACTGGAGCGATACTCCCTAAAGGTGATAAAGCAAATTTTCCTTTAGCAGTAAAATTACTTAAAAGCACATCATTCACATGCATTGAACTTAATGCACTAAGAGAATGGGAACTGCCAGTCTTACTGAATTTTTTACCTGATTTGGATATTAGTTCATTTGATAGAATATCTTTTCATTGTTGTAAGCTTAAAGAACTTACTGAAATAGAATTATTTAAGAAGATTAAACCAATCATAGAAAAAGGTTGGGATATAGTCAATCATCCTAATTTAATGAATAGTGACTGTTGGAAAGATTTAGGTAGCCAGATCCTCATAGAGAATATGGATAATCGTAAACCAGAAAATAGAACTGTAGAAGAGATGGAAAAGATGTTTGAAAAATATCCTGATGCTTCTATGTGTTTTGATATAGGTCATGCTAGACAAGTTGATCCCACAATGAGATTAAGTAGAGATCTACTTATAAAATTCGGGGATAAAATAAAAGAGATACATGTTAGTGATATAGATCCCACCTCTTTTGGGCATAAACCTATAGATCATAACAGCCTCATATCGTTTAATAGAGTTGCTGATTTCTTACCCGATTGTCCTATCATATTAGAATGCGCTCCAATGAAAAACATTGAAAGAGAAGTAGAATATATAACCAGTGAATTCCCTATGTATGGGATACCATTAAAATTAAAGAAGAGGAATACATAATGAATGGTGGATTAGATCCAGAATATGAATCTCCAGAAGATAAAGTAAAAGAAAAAATAAGATGGATTAATCGTAAACTAGAAGGTTCTTATAAACCTGAATATAAAGAACAACTAAGATTAGAGAAAATTGCTTTAATACTTGAGCTAATAGAAGAAAAAGGAAAATTATCAGAAAAAGACATACAGGAGCTTAAGAATTTATTTATCACCAAAAAATGGTGGGAATTTTTAATATTTTGGAAAGGGAACAAATGAAAGATAACAATGCAGTTGCACAGTTAAAAGAACTAGACATAAGACTTGGAAAAGGAGTTGGCGCGATAAAAGAAAGAGCAAAACTTCAAAAATTGATAGGTAGTAGTAAAAGTAGTGATAACAGTGATAGTAATAAACAAAAGAAAGACCCATCAAAAGATCACAACCTCAAAGGTAAGCAAAGTAAGGACCAGGAAAAAGAAGGAAAATAAGAATATAAAAAGAATTAAAAGAATTAACAAATTCTTTCAGAAAGGTGTCAAAATGGACAAAAAGAAAATCATAATCATCGCAGCAGTAGTAGGCGCAATAATCATCGGATATCTTATATTTAGAGGAGATCCTAAACCAGCAGAAGAATCAGCAGAAGTTAAAATAGAGGTAGTAGAAGAAGCTCCTGTAATAGAAGAAGCTCCTGTCGTGGAGTAAAAATCAAATAGTTTAAGACGCAAGAAAGGCAAAGAAGATGAAACAAATTGATGGCGTAAATTTAACTGAATTAGTGGAAGAAGGTTCTAAAGAACTGATCTCTGAAAAAAGAAGTGAAGCAGCAAATATCATTAAGAATCACTTGCAAAGGATAGAGCAATTATCTCTTGATGTTCGCAAAGCTGAGAAAGAGCTTAACAAGAAAACAGAAGCTCTGACAAAAGCTCAGGACAAGATGGATAAGATCAAAGGTGGTGATTGGGGCTTATTATCTGAGAAGAAAGATGGTCCAAAGGGTCATAACCAGGGCAGCAATTCAAACGATTAATTTTTAGGGAGAGAGAACAAGTGGGAGGTGTTCTCTTTCCCTATTTTTATGGGGGCTAATATGCCATTTAAAGAAGAAGACATAAAGTACATTGACACAAGCGACGGTTATTTTTATGACGAGAAACCAGCAAACATAATGTTTGTTTGGGGGGTTGATGGTTTTGGATTTGGCACAACTACCTTCTTTTATAAAGATGGCAAATTATTATGTGATAACGAGTACATGAGCAAAGAGCAGATTAAAATGCTTCTTTGCAAATTTGTTGACAATGCTGAGTTCAAAGACCAGTGAAAATTGCCAAGATCATCGCCAATATCATCATTAACGACCTGATGAAGCACGCTAATGAGCAAAAATGCAAAGTACCTGAGCTTGGATTAGACTCATATGACATAGCATGGTTAGGTAATTTAATAGAATATGAGATATTAGACAGAACAAAAGCTTCAAAAGTGATTGATCACTTTGTAGAATTTGGGGGAGAAGTAAAAGAAATCATTGGTAAGTTAAACCTTTGGCCTACTTACGGTACAAGTGCATTAGAGGCAATGGTTGATAAAGTGATAACGGATAATCCAAAAGCAGTAGAAGAAATTTTGCGGGGAAAGAAACAAGCCCTTGGATTTTTAATGGGTAGGCTCAAGCAGGTCGATAAGAATATAGATAGCAAAGAAGCAATGTCATTATTGAAAGAGAAGATACAATGAGAATAAATAAGTTACTAAAAAAATGGCTAAAAAAGAAAAAACCTTCATCTAATTTCCTTATTCCAGGTCACTGGTACTTTGCTCGTAATGGTAGGTGGGAACTTGGAGGAAAAATAGCAACAACAGAAGCAAGTTAATAAAATGAATAGATATGTAACTTGGGAACAAATAGACATGAAACTTGAAGATAATTTATTTACTATGGGAAAAGAGAAAAATGAACCTTCTTTCTCTATCGATATTGAGGTTGTCAAAGACGATATCACTAAAAGAGAAGTAGATGTCATTGTCAATGCCGCTCACGATGATTTGACAGGTGGTGGAGGGGTAGATGGAGCAATCCATGAGGCAGCAGGTCAAAAGCTCTTAGGAGAGTGCCTGGGGTTATATGGATGCCCTGAGGGAGAAGTAAGGATAACTGGGGGTTATGATCTTCCCGCGAAATATATTATTCACACTGTTGGTCCCGTATGGACTCCTAATAAAGAAGATCAGAATGTAGCAATTGCGACATTATCGCATTGCTATAGGAATGCATTATCTATGGCAGAGATGCAGGGTTTAAAAAGTATTGCATTTCCTTGCATATCCACAGGTGCTTATTGTTTTCCAAAACCATTAGCTGCACAGATTGCTATTCATACTACTTATGAGTGGGTTCACCGATATGTGGGTCATGTTAAAAACACTCATGGTTGTTATATTAGTTTGGTTGAGTTTGTCTGCTTCAGTGATGAAGATATCGATATATATCGACAGGCGATCAAGGATGAGGAAGAAAGTAGGACTCTTCTCCCATGTAATAGAAATGATGGAGTAGTATGTGTTTATGTAACAGGTAATGAGCAATGTCATCGCCCTAAAGACAAACCTTGCATTAGGGAGAAGTATGAGGATCTTGTGATAGAATTTTCTGAGTGTACTCATAAGGATGGAGCAACTTGTGATCATATGAAAGCAGGCAAAGGTTGTTTCGGCACAAAGGGTTGTGTTAAAGATGGTAAGTAAATTTACTATTCGTGATACTATGAAGGTTAAGAACCGAAGTTTTCATCATCAAAGCTATCGTACTGAAGATGGTGTCTATTTTCATTTCAAACCAGGAGAAATCAAAGAAATTCCTAATAAATATATTTTGATGGTTGATGGGGTCCCTATATTACAACAATCTAATTTAGTAGTAATAGAAGAACTTCCTGACTTACTTGAAGTGAATGAAACAATTGAGAATAGGTGGCAGATACTAGACTTATGAATCTATTAGATGGAATGAAAACCACATGGTTATACAATGATGTTTATGAACGTGGAATAATTGTACAAACTGCAATAAATACAAAAAACGATTGTTTTGTAATGGCTATTTTAACGGATAAAGGAAAAATTTGTGTGAAATATTCTTCCAATGTGATGTTTGATAAAAAAGATTTAGACAAGTTAAGAAAAAAAGCACCTGAGATAGCAGAAAAGTTAGCAAGGTGGGATATGCTAGACCTATGAACGAACTTAAATGTGACTTTTGTGAAAAAGAATTTGATAATATTTCTGGCCGTTTATTAGATGGTAAAAGATATTGTTGGAGATGTCAGTTAAAAGACATTTCTAAAGAGAAGCTTAGACAAATAATAGAGGCAGAAAAAAATAGAATTGAGAATAGATGGCAGATATTGGACTTATAATGGCTAAAGAACTTACATGGAAAGACATAGTGGATGGTTGCCATATAAAAGATGAGATGGAGCAACAGATATTTCTTCTTTCCCGCTTTTTTAAAATACCCCGAGAAGAGTTGGCACAACTACCTTTGCAAGAGATCCATCCTATGATGCTTGAGATGAATGAATATTTTGAAGGTATAGATAATAATTCAGGATTTAAATTTGATAAGACGAAAGCTATTGAGCCTAATTATGATTCTCCGAATTATAATGAACCAGTTGAAAGTAGAAGTCAGATATTGGACTTATAATGAATAATCCATTGGCAATTAGAATAAGTAATGCATTAGATGGCGTTTGCCCTGCTTTTGAGAGAAAGGGCAGTGGACCTCAAGAATGGCATAACTGTAAATGTAAAGGAACTGGCGGATCTTGTAAATGTGTTTGGCATTGTAAAGATCATTGTGAAGCAGGGACATGGGCACATTTGGAATTCGCTAAGGGTTATAATGAAGAGAAAAGAGCTAAGAGGAATAAGGTTTTTACAGAAGTGCGACAGGTAATGAATAAGACAAAAAATGAACCAGTTGAGAGTAGAAGTCAGATATTGGACTTATAATGAACTTCGGACAAGAATTTATTTGTAGTTTATGTAAAAAAAAGCTAGAAGGTGATTATCATAAATACACTTGTAACTACGCTAGTATAAATATGGAGTTTTATGCTTGTTCGGGGTTATGTAACAATAGGTTTCGTAGTGAGTATGTTGAACCTTTTGAAGTAGTTGAGAGTCGTTGGCAGATATTAGACTTATGAAATATATGATAGGTGATAAAGTAAAGATGAAGAAAGGTCATTTTGGTCATGATGCTTTTTTCTCAGAACATAATTATGTATTAACTATAAAAGATTATGATGGTTTAGTGTATTCCATGGAAGAGGATAATTTTTTTTGTTATTTGGAAGCTTCTATAAAAAGCTTATATGTAAAAGAAGTATTTGATCCGGTTGAGAGTCGTTGGCAGATATTGGATTTATAATGAGATTAGATTGTATGGTTATCAAACCTACTCTTGCCTGCACAGCAGATTGTAAGACTTGTGCTAATAGGCAGAGCTTGCATAAGGAATTAATTAAACAAAAAGCTTTATCTGTAGAAAATTGGGAGCAAGTAATATCAGATGCAAAAGAGTTAGGTCTTAGATATTTAGTTATAAGTGGAGGAGAACCAACTCTCTATAAAAATCTCATAGATCTTATAAGAATTGGGAGAAAATATGAATGTTCTGTTCGTCTTAATACAAATGGAAGTTTAATAACTGAAGAGTATGCTAAAAAACTTTTGGAAGCGGGACTTGACCATGTGACTGTTTCTCTTTATGGACATATTCCACAGATCCATGATAAGATTAAAAACAAAAAAGGCATATGGAAATTAGCAGTAAATGCTATGCGTATTTTTTCTGATTTAAAAGAAGAATATCCTGATTTTATGCTAAAAACTAATACCTTCATATCAAAAGATAATTATCGCTATCTCCCCGAATTAATAAAACTTCATTCTGATCTTGGTTCTTCAGAAATATATATATCATATTTAGAAGGAGATTTTGAAAGAAAGTATTTGCTTAACGAGGAAGAGATATGTGAATTTAAGAATGAAGTTATTCCTAAAGCAATAAAATTGTGCGAACATAGCGAACAAGCGACTCTTAGTTTAAGAAATTTATATGATGAGAAGATAGCAAGTATCTCAGATTTTGCCGATGGAATTTATAGACCAGCTAACGGGAACTATCCTTGTTGTTCAGCCCATAAGTATTTGGCACTTATTTTAGCTAACGGAGATGTTCATGCTTGTCAGGTAGTTGAATATTCTCATGAACCTGTTGTGGGAAATGTTCTTGAACAAAATTTAAAAGATATATGGTCAGGGGAAAAATGGAATAGATTTAAAATTTTTCATTTTCTCAGAGAAGAAATTAATTATTGTTCATTATGCCCTATAGGGTTTTCGGATTGTCTGAGGATATAAAATGGCGTTAAGATGCAAACATTGTTATGGCATTATCAACACTGATATTTATGCTCATTACCAACTAACTAGAAATAATCAAACATTTAGTTTTTGCCAGCAAATATGTTTAAATGCTTATCGTGACAGATGTGGTATAGAGACAAGAGAAGATATGCAAGTTGACGAAGATGATGGCAAAGTTGAAAATAGATGGAACATATTAGATTTAGGAAAAGAATAATGGATGCTCATGAAATAGTGGCAATAATAGGAGGAGGAGTTTTAATTTTAATTACTATATATTGGGGTATTAAAATAGATAATCTAATAAGAAGTGATATGATAAGTCCTTTAGATTTAGAGAAAGAATTTTTACTAAGAGAGAGACCAAAATGAAAAAGATATTGACAGTTTTGTTACTTTGTGGTATATTAGTTTCTGTAGCATTTGCTCAAAGGACATCAAGACCTGGTGGTTATAATGGTCGAAGGATAAATAAACAACATGCTGTTGATCCTAATACCCCAAGAGAAAACACTTTAGAAGAAAGAGTTTCTGAGTTGGAGAACAGAATAAATTACTTAGAGGATAGAGTTGCCAAATTATCAAGAGATAATGAAATTTTAGAAATGAAGATAGGAGAAGCTAAAAAAGAAGAAGCAGAAAAAAAAGCTAGTATGACACAAGAAGAAAGAGATATAGATATGGGCTACTATCCTATGTTCCCAGAAATAGCATATGGTCCTAAGAAAAATAGTGATGAATACACTGATGGATACACTGATGGATATAATGATGCCTATGAATATGAAGAGGATTATAGTTGGATAGATAGTTGGATAGATAGTGAAATAGAAAGCGAAGTGGGAAGTGAAGGAGGAAAATAGTAATGCGTGAGGAAAAAGTTCATTTAAAAGTGATGGTCCATCATATAAACCTTGCTTGTGGTCTTTGGCCAAATTATTATCATGGATCGACAGAACAAAGACCTTGGACAAAAGATAAGTCGAAAGTAACTTGTGGGAGATGTAAAAGGTCTATCCCATATAGGAAAAATGTTTTATGTTTAACAGATTTCATAAAACATATGACTAGACCGTGGAAAGGTGAAAGGTAAAATGATGAATAGAAGAAATTTTTTAGCGGCAACTGGAATAACCCTCCTGTCTCTATCGGGCATCTCTTGCACAAATATGTCTAAGACATATGAAGTAACAAAGATGAAGTTCCCTGCTGATCATGAGGAATATAGAGGGTATTGTTTAAAAGTGATAAAAAAATGTCGCGATAAATTGAATAAAAAGAATAGGTTCGTTATTGCTGTAGATTTAAACACCATTACAGTAGATCTCCAAAAGAGGAATAAAGAGTTTGGTCAGCGATGGATGGAACATTATAGGAAGAAACTTGAAGACACACCTGACCTGACAGTATTCAGAAAAGAATTAGGAGAAGCATTGACTCCACATGGAGAAGTTGGACATGAAGGATTCTTCTATACTTTTGTAGCAAGAGAATTGGGTCATGCAATAAGCCATATAGATTATATCGAAGATAGAGAAGGTGATGAGGACTTGAATAACATAATGGCTGCTAAGTTCCATCTAGATTGTGTATTAAAACCAGAACGTGGGAGTTTTTCTATATATTGAAGGAATGATCATATGGGTTTGCAAATAACAAGTTATGAACCTGGTAAAATGATTATAGATGGTCAGACTTATACTAAGGATCTGATTATCTATGAGGATACAGTCATTGATAACTGGCGGAGAAAAAAAAGTCATATATTAATTTGTGAAGATTTGGAACCATTGTGGGGTTTACTCAAAAGACAAAGATTTGCTTTTGATGCACTTGTGGTGGGCACAGGTTATGATGGTTTATTAAAACTTACATCTGATTGGAAACAATGGGTTACATTAGATCTTTGGGTACATCAGTCAGATTTTTTTAGAACTGATGAGGCTGTTGATAAGTTTAATGAGTTATTAGGACAAGGAAAAAAGGTAGCAGGAGCATTCCATCTATATTGTTAGAAAGTGCATTATTGGCTTAAAAATTTAAAAAATCGATGCCTACGGCATCCAGGCCTCAATCAAAAAATTATGATAATTATCTAGAAACATAACTGCTTAATTTATAGTATAACTCTTTTATTTACAAGTACTTATGAAAATTTTATAAATTTTTAGTTTTTGTTTGCAAATCGCTTTACTTTCTGCTATAATGCTATTATAAAGTTAGGTGATGTACCTAGCGTATTGTAATGTAGTTATTCTATGAGGTGGTCAATATGTTGAAGACAAAGAGGATTAACAGCAAAATCGGGAAAAATGTAGTTATTGAACCATCGGAACCATGCCCCCGATGGGAAGATATCGTTGATAACATTCCTTTGCTTAAGAAGTTTGCTAAGTACATCAGTGCAAAATTCGAGACAGCAAAAGATGATGACCCGGTTGAGATCTTATTTTATCACGAAGCAACATTTCTTGGTGAGACACCCGCTCCTTCGTCAGTAAAAACTAATGACATCATCAGATTTAGTGGCAAATCGAAAAAGCATGGATTCACATTTTCGATATGTCCTCCTCCAACATTTGGTAAGTATTTTGATCCTTATGTTGTGTATGTAGACATAACTCCAGAGACAGCATATAATATGTTATTACATCACAACGGCCGTAACCGTAAGATCAACCTCAAAAGGGTTCTTACTTACTGCAAATGTATCATTGAAGGTGGATGGGTTCTTAATAGTCAGGGCATTTCGTTCTATGACAATGGAATGCTGGCAGATGGTCAGCATCGACTCCTTGCCATTCTACTCTCTGGTAAAACTACTCGACTTCCAGTATCTTCTGGCTTAGATCAAGACAGCAAGCCATATATTGATGAAGGTCGAGCGAGGACGATCCATGACACATCAAAAGTAGTCGGCAACGACAACTTTACCGGCCATGAACTCAAAACTGCTGTATGGATGATGGATTCGGCAGCAAGGATCTTGAGGCATAGCACTGCACACTATAGACTTGAACAGTTGCAGTTTGCTCATCATCATATAGAAGCAATTAGGGTAGTATGTGAGATGGCGAAGATTGGCAAAGACCCTGATGGCATTCTATCACTGGCTCTCTTTAGGGGTGCTCTTACGAGATTGTACTATAATCTTGATATGTATGATGGTATTTGCACTGACCCAGAGAAAAGGTTCAATGAACTTTTGTATGTGCTAACAACCGGCAACACTTCCAATAGAGATGGAGACTCAGCAGCAACTAGGGTCAGAGAGAAGAAACTTTCTCCTAAGGGTCGGGTTGAGTTCTCAGGCAATGAGAGGTTGAATGGTTATTATAAATTCGAGAAAGCATGTGATAAGTTTATGAAGTCGGAGAAGTTCACTAGATGGGCATCTGTTCTTAAGAAAAGAGATGAGTTGTGGCTACTCCCTGAAGAGCAAATTGATCGTGACAGACGCATATCTATGCATGAGTAACAGGATATGCACGAATGATAAAGGATAATAGCAGAAGTGTTAGAGATATTAGGCAAGAGTCTTGCCTAGTATCTCCCTTTATCAATTTTATTGATCAGAATATTGAAAAGCTAAAGCCAATTTAGCATAAAAAATATCTTAGACGATCATTGTAATAGTTACAACAAAAAAAGAAGAGAACCTGAAGTAATAGAATTTGATGACTGATTACAAAAACCAAGTATTTTATAAAAACTCCTACAAGATGGAGGAGTTACCTGACGGTTCCATCAACCTAATAATAACTTCTCCACCTTATTTTAATATCAAAGACTACTCTAAAGACGGTCATCAGGATAAATCGATCGCTGATAAGAAAGATGGTCAGATAGGTGATATCGATGACTATACTACTTTTATATCTAGTATGGTTCCAATATGGAAAGAATGTGATCGAGTTTTAGTTCCTAATGGCAAATTGATTATCAACACTCCTTTGATGCCTATGTTGAAAAGTGATTTAAGCACTCACTATAACAGAGACATTTTTAATATAAGCTCTGACATTGAATCATCCATTCTATCTAATATCTCAGATTTATATTTAATGGATCTTTATATATGGAACAGGATTAACTCACCAAGAGCTTTGATGTTTGGCAGTTATCCTTATCCCACCAATTTTTATTCTCAAAATACCTCAGAATTTATTTGTGTTTATGTTAAAGATGGGAAACCTGCCAAAGTAGATAAAAGTATAAAGGAGAAAAGCAAATTAACCCAACAGCAATGGGTTGAATATACAAAACAAATATGGGATATTGGAATTCCTGGCAAAGGCAACATCGGTTTTGGTAAACATTCTGCACTTATGCCTGAGGAAATTGTAAGACGCTGTGTGCGGTTGTACTCTTTTTATGGGGATATGGTCTTAGACCCTTTTGCTGGCAGTGGCACTACCCTACAGGTCGCTTATGAGGAAGATAGAAACTATGTTGGGTATGAGATTTCAGAGGAGTACAGATCTGTCATAGAAGAAAAGCTTGGAAGTGTTGAAAAGCCGACATGGGATCTGGAGATGATAGATCATAGTAAGAATACCAAAATGATAGAAGAGGAAGAAGAAATATCTCATGATGAGATAGTAGATTTTACTGCTTTAGATGAAATTTTTAAGCAGGAAAATGAAGACTATGGATTTGGTGGTCCATCATAATTCATACCATATTCGGCATTGCATTCAGGAAGTGAAGCATATCCTTCCTTATCCTTATTAAACAGGATGCATCTGAATCCTATTACAGGTTTCCTGTGTTCCATATCCTTAGCATGTTTAGCCACCCAATAAGGACAAAATTTTTGCATGGCTGCTCTACGGCAGTTGCCGTTTTGCTTGACCACTGGTAAAGATTGTCTAGTGCTGTTATATGTCCATCCCATATTTGTATCCTTTCTGTTTTTACATTCAAAGATATTTGCAGGATTTCCTTTATTCTTCCCGAATTAATAATGAGATTAGAGTTCATATTGAAGGAGAACAAATGAACAAAACCAAAATTGCAATTCTTGTAGCATTAGCAATGTTATTATTGATGGTTGCTGGTTGTAGGGAAAGCCATAGGAGAGTAACGATCGTCGCGCATGGTCATTTCGGACATCATTGTGGAAATCATTGTAGTCATTGGAATCCCGTAATAGTTATTGGTCATGGGCATGCTGGTCATCGTTGTGGTGGTCATTGCAATCATTATCGTCCTGTCATTAGACCCCCTGTAGTAGTTATTAGTCATGGGCATGCTGGCCACTATTGTGGTAGCCATTGTAGTCATTATAGTCCTGTGGTAATTCATAAACCTATTCACAAACCTGTTCGTCAACCAATTATTCATGGACGCGGCAAAACTGAAGTGCGTATTTATAGAGTTCCTCCTATCATAAGGTCATATGGCAGAGGTCCAGGTATGGGCAGAGGTTCAAGTATGGGCAGACCAAGCGCTGGTAGAGGTTCAAATATGGGTAGAGGAAGAGGTGGGGGACAAAGATCAGGGAGAAGTCATCGTTAATGAATTGGTTTAGCAAAAAACAAATTAAGATAGCTATGGAGCGGCATGACTTCGATAACCAAGAAGGTCACTACTGGACTATGGCTGATGTGAACAGGTATTCCCATGATGCTTATTCCATTAAAGTATATATAAGCAATACGGAACATGATATTTCTGTATCATTGATGGCTAGTCATAATTATTTAGGGACTAATCAGTATAGTGCATTTTGGAAATTCGGAAAAAATGAAGCAAGTAAAGCTAGAGAAACTTACGAAAAGGTTAATAAAATTGTAAAAAGCACTTGTGAAGAGTTTATAAGCAAAGAAAAACCAACTTCTTTATTCTGTCCTATATTAAGAGAAAGAACTCAGGATATTCAAGATCGCAATCTTATAAGGACAAATATCCCACATATTAATTATTCATATCGAATTGATTATTCCGGTAATTGGGATAAGAATATTTATGGACCACGCTACCCTGACAATAAAGAAATCAGCTTTGATAAATATTTAAACAGTAGTATTTATAGTGATGATAAAAATGCACCAACAGGCAAGTTCGCCTTATAAACATTTCTCACCCTATCTTTTTTTTGATTGGAAAGTGAAAGAAGATACGATAAAAGTATAGTAATCATAATAATTATGTAGGAGTATTACCTTGCCGCTAAAAGATCAAAAGGCAAGAAGCAGCTATAATTCTGAGTATAACAAAAAATGGTATGCTAAGAATAAGAAGAAGAAGAAAGAACAAGCCAAAAAAAGTAGAAAGCGTGCGGTCCGTAGAAATCGCAAGTATGTAGAGAAAGATAAGTTAGCTAAACCTTGTCCTTGTGGCGAATGTGAGCCATGTTGTCTTTCATACCATCATTACAATGGTAACAAAGAGGGCAACATTTCCGATATGGTCAACAGGGGCTACAGCTTAACACGAATACAAAAAGAGATCGACAAATGCAAAGTATTGTGTTTAAATTGCCATGCTAAATTGCATAAAGAAGAAAAGGATAAAGCGGAAAAGAAGGAGGTAGCTGTCGTGACGGGATAGACCAGTATACAACTACTATCAGAAGGGTATTGTTCCTCGGATCGCCTGGCGTTGTTAAGTTCTCGAGATAGGCCGGGACATAAAAGTTGCTCCCTTGCTCTTTGTTTCTCGTCACGACAGTTTATAAAATGTCACAAAGTTAAAAGAAATTATGTAGGAGAATGTTATGCCAGACATGGATGAAGTTTGCGCTCAATGGAAAAGAGATTGTGAAATACAATATTATAATGACAAAATGACGATACTCGAAAAGAGAAACAAAAAGAAGAAAGCTAAGGAGAACAAAATGTACAAAATAGAAACATATGATTCAAAAGATGGTCCAAGATTTCGTATCATTGCCAGTAATGGAAAGATTATTGCTCATTCAGAAGCATATAAGACCAAGGGTTCAAGAAGTAGAACCGTCAACATATTAGAGAAAGATCATAAATTCAAAGTTGTTGAAGAGTGAGCGATAACTTAGTTAAAGATTATTTAGAAGAGATCAGTGTTGTTCATCCAGATCAATATATAAATAGTTATATAATTTGTGAGGATGAATGGGAAGTATACAGAATTTCTGAAGACACTGTAACTTACGTGAAATATGAATTAACAGGCAAAATAGGTTATGCCTTTTGTGTTACTATCATTTGTAAGAGATTAACGGTTAACTTAAAGGCATTCTACTATGTAAAATCTTATGGCAACGAGGTGAAAGAAGAATGGGATTGTGAACAAAGTGTAAAAGATGCTTTGATCAGCAACTCAATTGGCATAGTAAAACCATTTTAATTTTTAACCTATTCGTAAGTCCTTATTCTGCAAGCAGTTATAAAGTGAAAAATAATAATTTTTATCTTGACCGCACATAAACTTTTGTATAGAATACTTGTGAAATGAGTTTTCTCCCCTCCGGAAACACCGGAGCGGTCTCACTGATTGCTCTGGTGTTTCTTTAAAAATATAAGAGTTTAATAAGCTTTTCATCACCCTCCTCCGAAGCCAGATTCCGAATTCACTGGGATCTGGCTTTTTTTATGTTCTCAGAAAAAATAAATATAGGAATCTACGCATTTTTATAGAATGTAAATAAGGTCTTGCGATAGATTTTTTATAGATAGCGTTCATAATAACGGAGAACTTAAACATGGGATGGTATAACCATATAGAAAATACACTTACCAAAAAGCAGGCAAGTGCTAAGGATATTGCTTTTAATGCGATACAATTATTAGATAATGGTCTTAACCCTCGCGATGTGGCTACCATATTCACTAACCAAATGAAAGCAGAAGATCCTACTTTTGATGCTTCTCAAATTAGCGGTGCAGATGCTAATAATTTAAAAACCTATTTGCAAGGCATATCAGCAAATCCTGCTGCGGGTAACATGCCTGGCTCAGACCCTACTCAAGGATTAGGTGATATGCCTGGATCAGACCCTACTCAAGGATTGGGAGACATGCCTGGCTCAGACCCTACTCAAGGATTAGGAGACATGCCTGGCTCAGACTCTACTCAAGAATTGGGTGGTCTGCCTGAAGATTTAAATGAAGATGGCACTCCTGATGAAGGCGCTCTTAACTTGGGTGATATTCCTGAGTTTGGCGACATAGAAGAAACCGTTCCTGAAATATCTGAGCCTCAAAAAAATACTGTTGAAGAAGTGGATGAAATAGTAGATACACAGGACGATCCTATAACTCCAGTTCAAAGAGTAATAGAGGAAGAGGGAGTCGCTCGTGATATCCAAGAAGTAGAAAATGAAGTTCCTGAATTAGAAAGAAGAGATCAATTTGAAGATATGACTCTTGATATTCGTCCAGAAGATATGGCTGGAGTAGAACAGAAGAAACATATCTCTCAAAGAGAATTTTCTATTCCTACTACCTATAAAGTTAAAAATGATAATTTGAAAAAGCTTCTTAACAAAATTGCTAAAATAAATAAATACAAAGACTCTAAGGGATTATCTCCTTGTGTTGTTAGATTTAAAACTCAAGATGGTCAAGCATCAAGTGAACCTGTCACATATACAAAAGAAAAAACTAATCGCGCTACCGGAGATACCTTCTACCCTGAATACGTTGATTTTGTTTTAGAAGGTGAGTTACCTAATCCATTAGGTAATCCTGTCAAAGGAGTCAAAAATCCAGACGGTACTGTATCCTATGAAGAAGTCGTTTATCAAATAATCGGTTCTATTGAAATAGTTCCATTTGAAGGATTTAATCCTAAAGAAGAAAAATTTGCAACTGAGGAAGAGGCAGCTCGACATGCTGGAACAATGAATGCTCAAGACCCAATGAGAATATATGAAGTCGGTAAGAAAAATAGAAGTCAAAAATTTAAAGAGCTTCATCCAGAATCACAAGGGATGTTCTACCCTTCTACATATAGTGGCAAATGGAGAACTGTCGTAGATCATTATCCTAACACCCCAGCTTGGAAACATGAATATGAAGAGGGTAGTCCATTAGACTGCGATCATTGTGGAACTAAAAAAAGGGGTCTGACTGCTCGCAGAAGTGTATATGTTGCGATTGAGTATCCTGCCAATCAATTAATAACTGAAAATGGCAAACCTAGAGAACCTCTTCCAGAAGATATGTTTGGAGACCAAGCAAAGGGGATTCCATCACCAAAACAAGTTTGGATAGGAACTGACTGTGTTCAGGGACAAAAAACTGCATTGCAATTTCTTAAAGACTTAGAAGAGTTTAGAGAAGTCGCTATGGGTGCTGAAAAAACAGGTCGTGCATCCGATGCTTTTGGTGGTTCAATGAGGTCTCCGAAAGGCATAGAGCCAATTATGGCTAATTATTTTGCAGCTGGAAGACATAGACCTGGAAGAAGTGGTAGTTGGTTCCCTAAACGATATGGTGAAGGTTTATCTAACTATGATTTCAAAGAGTTTAAGAAATATTATTTTGGAAGATATCGTTCAGATATGCGTAAAGCCAATATCGAACAATTCGAACATGAAGAGGCAATAAATGAGTATCCAGAGAAGTTGCAAGAGCATGAAAGACAGATGGCTATATATCCTCATGTGTTAGAAGAGTGGAGACAGAGAGGCGCAGATCCAGAAACTAAACCTAACAAACCCCCTGCTCCTAAAGATCCATCTACCCAAAAGACTCCTGCTGGTGCAAAACCTTTACCATGGGGAGAAATTACAGAAGAAGATACTCAAAAAGCAAATGATATAATAGGATGGTGGAGAGAAAAACAACATGATCCTACAATTGATTACAATGACTTAGAAGTAAATGAAGCTTTGGGCGCAAGTGGTGAAAAGATGCATAATATGATTAGCATTGCTTTATCTGGAAAAGTTGATAGTAGTTTTTTCCATTATATTCCAGATCTAGTATATGGTTACGAAAGAGACAAGAGAGCAACTCAAAGAGCCGAAGAAGATAAGGTTAGAACTCAAGAGCAATTAGGAAGAGATGAGGGGCAAGGACTTATTGATAATGAAGCATTTAATGCAAAGAGATTGAGGGAGCAAGAGCAGGCGGCAGAAGGAGCAGCAAGAACAGAGCAATTAGGAGAACAAGGCATAACTCTTTCCGATATAACTCAAGTTCCAGAAGGTAGTGACTTTGTATCTGAACTTAAACATATAGGCACTAAAGAATATGGAAGAGGTGGAGGCAGGTACTCCGACTTCACAGATAGTCAGGGCAATAAATATAGAATCTTTGACAACTATGGAAAAGAAAGAAGAGATCCTAAATATGACTTCCAGAATGGTGAAGATTATATTTTGAAGGGTAAAAGAGGAGCAACAAATCCAAGGTATAGAAATACTGTCTTAGAGAATATTGAAGTAGTTGACACTAATGCACCTACTCCACCAGGAGAAGATATAATAGCAAGACCAGGAACTATTCCAGAAGAAGCAATAGTCCCCAATGCTGTACCCGAGGCAACCCCTGAGGTAGCTCCTGAAGCTCCTGTAATCCCTGAGGTTGCTCCTGAAGCTCCTATAGAGAGAGAACCTGTAGAAGATACCATATTAGGAGATGAAGAACGACAGAAGACCATAGAGCGAATTAACAACATGTCTAATTATGCTCAGAATGTAATTGAAACAGGCAGGACTAGAGATACTCAGGATGATTGGGGCAACACTGTTCCTGGTAAAGAAATGACTCCTATAGAGATTATTCCTCTTTATCTTGATCAAGTGTCCAAAGCGTGGCCAAAATTTGACAAAGAGCATTTTGCTAATAGACTTAATGAGACATATCAAGAGCATGGCAAACCAGGATTACTTAGTCAGATTAAGCTTATCCCATACTTAGCAAGGAACATGATTTAATGAGTTGGTATAGAGTTATAAAATTAGCTGCATCACCTAAGAATATAATCAACAACTGGAAAGTTGATGATCCATTCCTCAAATTTTTCATATACACCTATGAACCAATTATTGATCTTAGTAAAATAAAAAATAAAGAAGATCTAAATGCATTTATTACAAGTGAATTATTACCAGGTCTTAAATCAAAAATTGACAGAGATGAGAAAAATCCTTTTGGCAAACCCGACTCTAACTATAAAAAAACGTTGACAGATAAAGAAGTTTTAGATGAGTTAGATGCTCACCCCGATGATCCTCAGGTACAACAAGCAAAAGAGATTTTTCTTGCAAATCCCAAGGCTGGAAAAGAAGTTTTATTAAATGCTATTAATAATGATAAGCAATTGTGTTTTGATGACTGGTGGGGTCATATGTCCCAGAACTATTCTGATAGCCCAGCATTTATTTACTCCATGCTTAATCCTATTATTGATTCTTCACCAGATACACAAAAAGCTGGTCCTCCTCCTACCCATGGAAAAGCTGTTGCTCAAATAAATGATGAAATACAAAACAAAGGCGTAACTCAGATGAACGTCTTTAAGAAGATTAAGAAATTATCTTTTAAGCTTGATAAGGGTGAGGAATCAGATAGTAAAGAAGATTGGATACGAGTAGATTCTAAACTTAAAGATCCAAAAAATTATAAAGAGAATTTATCTAAATTAATGAGATTTGCCACTGGTTCTGGATGGTGTATTGCGCAGAATAGCATGGCTAATCAATATCTATCTAAGGGAGATTTTTGGTTATATTTTCAAAATTCTAAACCTAAAGTTGCTATTCGTTTAGAGGGTGATAAAAGGGTTGCTGAGATCAGAGGTTTGCATAATAAGCCAGAAAAACTAAATCCTTATTGGGAGCCAGTTGTAAAGTTTTTATCTAAAACTGACTTTGACTATCAAAACAATACTCAGTATAAAGAACTTAGTAAGGTTATGATAGCCAATGCTGATTTGAAAAATGATCCAGAAGCGTATAGAACTCTTATGGATGCTATTAAAAATGATCCTAAACAATATGGTTTAGTATCTGAAGAGAATAAGACTAATTTCCCTGAATTAGGAAAAACGGCAGCAATAGGTTATGACAAAAGGATGAACGAACTTTTAGATGCTGTTGAAAATATTCCCACTACAGGAAATGAATATCAAAATAGATTTACTAAATTTCAAGATGAATATAACGATATCCCTGAAGAAGTTAAGCCCCATATGTCAAGTAATATACAGGGCAGATTAGTAAATGTTCATAAAGCTGCTTTTATGAGAAATCCTTTAGAGTATGAGTTTTTCCCAGATGACATGAAGGCAGCCATAACTCCAGAGGATCACAAAGAAGCTTGGACCAATTATGTTGGTCAAGATCCTTATCGTTATAATGATTTAAGAATTCCTATGGAGGTTAGGAAGCATATTCCTCTTAGACCTATTGTTGAAGGTTGGGACAGATTAGTTAGTCAAAATATTGATCATGCAGATAATATTCCGCCTTTTATTCTTAAATATTTGCCCAAAAATTATATAGAAAATAAAATCATTGCAGATTTTAAGAGATATCCTGCTAATAGGACTAGTCGTGGTTATGATAAATTAGATAGAGTTAAGGAAAGAGATTTATTAGATGATGCTCAGATATTAGCAGTATATACTGATTTCGTTAATAGAAATGCTAATAACAGAGAGATGGAAAATCCTATAAATCTTGTACCTCCTCAATATAGAAAAGCAATAATGCAAGATGTTATTCCTCAACAGGGTGAAGAAGGAGATGCTTCTCCTATTGTTGATAGATATTTTAAACGTATTCTTGCCGACCCCACTTATTTTGCATCGATACCTCACGCTAACATAAGAAATATTTTAGTAACTGACCCTAGATATGTACCAGGTGTAAGAGATTCTTTTGTAAAACTACAACAGAGATACAGGGATAACTGGAATGGATATTGGATAGATATTCCTGAAGAAATTAAACCAATACTTCCTGATCAGATAAAAGATTCTGTAGCCAATTTTTGGTTGCCTTATGTCCAAAATAACAGATCTTATTTAGATAGACTAGATAATATAATAAAACCATTAGTAGAAAATAAATTACAAACGCTTCCTCCACCTCAAGCATCGAGTAACTGGTATAAAAGGATACGAGCTTATGAATTGGTATAAAAGAGTATACGCAGATTATCAACCTATGGATGTTGATGCGTTAACATATAAATTAAAAATGCTTGGTATAGAAAAAGTAAGACCAGATAAAGGAACAAGTGGAAAACTAAAAGGATCAGGGCATGCTAGGTTCAATGATCCTCACTCTGGCACGCAATCTGATGTTCCTGTTCACAGACAAGAGATTTCTGGCAATACTATTAAAACCCATATAGTTGATTTCTTTAATTTGGGAGAAGTATGGAAAGATCTAGGTCCTCGTCCAAAGAATAAAACTATTAAACGATTATCACCTTTATTCCCTTGGAACAAAAATAAAAAAGAACAAGAAGCAGCGGCTGCGGTGACGAAACAGAAATCTGAAGAAGAAAAAGCAAGAAAAAAACAAGAGTTTCTTGATGCCCAGCCATGGAATATTATGGGTGAAGACATATTGGAAAAGGCGAGACTGGACAAAATAAAAGATGAAGAAGAAACAAAAGAAATAGAAAGAATGATAGCAGAAGATGATGCTGCTAGAAAAGCACAAGAGGGTATAAAACCTGCATTGATGCCATCTATGGGAGAAATAAAAATGAACTGGTATAAAAAAGCACGAGGTGTTCCCGGTGGATTAGCCGATAAAAAGAAACCTTCCGATTTTAATCCTAAACAAATAGAAAAAGGACTAAAAGTAGAACTAGAGCATACTGAAGATAGAGAACTATCTAAAGATATAGCTATGGACCATCTTGAAGAATTCCCAGCTTACTATACTGAACTAGATAAGATGGAAAAAAAGTTGGAAAAGAAAAAACCTGCAAGAAGAGGTCGTTATCAAGGGCAACTACAAGGGGATGAGAACAGACCTGATAACCAAGTTATGGATGATATTATCAGAGATAATGAAGTAGTAGAAGGACCTCATGTAAAAATTTTACATAATCATGCTGTAGCAGGTAACTGGGATGGTTTTAATGCTTATGTTCAAAGACTTAAAGATGAAGGTCATAAGCAAACAAGAATTGATAGTATGATGACTAGGGCTATGTATAAAGTTAAATTATAATTAATGATTCTCGATAAATATAAACTTACTAGATGGGCTAGACTAAAACAATAAGAAATTTAATAAAAAGAATCAGGCAAGAATAAAATGAATTGGTATAAAAAAGCAAAAAAATGGAGAGATCATATTCCGGGTGGACGTGCTAAAGGCAAAAAACCTTCTGACTATGAGAAATCTCAAGTAGAGAAGGGTAAAAGAATAGAATACGAGCACACCAACGATCCTGCTACAGCTAGAGAAATTTCTATGGACCATTTGGAAGAACATCCAGATTATTACCACGAAGAAAAAGGTCTTCCTGAAATGGAAAAAAAATTAGAAAAAACTAAACCCGCTACAGCTAGGAGAGGTAGATATAATGGTGGGTTGCAAAGAGTGCATATACAATAAGAGAGAATACAAATGCCAGAGATTACGATAACTATAAGTCCAGCCAATGCATCTAGATTAGCAGAAGCATTCGAAGCATTTTTCCCAATTCCTCAGATAAATAATCCAGATTATGAAGCAAATCCTCAGCCAAATAACCCGTCAGCCAATCCATCTGATTATGATTACGATTATGATTTTGACACTCCAGAGTATATTGATCAATATACACCTGGTGAATGGACAAGACTAAAAATACGGGAGTATTTACGAAGCACCACGGAAAGATATGAGAAACGTAGGGATATGAATATTGCTAAAAATGCTATTAATGTGCCAGATAATTTCACGAGTTAGCTATGGTGTTCGACCCTTTGAATTTCAACTGGGACGATATTGCTAAAGAACTGAGGGAGAAATTAAAAAGAGAACCGGAAACTTTGGAGATCCAGGCAGAATTACTTCGTAAATATTGGCACAGTACTAATATACTTGAAAAACAAGAATAGAAAGGTAAAATTATGCTATACACAAAACAACAATTAATAGATGCTTATTGTGCTTCAGAAGGAGTAGTGGAAGGAGATCTTCCAGCTATTATAATTACTGTTCAAGCAGAGATTGATGCTAGAATAGCAAGCTGGAACGATAAAGTGGTAAAATATCAAAACGTAGTAGATAATTTAGAGACAGATGCAAAAACAAAAATGAAACTAAAAGCCCTTAGGTATTTAGCGTTTCAAGAAGCAGCACAATCCGTTATAGATAATGAGGCTGTGAGTCTGTAGTGCTGACATTTTTATCAGGAATATATAATGAATTGGTATAATAGAATAAGATATGCTCAAGTATGGGAAGTAGAGAGTGACGAATCTTTTACAGAAGAATTAAAAGCTTTCTATGAGCTAGAGTATAAATACCAATGTCTAAAGAATTTTCCATTTGAAGGTATGGATAAAAGATATCAAAACATTTTTAAGAATGTAGAAGAAGCTCTTTCATACACAATGGGGAATTTGAAGGGAACTCTTCTTTCTACTTTTAGCGGATGGCTTGATACTCATGCCCTTACTGACCCTGCTACTTGGGCATCAAAAAGATCAGACCCTCATGGAGAAGGATATATGAGTCCTTATGATGCTGAGGAAGCTTTGGATGGAGTTATTTGGGAATATGTAAGATATAACAATGGAGGGCAGATTCCTATAAATAATAGACCTAATACTTCTCAAGTTTTTTCCAATATGCTTGATCAAGCAATGGCAGATCCAAAAAGATTTACATCTCTCCAAGGAGTATTAAATATTATACAGGCTGGAGAAAAAGAGAGATTAGAGAATGATTTATATACCGATGAATTTGAGAATTTTGGAATAAATCAAAGAGGTGAAGCTTTCCAATCAGAAGAAGAAGCAGAGGCATATATAGAAGAGATGGTAGAAGGAGCGGATGTTCAAGAATTTGTATCTAATTTTGGTAAAGAAGAACTTTTGAGTTTATTAGACGGTCAGGGGCAGATGGATAATTTTATTATAGAATTAAACCAACATATTGTCTTTCCTTTATGGTATGCTTACTGGAGCGCAATGGGTATCGACACAACTAGGGAGTTGGCAGAAGAAGCTTATGAGGGTCTCAATAATGCTAGTAATATTGATGAGTTTCATCTAGCTTTGGAAGTTGCTATTCAAACATGCCATCAAAACGGTTCTATGTTAGACTATCTAGAATCGTATGGTGGAGAAGAATATGGTTCTGATCCTCAAGAAATTGAAGATATTATGACTGAATTAACTGAAGGTAAAGGCAATGCGGAATGGGACAAACAACTTATATCTATTGGAGTTAAAGTGCCACAAATAGTTGTGCAACGTAATTTGGAACAGGCGGTACAATAATGAACTGGTATAAAAGATCGCAGCAACAATATTTATGGGATGACGACCCGAACCTCCCGTATGCGAATGACATCTTTAAATCAACAGGTGATTTAGAAGAAGACATAGAGGAATCTAAGAACTTAAATGAACTTCAAAAAGTATTAAGATATCATCAAATTGCCTATGATCCTGTTTCATTTCCAAACAAAGTTACTTTATGGGTGCTTAACTATAATGGAGAACAATATGTTCTTACACCCACTTTCCCTTATCCAAATTTTGAAAAAGCTGAAGATTGGATAGATGGGTTGGGGGACTATGTATATGAATATATAGAGCAAATAGATTTTCAAAAAGAATTTTGGGATTCAATTGGACCAGGACAGATTGTTTATCATGGCACAGAAGAAGCGAATTTAGATTCTATTTTGAACAATGGTTTAGATCCGAGGAATAATACGAGAGGAATAAGCAATCGCTCAACTGGAGCAGCGGTCTTTACGAGTGATGCTCCTCCAATCGCAGGATATGAACAGGTATTAGCAATAGATATTGGTCAAATGAAATCCGATGGTAATTTTATCTCTGTTGGAAAAGAAGAGCCATTAGAAGAATCAGATGCAAAAGAAGCACTAGCTCATAAGCTTGGAATTGAAAATTATTATGCTGAATCTTATTCGTCAGATGGATTAGATCATGGAACAGTTATTTTTTATGGGTCTATTGATCCAAAATACGTAAAGGTCTATAAAAATGAATTGGTTTAAAATGGCAAAAATTAGCTTACAGTTCTTAGGTTATGACAAGTTAGGGACTTTTAAAGTTCTTGCGAATGGAAATCCATACACTTTTTATGAAGTCGATAGAAAAGAAGATTTCAAATGGATAATAGAAAATCAGCCTTGGAAGCATGGTGAACTTTTTAATAAATTAAAGAGAGGTTTTAGCGATCCTAAAAGGCATAAGGAATTAAATCCTCCTCAAGATCACACAGAGGAAGAAAAACAACAGATGATTTCTGAATTACCTAGTCAAAAAGAATTATGGGGAACTTAATGAATTGGTTTAAAATGGCAAAAAAAGAAGAGTGCAAAGGATGGACAGCAGTAAGATTAAGTTCTGCTATTGCTAATAAAATTCAACAATGGGGGAAAAATAATATCCCTGATGATGAATTAAATAGCGGTGGAGACTGGGGAGACGGTAGGGAAACCAATACTCATATTACAATGCTTTATGGCATATGCACTAAGAACAGAGAGATGATCAAGGAACTTCTATCTAATGAAAAACCAATTAAAGCGACTTTGAAGAAAATAGGTTGTTTTGTTAATAATGATGATTTTGATGTCGTTATTGTAAAAGTAGATAGCCCTGATTTAGAAAAATTGCATAAGAAAATAGCAGATGAGTTACATGTAGAGAAAACTCATAATGAGTATAAACCTCATTGTACTATTGCTTATGTAAAGAAGGGGGAAGCCAGGAAACATGCTGGTAAAACTGCTTTCCAAGGAGTTAAGATGACCTTTGATAAAGTTATATTCAAAGATGGGGTAAGTGAGAAAGAGACAATTATTTCTTTAGGAAAGAAATAACAAGGGAGTTTTAAATTGAAAACTAATATATAAATATGACTACAATAATTAATAATCCTAGAGAAACATGGAATGCCCAAAACAATACTGCTAATAAAATTGTTATAGGTGATCTTCCACAACTACCATCATTTATGCCTGGAGATGTGCATAACCTACTTAGATATGCTACAAAAGAAGAAATACAACTATCTCAAAATTTTATCAATCTTGTAAAAAATAGCAGAATTACTTTGACCAAAACAACAGAAGGAAATAGTGACCGCATCCCTCCAGAAAGAGTAAAAATATCTATTAACTCTGCCGAAGAAAATCAATACATGGAAGACTGCGGAGAAATGTGGCTGCATGTTGACGCTAGTGGGGGGCAACTGGTATCCACCTCATCAGGAAACTTAACCGTAATCCCTATGGACCTACCAGGTGATAATTCTGCTTTTACATTCACAACAGGAGTTCTAACATGTATTGTTTCAGGAAGATATAAAATAGATTATGCCTTGTCTTTCGCAAATAATACAAATGGACAAACAGGTTCTTTAGATTTTGCCGTAGAAAGAAATGGTAACACAGAATATCCTACCGAACTATTTAAATTACATAGTCATAGAAGCGTAAGTGCCACAACAGGTATCGTTGGAAATACTGGAGGAACAGGAATAGTCACAATAGCTGCGGGGGAAACGATCAAATTAATGGCACATGACGAAGATGGAAATGTGGATATAAGAGTCAGAACCTGTTCTATAAATCTCACAAGGCGACAGATACCTCCACCATAAAGTAGAACAAAGAGTCTAAAAATATTTTCAAATCGGCATTTCTGTGCTAAAATCGACTGTCTTTAAGACAGTCAAGCACATCATTTCATATTTTTAATTTTTTCTCTTGACAAATCTTTCTACTTTGTGTATAATGTGATTTACAAAGTGGAAACTATAAACGCTTATAGAATAAAGGGTTATGTCTACGAGTGTGAAATTTCCAGACAAAATAATTTTAAGTATATAAGGTGATAAGTCATAAAGACGGAGATAGCAAGATGTTAGAGTTTACAGAAGAACTAAGAAGTAGGTCAGCAATATATGCTTTTATGTGTGAGCATGGAAAGAATTTGCGTTCTGATCGGGACTTCAAAAAGCAAATAAAAGTTAAGCATCTTGATGAATCAACATTTGAGCTTTTTAGCTGTTCATGGGACGAATCCGAAGATAAGATATTCATATGGACAGAACACTGTGGTTATCTTTACTTTTTTAAGGAAGACATTGAATTTTTAGATATCCAGGAATGGGAGTGGCATGAGGAAGAAGAAGATGAAGAGAAAAGATGGAAAATAGTAGAGCATACCATAATAAATTTTAATATGGAGAGCAAACCAAATAGTGACGATCAAGGATGAAAATCAAATTTAGTTGTTTTATTGATGCCAAGAAGAAGAAGAAAAAGAATAAAAAGAATGTGGACGACTAGACAAGGTAAGAGCATACCTATCTCAGAAATGAGCGATCGTCATATTTTGAATTCTATAAAACTGTTTGAAAAATCAGAAGAAAGAGAAATAGCAATTGGATGGCTCAAAGAAGAAAGAGATAAGCGACTTAAAAAAATTGCTGATGAACCAATCAAAAACAGATGGTCCATTTTAGATTTGCGGAAAGATGAAGATGATGAATGACAAAGAAAAAAAAACACTTGCAGTAGATATAGTTGATGGCAAGGTCTTTGGAACATGGAGCATAGGCGAAGCTGACATCAATGTTATTCCTATGATATTTATGCCTCTAGCACTTGCAGATAAAAAAGTTTTGCAAAGCATGGAAACAGATAAGATAAGACAAGTTTATGAATACATGGATAAAGCAGGACCAAGAGGAATCAATGGGTTTCCTACATTTTTCTCCATGCATTTGATCAATGAGGATGATTGGAAAGAAGTTCGTGAGATATGCCTTGCATATAAAAAACAAAAAGATGAATTCATGGGAGATTCTGATGAGACAAGTGAGGTCTAAAAAATTAAAAGTAATTTCTGTTTGCTCAGAATGCGGTGAGCAAGTTGCAGCAACCACTAAAGATAATGCCTATCGTCACGGTTTCAATCGTCACAGATTGGCAATGAGTGGTATGAAGCCGGGAAAGAATTTGGCAATCATGCAGTTTTCTCAAGAAGATGGACAGCCTTGCAAAGGATCAGGACAACCTGTTGTCTATAAAAGAAGATGAAGCAATATTGCCCAGTTTGTTTGAGAAAGATTTCTATTACTATCAACTATAAGATACGTAGGCATGGTTTTGAAAGAAACAAGTGGGAAATCGTTCAAAATATTTGGACCAAAGTAGATGGGTCTCCTTGTAAGGGGACTGGGCAAATTGGTTTGTCATCGAAACAGAAGAATGATAAGGAGAAATAATGTTTGGTTTTAATAAAGAAAAATTTGAATGTTTTACCACAGAGATAAAAAATGATTGGGCTTCTGTGACAGTTATTGACAGTAAAGGTAAAAAGTCTTATATGTCAGTACCTGTAGAAGATTTAAGAAACAGAAAGATCGAGTGTAAGGCAGGAGTAATTTTTTCTATAGCGTTAGTGTCAAGACCTTGGCTTAAAAAGGTTCGATGGGTTTTTTCTCCGATAAAACGAAAACATATGTCTACAGAAGAATTTGATGCACTTTACAAATATTATGAAGAAAAATATGGAGATGTTTAATGATCATAACAAGTAAAAATGGTGTTATCGGTGTAAGCGAGTTCGTCAAAAGACAAACTGCAAGTTCAACATTTACTGATTATCAAGGTCAATGGCATGGTTTAGCCAACATGACTGCTGAAGAGTTTGAGAAAGGCAACTTTACTCCTAGCTACAGAGATGGTGTGTTGTTGGTCCATATGGATAAGAGTAAAGTCAGCAAATTCTATACATTTGATGCCTACCCTATGTTTGAGGGTATGGGATTAGATGCTCAGTGGGCAAGAACTCCTGGCAGAGAGCATGAGCCAGCTAAATTACAGGTAACAATTCTTGAACCAAAGATTCATTGTCGTTTCGTAGATATCGTTATCTACAAGAAAGATGTCCTTGAAGAAGATGGTGACGATGTGACTGGTGCAGAATATGATATCGTATCTATCAATGGTAGGTTGGCAAAAGATGCTCCTCCTATTGATCCTATGACTCTTACAAGAAACTGGCTTCACCTTCCCGGTGGAACTGCGATGCCTGACACTACTCCTGAAGAGATGTTGACTATGCTTACTGATTCCATCCTTTACAAAAATGGCTTGAAGAATAAAATGAGCAAGAAGAGGTAACATGAAATTTTGGCAAAAATGGTGGCATTTTTATATTGGGTGGAGAACAGGTAAGAAAAAAGCCTGCGGAAAGAAGATCGATTTCAAATCGTTCAAATCTTCCACCAAAGCTGCTAAAAAATTGTCAAAAAAATGGGGAACTAATATGGAACCCTATCCCTGCATATGGTGTAAGGGATGGCATATAGGACATGGCAAGAAGGAGAAAATAAATGGCAACAAAAAAAGAACTAATTAAAATAGCAAGTAGAGGTAATTGGTTTTATTACCATGGAGAAGATAGATGCGAACACTGCGCTGAATATAGGTTTACAGGCAAGCATAAAGATGATTGCCCATTCGGAGCATTGCTGCAATTGATCGAAGATGGAGTGCCTGAGTAATGGAAATATTTGCAAAACATAAAGATGAACCTGTTTACTTCGCAAGTTTTGAAGATGATCAGGGAACTAAATTCTGCAAAGCAAGAAAAAGAATAAAAGGCAGATATGAGATATGCCCTTTTTGCCATAAAGAATTGAAAGAAGGGTCGATCCTTATGTTTATTAATAATTGGGAGTTGTTCCCAAATACCTATGTCCATTTTGCTTGTTGCAATGGATTTCCAACAAGAGAAGCTGCTATAAAATATTTGCACGAAGATTATCAAAAAGCAATGGAATATAAACACTGGTTTAATGCGGATACAATATGAAAAAGATTTATTTTGGAACTTGTGATTACGAAGGTGAACCTGCTATAATGTTAGCAGTAGCAAAAAACTGGGACAAATCTGATGGTTCGGATACAGGAATACTCCCTGATGAAGTTTATAGCATAATGTGTTCTATGCGTGTTGAATATATCGAAGAAACTCTTTGGGGATATTGTGATGTAACAGAAGAGGAGTTGTCAAAGATGGCTGTAAAAGCAGGATTTGTTTATAATGCTCATGTTGCTAGTGAAGCAGCTTCTATTTTAGATTAAAAATAATAAAGAAAGGTTTAATGATGAAGAAAATGATTTTTACAATATTCACCATGGCAATAATAAGTATAGTATTGCTTACAATGACTGGCTGTGAAACTAGGCCTACTGAATATGACCATAAAGCAAAAGGATGGGAACTTTGGGCAGGAGGTCAGGTTGATAAAGCCAATATCATTATGCATGGAACCGTCAGAACATTTGTCGTTGAGTTTGAAGGAGATCTAAAAGTAGAAGGTGATGACTTTTATAATTTTAACGATATAGTGGAAGGAACCAATGGTTCTATCTATAGATGGAATACTGGTGTCGGTAGCGTTTTCATGTGGGTTCCTACTGAGGGTTCTACCTCTGTTAGAAAATCTGTTGTGGTTAAAAGGCTGATCGAGGCACTTAGCCCTCCACCCGAACTGGAAAAAGCACTTGCTTCAAGAATTGAAGCTGATGCCGCAACCAAAAAACCTACTCCTGCTAAGCATGAATGGCATTCAGCTATACATCAACCACCTGATGCAGATCAGACTGTTGTACTTGAGTTTGAAGACGGTTTACTTACTGTTGGTTATTATACAAGGACAAAAGAATACAAAACCGATGTGAACAGAAGGAAGATGTCGGGTGGAATAGCATTGAAAAATGTGGTAAGATGGAAGTCTATTAATTTGGAGTAAATGGAATGACACAATTCGTGAGAAATCCTGAAAGTAAAAAAAGAATCTCTTTGATAAAAAGGAGATTAAAACAAGGATGGACTTTAACTGCCATAGCTGAAGAGCTGGGGAGATCTATTAGCGCCCTCTCTCATTACTGCACAAGGTACAAAATAGATCATGACAGAGACCTCAGAATTGCGTATGATGATGTTAAGATACTCAAACTAATAAAAAAGAAAAAACCATTAACATTTATATCAGAAAAAGTAGGGATTCCTTATCATCGTCTTTATGCTCATTGTAAAAAAAGAAATTTTGATTTTATTTCTAAGGAAGGTGAAGGCAATCTCTTTCGCTATGATTATAGCAAAGTCCCTGCTTTAGTAAAGAAAGGAATGACAATATCAGAGATGTCAAAAAAATTAGACATCTCCTATTGTCTTCTTTATGAATATTGTGAACGCCACAGAATAGATGTTAAAAAAATGAAATATCGTCCTAGGAAAACTGGAGTAAGTAATGGGAAACGAGAAAAAGTGCGAAAGTGAATTATGTAAACTAAATGCCTTAAGAACAAAAGCTTTAGAAAGTGATGATATAGAAGTTGTTAAGGAAGCTTTGAAAAAGTTTTCTGATCTTTGGCTTAACGTAGATGAAGATTTAAACTATCATATGTGCATACTTGATGGTAGCTTCCCATCAGCACCAGAGCAATTAAGACGAGGTTTGGCAAAAGCTAGAAAGCTCGATGGTAAGTGCGTAATGTGTGGTGGAGAATGTGATAGCAAAGACGAAACTCAAATTTGTTATGTGTGTAAAAAAATAGTTGCAAAAGTAGAGAAGGTAGATCAAAATGGTTAGAGAAGCTGACAAAAGCGTTGGTGGCAAAGGTAGTCTGGGTAATGAAAAATTAGGTATCGGGACTCAGGGCGTGCATCTAAGGGGTAAAATAACACCTGATGACAAAGGGTTATTAGCTGTTGCTATGACAACTAATAAAGAGAAGGGAATCATAATGATAGATTTTGGGACATCAATCTCATGGATTGGATTGACTCCAGATGATGCTAGGACACTTGCCAAAGCATTAATTGAAAGATCAGATGAATTAGAGAAATAAAATGAGTAGAGGTACATTTAAATACATTTGTGAAGATTGTCAAGCAGTGAATTGGCTGTCTAGCAGAGACAGGAGCAGTCATTTTAAGCCAAAGTGCGTAGAGTGTGGCTCTCCGTGGTTAGAGCCAAGTAAGGCTTCTAAAGGACCTGATAAAATTGTAGAAGCGAGTGATGTCAGTCGCTTACAAACAAAAGATAGAGATAAAAAAATGAATAAGGAATAAGAAAATGCCATTAAAAAAATCAGTAGGAAATATGTATGACTTTGTAACTCATACTTGGTCCCCCATTAGAGGGAAGTGTAAACACGAGTGTAGCTATTGCTATATGAAGAAATGGGGGGATCTTCCTCCTATGCATATAGATGAGAAAGACTTGATGACTAATTTGGGCGAAGATAGATTCATCTTTGTTGGTCATACTATTGATCTGTTCGCGGACGATGTGCCAGCAGAATGGATTGAAAAAGTTCTGTGGAGATGCCGTGAGTATCCCACAAACAAATATCTCTTCCAAAGCAAAAACCCTGCCAGGTTCACGGAGTTCTTGGACAAGTTCCCACCTTCTGTTGTGTTTGGAACTACTATCGAAACCAACAGAACTACCTATGTTGAATCAAAAGCTCCTACCTATATGGAAAGAGCAGAAGCCATAGGTGAGATAAAAGAGTTGATAGAGGATTGTGAGACTATCGTTACTATCGAACCCATTTACGATTTTGATCTTGACCCATTGGTAGAGATCATTGTCGCTGCAACGCCAACATGGATTAATGTCGGGGCTGATAGTAAGAATAACAGATTGCCCGAACCTTCCAAAGAACAAATAGTTGAGTTAATTGAAACTCTGGACAAGAGAATGGAAGTAAGAAAGAAAAATAATTTAAAACGTATTTTGGGTAAATGAAAGGAACTAAAGATGAAGAATTTAGTGATCTCGATGGTGATTGTTCTTGGTATAGTTGGGGCTACCTCGGCACAAGATAAACTGGAAGCAACAACACAGATAGACTTTTTCAGCAAATACATATGGAGAGGTCAGAACTTTACTGATGGCCCTGTCACTCAACCTTCAGTTAATCTTTCCTACAAACGCTTTACTCTTTCAGTGTGGGGCAATTTGGAGTTGGACAATGTAAACAGCAACCGATGGAATATAACTGAAACAGATATAACTCTGGACTACACTAGTTATTTGTCAGATCAAGAAGTGGTAGAATATTCTTTTGGTTTTATTCGCTATGATTTTCCCAATACAAGTTTCGACAATACTACGGAGATTTATGCTGGGTTGGGTTTGAAAACTTTTCTCAATCCCTATGTAAAAATTTATAGAGATATAGATGAAGCAGATGGGATATATGTTTCTGTCGGTATTTCTGAACCTCTTTGGTATGGCTTTGATATGGCGGCAAGTTTAGGATGGGGGGATAAGAGTTATAACAATTTTTATTGGGGCAAAAATAGTGACAGACTAAATGACTTAATGCTATCAATTTCCCGCCCGATAGAAACCAAATGGTTTGATATCGTTCCTTCTTTAACTTATGTGAATTTGTTGGATAAAGACTTGGGCAGGATCGGGAAGTCTGGCAGGGATGATTTTATATTAGGAATAAGTTTAGTAAAAGAATTTTAAATTTGCTTATTCATTATTGCTCATATTAAGAAAGAGAGAGAAATGACTAACTCTGCATTAAATGATCCTACAATGCCATGTGCTATGTGTGATGGAGAAGGCATAACTCCTTCTAAAGCATTTGTAAGTTACAGAAATGTTGAAGAAAGATGGCAAGAAGAGTTTGATAAAAAACATCCTTTACAAACATGTAGCATATGTAATGGAGATGGTACTGTTTATTACATAGAGGGAGAAAAAGAACGCTTCAACATGCTTGCTGATAGATGGGAAAGAGATACCCTACATTTATCTTCTCCAGAAATTGATCATCCTTGTTTTATTACTATGAACAAAATGAAAAGCAAAAAAGCCATTGTGTGGGTATTAGAAAGAATGCAAAAAGAGACCAGTTGGCTTACCATAATGTTATTTGGGAAGTGGATAAAAAAGAGTGATAGTCCTATTACTGAAGATATGGCAGGAAAATTTACAGAAATAACCGAAGCATGGATAAAATGGGGAATTGAGAAAAAATTTATTGAAAAGTGAAAAATTATACTTGCATTCACTTTCCACTATGTTATAATATCTCATAATAGATCAACTAGTGATGAATATTACAGTTAATTATGGAGATCGACCCAATGTCAAGGACTTTAACGGCAGAGCAAGCACAAGAGCAAATTAGCGAATTAAGAGAAAATCTGTCCTATGCTAAAGACGTAATAGGCAAGCAAAACCAGGCATTGGAGCAATTAACAATCGTTCCCCGTCCATGTGCGGTTGTTTTACACCATGAAAAAAATGGAAAAACGGCATTTGTAGCTTTTGAAAATAAGACTATGGAAGTTGGGATTAATTCCCCATCTATAAAAAAACTCAAAGGTGGAGATACTGTTGCTCTTTCAGCAGAGACAATGGCTATCATCGAAACATTAGGTCAACATACAATGGAAGGTCCTTTGCTTATTGTCGAAGAAATTATCGGAGACAAAATAAAAGTTGAGTGGGGCGGGAATGCTCGAATGGTTTTGGCTGGTCGTTTCTTGGGCAAAATTAAAAAGGGTGATCGTGTAATTGCTGATGACACATGTTCTGTTGTTATGAGAAATCTTGGTAAGGTTGAAAGTACTTACAGGATTGCAAAGAGCGATGGTGTAACATGGGATGAAATTGGTGGTTTGCATGAAGCCAAGAGAGACATCGTTGAAGCTATTATCGAACCAGTTCAGCAAGCCTCTCTCTACAAATTTTACGGTAGAAAACCTTGTAAGGGCATCCTGCTTTATGGTCCTCCTCGTTGTGGCAAGACGTTGCTCGTTAAAGCCACCACAACGGCTGTAGGAGAGGCTTTCGGATCATCGGCTATATCATCAGGGTTCATCTATATCAAAGGTCCTGAGCTTCTCAGCAAGTATGTCGGAGTAGCAGAGGAACGTATCGGACAATTGTTCCGTAGAACAAGGGCACACAAAGCCAAACATGGTTTTCCTGCTATTCTTTTCATCGATGAAGCAGAATCTGTTTTGTCAAAACGTGGAACTGGTATCAGTTCTGATGTGAATAACACTATTGTTCCTGCCTTCCTATCTGAGATGGATGGTCTTGAAGAAACTGGTGCTATTATTATCTTGGCAACCAACAGGTCTGACATTCTTGATCCTGCTGTTGTCCAAGAAGGTAGAATTGACAGAAAGATTCATATTGGCAGACCTGACAAAGAATCTGCTATGGATATCTTTAATGTTCACATGAGAAATATCCCATTGGGACCGGACACTGATCTTGAACAGTTGATAGAACTTGGTTCTAAAGAATTATTCTGTTCTAAAAAGAAAATGTATCGCATCAGCCTCAAGAGTAGAGGCAAAAATGCAAAGCATTTTATCTTTGGAAATATTTGTAGCGGTGGTATGATTGCTGAAATAGTGCAAATGGCAAGTTCTCATGCTATGAGAAGAAATCAGGCAGAGAAAACTGCTCGTAAGTACTGGGGTGTTCAGTGTGAGGATATGAGGAATGCTGTAAGAAAAGCTTTCCTCCAAAATTATCACATTGACCACACTGATGATCTTACAGAATTTGTCAAAGGTTTTCGTAGCGATGTAAAAGACATTGAGAAGGTTGTATATAAATCGTAAGATGTTACGACTTAACCTCAAATATCTATTGTAAGTCGTAATATATTACGACTTAGGTGAGAACGATAATGGCTTTTGGTCAAGTTTATAAAAAACGTGGTGGTGGCTCTAGTAAAGGAGAATCCACTTTTGAAACAAGCGAAGAAGTAACTGAGATTCCTGATATCGGTGGAATAATGGAACAAATTGATAAGAACCTCAATAAAACTCGTAATATTGTTGTAGAAAAAAAACACCAAACTATGGATCAAGACGAATGCCGTTGTTAGGGACAAATTATGGCTAAACAAAAATTTAAAAAACGTGGCGGTGGAAATAAAACAGAAAAATCCACTTTCGAAACAAGCGAAGAAACAACTGAAGTGCCTGAGATCGAGGGAGTAATGAAATCCATCGACAAGAGCCTTAGGAAATCGGAGAATGTAAAGGTTAAGGAAATTAGGGTGGAAGCTCCTGAGAGAAGGCGTAGGAGTTGTTGCTGGGACTAATTATGAACTATGACGAATTACTAAAAATTGTGGTGTTGTCATTTGTGGTATCTCCAATTGCCCTCACTGTTACAAAGACAAAAGTTTTCAAACCTCTAAGAACTTTTCTACTGTCCCATTGCGAGTGGTTGGGTAAGTTATTTTCTTGCCCATATTGCTTTTCTCATTGGACATCTTTTGCTATGGTAGCAATATTTAGACCTGTTGCTTTTAGTTGTGGCTATTTCTTCCTAATTGATCTTGCCGTATCAGCATTTGTAATGATAGCACTATCAACGTTGATATCTGGTTTCGTATTTCAGGCAGTGGAGTCTATGGATTAATGAAGAAAGTTACACTACATTCTGATGGAGCATGCTCAGGCAATCCTGGACCCGGAGGTTACGGGGCTATACTTACTTATAAGACAGTGAATAAACAACTGTCTAAAGGGTACAAACGTACCACAAACAATCGCATGGAACTACTTGGAGTCATAGAGCCGTTAGAGTCTTTGAAAGAAGTTTGTGCAGTTCATATCACAACTGATTCTCAATATGTTGCCAAAGCTATTAACCAGGGGTGGATAAAAAATTGGGTTAAGAATGATTGGAAAACAGCAGGTAAGAAACCTGTTAAAAATCAGGATCTATGGGAGAGATTCATTGACCTTATAGAAAAGCATAGTCTAACTATCGAGTGGGTTAAGGGTCATGCTGGACATACTGAGAATGAGATTTGTGACTCTTTAGCAGTAAAAGCCATCAGTGGCAAACTCATTGAAGATGAAGGGTATAATGATTGATATAGAATGCACATTCTATCCTTGTCATGAAGGTTTGGAAGATTGTGAATATTGTTATTGCCCGATTTACCCTTGTGAGTATAAAGAATTTGGAGAATGGATTGGTTCAGATAAAGATGTTTGGGACTGTTCAAAATGTCTGATTTTTCACAAAATAAAAATAGTAGAACTGCTCCAGGACAGCCCTCCTGCGTAAGGTGTGGGTGTTGCTGTAATAAAAGAGTATGCGTTAACGGAGTAGAGGATGGTTTTGGGGACTGTCGTTTCTTAGAAGTTGCTGATAAAGAATTGGGAACTTTTATTTGTAGGATAAGAGATGTTATTATGGAAGCAGAAAAAGATTCTTCTACTCCTATGTTTGATAATTATTGCAGTGGTTCATTATTTAATGATGTGAGAGATGAAGTAATCAGAAGAATGAAGGATATTATTCAATGACAACTAAAAGTCTTATTAGGGAATGGCTTGATGAAGCTAAAGAAAAAGGAGCGACACATCTAATAGTTATGTGTGACACTTTTAGCTATGATGACTACCCTGTATATGTCATGCCTGATCAGTTCTCCAGAAAAGAAGTTGAAAAACGTGATGGGAAAAATATGCAGCAGCTCATGGAAGTTTACGATCTTAGTATGAATTGGGGCGAGCAGATCTGCAGCGATACTCTTGTGAGAAATTATTAATGATCGATATCAGACAACTAACCGATGAAGATATAGGCAGAGAAGTTTTTTATACTAACGGTGTTGGTAATAAAGAATTTGGTAAGCTTAAATCATGGAACTATAAATGGGTTTTTGTTGTTTATCATTGTGCTAATGATTGGGATCATTTTCAAGATTACACAGGTGCGGCAACTGATCCAAATGATTTGGAATGGAAATAAATATTATGGAGCATGATGTAGATGTATTTATAACCACAGATACACCAGACGATGACGATAGTATGTTGAATGGTCCTTTGAGTGGCGGTCTCTGTGAAACTTTTGCTTTGTGCGAAAAAATTGCTCAGGAGTGCGGCGGTGGATGGGGAGATTGGGAACCATATCGTTGCACCTTTGGCTTCTCTAACAAAGAACAGCAAGACGAATTTTTCCAACAGCTAGAAGAAAGAAAAGAAATACAAGATCGCTTTGTGACATATAAAAAGAGATGATTATTTTTAAGACTGTAGGTACAGATACGATCCAAAAATTACTACACATTGGAGTTACTCCTATAAAAACGGTATGGATAAAACGGACCATACGACAGGTGTGTACAGGGTGGAGAATCGGGAATCCCTGCTACAGTTTTTTGATAAAAATTTTATTTTGTTCTTGCAATGATAAGTGTTTCTGGTATAATATAAAAAGTAAAGGTTCTTTGAAAAATAAATATGTGGGTTGAAGGCAAGTAGGTTATCGAACCCTGAATGGTTCTAAGGTAGCGAAAGTTCCTACGGTAACAGCCCTGTCGTAAGGCAGGGTGAAGCGACAAAGGATAGACCTAGCGAACATCCTGGACTTGATTCCAGGCTCTGTGTGCCGATGACGTTCCCATAGCGATATGGGACGAACAGGCGACCACTAAATGCTTCAATCTCCTATTTCCATAACACATCCACGTATTATTTTGAGACCTCACCTAGCTTTGGCTGGTGGGGTCTTTTTTATAGGAGGAAAGAGGATTTCATGGTTGCTCTCTTGTATTAGATACAGGAGATGCATTATGAAATTGAAATTACTCATTGTTTTAATAGTTATTTTTTTATTATGTTCTTTATGTTCCTGCACTTCTACACAACCTATTTCCACACAATCTGCTTCTTTCCCCAAATATTCGTTGCTAGAACGTATTGATCCCAATACTGTAAGCTCAGAGTATTTAATAAGAATAACAAATTATGATAGAATTTTAGATTCAAGTCCGATCCCTGTTTTTATCATTAGTATCGAAGAGTTTACTTCTAAAATATTTCTAAAAATAAAAACTCCTAGGCCCATGTTCAAAATATCTGATATTAATATTTTAGGCATGTATTTTCATGGAAAAGTTGTAGATGACTTACCAGAAGAATTCTTTTTTATAAATAGCGCACTTACTCCTGAACAAATAATGGTTACTTATTTTCATGAGCTGGGACATTATTATCATCTCAAAAATAAATGTAAAGGATGTTTTGCTGATCCTATTATTAGAGAAACTCATGCTATATATAATGAGTTAAAAATGGGATGGCAACATGAATTGCCCCACGTATTGGAATCAGCTATTAGAACCATGGGCATTTATGCAGTTAGGAAAGATGCTGATATGATATACAAGATGGCTACTTTTGCAGTTATGGAAACCGACCTTTGGAAAGAGACTATGGCATATCTAATTACATTAGAAAAAGGAATCACCCCTTAAAATGCCGATAGTATATCTATGAAAAAGGATGCTATTGAATTTACTGAGCCAGAACATAGATTTTGCCCTATCTGTGATGAAGAAATACAGATGGGTTCTCCTCTTCATAAATGCAAGAAAAGAAAACTCAAAGACCTAGAAAAACGTTCTAGGAATTTCAATGATGATTATTCAGAAGAAGAACGAACTTATGACGATAAATTAAGAGAATCAGAAGAACAGTACGGCAACAGTACTTACTATGATATGGATGAGGAAGAGTAGCTATCTATAATCTCTACAACTTTATCCCTTATTTTATCCTTCATGAATGTCTTGTAATGAGCCCCGTTAGCTAAGCATCTCGATACCCCGAACTGCTTAATAATAGCACCTGGGAGGAAAAAATCATAATTGTTTTTGATTGCTGAATAACGTAATATGAAAGTAATGAGTCCTGCGCCTTTTTTATACTGATGAACAGGAACTAACAGTATTTTTGCATTTGGGAACAAATTGTAAAAACAATTCAATTGTTCGACAAGGGAAAGACAGTTAATAATCTCATGACACATTTCTCCATCAATGACTGCTTTTTTTTTCATATATATTTTTTGATCTCCTATCTCATAATACCAACTATGTAAAGCTGACACTTCTACGACAACCATTTCGATTTCAGATAAGTCTATTCTTTTATCTTTTCCTGATGGCCACTGCCATACTTGACTCTCCAAATAGTCGGGGATAGTTAATTCTCCTCTCATTACTTTTACGGACTGAATTATCTGGCTCAAAGAACCAGTATATCCAGTGTTATGTTTAACGAGATCGTTTATATTTTCGCAAGGGTCCCTAATTCTGCATGACCCCAATACTAAAGTCTTCATATTTATACATTATCATTTTTTAATCAAAATCCTTGTAAGTAACGATATATAGATATGAAAGTAAGGAGTCTACAATGCTAAAAGTAACAAAAAAAATAACCATCGCAAAAGATAGTAAGAACTATCTATCTTTCCCTGATATTGTAAAAAGCCCTAAAAAAGATGGAAGATTTTTCTTAGCTTATAGGGAAGGAAATGGCCATCATCCCACATGGTCAAAAATAATCCTAATGAAATCTGAAGACTATGGAAAGACATGGGAAATCCAGCAAGAATTTTCTCTTACAATAAAGAAAGATAATTATGTGTGGAACTGCCCTCGATTATCTTATGTTGATGATGTTTTATATATCACTTGCGATCAGAAGAGTGGTGTATTTGAGGGATCAGCTCATTTTAGAACGGTTCACATAACTTCTACAACAGAAGGTGAGTTTTTTAGGTATCAACCAACGGCAATGCCTGGTATGGTTCCTGATAAAATTATTGAATTCAAAGGAAAATTGTTCTGCGCTAATCATAAAATAAAAAGCAATAATAATTCCTATACAGGTATTGGTCTAGTCCAATTAATATCATGGTCTAGGGATAAAGGTAAAACATGGTACGACACAAATATAATGGCAGATTCAGATAAAGAGAAATATTGTGAAGCTTCTGTCGTTCATATAGGAGATTATTTAATAGCATATCTCAGAGAAAACAGTGGTCACAAGAAAAATATTTATACAGTTACATCCAACGATGGAATTTATTGGACAAAACCTAAAAAACTTCCTATCTTTGGGCAGAGAGTTACAGCTATTAAAGATGATAACACGGTATTGGGAGCTTATAGAAATAGTGAAATAAAAGGCGATAAAGAAAAAGGCAGATATAGATTTGGAGAAATATCAAAAAAAGAGAAATGTCATGTTTCAATTTTTGAGCATAATGTTGAAAACAATAAAATAAGTGTTAGTCATATTGACTGGGAATATCCTGATAATCAATATCATTTTGGATATACAGGGATAGCCAAAGTCGGTTTCTTTAATGATAAATACTTAGTTGCTTATTATATAAAACAAAATGAGAAGAAGCCATATATTAAATTAGCTACTATCAGTAAAGTTAAATAACTGTTGACCTGGACAGTCATTTTTAGGATCTCCAGTAGGATGAAATGCAAACCATGATCCTATCTTATACTCTATCCTTGGATTTATGCCATAGCTACTTACATCTAGGTCTCTTTTGATTTGAAGAAATTTACCACTTTTCAATTTCATTTCAATGATGTTGCAATATTTATGCCCACCACCAATAACTTCAACTTCAACTATTTCATCTCCTTCGATATCCCCAAGTAATCCTTTATTCGGTCCTGCCACTGCACACTCACTCTCACAGGTATTAGACATACATTCTCCTCTTATTATGGAGTTTCAGTTATTGGAATTTCTCTTATGGTATTCAAGATTTCTCTTAAGGTTCCTTTTTGTTCATCGGTAATTCTTGAGTCTTCCAACAGTTCTCCAAGAACACCTATTTTATGCTCCTCGTCCATGAGCATTATTTCATCCTCCATCCTTCCCATCTTGTCCTCTTCCCAGTGATCTTCAACCTCTCTTCTTTCTTTTTCCATTCTGATTCCCTCCATGGTTGCTTCCCATATCTCTAACTCCTTCTCATATTCTGCATAAGTAGCACCATATGCTATTAAATTATCTTCATATGTTGCTCTTGGAGGAGCAGAAGCCATTAATTTTTCGATAAGTGGAGCAAGCTCTTTTGATTCTTCCATTATAGCTCTTAACCTTGCTTCTTCTGCGTCAACGTCATTAGGGTCTGGTTTGATCGGAGGCAATGGCTTCAGGGCTAAGAATTTCTCTTCATCAAAATTGCCATTATCATCGAGGTAAGGATTAGCTTCATATGTACCTCCAAGGCTTTGTGGAACCCATGCTCCGTTTTCAAACACCCATTCTATCCTGCTCGTTCCAGCAGCAGGCAGAGGAGCGGGAGTAGTGTCATCTCCTTCTCTAATATAAGTTGTAGTTGTGACTTCTACAACTACCACTTTTGTTTTTTCCCATATCACGCTATGTTTTGATAATGGTCTTTCATATGTTTTAGTAGTTCTGTGTCTTTCTGTTATTTCATCTATGATTTCGTGTTCTTCTACTGCTAAAATTCTACCTCCGCTACCATCACTTTTAACTCCACCATATGGGACCCACCTACCTCCTTCAAAAACCCATACGATACTCATAGGAGTTGTGTCGATTATTGTGCCAAAGTTTTTAGCAAACTCAGCAAATTTAGTTAGATCGAAATTACCTTTGAGCCATGTGTTAATCATATCAATTGTCGTTGGTGATCTATTCGGCCTAACTGTAACAGATGCCAATTCTGTTTGTCCGACATCACTGTTAGCTATGGCTATGTAGTCTCCCATTTCAAATGGGGTTATTCTCCAAGCTAATATACCAGACTCTGGATACCATGTAGCATTATTAGTGGCGACAATTTCTGTTTCTCTATTGATCATTTTAACAATATAACCATTAAAGTGCCCACAGTCTTTAGGGTGATATGTTGTATTTGAGAGAGATATATAAACTATTTGGTCATAATCAATTTCAATTGGTTCGTACTTTTCTGTTGGAGTAATAGGATATGATATTTCCCCATCTTTTACATTATAACGTTCTTTCATATAATCCATAGCATATTGAAGAAGAGATTGTTGTATGGTCAATTCTTCTAACTCATATGGTTCGATATCTATCATCGTTCCGTACACGAATTTTCCTGTGGTAATAGTATCTGTAATATACTTGTGTATGAACTTAGTTATATCGTAGGCTTCTCCATCCTCTGTTCCTTCCACATAGAAAGCCCACTCCATTTTATCATCAACATTATCAATGTTGCCCGTAGCACCATATAATTGATAATTTATATATCCCATATGTGTATTCTGTAACCAATCATGCTGTCTTGCACTAAGAAATACTACCTCATTAGGATCAAATTGGTTATAATTAAAAACAGTTAGGATATTATAGAAATAAGAATGCCAATAACTTTCAGATCTACCATACTCGTCTAATAAAGGAGTATTAGGATCGACTGACGATTCGGGTTCAACAATTGGGAATAAGGGATCTTCTCTGATGCTAAAATGAAGACAAGCATACCTACCTTTATCTATAGCTTCTCTTAAAGTAACTGCTCTTTCTTCTTTAATTATAATAGGTTCTCCAACTGATCCTCCAGTATATGGGAATTGGCAATAATCCATCCCCAGAATCACACCCTTCATTGGAATTATTATAGATGCTTCTTTTGGAGGGATGATAATCACACCATTGGGCTCCTCAGGCTCCTCAGGCTCCCCAGGCTCGTCTATATCGGGTTGTGGCTCACATACTAAGCAAGGTCTTAATCCTGCCTCTATAGCGTCGTTATAGGTGCTGTAGAGGAAAGCGTTGGTATCGTTAAGAGGGGCAGCATATCTGCAATCTAATTCATGAAATATCTGGCTTGTTTTAGAAGAGATAAAATCTGCAAAAACGGGACAGGCAAATAACAAAATCATTGCAAATAAAATTATTTTTCTCATTTCTTTTTTCCTTTTTTCCACCAATGTTTTCTTTTATGGACTGGTACGTACATATGCCAACATCCAGAATCGTGGCATTGCCTAATTCTTGGTCTTAATCTCCTGCCGCATATAGGACATTTGATCTTTTTCTTACGAGTTGGTTTTCTACTGGGTGTCCGTGGTGTGTATGATAGCATGTCTATATGCAGAGGTTTGTCAATGCATAATTTATCATTCATTGTTTTTTCTTTTCTTAATCATGCATGCTCCACAAATGCATGTTCCGTCTCCATGGCTTACTAGTGCATCTTTACCACATTTATTACATAAAGCCACTATTCTTACTTTAGTCCCAATTTCCAGTCGTAAATCCTTCTCTCCGTTATCGCTTGTCAAAACAAATGACTCTCCAAACTGATCAGAGCTTGCGTAGTAACGTGCTTTGACTGTAAACATATTCTCTTCCTATTATAAAATGACAGGTGCTCTATTGCCAAAATCAACAACAATCACTTGTTCTTGTATTGTGTAAGCACCTTCATAAGTTTCTATTTTTATTTTCATCTCAATACCATCTATTGTAAAGTACCCGTTCCCACCTGGATCAATAAGGATTCCTACTGGGGTGCTATTCCCTGCGTAGTCTATAAATTCAAGTGTAGAAGAACTAAAAGTTACTATGTTAGGATCTCCTCCTGACAGAGTAAAATTAAATGGTTTATCAAAAATATCCCATGCCCAAGAATCTGGATTATCTATTTCATTGAGTTTGAAAGAAACATTTTCTTTACCTATGATATTATCTTGATATGTGAATATGAGTTGGAAACCAGGACCTGGAATTTCAACAGTTGCTTCCCTTCTTCTTGGGGGAGAAGGTGGACCGGGGATATCATCTCCCGTTATATCTCCTATATTAGAAACCCATTGCCCCCCTGCTTCTGCGGGTGGGTTATCCACTAAATAAAATTCTATACTTGAGGAAGGGTCATCTGTTTGATGCGTTATGCCTTGTAGGGTAAATGTAACATCTGTAATAATTTGGCCTGGGACAATTTCTATTTGATCCCCTGGCACACCCCAGGTATAATACTTGTCAGGTCTCACTGTTATTGTTCTTGCTTTAACAGCTTTGATTAATATTGAAGCTACAATAATTATTACTATAGCCAACAATATGCTAAAAAATGCTTTTCCGTTTGCGATCTTACTCATGACTTCTCCTACTCAATAGTTACTCTGCCATTTTTGTGAATGATATAAATTCTCTTCCCTTGCCTTCGAGCATACCTAATGGTTTTCCATGTTCCAGATCCTGCTCTCTCTTTAGCGTCAGGAGTGGCAACGAGATAGTCTGTAGCGTCTACTATGTTTTTATTTCTTTTTGCAAAAGTATCTACATCCATGATCTTATCGCAAGAAACTGAGACTGCCGTTTTCATAGCTTTTGGAGGATGCCCGATTATTTTTACCTTTGGAGCAATATCCTCTATGATATGATGCGCTTGCTCATCTGACCCTTCACACATCCCATGGTGAAATTCTTTAAAATCTTTGCCCCTGGCTAAATTGCCAAGTTCTAACTTTTGATCTTTACTCATCCCATGACGAGTTCCCATAAATCCTATTTTTAACATTCCCGTAACTCCTACAATTATAATGGCTTACGTAGACCATATGCCATAAAACAATATTTCCAGAGTATTATAACACATTCACTTTCACTTTCAACAAAAAAATAGCAATATAAAGGTTTTTAGGCGAAAAAATGGAAATTATAATAAATATTATTAAGATATAAATGAAGGAATGTAATCAATGGCAGATCTAACACAATTACATTTTAAATTTGGAACAAATATTGGTTTTGTAACTGACCCAGATGATGTAACTTTTGGAGCATTAGATACTGATTTATTAGACCAAGGTATAGACACTCCAATTCAATTAAGAATACAAGTTACTAATGATGGTGCTATTACTCTATCAGAGCAATGGCAATTATATGTAAATGATGTAGATAATCCTACAACTGCTAGTGAAGTAGTTAGTATTAGTGGAGATGTTAGAACAGTTGATGATCCAGATATACCACACAACACTGCCACTACTGTTTCTAATGTTGTTTTTGACTCAAGTGGTTCATATACTTGGCAAAATGGATGGTATTCTGACAGTGGAGCTTTTGATGATTTAGCATTAGAGAATAATAAATATACAGATTTCCAGATTAATATACAATTTAATTCTGCGGCAAATGGTAATACTTACTATTTTTATATTAGAGCTGATGATGGTGAATTAGAAAATTATTCAGTAGTGCCTACTGTGACAATAGGCAGTGGTAGCTCAAGCAGTTCAAGCAGCTCAAGCAGTTCAAGCAGTTCAAGCAGTTCAAGCAGTTCAAGCAGTTCAAGCAGCTCAAGCAGCTCAAGTAGCTCAAGTAGCTCAAGTAGCTCAAGTAGCTCAAGTAGCTCAAGCAGCTCAAGCAGCTCAAGTTCTTTAGACTATGCAATGACTTGGGCAGAAACATATGAATTATTGGCATACAGCATAGATGCTACTTATACAGATAGATATAATGGAGTATACCATATTAAGCAAGCTATGCTTGTTCTTGTTGATTTAGACACAAACTCTGAATGGGGGTTGGAGGGATCTACCAAATTGCTTTATAAGGTAGAAAAATTCTATCGTGATATTAGAAATAATATTGATATTGATGAAGACAGGAGATCGTTAATTTATCAGATAAATGAGTTTACAGAAAGAAACGAGGGAGATTTAACTGCTTTCGTTAATAGCATCTCATGGGTTGATGGTTGTGTTCCATATTACTGGGCATTAGATTCTGACGCAAGTAATAGATACGACACATCTGATTGGAATGTTTGTTCATAACATCTTATCGAGAGTATCTGTAAGATCAAATTTTTGTAAATCAACCAATTTTATTTTTCGAAAATCATTAATAAAAACTGGGTAGTGGTTTTCTTTCTTTTTAGATTCTATGCTATCATGAAATTTTGCAAATGCTTCCATTTCACTGCATCCATGTTTTTTCATTAATACCTTCAGGCAGCCATCTGCGCTGTATGCCGCAACTATCCTTTTTCCATATTTAAGACATGTTCCAATAATTGCTTTATCAAATTCTTCCTCTAGGAAGCAGACATCTTTATTTTGTTCTTTGATAATTTCTTTAACTAGGTGGCTTTTTTTTGATGTCATATCTATCTCCTAAACTTAATAGATTGCTATTATAATATCGATTAGTTAGAGGTTTTCTCATTATTTTTTTTTAATGTATAACGGTAGAAAGGACACATTTATGGGTTGTGGGTGTGGTAAAAATAGGAATAACAGGATAGCGAGAAAAACCGCTGCGAGAAAGAAGCAAATATCTGAAAGATTAGCTTCCACTAGTAAAGCCAGGGGAGCAAAACTTAAAAGAAGAAGAGTGATAGAAATTAAAGTAAGGTTTTGCAGATCATGTCCTCATTCAATTCCTACTCCAGATGAAAGAAGACGTAAAGCTAGGGTTTGCCATAAGGCTAGCACTTCTATTCAGAGCATTCTCAATCAGCCAGATTTCAAATGCCCTATCGGGAACTTTTAATTATCTTTGGCTCCCACCATTTAATAAATTCTTTAAATGATACTACATGATCATTTTTGTTTTTTCTCCACCCCATAAAAAGACCTTCTGCTTCATCATAATCTTCGTACCAGTTAGGTTTTTCTTGAGCTACGATTTCCTTAGCGTGATCCCAATCTATGTCTTCTGGTTTCATATATTATTCTAACCCAATCAGAAAATTGTCATCTATTTCGTTTTTAACGTAATTATCTATTATGTTTTTAATACTGAATGGACCACGCTTATGTATTGCCATCAGTTCTTGAGTGATCCTAGCCCTTGTTTTAAATTCGATATTATCTTTATAGTATTTCTCAATATCAGCGGCAGTTTTTTTGTCAATTTTCTTCCTCTGGTTTTCGGGAATATCATTCACAACTACTGGGATTAGTTCTTTCGAAGTCTCTTTCAGTTTTTTCATGCCAAGTTCAAACATATTTTTATTGATTTCATACCCAGCAGGGACTCTGCCCAATTTTTTAGCAACTATGGCTGTGGTAAAATTACCTAAAAAGAAATCGCAGACTATATCTCCTTCGTTTGAAGAGTATTGGATCATTTTCTTAATCAGTTCTTCAGGTAGTTTATTTTGGTTTTTTTCTTCACCTGGAGCATATTCTTTATTAATAGACCATACACTTAATTTATCAGCATATAATAAAGATTTCTCATTACATTTTTCTTGCGAACCATATCGACAATTATTATTAAAAGTAGGTTTAGCAGTTTTCTTTTTTGTCACATAATATATCTCATAATGAGAACTAACAAACTTTTTTGAAGTGTTTGGTCCAAAATCAAAGAACCATATTAATTTATTAACTATAAATAGTTTTTGTTCTCTTATCACTCTGCCGATGATATCAGAATTGCTCCAACCTGAGATGATATACATGCTGCCATCTGGTGCGAGTGCATCTTTTGCTTTTGATATCCATTCAGTACTAAATTTATAATAATCTTTAGGGGCTTCTTGATAACCTTCAATTATGTTATCTTTTCTTTTGTAATGTTGATCAAATTTACTTTCTTGAATTCCAAAAGGAGGATCGCAAATCATTAAAGGAATAGATCCTTTTTTGAAGTCTGTTAATACTGTCTGACATTCTGCATTAAATATTTTTGTCATTCTCTCCTCCATGTCAATTTATCTACGATATCACAATCTTCGATGTTAATGTCGTCTTCTTTTACGCTGCCAGAATCTCTTATATTTCGTATGCACTCGTTTAACTGTTCTGCAGCATAGTCGTTATTGTCTAAAGAATTCTTTGGTAAAAATCGAATGCATTCTTTGTGCCATAATAATTTAGTAGTATCTATTTTCCATGTAATTTGACTACTTTTTTTCTTAAGACTGTCTTTTATTTCTTCATAAGTTGTAAAACCTATAGAAAGGTTACGTTGTTTATCATTTTTGCTGTTAGGATTAAATTCCTGACTTTGTACAAAAAGTATAATATCCCATTCTTTAAGAAGAACGATCGCGCTTTCGCTCTTATCTATTTGTTCGCTTTTGGAACCGTTGCAATTTTTAATAATAACATTACTACCATATCTTCCATTTGTCGTATTCTTCTTTTTGGGAAAGAAGAAACCACTTGTTTTCGCTTTAACAGAAGCATTAATATTGATATCAGAAAATACTAAATCGAAAGGCTTTCCTTCTATCCACTCAGCGTCTCCTTTGAAAGCATCCAAAAGAGCTAGTATGGCAACTTTGCCTAACATAAATCTATTATCTGGTGTATTAAGTATAGGTGGCATATTTGACAAGTAAAAATGCATTTTTGAAAATATCTTATTCGTATATTTGTCAAAAAGTTTTACACATTTTTTAACAGATTCTTGTTTGTGCTTTTGTTTTTTTATAATGTTTTCTTCTGCTCGCTCATTGAATTCATATAAATCATGTTTTTCTGGTCTTGTAGACATTACTCTGCACCCGCAAACATATCTATCTCTTCCAAAGCTCTTGTGTCATTTAATCTTTTAACTGTAAGATCGCAATAATCTTTAGACATTTCTATGCCTATATATTTTCTCCCTAATTTTTCACAAGCTACTCCCGTTGTTCCTGCTCCGTTGAAAATATCAAGCACAGTAGCATCTGTCCAACTAAGCATCTTTATGAGTCGATATGGAAGCTCTACAGGGAACATGGCGGGATGACCTATCTCTTTCATCTTAGTTTCGCCTGTCATATTCCAAATGGAGAATGCCCATTTCTTAAATTCTTCAGGATCTAAATCTGTCTCTCCTTTGTATTGTAGTTTCATATTTTCTTTCGCGAAAATCATGATATACTCAAAAGGTTTGGGGAAAGATGGACAAGAAGGAGAGGCAAAGCTGCCCCATGAAAACCTATTTCCTATTTGGCTTTTATTCCAAATGATATTAGCCATAGGGATATAGTGAAGTTGGTGTGTCATAAAGTGGATGATATCAGCGTGAGTTGGGACTCTGCCATTTTGCCCATCTCCAATGTTGATACATACTCTGCCACCACTCTTAAGTTTTGGGTAGAGTTTTTCGAACAGGTCTTTTAGCCAAGCTATGTACTCAGAGTGATCTTTATTGTCATTGTAAAGATCGTATGGGTGCTCATTGTATTTATTATTCCCCAGATCTACGTTATAAGGTGGAGAAGTAATAACGATGTCGATACTATTGTCATCTAATTCTGGGATGACATGTTCTGCTTTTCCGTTATACAGCTTTGCGTTGTCTGTTAGTTTTATATAGTCCATTTATTCCAATGTATCCCGATATGGCATCAGGGACAAAATGCCGTATTGATAGTCCCTTTGAAACCCTCTCTCGAATGTAAGTAGCCCTGATATCGAGATGAGGTATCATAACTGTTTCAATAAGAATATTTTTACTGAACTGTAGTTGTTGAATTTCTTGAAAAATATTAGTTGTCATTGAGCTTACTCCAGCGACAAAAATACACTCTTTTATAAGCTCATCTATTTTATACCATCCTTTTATCTTAGATACAGTATCAGGTCCTATTGCCAAATATGGTTTATCGATACTGTCTCCCAAAGCGTCTTTGAAATGTCTAACTGTTTCTATAGTATAAGCAGGAGTATGTTTATCTATCTCATACCTTGTAGTCTCAAATAGCGGATCATATTGTATAGCCAGTCTAATCATTGCATATCTATCTTGAGGAGATACTTCTATTTTTTTATGAGGGGGAACTCCATTGGGAACAAGACAAACTCTATCTATGCCCAATTTCTCAGCCATATCTCTGATTATTATCAGATGACCGTTGTGAATGGGGTTAAAAGTGCCGCCAAACAGTAATATTTTATTTTTGCTCATAAAAATACTCCTACTAATTAATATAGCAGGAGTATAATCACTTTCCAACAAAAAAGCAAGTGAAAAATTCACTTTATAATTTAACTGCACGAACATTTAAACTTGCATACACTTTATCCTCTCCTTTTCTCATGGGAGGAAAATAAGCTGAACTAGCATCATTAAGATCCTTAGAAATAGATTCTTTCCAATTGTATCTATTTATTTCCACAAATCCAACTTTTTCTAGGTCTTTTTTTAAACTATTAAAATCCCAGCAATGATAATGAAAATTTTCTTTACAATCTTGAGCACCATATATTCCTCCGTTTAATTCTTTTATATTTTTTGTTTGTTGATAACGATTTGATATCATCTCAAAATCTGGCACACAAACTAATAGTACTCCATTGGGTTGAAGTAAATTATACCATCTTTTCAGAATTTTTTTTATTTCTTTGCGGGGAAAATGTTCTAGAATATGACAGGCATATATTTCTGTGATTTTCTCTTTTTCAAATTTGTTTAGATATCTAACATCATCTTTAATAACAAGAAAATTATCAGGATGGATATCAATATTTACATATCCTGAGATTATAATCTTTCCACAACCAACATGTAATTTCATTATCTGCACCATTCATGAAAGCAGTAGAAGAACTATTGCTAACAAATTCATTTGAAAAATTCACTTTTCCAAGAGATCTTTTTTGAGTTTAATATAATCCTGCTCCCAGTGGGGATTTAGCAGTATATTTCCTGTTTTTATTTCTTTTTTTTGCAATTGTTTTTTTACAAAATTACCGACTTGAGCATTACTGATTGCTCCATCGTGGCTATAACTGCCTAAATGATATGAGCCAAAATCTCCTACTCTATATAAGTAATAAACATCTTTTAATTCTATTACGTAATAAATATCTTTTAATTCTATTCCATCAAATTTAATTTTAGCTACTCTACGTTCAAAATCTGAATCCTCTCCACATCCCTTATGATTATATCCTCTTACATAATCAAAAGTTTGTCGAGTATATGCTGCCCCAGAATGATAAAGCTTTTCATTTTGTCGTGCATATAGTATCATTATATTATCAAGAAGAAATGCCACTGCTGGTTTAAAAAAATCTCCCCACAATTTGTTTGTGAAATGACTAGTCATCATTGAAATGCTGTAGGAAATTCTGTGTGGCAAATAAATATCATCATCATCCCATACAAAAAGATAATCATGAGAAGATAAAGAAGCGCAGGCATTTCTTTTTTCACCTACAGAATGAAATCTTTGATCAAGGTTGATAATTTTGACTTCAGGATGATCAAATATGAGCTTTTGTTCTTTAAGATCGTTTAGGACTATAAGCTCTTTTACTCCTTGATAGTCTTGTCTTAAAAAACTCTCTATAGCTTCTTCTAATAGATGTGGTCTGCCATAAGTTAGACACATGCAACTGACAGGAGGTAATTTATCTATGCCACTCATGGAACCTCACTTTAAAGCTAGGGCTATCTACACCATCTCTAAGGATGTAATCGTAAACAGCACCTATCAAAGTGTCCTGTTCGTCGCCAAAAATACATACTTTTGACTCGTTAGGAGCAAAGGTAATATTATTTTCTTCGGCAGAAGCCATAAGATGCCCCTGAGAGTACGTAGGATCATCTTCGCAGTCATATTGCTTCTTATACTGTTTAATCAACTGAGGATTCTCTGAGACGAAATCAACGAGTGTCTTTTCTTCGTCTGTGAGATTAGTTATCATAAAGGCAGTAGAAGAACTATTGCTGACAAATCCTTTACGAATCTTCATCGAGAGCCTCCATCATTTTTTTAACTTTTCTCGCCACTTTTTCCCTATTGCCATCTGCAAGAATATTAGTAACCTGGCCAGCGTCTGAGCTAACATCGATAGTCCCCAAAATATAATCATCATCAAGCATACCGATAAATTCTTCGAGATATTGTACTGGAGAATCATCAAGCCACATACACTTGCCTTCTGTAGAGCATAATGCTTCTACAGTTGTTTTGATCTGTTTATCTGCGTCTTCAAAAGTATACTCTTCACCTTCCCAATTAGCAATTCCATCTGCAAACTTTTGGATCTGCTCTTTGGTAGCTTGATAATTTCTTGCCAAAGCAATGACGTAAGAAGTACTCGAACTGTTTGAAACGAAACCTAATCTAATTTTCATTTTCGTCCTCTTCTGTTATTAATTTAATAGTTTTATCTCTAAGATCGTCTGCCAGAATGTTGTGTAAAAAATCACAACCATGGCCAGCATCTGCTTCTGAGATTTTTATTGAATCTCCACAAGCCCACATGAACGGATGGAAATTATCTATTCCGATATCGAAATCAACCCACGACCAATCTCCTCTAGAACATAATGCTTCAACAATCTTACCGATGGATTTTGTAGCTTGCTCAGGAGTAAGCTTTATATTTTCAACATCTCCACACTCTTCGATAAACTTATCCAGTTGTTCAGGAGTAGCTCTAAAATCTCTTGTTAAAGCAATAACATAAGAAGTCGAAGAACTATTTGAAACGAAGCCTAGCCTAATCTTCATTTTTATGTATCTCCGCTAATTTTTTTATTTTTTCCGTAGTTGCGTTTTTATTACTTTGAATTTCTTCGCATTTTTTAAGTTTATCTCTATTTTGATCTGACCAGATATTTACATAAGTTGTTGGACCGTCAGCAGCACCTTCTATAGTTGTTAAAAGAATTTTGTCTTTAAGTACTGTTACGATCTCAGCTACGAGGGCAGGAAGTCCACTTTCTCCATCATGCCAGTCACACAAATAGCTTTCTGAACATAATGCTTCTAATGCTTCATGCAGTGCTGCAGGAGCATCTTCTTTTTTGATAATTTCATCTTCATCTATCCACCTGTTGTGACTTGCTAATATTCTGTCTACCTCTTCTACAGAAAAATGGTAGTCTCTTCTAAGAGCTATGATGTACGATGTGCTTGAACTGTTTGATACGAAACCTAGCCTGATTTTCATTTTAATATTCCATCAACAAAATGTCATTTCTATCTATTCCTATTTCTTCAGCATAAGCCAAAAACTCTTTTACTACATAAGCAATTTGTCCTACAAGAAATTGCCCATCATGTCGAATTGAGAAACCCTCATCGTCCATGTAAGTATCTTCTGCTTTCATACTGTACCATGTCCATATTTGCATCCTTTGCTCTTCAGTGATAAACTTGAGAGGGATAATAAAAGAGCAAGTACTTGAGTTACTAACAAAACCAGCTCTAACCTTCATTACCGTTTCCTTTTTGGATCATCAGAAATTAATTTGTAATCTTCATTATCCAGTAAATTCACAGGAAGATGAACGCATCTTTTTTCTTTCTTATTAACCCCTATCCCAAATTTCTTTTTGAACTCTCCGATTAAATAGGAATCGGTATTTTCTAATGAACGATCTTGTCTTTGATAATTAACGAATTCTTTGCCGCAAATATTATCAGGGGACCAATTGCCTTTTGTAGGTTTTCTCCAAACCCACACCCAGTTGCATCCTTCGTCTCTTGTTATATAACATTTTTCTTTATCTTCCATAATACAAAATCGGCGCGGGTGGATTCGAACACACCGACCCTTCAGTTGTTCACACAGGTTTAACTAGTATTTCCTTCGCCCTTCCATCTCCAGTTTCGAACCCGAAGTTAGAATTGCATGTGTGGCTGACCGCTCTGGCCATCTGAGCTACGCGCCGTAAAATCTTATTTTCCCATTTTTTTCAGGACGACAACTGCTATGATACAGACTACTCCGATAATTCCTGCTACCAATGGTATGCTAATTTCTGCCAACATAACTATACTCCATCAAAAAATCATTTATTACTTATCATTTTCCACATTATACAACATTTTTTTCACTTTGCAAGGGTTTTTTATCAAATTTCCAACAAGTTGGCATATATGATAAAGGCATTGTTTTTATTAATCTAACCTCTTTGCATGGTTTGTAAGTTTTGACGATATTGATTTCTCTACCTCTTTTCACAAAGTCATCTTTCTCACTACGATCTACTGTCATAGGATGTGCTTTGCAGATAGGTCCTGAGGGGAAGATTGTATCCTCTTCTTGTGGAACACAGTGTATGCAGTCTTCGCAATAAACTGACTCCCCAAAAAATTGAGCTATATATCTAAATAATCTCATTGATAATTCTCGTCTTGAATGATACCGTGTCTATGAAAATATTCTAAGGGTCTAAGCATATGATCTTCCTTATCCCAGAAGCCCCAGTTCCTTCTTTTTGGCCAAAAGAACAATAGAGTCCATGCTCCACCCTTAGGAATGTCGAGATAGTGCCTGGCTTCTGCCTTAGCCCTCCAAATCTGCCCAGCCTTAACTTCTATCTCTTTCTTACCATCGAGGCTGTGGAGGTCAGGTACAACGTTTTTATATCTACCTTTAACGATAAGAGAAATAAGATCTGAACCATGATCATGGAAATACCTTCTATCATCTGATTTAAGCCAATGGTGAAGTCTTATAGAGTATCCAAAAAACAGAAATGTCCAGCGATAGAGGTAGGGGCACTCGGGTTTACCCAATGCCTCTTTCCATCTTATCTGAAAGTTTTTGAATTTTCTATACGGTTTCATTTTTGTCTAACACTTCATTAGCCATTTTTAATCTTTTTTCAAGAGACATCTCAGGATGAAATATTGATAGGAACTGAAACATCTTAGACCTTTTGCTAAGATTATCTGACATCAATCCTATACCTTTAACAAGTTGTATCTCTTTATTTTTCATACATCTCTTTATATTGTTGTTGTGCTGCTTCCAATTGATGAATAAGCATCATATAAACACGCTCAAACAAAGTATAACTAGACAAGTCTTTCAACTCATTGATCATGCTTTTAGTTTCTTCAAGATACCATTTGAAACCATTTTGAGAAAAGCGATACACTGTTGTAAGATTGTCTATCCTATCACAATATTTAATGACAGTTATTTCAACCTCTTTCTTTTTCATTTCTTCGTAGTAATTTTTTTTTCTTACTATTTTAGAGATAGTTGTGTTCTGAGACATAGTTAAAGCTTCTGCTATATCAAAAATTTTAGCACCATCTTCTGGTGTAATAATTTTATGATGCAATAGAAACTTGTGCAGGTTATTATTTTTCCTATCGTGATTATTAATACGATAAGAGTACTCTCCATCAATGATCTCTGAGCAATCTTCCATCACATCGTGCAACCATGCTGCAGCAATGTACAGGTAATTATGTTTGCAATCTCCAAGATATTTTTGAGTAAAACTTGCCACTCTCGCAGGATGAACTATATATGGAGTTTTCTTGTCTTTGCGAACTTGTCCTATATGAGCAATGGCTGCATAGCCAGAGCATTCTTGTATTACTCGATTTTCATAATAAGTAAAATTCATTACGCGCCCTTCATAAGTTTTTTAGAACTCTCTTCATCATAATCTTTAAGAAATGCTTTTTTGTCAATTTTTCTTAGAGGTTTAAGATCATTTAGCCATTCATTTTCTTCAGGATTATTAACTATTTCTTCTAGCTCTTTAGGACGATTCATAAATTCTATCCCAAAGTTTTGAAGGACATAAACATGTTCATCTTTAGGTTCATAGCTATAAAGATAATGTCCATAATGAGCAGAAGCTTTGAACGGGATATCATTAGCAACAAGAAACTCCATAACTTCCATGTGATTGCATGTAAGCCAAAAACCTAGAAGGGTATCATCTTCTGTGTCTGGCTTAACCTCATAATCTCCCAAAGAAGTATTCATTTCTTTTCTGAATGGATTTTCATCTGTGGTAGGAACAAAGCCACACTTTTTTAGCAGATCTACTTTCTCTTGCGATAGAGTCATAGCATCAAGCTCTTCAGAGCTAAGTCTTTTCATAGTCTTATCCCACTCGGTGGGCTTTGTTTTAACTACAAAAGAAGCCGTAGAACTATTGCTAACATGTCCTGCTCTTAGTTTCATGATTAATATCCTGGCATATTTTCCATAAAGAAATCATTTTCTTCAATCTTAAATGGAGTGTAGCAAAGGAAGTATTGAAATGCTCCATCTCCGTTATCAGAGAAGCCACCTGAGTAGTGATCAAACTTATCATCGCACATTGCCTGATAACGATCACGTTCATCAGTATTTCTGTCTGGGTTTTCTTCAAGCCATTTGAGTTCCCATTCTAAATCGCGAATACAATCGTTCTTTTCACCTTTGCAACTCATAATGGTGTCGATAAGTTCCTGCCTAAATGTAGGCATAAAGAAACCTTTCATATCACCAACTTGTTTTTCGATGATAACTCGTATTTCTTCTTCTGTTGAACCCGCAAGGACACGGAGAATAAAATTACTGGTTGAACTGTTACTTACAAATCCTATGCGTACTTTCATAATGCTAATCCTCTTCGTTAAGGTGGCGGTCTTTAAATTCTTGAACAGTTGTAGTAATATGATAATCAACTGTCATAGAAAATACATTGAAGATATCTCCTTCGATATCGTTCTTATTTACTTCTCCGCTTTCTCCAATTACTTTTTGGACATCATAGAATGTGAGAGCAAATTTGCTTCCAAGTTTCTCATATGCTTCCCACATCTCTTGTGTAACTTTGAAGAAATCAGCGCCATCGTTACCATCTCCAGCTATGTATAGTCTGCCTTTAGACACTAGCTCTTGGGCATTGTCAGGCACTCTTCCATAGGCAAAGCTTCTTCCGATGACCACGAAATTACTGCTTGAACTATTACTAACAAAACCTATCCTAATTTTCACAATAGCACCTCTTAGTGATAACTTGTGCTGATATGATCAACTCTTTTGAATATACCAGAATGTTCTTCTATTGCTTCTCCATCATTATCAGAGAAACTCATGACTACGATATACTTATCTTTATTTGCCCTACGGAAAGCTTCGGCAATAGCTGTTGCTCTGTTTTTGTTAATCTCTTCTGTATCTTTCCAGATGCGGTCAATTTCTTTACGGTCATCTTCATTCTGGTAGTCCAGTTTAGCAGTTTTTTCAGAGTCACTGTAATATCCAGGGAACATATCTGGATACATATAAGCATCAAACCATCCATGTTGGATAGAGTCGAGTATCTCTTGCTTTGTAGCTTTCTTCGTTATGTTATTGAATACACTCTCTGCAAGTCCTTGCGTAGGTACATCAGCTGGCTCATCTCCATAAGAATAACCTTTATAATGCCATTCTTGTTTACCAAAAAGCATTTCTTTAACATCTTCCACGCTCGTTGGCTTATGTGGGAATGCCACAACAAAAGAAGTTGAAGAACTATTTGACACGAACCCTTGTCTAATTTTCATTTTTTTGTTTCCGTTAGTAAATTTCGTATGTTATATCTTCTTCTTTTATACCGATAGCGAGAAAGAAATCGTAAATATCAAAATTGTTCATAACAGTACACGCCATTATATCATCATCTGTTTCTGTGATATCCCACTCCTGACATTTCTCTGCCCATGCTATCTGAGGAAAATGTTCATGAGAATATTCTATGTGATTCTTGATCTGAGATATTTGATCTTCAGACAACACTTTTTTTGGGATAATATAAGAAGCTGATGAGCTATTACTTACAAACCCTACTCTAAACTTCATTTCTTTTCTCTCGTATAACTATAGGTGTTTTGATAATCATCTTCTGATTCTGGTGTATATTCTAAAGTATTACCATACACTAGTTTAAATTTATCATCACTAAGAGAGTAGGGGCATATTGAGTTAGGTCTCATACCCATTGAAATATCAAACTCTTTATCTTCATCTGATAACCCTGCCCAATGTTTCAACCATTGCCCATGCAACCATATATGATGCTTCACTGCTTCAGGATGAGTAGCCATATATACTGAATTATGACCATCATTAGCAATCTCTATCATTGTTGGATCTATGCCAATTTTTTCCATAAATTTATCAATAGATCCATTCCACATACTAGTTGCACCACTTATAATTTTCAGCTTTTTATTTTCTCCCACAGACCATCCCATATCATGCCATTCGTCTGCTTCTATCATTTCTTTATAGATACGATGATATTCTTCATTCACATGATAATCATTTTTTGAATCTTCAAGATCATGTTTGGCTTTAGCTTCTAGACCAAAATATTCCATTAGTTGAGCTTTAGTCCCTTTCATATCGTCCATGCTAAGCAGCATTTCTTTTTGTTCGTCCGTCAAAAGAAAAGACGGAACACAAAAAGAAGTTGAAGAACTATTTGACACAAAACCTAATCTAATTTTCATTTTGGGGCCTCTAAACCATCTTCCCAGTTCATATCTTCTAAATCTTTATACGGTAGCTCTCCAAGAGGGAATAGAGTTCCGCACTTTCTACATTTTATTCCTTCTACATCCATACCATATATATCTTGTGGATCTCCATTGCAAATCCAATTATGAGTTTCACATTTTGGGCACCATTCTTTAAACCATGCTTCTGCCATTAATCTGTTTCCGAATCTTCATTTGTTGGACTAGAAGTATTTCTGGCATCTTTCATTTTTTGTTCCATATCTATTCCCATAGAGCGAAAAAAGAAATCAATAGGCATCGAAATATCTTCTCCGTTCAAACATTTTTGTGCTGTCCATATGTTATTAACAGACTCATGAAGAAAAGTAGCAGCATTACCTGTTTCTCCTTTTTCTATAGCATAAGAATTTGCCATATCAAAAAGTTCTTCGGCTATTTCTGCTAACCTTTCTTTTCTTTTATCTTCAGCCATTATACTTTCTCCATAGAAAGATCATAGATAGGGCATGATCTCTTTTTTGAAAGCAATCTTTCTCTCCACGCCACAAGTCTTTCGTGATGCCACACATCCTTTAGAAAGTTATCACAGCCAAGAACATCGAGACCTACAAGCCAATCATCTTCATTTTCTGCAAAAGAACATACGAAAAATTGACCATGACAATTAATGTAAGAACTGAACAGCCCACTTTCGCAAGGTTCAACAAACATCTCCGTAAACTCCCTATCAGGGGTGTCGAGCAAACTCTCTATGAAGATAGGTCCTGAGCAAGAATCAAATCCATATCTCATACCTTTGCTTTCGCAGTGATCTGTTAGAGCTTTGTATTTTGCGATATCAAGCACTGAGTGGAAACCATCAGGATTTCTTCCTTTAGATTTATATTGGAGAAAGACAATAGCATTAAAATCTTTCATCTCAGGGTCTGCTGATATTTCATCAACTATTTCAAATGCTCTGTCGTAAGTTTCTTCAGAAAGCATATAGTGGATATTAACCTGTCTCATACCTTCTGCCAAAAGCATCTTGATGGTATTGAAAGTCTTTGTCTTATTAACGAGGCTAACTGCAACTGCTCCACAAAGACTTGCTGTTCTTTTAGCAAGTTCAGGAGTCATGTCAAGACCGTGGCAGGTGTAGTTAGGAGCCACACCATGTTCTCTGGCATATTCCATCATCTTGAAGAAATCAGGGTTAGTTTGAATATCCATAATACCGAATGCAATTTGAGTTAAGACAGGAGGCATTTTATCAAAGATGATCTTAAACTCTTCAAATGTCATATTGTGAGTGGGATCTCCATCTTCTCCATTGCATTTGTAGCAGAATGGGCACTTGCCCTTGCAATCACCACCTGAAGATATCTCAAGATCAAGGATTTCAGGACCAAACGGGGACATCTGTGGGTCATCTTCGGTCTTAGTCGTTTTGCCCCATCTCGCAAAGAATCCTGTAACTTTATTGTATATAAAGTTGTAGTTTTCTGAGCTTAAGAGCTTCTCATTGCCTCTTTCGGCTATTAGCATAAGCGCTTCCTGTTTAACGACTTATATCATTATTCTTATCAATTATCAGAAGCATTATACTACTTTAGAAAGTGAAAGTCAAGGAGAAAATTAAATTTTAATGTTCATATTCAAGAAGATTGAAATAACCAGGTATCATTTTCTGCTCATTTTTACGACTTTTAAACCGTATATTAGGTCTAACTAATTCCACTCCGAACCATTCTCCTTTCATGGGTCTCATTATATCATTATGATCATCTCTTATGCGTTCATTTATTTTGTTGTATTTTTCTTTATACATCTGGATCACATCCAATTTGTTTAGCAACTTTCTTGTAAAACCAAATCGTGTTTTCCATCCTATAAATACTTCTTCTTCCGCGTATATCATCATGTTTTTGTCCCATTCAAATTGCTTCATAAAACAATCATCTGCAAATGGCAATATAATTTTTCCTTTTGAATGACTTAATAGATGTTTAAACATAAACCATATATTAGAATATCCCATTCTAGGACAAACAAAAATGCGTATATTCGGAATTTGTTCTTTTATTTTTTTTATTTTCTCTATTGATTCTTGATCATCGTCATCTAACCAAACTAAATATTCTATTTTTTCTGGAGAATGGGAAAGGATATCTAAGCTAAATAAACTTCTACGTAAATATCTGAATCTTTCTCTGGATGGAATTATTATAGAGATATCTACTTCTTCTTTATTCATAGTTTATTTTATTAACTCCCAATATTTATTTTGAGGAAAGAAGTCGTAGATATTAACTTTATGATTAACATTTAGGTCATACCATTCTTGCTCTATCAGTCTTAAAGTTTTTTCCATGTTTATTGTGATTTGCATTTTATTAAGAAAATTATCAGAAACATGATTTCCTTCTTCTATAATCTTATTTAATTTATTTACATGCATTCTCCTCCATCCTTCTTTACCTATTCTCCCATGGATCGAGAACACCTCATCTCCAGCATATGTGGCCCATACGTTTTTGTTTTTAACAAGTCGGGTCCAATTAAGTGAATTAGTTTGATGCACTTGAGTCATAGTCTCCATTGGGAATAATATCACATCGTTTTGTCTTTCGTTTTTATACACTGAAATATTCCAGCTATATATATCTCCAATAGGTTTGTCTATTTGATTATTTTTATCTACTTCAAAAGAATTATATGCCATTTTATTATAAAAATCAAAAACATCTCCCCACTTTTTTAGATCAAAAATAATAGGAACTGAACAGTGAAATTTATGGGCTTTTATTGGAGTGTCGAATATTTTTTTTCCATCTATAACATATTTGGAATCAAAATTCCATTTATATCTTTCGTTACATGCTATAAGTTTTTTTGTTCCTTTGACTAAATCGAATAAATTCATAAAATTTGAGGTGGCTATAAACATATCAGCATCAAGCATACAAATTGCGTCGTACCTCATCCCATATTCTTTAATATATTTGAATCTAGATTGTTTTATGAATAGATTCCTATTGTTTTTATTAAAATCATGAATTTTGAAATTCTCTTTTTTTATTTCAATAGGTATTAAATTGAAATCAAAACTATTTTTTATTCTTTCAAGATAATCTAAATTAAATTCATAATACATCAGGTAGACATCTACATTATTAATATTATGTTTATCCAAACTATTTAGCAGAACGTTTAAGAATGGGATATACCCACTATTGGAACATATAAAAAATGCGTAATTATTCATCATTTTGGGAATATTATGGAATCTTTTTTATAGCAAACTCCAATTTTTCTACCTTCCTCTAATATAAAAGATTTCCAATTATTTTTTTTGAAAATATCTATCGTCTCTTTTTCAGCGTCCCTATGACAGTCGTGTAGTAAAAATATATCTGTTCTTTCAGAAGCATATTGGCACGATAACATTCTCGATGGAGCTTTAGAGCCAGGTGGACCATCTATAAAAACCATATCAAATTTTTTATCATTTATTTCTTCTATTTCGATATCTTTATTTTTATTATATAAAAATAAGTTCACTAATGGCTCATCAATAAAATCTTTATTCTTTTTTTTAAACCATTCGGGATGATGTTCTAAACTCCAAATATTACATTGATTTTCTAAAAAAGCATAAGTAGAAACCCCAGGTCCAAACTCTAAAATATTTTTAAAATTATTTATTTTTACCAATTCGACTAGATAGCTATATTCTGATTTAGTTATTGAAGCACTACGAAAAATTATTTCTTTTTCATTTATCATATTCTAAAATTCCTCCCTCATAATACATTTCTATTGCCCTAATAACATCAGAAGGTTTTATCATATCCATACATCTAGGGATGATTAGATCATCATTAATTTTAATAGGATATTTACATAAATCATTAGTATCTTTATCATCTCCATCTCCTACTTTTTGACACCTGCTTTTCCAACACCCTCCATGACTACAGCAATCAATAGCTCCATTAGTTTCTAAGAATCTATGATGTGGATATTTTTCCCATTGTGATGGCTCTCTTCCTCCTGAGATCACTACGCATGGTCTGTGTCTTAATCCTTTTTTTGATTCTATAGCTTCAGCAGCATGCATAGCAAAAGTAACTGGGCATAAAACACCAACCGAATGATATATCAAACGAATAAATTGTCTAAAATCTGTTTTGCCAATTAAATTAATTGCTCCTTTTAATTTTGGATGCCAGTGTTTTTTTTCTCCACATTGAGCAAATGTTATTTTATCCTTAAAATGATTAATAACTTTTTGGTAATAATCTGGATTCCACCATTTTGCAGTAAAATCATATTTGCCTCCAGCCATTACAATCCAAAAATCGTTGGTTATTTCTTTTTCTTCAATTTGAGACATCCATGATTTTTCTTGTTCAGATATAAAAATTTCTCCTTTAAAATCAGTCGATTTGATTTTAAGTTTTAATTTCTCTTCTATATCACATCTAAAACCATGTATAAAATGATATTGTCCTTGATTACTTGTGTGTATTAAAGGATAGCCAATTTCATATATTTCGACATTTTCATTATTTTCATCTAGATCTGTTAAATACGGATTGTTTTCCCATATTTCTCCTGCACTCGTCCTAACATCTATCAAGATATTGGGATGAGATAATTTTAAATCTCTTACAGCAGCAGTCAGCATAAGAATGTCGCCTGGACTTTGGGAATTCTTGAATATAATTTTTCTTTGGTTTGAAGTTTCTAATATAACTTTTTTTTGGTTTGAAGCTTCTAATATTCTTTCTTTAAAACTATTCATCTGCTCATCTGCAATATCAAATTCATGGCTCATTTCTGAACCCATCTTATCCCCGACATTACTTATTTTATTTAAAAAATTTGGATCAGACATTTTCCTACCTACCTTCGAAGAATAAAATCTAATTGCTTCTTGCATTTCTTCAATAGTAAAATGCTCATCTATCAAAGGTATTAATCTTTCTATATAATTATCAACGTTATATTTTTTCTTTATATCAGCTAAATCATTTTCTGATAATTTATGACTATTCTCCATGAATTTGAAATGGAATAATAGATTTTGCTGCATGGTATTTGTTGCTGTGCATTTATTTAAGAGCGAAATCGCTATATATTTTTTTCTTTCTGATATCATTAATCACCTTTAAGAAAAGATGTCCAATATGGAATCACTTTCTGCCAAGAATAGTTTTCTACAATATGTTTCCTCATAGTGTCCCCCATGAACTTACACTTTTCAACGTCATTTTTTAGAATATCAATTTTATCTGATATATCTTCAACAGTTTGATCGACAATAAACCCTGTCTTGCCTGGGATAATCATTTCTTCTGTCCCACTTACATCGGTAGAAATTAGAGGTCTTCCACAGGCCCCAGCTTCTAAAGAACTCATTGAAAAACCCTCTGATCTCGATGTGCAGACATAACAATTGAGACTATTATAGAAATCAGGCATGTCTTCATACGGGAGCGTACTTTCTCCTCCTGAAAGAATTTTATAATCTATTTGAGACTTTTCCATAGATGGTATGAAAGTTTGATCTATACTTTTTAATCTCTTCTTAAATGGTTGGGCTATTATGCCTGCTACAAATTTGTTTGGCATATCTATTTTTGGATAGAATAAATCACAATCTACTCCGTTTGGAGTGTAGTATATATCAGGAAGATCATGCTTGGAAAATAAATTAAGGAGTCTCTTAGAGATTATATTGATGCGTAAAAAATCCCCTAAATAATCGATAAGACTTTCAGGGGGTTGTAAAACTTTTTCACCTTTGGATAGATTGAAATCCCACGTACAAAAAGAATGGATGCCAGTTATAATTTTATTTTTTGGAATAAAATCAAACAGCTTATATAAATTCCATTCCATTAAAAAAATTATATCATATTTTCTCCATGTGACCTTAGCTATTTCAACAGCGTCTTCTTTAGTATAGATAATAGTTATATCGATGCTATTATCTTGATTAAATCTTTTGATACTTGTAGAGATATGACCAAACGCCCATCTTCTACTATCACCGACTATCAATAATTTCATTTCATTTTTAGTCGATACATCTTTTTGCCTTTAGCGAATACAACTTTGACCCCATCGTTAAACAACCTCATATCACCTGAGATTACGGAACTATCGACTACCTTTACTTTGTTAGCATCTTTTTTATTGGAGAACACTTCAACTTCTTCATTATCGTTAATATGAATCACGATACCGTTCTCCAATACAGCGAAGTTAATGCCGCTGTATGATATATCATCGACTTTTCTCAAAGAATAGGTTGAGAATTTGTCATCAAACTTCAAAATAAATTTGTCGTATTTGCCCTTTTTGCTACCTATGACCATGAGAACATTGTTGTCATATTTAGCATCAATGATCTGGTATCCTTTGAACTCAGGACATTGTATCTGATAGTGCATTCCAGCAGATGGAAATATAGATGCCATGAAGGAACCTAATATGTTCTGTATGATCACACCATCGAAAAGCTTAGTAGCATTTTCCATGACGTTAGCAACATGCTTAGGAACAGCATGAACATTTTTCCCCATCTCGATAAACTCCAGTTCTGAAAGCAAATCCTTATTCTTAATAAAAATTCTGCCTTTGTAAGACATCATTTCTTCAGCGAATATATTACCTTCAGGTTTACTACCTCCACTAAGATTTGACAAAGATAAATGTCCCTCAGTGGTTGTGACTATTTTCGCTGATATTACTTGACTCGTTAAGGAAGTTATAGCGACGTGGGAGTTTTTCACATCTTTGTCAGCAACTAATCTATTGTTAACATAGATACCTTTAGCTGCCAATGTCACCCTAGTTCCATCAACCGATAAGAATCTAATTACATTAGAATTATATTCAAACATTTCTGTGATCTCGAAATCTTCATTTCCAATAACGGTTTGAATCACAACAGGAATAATAACTGTTTGGATACTACCTGATGGTGGAGGCAATCTCTTACCTTGAAAGAATAGTGCCTTATACCATTCTTTATACTCTGGTGGGATTACGTCAAAAGGCATACATACTTTAGGGAATTTGACATCTTTATGGAAGACAGGAATGTTAGCAAGCATTCTATCCTTCATCCCTTTGACCGTTTGGTGCTTTCCTTTAAATGGGTGTATTCCAATGAACATCTGAAATGACACCACGGCAAAGGAGAACCAGTCTGTAAGCTGACTAAAGGTTGGGTTATGCCAATCCCTAATTGACTCCATTATGGCAGTAGCGGGGAAACTGGGGGTCTCATAGCTATCTACGTCAATGAAGTATATGTCCTTAAACTTCTTATCTACAAGAAAGTTCATCTCATTCAGATCAACGACCAACATCCCTTTTGTTTTATGGATGTTTGCAATCGTATTCTGCATCTTTTGAACAAGTTTAAGGACAGTATCTGTGTCCATTCCTGTCCTGTCTCTAAAAGCTTTTGGAAATATTTGACAAAGAGCATATGTATTTGTTACATGCCTCATTGTGTATCCAACTGCTTTTTGTTTCTTGTCCAGAACAATCTTCTCTGGCTTAATAACATTGGGACTAGTTATTACAGATAGCTCTCCTATTTTAGCATGAGAGATCATTGCTTTAGGATTTGTATAAATCTTAAAAGCGGTTCCTCCCTTAACGTAGATCGAACCTTCTCCACCAGAAGCTATAAAGTTGTTCTTATTTAATTTTATTGGTTTCTTGTTACCTTTTATGGTTACGTCCACAACTATTCTCCCAAATAGATCGTTGCTATCGAGATATCATCTGAATGATTCCAATCATTTCTCCTGCAAGTTTTAATAAACTTGTTCATTCTTCTTTGGACAAATCTACCAGTATAGTTTTTGAAACTAAGTAACTCTTTTAGCACATCGTGATAAGAAACTTTTTCATTGTGTTTTGATGTTCCAGAAGTAATAGTCTGATAGAAACTCTGAACTCCATCAGACAATATTGTAATTGATTCCACCTCAGGAGATATAGTTTCAATCATAACTCTATGATCAGAGAGTCTCATTATGCCCTCTTCATTATTATCGTATCTTAGTCTTGTAGTAGAATCACAATTCTTATTTATAATTTCTACTTCTCCATTTTCTTTTATCACAGAAAACACGACTCGTCTTTTGTTATGATATTCTTTCCAATTTTTATATCTGCCTGTTGTATCAAATAAATAGTTAATATAAAATGGATAACTATCAGTATACTCTATGCTAATGACGAGAATATTTTTATTCTCTAATTTCACCGCTATCACTCCGTCTCCATAACAAATTGCTTCGGCCGCATCATCTATTCTTGCGGCACAAAGAAGAGTGGCGTCAAGACACTCATGGGGAAGATTCAGAACTTTAATTGAAGGTCTTGACAAAAGAATGAGTTCGGTTTCGTCAAGATCGTGTAAACTCTTAAGATCTAGCATCTTATTCATAGCAGTTACGCTTAGAACTCTTGAGCCGAAGTCTGATAATATGGAACCCGAACAGCCATCTGCAATAGTTACAGAAAACTCACCTGACAAGGCATAATCTTGGCACACTTCATGAGTGGTTCCTATAGAAAAAGCACAATCAGTATTCATCTATTAAGTCCTTCCATTCTTCGTCAGATACTTTACCACTTGGCTCATCTCTGTAGCTGTCATGTTCAAAATGCTGAGAAGAGAATTCAATGATTTCCGAAACAGGAACAAGTCCTGTAAATCTATGTTTTAAATAAGGCACAATGGTTACTGACATACCCTGATCAAGAATCATCTTTTTAGTACCTGTCTCAAGAAGAACTTTACCAGAGATAACTAAAAAAGTTTCTTTTTTAATTTTATGATAATGTATGCTGCAACGATGCCTCTCTTTCAAAACTAATACTTTGCCGCAATAGTCTTGGTTATTGACAATCCAAAATTCTTTTCCCCACACCTTCTCTTTTGTCTCTTGACAAACTTTTATTTCTTCGTGTAACATACTATCTCCTGATATTAAAAAACCCTACCTACCCTTTAACAGATAGGTAGGGTTACTGTGCAATTCTGGTGGCGGACACCCGCTCAAAACGTCAAGTTTTGGTTTTTGCTTGGTCCACCTGTTCCAAGTGAAGAGCTTTGACTTGAAACGCTCCTGGAAATGAAAGCTGCCAACTTTGCCAACGTCTTTTCGTTAGCATCTTTCATTTCGACATACTGACTCAGACCTGCATCGTTTTTGAAATCATCGAGATAGGTGCTGACAGCAGCATAGTTGCCAACGCCAACTCCGATCAGAATTGACATGATGGACTCAAGATGTTCATCCATCATTGCTTTCTTCAAAGCATCGCCAACACTAACGGAAGTGATGTTCCCCGATTCGTTATCCATACCATCTGTGATGATGAAAATGATGGCATTAACATCGTAGTCATTTTCATCCAGATCTTTGCCATAATCGGCAGTGGCATTGATAGCATTCTGCGCTGTCTCAAAGAGCAAAGTTGAACCACCAGCATTGAGACAACTATCATAGTCTGCTACATCACAATCAACTAATTGTTTGAAACCATGAATTTCTCTCATGTTGTGATCGAAAGCCACCAAACGAACCATGAGATAGTCCGAACGCGGGCTGAATTTACACGATTTGATAACTTCCTGAATACACGCTTCCATTTCATCTTTGAAACCGGCAGTGCTTCCGCTCTCATCGACAACGATGGTAACGAGAGTGTACTCAGTTGCTCCCAAATCGCCCAGGTCTGCGGCAGAGTAACCGTAAGATTGCCCTGTGAGACTGTGTGTGTTCAATACGGTACTTTCCATGATTAGTACCTCCTTTTCATTATTTTTTATTATTGACAATTTTTACCGTTGTAGACATTAATCAGATGATTATATCTACTAAAAATCAGTTGTTACGGAAGTTTGCATCCCCCTGGTTCCCATGTCGGCAATGAAAGCCGCCTGGATAGCAGGGAAATCTACGAATGGGCTGATCACAGGACTAACACCATCTGTGAGCAACGTCATTTTCTGAACGTAGCTGTCATTGCCGAATCCGTCAGCAATATCTTCCACCGTGTTCTTCACGCAATGGCTACCAGCCTCACCGGCAATTAGGATTTTGTCGGCATCCATCAATGTTTGGATGAGACGAGTGTTTAGTTGCGTGGTTGGATCTTTGGGGTCCTCAACCTCAGCTTTAACAGCAGAGTAATGCTCTGTGAAAGGATTTGAACCTTTACTAACATAATCCACGTTATCACATTTGGCTTCTTCCCAACGTCTCAGAGCATCGAACAGCACTGGAAGTACTGCATTTCCTTCGCTACCGATGAGGCAGTGAGGAGGCCATATGCAAAGTGGGAATTTTCCCGATGCTTCAAGAGCTACACCGTAATCGATGAATCTCTGTTTGTACTGAAGAAGTCGAGGTGTCCATTTTCCATCTCTCATTTCTTGAGAGGTGATAATTGTAAATGGGTCAGGCGACTTTCCATCTCCATCACGCCAAATCAGAGGGTGGGAGACATCAATCAGGTGGTGACAATCCAGTGTTACGTGGATCTTTTCAATTTCGGACCCGAATCTATCAATCATCGAGGCCACATTTGCCATGTCTTTTTCTGCCCCTGGCACATACAATGAACCTTTGGGATCACAGAAATCAACTTGGGGATCGATAACTATTAAATCGATTCGTTCTTTTCCCATAGCAACTTCCTTTCTACATCATTGAACATTATTATAGTTATTGCACTTATTGCTTATTTATTGTTCAAAACAGCCGCAAGCTCATGTAAATTAATACATACTGTTGCGCCATTATTTTCAACTAATTTGGCGACCGCTTTCAGAGATTTAGCTTGGTGCAATGTAAATGATTGCTTGCAGGTTTCTTCGGTGTAACAAAAAACCGTTTTCGCTGATCTCTTGTTGCTGTCATCGACAACTTCTGCTATCGAATAAACTCCGGTCATTTCAGGGGTGATAACATACAATACAATATCGCATGCTTCCCTTTGACGCAATTCCTCTTCTTGACATTCGGGGGTCCAATCCTCAACCACAGGATTAAAATAACCAATGGTGAGTTTGGATATTAGATCATCTCTCCAACTGGATTCGTTGCAAGTGCCTCCCAAAAACACCTTTTTAGTGCCTGTGCTGGTTTCCATTTCTGTACCTTTCATTCTAAATCATTGAATATCATTCACTTCAACAAATGGCATTATACCACTTTCACTTTCATGTTGCAAGCATAAAAATCACTTTTCTAAAATATTTTTATACATTACTATAAGTGATTGTATCAACAGCACTTACGTTAATCACCTATGGCAATCTACTAGCATAAGTGGTGTTTCTGGTTGCATGTTTTTAAGAAGCATTGGCAAATCTTTGGCAATCATGCCGCCTTTTAGTCCTTTGCTCTTACATTTGTAATAACCGTCTTTGCTATCGAGATCAAACCATTCTCCAGCCATTACGATAGTCGCGACTCCAAAGTGCTTACTTCTCTCGATATATTCTTCTCTAGTTTCACCTTTAGGAGAATTCATAATTTCTCTAAATCTTTTCTCAACCTCTTCATCAGTTTTATCGCTTCTATGCTCGTGGATCATTCCCCACATCTCATCCCATTGCTTAGTAGCATATGCTTTGTAAATTTCTTCCATCTTATCGAAATCAATATCTTTGACTTGCAAAACATCTGCTTTGTTGCGAAGTGCTTTTGCTTCCTTTTTGCTGAATTGCATTAGCATTGAAGGATCTCCAAGGACAGCCCTCTTCTTATCTGCCTCTTCTGTTAAAGCAAAGAAACCAACCCACCTGCCTCCAATCTGATACCAGTCCCAGAAGCCATTAGGATTGCTCCAGTAGCCATATCCTTGTTTCTCTTCACTCCACTCAAAACCATAGCCGCCCTGCTTTCCAGTCATAAGGATGTGTGCATCAGGATTTTCTTTTACAAAATCTTCTTTACAATTGTTATGCATTGAAGACCAGAAACTAAGGGCATTTTCTTTTACCCACTCCAAAGCTAGTGGCATTTTTTCTTCAGAGATAAGGATGAATCCATACTCATCTGATATCTTAATGTTCCCATAAGCAAAGTCTTCTCCTGAGTATCCATTAGGAGATACTCTTTTAAAGTCTTTTTTGTTTCCACTCTTCTTTTCCGCATACATCTTGCGACACGTCTCTTCGTCTGATATCTCCATGAAGTTATCACGGAAAAAAGTGAATTGATCTTTGGTAGGTTTTTCGATTACTTCTTTTTCGTACAGATCTTCTGCTTCTTTTTTAGTGTATTCGATTTCAAGCTCTGCACGAGGATCATTCTTGCTTTCTTCTTGACTCATTGTGCAACCAAGCTGATAGAATGGGTGAAGAGCTTTTTCTAACTCTTTTTGATTTGATACGCCAACAACTAATACTGAACTATGCATGATCTACGTCCTAAAATCATTATATCATTATTACAAAAAGTCGAGGGAGCCAACTTACTAAGAAAAATTATCTATATTGCGTTTTGCCTTTTGTGTTTTGCAGTTTAATTCCTTAGAGCTTGAGTCTTGATATCGGAATCATGATCCGCCACTCTGGGCAATCGTTATTTTTTGATAATCTCTCTGTTCTTTTGACTCCCAAGACTATTAAAACTCTATATCTGTTTTGTGATTGAACACGTCCAGCTCATCTTGGAGCTTATCTATCAGTTCTTCACATTTAGCCACTTCTTCTCTTACCCACAATATATCAAATTCAGAAGAGAAGGATGTCTCAGTATCATAATAGCCCCTACTGTGGCTATAATCATTTGATTTATTCTTCCCTTCGTGGGTATCTATGTCCCTTAAGAAAGAAATCCTTGACTTAGTTTCTGCTAATGTCAAAATAGTTTCTCTCATTGGGACTGATGCCTGAAAAATGATGAGTTTTAATCTGATGATATCATTGACCGCCAGATCCAGATCTACCATCGTTTTATGAACATCAATTTTTCTTTTTTGCTCAGAAGGAATACTATTGTGCTTCTGTATGTCCATCTGTAGCGTCGCTATCTTCTGAGCCAATCTCTTCTTCGTCTTCAATGCCTTTGATAAATTCATCTTGTTTCTCCTGTGAAATTTTTTCGTACCGACCATTTTCATATTCATTTGACAATATTGGTTTATCCAGTGCTTCAAGTTGGTGTTCTAATATCCATCTTAAAGATCGCAAGGAATCCATACCTTCATCACCTGACACTATTTCATCCATCGTCATAGCATTTGGAATACCATTATTGTCATAATACACTTCATGTATAGCGACATGTTCTGCTATGTCAAACTCTTTTTCTCCCACCTGAATTGTTGATGGCGGGTGATACACTACTCTATGATTCCATCCGCTCATTGATTTTCCTTATCAATAATCGCCCATGTCTCTCCGTCTCGAACTTCTGTGTGTATTTTTCCATCCCACATAGCGTCCCAGCTCTCTATAAAATCATGATAGTGTTCTTTTTTCCATCCATACCAGAACGGAATATCATCGCTTTTAGAAATCCATATAGCAACTGCTACTAAAATAATATTCATAGGAAAATTCATGCATATTAGAACGACAGTCATAGCGGTTATTATAAGCAATGGTGCTGCCAAGACAATGATTATTATTGGATATTTTAACCACTTCATGTTTGTCTCCTACTTATTAAACCACATCCAAACTTTTACTCCAAGACTATCTTCATTGTCAAGGGCGACAAGTGCATCGTATAAATATCCACTGCCATCTGTTACTATCGTCATTTCGGTATACCCAGGTCCAAGTAATGCTCTTTGTATTTTAGTAAATGGAAGAGCATCTTTTACTTTTGTGGGAAAGAAATTTTTCATCCAATCACGATCAAGATACATATCTTCTCTGAATATCTTATGTCGTGCTGTCCAGTTCTTTACATCTTTTGTAAATATAAGAACAGGTACGCTCCAAAAATGAACATAACCATTATAAGGGCAACTATATTTTATCTTCTCTTTAAATTCCCTATGATCTACTCCAAGTTTTTCAAGTGCTGTCCATGGGTTTTGGGATACAGCGGTGAGAGGATAGTATAACTTATCAGTATAGAATTTTTCAGGAATTTTACTATACCATCCATCTCCAGTTAATGTATTTTCCCATGTTGAAAATGGTCTAAGAACGTCTCCATAGTCATTTAACGGAACTGCCTTTTCATGCTTAATAATTTTAATCGGTAACATATCTTACTCCGTTATGCATTTTGTTTCAGTGATATCAAATCCTTCGCTGTCCCACCATGTATTATCTTCATTTGGTTTTACTTTTCGTGATTTGAAATAAGTTTTAAAGTATTGACCATCAACATCAGCAATTGTATGAACTCCAAACTTAAATTCACAGTCTAGATAGTTTTCTCCTTTGATGGGTTTAATGTTATATCTTTTATTTTTTTCTAATTTTATTTTTGCCATGCTCTTACCCCTGCATCATTGTTTCCAGTGTCTCTTCGTCAAGAATAGGTATTCCCAACTCATTAGCTTTATCGGTTTTTGCTCCTGAGCCATCTCCAGCAACAAGATAATCGATCTTCTTACTAACGCTGCCTTTAACCTCCCCACCTATATTCTCAATTTGTTCTTTCCAGTATTCCTTTCCCATACCTAAAGAACCTGACAACACAAATTTCTTTCCGTTTAATTTTCCGCTCTTACCCTTTGGAGCTTCAAGAACTACGAACTTCAATAGTTCATTAACTTCATCTCTATTTTTGGCGAAGAAATCAGTAACGCTTTGAGCAGTAGTATAACCGATACCATCAACAGTTTCAAGCTCATTGATCGTAAGATTTCTTATCTCATCGAAATCCTTATACTTTTTAGATAGCAATCTGCCAACTTCTTTTCCAGCACCGTCCATTCCGAAAGAAGCAAAGAATTTCTCCATAGGGATAGTAATTGTTGAGATAGTTTTCAGATTGGCTTTAAGGACTGAATTATCTTTCTCTTGTTCGGGAGCGGAGATCATCCATACTCTTGCAAGAATAAGAACTGCTGTTCTTTCAGTAATGCCACTGTCGAGAAGAATTTTCAAAGTAAGTTTGTAAAAATCTGACCTCTTCAAAACCAAACCAGCATCTGCCAATTTATTGATTGTGCTTTCAGCAATACCTTTGCACCCAAGGGTTTTAAGATAGTGATAGAGGTTCTTAATGTTCTGAGCAGGACACTCGGCATTGTCGCAAAAGAGTCTTAATGAGTTATCTGCTCCATGGTCTTCAAGCAAACCATCTCCACATGAAGGGCAACGAGTAGGAATATGAGCAGATCCTTTGGCATCTACTACCCTATGAAGCTTTGGGATGATCTTGCCTGATTTAATAATCTCTACCTTAGAACCAACCCCAATTTTGTTGCTCTTAATAATACCAACATTATGAGCAGTACACTTTGCTACAGTAGTACCTTCTAATCTTATGGGATTGATCATAAGAACAGGAGTAACACTACCCGTTCTGCCAGTCTGCCATATGACATTCGTTACTATCGTAGATTTGACTTCATCTTTGAACTTCCATGCCATTTTGCCTTTTGGGTTTCCTGTGTCTTTATCTCCACTGGTTCCCATCTCTGCTTGAAGTTCGAGATCGTTAATCGACACAACCACACCATCAACCATAAAATCCAGTCTACGATGCTGGTTTTCAAAAGTTTTCAGCTTATCGTATGTAAATGCAATTGTTTTTACATAGTTTAACTTCAAGACTCTTGTTGCCCACTCTGCTCTCTCGATTTCCGTAGTATAAGGAGGGTCTTTAAGTTTAAGGATATTATAAGCAGTAAACCTAAGACCTCTATCTTTCATTTTATCTGCTGTCTTTTGGTTCATGCTGCCAGCAGTATGCGCTCTTGGATTTGCTTTGGCATCTGCTCCCAGATTTCCACTAACTCTATTGAACTCAGAGATAGTAGTTTCCACTTCTCCTCTTATTTTGCAAGTAAGAGGAAGAGAAAGTTGTTGAGGGATACCTGCAATGTAACGTGTTTTTTCTGTGACATCAATTCCATCTTTGCCACTTTTAGATCTCATCCCTGCTTTTACAAGAATACCATTTTCGTATTCTAATGAAAGTGCAAGACCATCATGCTTGAAAGACATGCAGAAGAATTTTGCTAACCAAGATGGGTAATATTTTTGCCCACTAAGATCGGTATCTATCTTTCGACAATCTTCAAAGAACTTGCTGAGGATCTTATCCTTTTCATCCTCAGTTCCATTACACTTATTAATGGAGGTCATAGGAGGATCATGTACAACAACTTTTCCTGATACCTTACCAGTAGCAGCAGTCACCCCTGTAAAAATTTTAGATTTGGGAGAAAGATCAAATAGTTCAACTTTGAAAGCATCATACTCATTATCTAAAACTATTTCTCCCGTAAGGGGGTTGACACAATCATCTCCTTTCATATGGAATGCTGTGTCTAAAGCCTTGATTATTTTCTCAAGGTCTTTTATTCTTTTCTTCTTATCCTGCGTAGCCATCATTTTTTACCTCATCATTTAATTCATCATTATTATTTTATCATTATTTTATCATTATGCAATACCTAAAATTATCTCTGCCGCCATCATTATAGACTCACGAGTAGGCTCAAACATATTCTTAGGCAAGTTTCCTGGATATATCCATTCCCAACCTTTGCATTTATCTGGTTCTTTTCGAATAGGTTCGCCTTCACCAAGCTCTATTATAAAAACTAGACTAATATAATGTTTGTTTTTTTCGGGAAAGAATTCATTGCAGTATCTAAAAAAAGATACATCTTTTTCTAAAATAACCAGTCCTGTTTCTTCGAACACTTCTCTTACTATCGCTTGTTTTGGAGTTTCTCCATAGTCCATTTTCCCTCCAGGAAATGCATAGAGGTCAGGAGCAACTCCACAATCTTTTCCTCTTTCTCCAAGAAGAACATTACCTTGCCGATGAATCAGAATAGTACAACTAGTTCTTACAGGCTCAGGTTTTTTATATTCATTACAGGCATTTGCAATAAGTTTTGCATTTTCCTCATCATGTCCACCAACGGTAGAAGCAATCCATTGTCCGTCTGGATTCTCAATCATCCATCGCGGATCTTGTTCGCTATCTTTTACAAATGGTTCAGCTTTAAATATTCCACTATTCATTTTTTTCTTGTGCCTGTTTAACTGCCTGTTTAATTACCTCTTTCATTTTAGATATCCCTTCTTTACTTTTGCCCATGTCTTGCACCCACTCAATTGTATCTTTCATTTCTTCTTCATTTTTCTTATTTTCTTCTTGCACCCATTTGATCATGCCTCTCATTTTAGCAGCATCTTTTTCAAATATCTCAAACTCTTTTTCAGGATAGTGCCTTCCAAAAATATATTTAAAACCCCAACGGATCCTGCCCCAAAAACCTCTTTCCAGAAAATGAATATCCCATCCAACTTGCCAAGGTTCTATTATTTCATGTTTCTTAGATACCCATCTGTCTGGTTGAAATTTTATTTTCCAACGCTCATCATCTAACCATAACTCAGACTTTTCATCAATATCAGTATCTATATCATTTGATATAAGTGCAAGGAATGCATCTAACTTATCATGGTCTTTTACTTGAAAATCAAAAGCATCCAAGATTCCATATTTTTTAGTGCAAATAGAACTAAAGATATACTTGCCTGCTAACCACCAACGTTGATACCAGTTATAGTGATAGAACTCACTCCAAGTGTATTTTTCATAAAAATATCTTAATGAAGGAAGCAATCTTGTAAAATAATTATTGGCTGTTACATGGAAGTAAATAACAGGAGGATCATCCTCCTCTATAATAGCATTTCCTGCCTCATCTTTTTTTGGGGGGAAATACCCCAAAGCGACTACATGGTCTAAATCCATGCACTCGCACCCTAAATACAGTTCTTCCATTGGAGGATATCCAATCATAAGTCCTTATCCTGTCATAAGTTATATTATTTATTCATTCTTATAATCACATTATACCAGAAATCACTTTCACTTTCAACTACTTTTTCTCATTTTTTTTCTTTTTCAAATGGGCTGAAATCTCTTTGCAGAGAGTGATTCTGTTTCTTGCTTTCTTTGGCAAGTGATCCATTGGGATTGCAGCAATTGCAAACTCCCAGAAATGAAGCTTTGAAGACTTGAGATATGCTGCCACATCTGGTGCTGTGAATGTTTCTTTTTTCTTTAAGACTTTTTCGATGTGGTCAAGAGTCGCATCCATAGATGCAGCGATCTCTTTAGCAGAAAGCTCTTTCTGCAAATAGTTCGCGATATCCTGTGATATGACTCTTGATATCATACGTTAACCTTTGCGTAAAATCTAACCCTGGGCCTCGCGGCTTAAACGGGTCAGACTCCGAATTGTCAGGTACTTGTTCCATTTTCCTCTTTGAGCCTTTTAGTTCAAAAACTACCCTACTAGGATTCGAACCCAGGACTATTGGACCAGAACCAATCGTGTTACCACTACACCATAGGGTATTATTAGGCATTTCTATTATATTATTTAATCGTGATCTACTCATTATCCTTTTTATTTTTTGGTTCAGAGTCAGGTTTTTTAGTTAGCATGTCTTTTAGATTATCTCTAAAAGTTTTTGCTTGTGCTGTTTTCCCTGCCAGAAAACCATTTTCAGCAGTTAGACTATCGATCGTTTTGCTATTATGCTCTTGCTTTCCTTCACACAAAGTCACTCCTTTATCTAGACCGTCCACAATTCCCTGGAATTTGCCAACCATTGTATCAATGATTGCCGGTCCATCTTTCTTCATCTTTGCCATCGTCTTTACCTCGTCATAAAGTAAGTAATATTTAACTGCACCTACTCTATTTTACCAGATTACTTTTCACTTTCCAAAAGTTTTTTACAATTTATAATAAATTTCCTTTTCACGAGCAAAATCCCCGAACCAAGCAAAATGATGGAAGCTGGTTCTGGTATTTCATGCAAGATAACATTGTCAGGTATTTCAGACATACGATAAAAATGAAATGAAAAATCGTTGTCATTCTCCCATGTTCCCGATAAAGAAGCATGAGGTTCATCATTATTATTGCCATTCACTATCAAAAAATTTGTTCCAAAAACATTCAAAGTGCTTTCCTCAAAAATATTAAGCACACGATTAATCTCTCCACCGTAAAAATTCATCGTAGATGATTCATGGATGATTATGCTCCAGATAGTTCCATCATAGATATCCACGATACTTGTATCGTTAGAATGAATTCGAGATGCTTCACTCCCGGTAACAAATGTAACTATTGTTTGTTTAGGTGGATCATCAAGTGAATCATATATTTGTATACTCTCATAATTAGAGTGATCTATCGTCTCATTTTCATAGATATTTGTTGTAATGTAGGCAGCAGCAGATGCTCGAATAATAAAGACCATAACAATTATTGATAATATGGATTTTGCTTTCACAATGCTTCTCCTTCACAATTATAACAACGTTTATCTTACCAGATTACTTTTCACCTTCCAAAAGTTTTTTACAATTTACAATAAATTTTCTTTTCACAATGTCTTGCAATGCCACAGGGCGATAATTAAGATCTTCCAAAATCATCAGGTAATGATTTGGAGTAACTCTTTCTTTAAAACGTTCTTCCCATTTTGCTGCTCCATTATTGTGAAAATGACCATGTACATTTATGATGCCTCTCTCCAACTCTTCATTTGTCATAAAGACAGGAAAATGAGAGAGTATAACTCCACTGATTTGAGCTTTCTCAAGCACAGCAGCAAAACCTGCTTGTATAAACCAGTTATTAGAATGGTTCCGATCATGGTTCCCTCTAATCAATATTTTGGTTCCAGGCAACCCATACATAATCTGCATTAGTTGTCCCTGAGAACCCCAAGTTACATCTCCTAAATGATATACGACATCCTGAGGTTGTACAGTTGCTTGCCACTGATTAATTATCAGTTGGTCAAAGTTTGCTGGACGACCACAGTATTTCTGCATTTTCACATGACTAAAATGGGTGTCCGTTATTACATAAGTTTTCGAAATATCTTTATCCATTCGTTGATTATAACCTTTTTTTGGGGAATGTCAAGAGAAAAATAGGGGAAAGTAGAAAAAAGCGGGAAATGGGATTTGAACCCACGAAACCTCCTGGTTGGGAACCAGACGCTCTACCCCTGAGCTATTCCCGCGACTATACTACTTCTTTTTATCAAGCAAATTTTCCTCTATTTCTTTTAATTCTTCTGCTTCTACTTCATCATCTGTTGGCTCCTCTTCTTTGTCGTTGACTACAGAATAGTCGATAAAGAAATAGATAGAAATTTCATTCAAGAATTTCTTCCCAAGAATGACAGCTTCTACATTTTTCATAATAGGATTGCCTGACTTCTTCTCAATAGAGAAAACAGTATCTATATCCATTCCTGTTTTTTCTTGACGATCCTGAATAAGCTTAATAACTTCATCAGTATTAATATCTGAGCCAGGAGTTTTCCCTATCTTCAGTAAATATCTACAAGATTCTGGGATAGAAGTGTAGTCTGCCAAATCTATAGAAACTACATCAATTGAATTTAGAGGAACTCTTTTCTCATCAACTTTATTCCCCAACACAACTCTTCTCACGGTTTCTCTTAGTTGATCAAAGTATTCTTCAGTCATTACTCGACAAACTTTAAGAAGAAATTTTCTAACATCCTCCATTAATTTTTCTTCTTCTTTACTTCCCTCTTCTATTCCGCTTAGATCTTCATCGAATAAAGATTTTTTAACACCATCTAAGACTGTATCTTCTTCTGTGTCGAAAACAAAGTATGTATTTGGTTCCATCTCTTCGTCATATACTCGACCAGTTGCCCGATTGATTGTAAAGCTATAGTCTATATTGTCGTTATCAGCTTCTGCAACAAAAGTTTCGACTATCTCTTTAGCCATAGTTGGGGCATACTTTTCTATGTTATTTAGATACTTATATATTTTTTTCATATTCTTATATCGGAAAAATCTTAGTTCTTCTTTAATGTGCGTAGAAAAGGGGCTTACAGTCTTTAATTTATTTAATAGTTAAATCTTAAGATCAAACCTGGAATCAAAGTCCTGTAAAAGCCCCTTATTTTTAATTTTCATACTGCCATATTATTTATATCCTCGACTGAAAAACCTCTATTTTTGTTTGTGTAAGATTATAAAAGGAAAAAACCATAAAGTTCCGAAACTTATAATGGCACAGCAGTATTTTTATGGAGAATAAAATTTGAGTTCGTGGTATGAAAAATATATGCCTAAAGTAAAAGATGTAAAACCTAACTTGTCCAATGCTCTTAGCGCATTTAAGAAGATTGATGGAGTAAGGTCTATTTACGCATGGGGTTCCTATGCTAAGAATATAGATAAACCAAATTTTAGAGTTAGGGATATAGATATTCTTGCAAAAACAAAATTTAATTCTGGTGACTTACTTGCTATTGATAATAAAGTAATAACTAGTAGTTATACAGATACTTATTTGGAAGATCAAGGTTACGACCCTCGTTCTGTTAAATTTAGCAAAGCATTTCTTGACTTATCAAAGCATATAGATTGCTGGGCTATCTCAGTTGACAGGAAATTACTTCATTGGGGACCTGTGCCAGTCAATTTAAATGATTCACAATGTATCAGCAAAGAGGCGGAGGATTACGCTAGTAGAAATGTTGGTATGTCTAGAAAGAAAATAAATAAATCTTCAGAACATCATAGAAAAAATTGGTATAACCATTACGTTAAATATGTCGATAAATACTTTGAGGGTATGCCGACAGGATGGTACAAAACTGAAGATATCAAAGTAAGGGATATTACAAGTCAGGCTATAAAGCTATAGGTTCACTTCTGGTGGTTGAAAGTCATTTTTAATATCATCTACCGTTGGGTCTTTAACCCATCTTCCAAGTTGTTTTTCAAGCTTCTTCTTATCCAAACCATGCTTATTTTTTTTAACTAACTCCTCAACATCAAATGCCCATGGAGTATTAGACTGTTCTATTCTTACGGTATAACCCATACTCTCAGCGTATGCTATGAGAGGTTTAGACTGTTTGAGGTCCCATTTGGTAATATTGGTATTATCCATGATTACAGGTGAAATTCCTTCATCGATAGCTTTCTTAATACGTCCATGGTTCCACTGGTGAGCCGCCTGCACCCGATCTCCTGACCAGTTGTAATTCCCCTGTTCATCTACAAAGTAGTCGTCAGCGGCAAACTGTTGCCCTGTATCTCCTGCTAATTGCCTTGCCAGTGTGGACTTGCCACTCCCTGAAAGACCTCTCATAATGATAAATTCTTTACTCATAGGAGGAATTATATCACTTCCGCTTTCACTTGTCAATGTTTTTTTATACCAGTTTCTAGAATTAGATTGAGTTGGTGGCTCTTGCATATTATTTGCTATGTTTTTCCAATCTTCTTTAATTTGTTCTAATTGTTTAATATGCTTCTGCCAAAGAGCATCTCTTTCAACCCATTCCGGTCCTTCAAAATATATATCAGGATTTGGTTGTTTCGGAATAATTCCTTCATAAACATATTCTCTATGATCAGCATTAACAAAAGCTATCCCCAAATCGCTTAATTTATCACTTGACGGATTCATTATAATTATCTTAAATACACCAACATATTTGTAGTCTTCTTCATTATCTAGTAATTCATCTAAATCTATACCTGACATAAGCCTGTCTAGCCGAATGTCAGCATAATTAATAGCTTCTTCTTTGTGAGTTTCTAAAAAAATAAGATTTCCATATTCTTTGCCAGAAACTGGTAGGTTCCATCCTGCATAATCATTCCCATTTAGTTGCGAAGAAGGTTTTATAAACCCTGTTTCTGCTATCTCCTCTGCAAATTTTGGAATAGTTGCATGCCATAATATTAAATTTGATTGTGCTTGTTTATACCAATTCATTTTATATTATAGCCATCTGTATAAATTTATCATAATCTTGAATAGCCATATCGTGCGTAGGGTATTTTTTATTCACTACAGATTCCTGTGCCTCAGTATCAAAAACATGCAAAGCACTATTTTGCTCTCCTTCATAAAGCTTATAGCTCACACCCTCTATCAGTTCAGAACTAACTAATGTCATCATCTCACCCATAATTCTAATAGATTGTGCTTTTTTATACCAATTCATTGTTACCTACGATATTAATTTGAGAAGAATTAAAAACAATGATTTCCATAATCTTACCACTACCGTTAGGATCTTTTCTAATTATAACATCTTCTCCTCTATAAGAAACATTGCCTTCTGATTCTTCCTGTATACTTGCATTATCTAATGATATTAAAGCTTCT
>SDBT01000100.1_pt1 | contig 107227 bp, 132 predicted proteins | sample 2277101 | NCBI WGS metagenome assembly SDBT01 (sample SAMN10404973, study PRJNA504765) | marine sediment metagenome | isolation source: marine sediment core GS10_PC15, 103 cmbsf | place: Arctic Ocean: Southern Knipovich Ridge | collected 2010
CGTGCATTTTCTAGGGTTGCTGAATATGTTTTGTATTCATCTGCTCTAGAACCCCAACGCAGTCTGATAATTGGTGTTGTCAGCTTTTCACAACACCAGAAGTCTACTAGCTTGTCAAATATTATCAAGCTACCAACGAATTGACAGCAGCTATTTCCAGCCGGGAAACGTGGTTTTGCATCGAAGTCTATCTTCATGTCATCACCCTAAAACATAGTGTAGACGATAAGCCGTTGTATTCTTGGGTCATACCTATGTGCTGCTTCCAGAGTTGCTTCGTATATTCTAATATCGCCATGACTATTTCCCGCACGTAATTGTATTACTGGACGAGGTGGTCGATGGCAATACCAAAGGTCGGTGTATTTGCCAAATATCATCAAGCTGCCTATGAATTTGGCATCGATGGCTAGTGGTCTGTGAAAACGTGGTTTTGTATTGAAGTACATCTTCATGTCATCACCTCAGAACATTAGATATGCAGCCATCATTTTATAAACTGATCCCTTACCCTTTAAGTCTTCCCTTCCTTGGTAAAGTAGTCGATGTTCGTATCCACCAGCAAATACTTTTACTAGACCAGTTAAGGTTGCTCCTGGTGGTTGGTTGCATACATACAGATCTATGTACTTATTGTTGTCTGTCAAGACATTTCCTAAAAATTTACAATGATGACAGGCATTAGGGTACATAGGTTCTGTGTCAAAATTGTATTTCATGTCAACACCTATAGAAGATGTGGTTCCCTATGGTTACGGTGATGTTACAGTGCATAGCCCACCTTGGACTAACAGCAAGTGAATGGTAGAACTTCGCACCGTAGGTTTGGTCGTCTTGCAGATCTCCAAAGTAAATTGCCTTAGCTATCATGTGTGCCTGTTCCCATGATTTCATATTCAATGGCCTATCTGATTTGCCATCACAATACCAACTGAATTGGCACCTCCTTCTGCTTTTGCGTTGTTTTACAACAGCACAAGGTGAGCTAGGCCAACGAACATCATATACCCTATTCATCACAACCTGACCTACTGCTACTTGCCCGACTAGCGACTCACCCCTAGCTTCGAAGTAGATATTCTGTGCTACACATCTAACTTGGTTTTCGTGAGCATTGGAAGGGTTGAATACATACAGTAGACAGGATGTTGCTATTCCTACTCTTGCTATAAGCATGATCATACTCCAGTTATGTGAGCCTCCCGGTGGTTTGTTGTAGTTAAAACCCCCTAGGGTTTTAACCTAGAGGTAGGGTGGATAGTCTAGTGACCTCTAGCGGTCGCTGGAGGGGGTTGCATCTTGCATATGCAAACTTACGGCTACGTCGTAGTAGAATATGTTGTACAGGATGAATGCCCCTTGCCAGTGATCTAACCCTTTATGCCAATAGTATGCTCTCTTGAGATCGTACAAATCTATGCCTTCAAACTTCATTGCGGCATAGATAGTTTCAAGGAAGTGTTTTCTTAGGAAGTTGTGGGGTAGTAATCCAGTCCGTTTCATAGCATATTCAACATCTGAACCATATTGAAAGAAGATCCTGGCTTTTCTGTTCTTTAGCTTACCATCACTGGCATCCCAGGATCTGTGTCGAATATGTATGTCTTTAATTATGACCCCATTCGTACCTTTTTGCATGACTGTCTCCTCTTACTGATGGGCCAGACGCGGGGGTTCGAACCCCGACCTTCGGTTTTGGAGACCGATATACTTCCAGTTATACTACATCTGGTTTCTTACGCTTGACCGTGACAGTTTGGCTGTGGTATTCACGCATTATGTGGCTCAGCATAGTTTCTGACAAGTGTTTCTTGGCATCTGCCACAGATATGACATTCTTATGTGTGCTAGATATTCTTGCCACGAACTCTATGCCTTGGATAGAATTGTCCCCGACCCAACCAGCCTTTGTCATCAGTTCATCCTTGACCTGGAGGGCTATTTTACGGATTTCACTCGCGGTTTCTCTGAGTATACCCAGATTGTCCACCAATTGAGGAACTTCTTGGACTTCCAAAGTCCCATCAAAGCGGATGAAAGTTCTGAGTATCTCAGCTACTGTTGGTTCTTCCGACATGTTAGTCTCCTCTTGCTAATAACTTAAGAGGGGGTAGAACTGACGACGGGGCTTCGCTCGTTGCGTGCAGATTTAACTACCCCCAATGAGTTTTGGACTTATTGCGACCTTGGTGTCTATACATCAAAATAGACCCGGTGCCGCTGCCTAACATATCATCTATTTTCATCTAGTTTAGCTAGGGCATAGCATTCTCCTCTTGTTAAGGGGTCTTTGGGATCTATTGTAAGTCTTCATCTATAGTCTCAACATTAAAGGAGATAGCGACCACTTCCGATGTCAGTAGCTTCTAGAGTATGCAGACGTCTTTCGGTCCCTATGTATCTCCAGTAGGCGTCGGGTCTTAGTGTTGCTTGCGCAGAAGCATCTGCCCTATAGTATCTAGGATTATTTTCTGTTCCTACTTTAAAAACAGTAGAAGTTCTTGGGTCCTAGATACTAATCTCTAGCTGTCTCCTCTTACTAATGTAACAAAGAGGCTAGCTTTCACTAGCCTAATAGTTAGTCTTCAATGGTTAGTTTTATGCCAAACCTGGGCTGACCTTTAGCATTGCCAGCGACCGCCCAAAGAACAGGGCAATCTGGCTCTTCTGGGTAGTCATGGCAATACAAGTCTGTCATGACTATGATGAACCTTGGTTCAATTTGGTTATCATCAATCCAATTGAACGGCGGTATGAAATTGGTCCCACCTCCACCTACAGGCTCAGGTTTTATTGGTAGATCGTAGCTAGTAAACTCTTGCACGTTATGCACACCGTCATCAAAATAGACAATTATGAACCTTTCAATGTTGAAAGCTTCAAGTATTGCCATCTCTTCAGCCATGAATTGTGCAATTTGTTCGTTGCTTATCGAACCTGATGTGTCTATCAGGTTGACTACCGTGCCAAGTTCTTGTGATTGTAGCCCAGGTAAATATATTCCTTGAGGCAAGTACCGCCTGTTTGGTTTTGTCCAGCAAAAGTCATTTTTGGCGGTGCATTCAAGGAAGTGGCGTAGTTCATCACGCCAGTTGATCTTAGGCTGTAAGTTGTCAAGGAACAACCTTTTCAAGTCTGCTGGCATCTTGCCAGCTTGGGTTGCATACGCGACAGCAGAAGCTATATTCTTTTTTACTTCTGTAATCACCATAGACAATTCAGCCTCAGAAACAGGTTCACCTTTTTCGTTCACAACTGTAACTAGACCACTACAAGTTTCACCATTAATGTGTGGTAGGATAATTTCTGAGCTACCACCTTTACCCTGACCACAATTACCCATCTTTTCTTGCTTTTCTTGTTCTTTTAGGAGCTTAGGGTATATTTCTTCACCCGATTGATCCTCATACTTTTCATCCAACAACCAGTCTTCACCAACTTTGAAGTTGCCTTTGACTAGTATTGGATTGATAGCATAGTCACACGCATAGTTCCATATTCTATGGTGACGATCTTGCTTTCTAAGGCCATGAAGCAAAGCAATGTGCATTGCTTCGTGAGCTAGTTCAGCAACAACTTCACGCACCATCTGCTTTTTAGTTAACTCTGGATTGTAGTAGATGTATTTGCACCCATCGGTCGCATAGGTTCGGATGTTTTCATCAGATTTGATGAGCATTCTCATCAACAACATTCCAAAGAACGGATGGTCTAGCACCAGATGTGCGCGGGCCTTCTGCAGTTTAGTTTCTACAGGAAGGTCTACGTCTAGATTTGCACCTCGTATCATTGCATGTCTCCTCTTGCTAATGTAACAAAGAGGGGTCTGTTAGACCCCTAATTACTTAAACGTCCAGGCTATAATTCGCATTGCTGTACGCATGGTTAATATAATTGGGAAGCAAATCGCACATCCCAAACCGTGATATAGAGCTTCACCCCATTTACTGGAATGTGCTCTTTGGTATGTGGCTGCGTTATATGCACCATAGAAAAGTGCTAGGACTAGGTACGTAGGTAGTAATGTCAATAGCCATTCCATGACTGTCTCCTCTTGCATTATAACCAAAGGGGCCAGCTTTCGCTGGCTTAATTGTACTATTCCAAACTCATAAAGCCATGGAATAGTTGTTTGTTTTCACCAAGCATTCCGAGCATGAAGCTAAACCATCTGGATCGTCTCACACTTTTGAATTCCTCACTGTCCCACTCTTTTCGTATTTCTGTTGATTGGATCAACTCATAGTATGCCTTGCCAAGTGCATATCTATCATCTGGGCCTATTTGACTTAGGCACTTGTTATAAACTCTCATGAGTATTCTTTCTTCCTTAGAAAGGGCCATGACTGTCTCCTCTTGCATTATAACCAAAGGGGTGGGATTGTTTCCAACCCCACCTAATAGCTTAGGCTGCTTCTTTTTGCACGTGACCTTCCAGCTTTGCCAGCAAGTTGCGGGCATCAGTGGAAACTTGGCCTCTGATATTTTCATCCCCACGTACCGTAGCTGGATCTTTTGCCACTATTTGTGAGAACTCATCACAAACAACCAGAAGTGCTTGGTCGTTGCCGATGTTAAGCTTTGGCAACAACTTGACAAGCTCACGGTTGTTTTCGAACAGGCTGTTGTGGAAATTGTAATCCAGGTTAGCAACCTTGACACGAAGCTCTTCGACTGCTTCGTGCAACCTGTCCCACAGGTTTTCCATGGCGGTATCATGGGCTTCTTTGAGACGTTGCTCCATTGTGGTTTTGATTTCCTGGATTGCCTCCGCGGTCATCTCTACCCGCCAATCACCAGTTTGTGGGATAGGCCAAAATGAATAGCCAAAGTCAAACCTTTTGGTGATACTATCCACTGGAGGATAGTCCCGAACGTCGTACAGGTCACCAAGACGCTTCTCCTGGTCCTTAACCAACTCAGGGTAAGCATCCACGAAATCACGTATGGCTTCCTGGACTTCGGCCTTGAAGGCGCTCAACGATGTCATCGCGTCATATACCGTTTCCACGGTAAAGATACGAGTACCCTTATCCATCCAGGCTAGCGACAAGTCGTTGAACTCTTTCTTCCCTTGGCTGCACAAGGTACTGATGTTGTTAAGCTCAGTGGCTTTCATCAGTATCTTGTAGTACTTTCCAGCACCCTTAGCCTTATGGGTGGTGTCTACGGCAAGTGACACCTTGTTCTGACTTGCTGAAGCTGTCCACTGACGGATATGGAGCTTTCCCAGCATTGCATTGTTTTGATACACGGCTGTCTCCTCTTGCTTATTGTTAATGTGGTCTTATGACCAAAGAGGGGGTGTTAACCCCCTAATGTTGGAATAGGATAATTATTAGTATGAGTAATGCTAAACATTGTAGGAATACTACTATTCCAAATGATGCGGCTATTCGCACAGCTATACCGGATAGAGGTCCTAGAGCCTTACCAATCATTCCAGCCAATTCGTTTATGTCTTCATTCTTCATAGATACCTCCAAAGTCCCACTCTTCAACCAGATACCATATAGCTCTATGTTCTTTTCCTGTTACATGGTATCTGTCTTTGGGACGTTCCCATTGCCAGTCTTGTCTTAGAACAAAGCCAGCATTTTCCAGAAATTTTATAGCCTTTTCTGTTTCAATGCCCCACTCTGCTCGTAGTTCTTCAGTGGCTTGTGGCATTATAGTCTCCTCTTGCTTTGTAACTAAATAGGCCAGCACGAGGCTGGCCTAATATTATACGAGGAATTTGGTGTTCTGTGCCAAATGCTCTATGAAAGCTTGGCACTTCTTAAGATGGCGATCACGGTCTGTAGCCATTCGTAATGCCATGTTGGCAAAGTCTGGCTCGAAATTCCCCATAATCTTTATGAAGTTGCCCATCCTTGGCTTATCCACTTCGTATGCAAGAGCTGTGCAGTACGCATACTTCAAGCCAACTTCTTCGGGTGGTTCAAAGTCATTAGGATGGTCCAGCATTTTGTTGACATCTGGTACTTTCTTCCAGACCTTTTGGTACTCCTGGATTTCTCCAGCAACACCTGTCCCAACTGCACCTGCGAAGGCTGCAAACTCAGCATCTACACCCGCGTTTGCCGCGATATCCAGCTTCATCATGCGACCAACGTGGGCAAGTGTCCTTGCACATGGAGTGTTGATGATCTCTGCAGTGGGTTCAAATTTGTCCAAGGCTTCAGGGCGAAAATTGACATACCCAATCAAGTCACCGGGCATGTTATTCTTCATCGCCCATGTTACCCAATCGTCTTTATCTGGCCTTAGATACAGGATAGTCACGAACCTGCTTTTGACAGGTTCAAGAATACCACTGACGCCAGCCTTATCTGACTTACGATTGGTAGCAGCAACAAAAGTGACTTTGTCGCTGACCTTGAATTCGTTCAGCCGCCTAAGCAAAAGCAACTGCATCCAACTTGCTTGCACAGTTGGAGGGGCTTGGCCCAAATCATCGATAAACACCACTAGTTCTTTCTTGGTTTGGATGATCCTAAGAAGGTCACCAAAAGGCAACCATTGAGCCTTACCGTCAACAACGAAAGGCAAGCCCTTGATATCAGTTGGGTCTGAAACAACTGGATGAACAACCATGCACTCCACGCCAAGTCGCTCACAAGCCTGGATGACTATGTCAGTTTTTCCTACCCCTGGTGGTCCAACAATAAGTGTGGACTCATGTGAGGGCATCAAAACCAACAACAACTTCATCAGTTGTGATGGCTTTATTGGTGACGTACGCTCGTTTAGTGTAGGCATCGTAGTCTCCTCTTGCTAATTTAACAAAGAGGGGCTGTGAAGCCCCTAATGTATCAGCTTTCAATAGCCTTTTTGAGAACCCTTTTTAACTGCTTAAACGTTGTCCGTTTGTTGTCGTTAAAGCCTACCATGGAAACGAATTTATCAAATCTTTTTGGGTACAGCTTTTTGATTGCTCTAGTTAGTTTTTCACTAACGGCGTACCTTACTTCACTATCTTGGGCCTTCCCCATAACTTTGTCAACACCACCAGTCAAACACCATTTAATAGCGGCTCTACTAAATGTTTTCACGGTGTTGCTGGCTTTGCTTCCTGCAAACCTACCCTTTGTCCATTGTTCTTCAGTAGTAAAGAGCTTGTCTACAGCTATTAATACTTCACGTACTTCCTGTTTTTTGGTCATTACTAGTCTCCTCTTGTGTTATTGACTTATTACTTAATATATAGTTTTGAATGAACAAAAAGAAGGGAGGCGCTAGGCCTCCCTTCAAGTTAGGGGTGGTACACAGATGAGAGCCTAAGCGGCCTTCTTCTGTGGATCTTTCTCGGCCGGTGCCTTGGCGACGGCTTTGGCCACCGAGATGAACTTGTGCTCCTCATCCCAGCGCAAGCCTGCCCTGGAACCCCCCACTTTGAGGTAAGCGGCGACGGTCATGCCGTTTTGGTACAATTCGTACTCCTTGGCCGACCTGGAGCCCTTACGCTTGGGGTTGGACTTGGTGAGCAAGGTGATGACCATGCTGTTGTCATGCTTCACCCTGCGACCACCCTTATTGGTGGTCTTGGCCGCCGACGTCTTCTTGGCTTCGGCCTTTTTGGCCTTCTTGGCCTTTTTGGTCTTTGCGGACATGATGTAGTCCTCCTCTAGATGTTAAAGTTATTTGGTGCTGAGCACCAGAAAACTGACTAGCGTTTATTCAGCTTCCTGCTGATCAGTGTTTTGATGGTTTAAGTATATCCCGTATTTTCTTATAGTGAGACTTGGGGCAGTACTTGGCCCCTTCTTCCTTGACCATTTGTGCCGCCTTTTCGTCAGAGACACGAATAGGTACTTCACTGTATTTAGGCATTACACACTTCATTTCTACCCCCTTGTGATGATCCACCATAGCAATTCAAAAGGCACAACGCAAGTTCTTTTTACGAGCTTACAATTGTCTTATTTAATAAAAAAGGCCTCACTTAGAGGCCTAAATTCATTTCCAACTTATGATGTAAGCTACATTAGATAGGTTTGGCTTACCCTGCTATACATGTCATGGGGGCGTTCATTACCTTCGATCCAGCATTCAGACTCTAATGCTGCATCAAGCCATTTAACTATTCTATCTTCAGAATGTTCACAACCCATGACTACTATTGTAGGAGGCATATCGTCCATATCGAAGACTATGCCGAGCCAATGCCCGTGAACATCATCATAGAAATGAACAGTTCTCATCTGGCACTCCTCTATTTATTGTTATTATACCAAAAAGAATAAAGTTTGAACACCTTATTCTTATTGTTTATTCACAGAGTTGTGAATTCAAACCATTTCTTACAGGTTTCCAGCACGTTTTTGTAGTTACTTGATGTGACTTCTTCTCCAAACTTCTTTATTTCATCCATCGGCACTCCGGCCTTTCTGGCTTTAGAGCAACAACGACCAATGATTACGAAAGCGTTGCCGTCTGGGCCGGTAATGTCAAGAGAAACCTTTACTTCTGGATATTTAGGTTCCATCTTAGTCTCCTCTTTATGACCAAAATAATGGTGGGTAGCCCAGGAATCGAACCTGGTTTACGTCGCTTTACAGGCGAGACGTGATCCAACCACTCCCGCTACCCAGTCTCCTCTTTATATTGGTTTATCCCACCTTGAGGCTGCAACAAGAACCTCAACGGCTTTACGCATACTTTTGAAACAACCTAGACTTATACCACGAAAGTTCCAAGTGCCACTATCATAAAGCAAGGCTTCCCACTTCTTTGTATGGATTTGCCTTACCTTACCACGGTGACTGGTTCTAACCCAAAAGGCCCCAGCTCTGTTTTCGTATTGTTTGATTATGTTAACCCTGTAAGAACTGGGATACTTATGGGGCCTTCGTCTGTCAGACGTAAGTTGTACTTTATGTCCCTCACGAGATACGATACCTGGAATGGTAAACTTTTTGTGCTTAACATCACGACGACGCTTACGAAGCAGGTCAAAGACATAGACAGGGTCAATATCAAGTTCCTGTAGGGCTTGATACAGTGCAGATTTTGGGCCACATGAGCCTACGTGGTATCCATATCCACGATATATACCTTCTACCTCACCATTCTTGATAAACGTACCTACTTGAGTAAGAGGATTTTCCTTGACAAGAATGCACCTATCACGATATCCACGAAAGTAGGGATCTGCTCCCTTTTCGTGAATGCGGATATTACAGTGTGCCATATCTGTACCACCAAGAGATAGATACTTACCAGCATACGGACCACTGATGATAGGAATGTTGCTTTTGTCACGTCCTACTAGGTTTATTGTCGTTTTGAACATAGCTGTCTCCTCTTGCTGTACTTATAACTAAAGGGGGCGTCTTAGCCCCTAATCGTTACCACGTCTGTGCTTTATATCCACCACGTAGGGCACGTAGGAAAGCGTTCTGGACTTGCATTGATGCCCTCTGGTCTTTGTCTTCCAGCATGGCGAACAGTACTGGATTCTTCATTATTACCCCTAGTGCCATAAACATTTCTGTTTCAACACTTAGGGTGTTTTGTTTGGGAACTATTGTGTTCTTAACCATCCTTCCAACTCCTGTTACTAGTTGAAGACAGAAAACACTGCTACCCAACTAGCTATTGTTATGAGGATGTGTAGCCAGTGCCTTGAATTGGGCATTAGAAATCTCCTTCTGCGACTTGGCAGCATAGGTATCCCTTGCTCCGCCACAGGTCCACTATTTTCTTGCGGTCATCAAAGAAGATTAGCGGTATGAACTTATCTATAAGCAACTGTTGCAGAAGCTCTTCTTTGACAACAGTGTCATCACGATTGTCACCTGATTTTCGCATGTAAAGAGCATCGTAATGAATGTACTTCTCTTTCAACCACTTTTCAGTGGTGACCCTCCAGTTGTCGGGCCTACCTGTGACAATCACTGTGTCCAACCTTCTATGCAGAAGGTTAGCAACCAACGCAAGCTCTTCATAGAGGGTGTCTAAGTACATAAGAGAGTAGAATGCATCATAGTTCTTATGATTACCCTCTACGAAATGCTGCCGATGCTCATTGTTGGCAAGTGTACCATCAATGTCAAACACCACTGCGAACCTGGAATCGGTAGGGAAAACGTTCCATTTGTTAGGCATAATAGTCTCCTCTTGCATTGTAACTAAAGGAAGGCTCTTACGAGCCTTCAATTTTACTTGGGTCGTACCCATGTATATCAAGAAGCTCAACAATACGGTCACGTAGATCTGGGTCGCCATAAACGGCTATTTGACAGGCCCAATTATCGTTATGGCCAACATTAGGATCAAGTCTTGTCCAGCTATGATTGATATTGTAAGCTGGATAGTCTTCTTCACCTTTTATTAAACCTTCACCATCACTTTGGAAGAGATGGTCCATTGTCCTTGGTTTTTCAGGTAATACTTGTTCACCATTGACGTAGACTTTGATTTTGCCTTTTCTGAAATCCTCATCTATGTCTCTTAGGCTCTTAAGCCTTCTGACTTTACTCATATCAGTCTCCTCTTGCGTTATAACTAAAAGACCCTACCCGGAGAGGGGAATGGGTAGGGTGAGTTTCCAGCAAGGGGAAGGGGAGTTACCTCCCTTCTTCACCCAAGTGAATGTCTTACCAACCTTCCTCTGTGAAGGTGGCAGGAAGGGCCATGATAAGCCCTGTCATAGAGATGCCGTGCCAGTACCTTTCACCTGTCACAGCGACTAGGGCTATCCCAAGCAGAATCAGGAACAGCCCCATGAAGCCTAAAACTTTCCAGAACATAGCTGTCTCCTCTTGCTACTATGACTAAAGAGTGGAGTCGTTTCCAACTCCACCTAATAGCTAATCTTCTGGAACTTTACCAACTTTATGTACACCCTCTTCGGAGCGTACGAAGTAACTGTTGTCGTGAAATATTACCAAGGCTTCCCTGATGAAGTGAGGTGGTTTGTGAGGGTAGTCCTCATAAACCATGTAATCGTCGACGAAGCGACGTGCTTGGCTGCGACTATCTGGGTCTATATCCCATTCCAGCTCTTCTTTGAGCTTTTCTTCGTCCAGCTCTTCAAGGTTCAGTGAGAATGTAACCCTATCAGAGTTGAACTGAACAGCCCATGGACGACCATTGGTTGGAAGTTCTTGGTACAGGAAGACAGTTTCTATCCTGTACTTATGCCAATTGGAGTTTTCGGCATTCGCTTCATCTTGTGGCCTTACCCAACCACGGTAGTTGTCTTCACCACATTCCACGTCTAGGACTAGGCTTGATAGACCCTTATCCTCTACGAAGAATCGGTCTATAAGCACCTTTTCAAAGTCTTGTACTTTCATGGCTATCTCCTCTTGCTATAACTAAAGAGGGGCCGAAGCCCCAAATTTAACTACCCAGGACGAGAAATATTTTGTTGCGATCCACGACCTGCACGTTTTCCAGATAAACGTGCCAATCACCGGTCTCATCAAGAAACCGTTGTGTTGCCTCCAACGCATTCGCATATGTGGGATTGGTGATTTTTACAAAGATAAGATGAGCTTTTCTTTATCAGGTGAGAAGCATCCCTTTTATGGAAAGAAACATAGATTAGCATCTATAGAAAAGATTAGGGATGCTGCCCTGCTAAGGGAAGTTAAGAAGCGTGTAGAGAGAGGGTAACAACCCTACTCCCTACACACTCCCCTTTGCAAGACTGCCGGTAGCCCGGCAGAGGTAAGACACTGATAGAAATTATCAAATGTGTGTCCTACCTGGAGGAGACTGCCTTAGATGGGGAATTATAACCGACTGGCCACGCCACAACGACCTTATGAAACCGAGTTTACTACCTGAGCCTTTACGACTTTGCGGTAGATATTCATCTAGTTACGCCCGAGTACTTACAGAGCTGGCTATGCAGATGACCCGAGTATCTCAACCCAGGAATTTTACATACGGATAGTAACCAGATGATGGCCCTGCCCTTCGTTAGAGCTTTGGCGACGCGCGCCGGGCTTTGGTGCCCCACCCAGGAACTTACCTTAGGAATGCCGCTGGGGATGCGTTGAGCGCCCTGGCGACCCCCAGACTAGCCGATTGGGCTAGCGCCCCTTGCCTTACGGCCACGACCTTTACCGATTGCCCAAGGCAGCACCACGCCCGCTAAGTGACAGGCGTGTGACATTGCGCTGTGCTTGGAGCTGAATAGGATGCGCTGTGGGGCTACACCCTTGGCCTTGACCGTAAGTAGACACTTACTTCCGTGTACCCTAGCTGTGCCGATATGCGATTTGCCTACGGCGAGCCTGGGTTGGGATATAACTTGTATACACACGGGATTGTAAGCTTGGGAAAGTAAGCGAACGGTGTAGCGAACCCCACCATGCACGGCGATAAGCCTATGAGCCTTGCCCAACGGCGGTGGCTTTAGGCTACCACCCCTGAATTTGGCTAGATTTGCTGCTACCGTGCCGGTGGAAGTTTGCATAACCGATGAAGCTTACCCTTTACCTTTAGTATATGTAGTATGCACCTATTACCCACCTCAGCAAGCTTTTTGTGGTCGCCCGACAACTATGTTTTCACAGCCATGCTCATAACGCATAGCTAAGATTGTGGTTCACGAACTTAGGTTGTAAAGTTACATTGAATAGTGATAAGCAGTTGTAAGGGTGGAGCATATACACGCACGAGCATGGACCATGCACACGCACGCGGGTAGACTAAGGGTGGATTTGTGCTGTTTACCCATGTTGGTCTTGCATTAAGTCTAAAGAAAGGCTCAAAATACCTAGAATATAGATCTTTACGAATAGCTGCCTGTCTGAACTTGCATTTTCCCTTGGAATACTTTAAGCTGAAGGATGTGTACACCTCCAAGGGGTGGATGAGTATGTTGGGAATTATGTATAGTCTCGTGTTCCAACTCCTATACTAACTTGAGGACTCTTTCTTTAGCTCTATTCAATCACGAAAAAGTTTAAATCAGACAATGTCAAGAAAACAAATAACTTTGACCCAGACTACCGATTCGCAGAACAAGCGAAACAAGACTCTTAACGTGTATAATTATGGTAATCTACTTACGCAGGAATTGAAAGCTGAGGTTAATCATGGTTTCTTAGCTGAAATAGATTTACGAACACGAAAGGGTCGTCTCGCTCTCTGTGTTTATGCCATGTATTGTGAAGATAAGGGTGGTGAATCTAATATGTCTATTGCTCAGATGGAACTGGCCAGAAGAGCTGCCACTATCGGTATGACATGTGCGGATTTAGAAGAGCGATTGATCATGGGTGAAAACGTTGATGACAACGACTTTGCAAAGTATATGTTAGCTACTAGAGCTTTGACTACAGTCCTCCGTCAGCTTGGGATTAAGAGGGAAATGAAAGATATTACACCTAACACACTGGACCAGTATTTAGGACAGGATGAACGATAATGATTGAGGGACTACATGATAATAGGGCACCTAAATGGTTCCCGAAGAATGAGAAACAGATATGAAAAAGAAATTAATAAAGCCTAAGAAAGATTATGTTGATCATCTAGCTACTGTATTCGCCTGGATTATCGCTTTAGCTGTGATATGGGCACTCGCTAGGATATTGTTAAGGCTAGTTCATTAGACATGGCTACATTGAGAAAGATAGAAAAGAAGATGACTGCACGTAAGCAACTCATTGTTGATATGATCGTCCCCCTCCTTATAATATTTGGAATCACAGTCCTTATTTGGATATTGGCATGAATAAGAGGTAGCTTATGACTAATGAGGAAATGATAAAGGAAATGAGCAATCTACTAGATCAGGTAATTAAGTTCCAAGAGCATCTATTAATCTTAGAACAGAGGCTGAGTGTGGCAGAGAAGTCAGTTAAGGCTTTGCTTAGTAGTTGGCATACCCACCCAGGACCATCATCGTAATGATATTTACCCTGAATTGTCTGTTGGGTTCGTTGTGGTTCTATTTGGTAATTGCTTTCATAAGGTATGATCTTTACTGGCTATTATATATAGTGGATTGGGACCCTCCCATGAGAGGTATTATTCTGGTCTTATTGATCTTTAGTATAGCGATTACATATGCAATAGAACCTTTTAAGAAGTTGAAGGGCTTGACGTGGGAGCAAGCGTTTAATATGGTCTTTAAGAGGTAGATATCATGATGTGCTTCTTTTTAATCGTTCTAATCGTAGGTATCATGTTTCTCTTGGTTTGTCCTGAAGACGAAATCTTATATATTAGAGAATGGTTTGAAGGTTTGCGAACCAAGGTAAACATCCTTTTCAAAGGTAAGATGGAATAAGCAAATGGATATTATCATAGTCTTATCAGCTATAGCTTACGCACTCGCTATCAGTGGTATCACAGTCCTTGGCATATCTTTCTGGCTCATTGCGAATTATATGGATGAGTATAAACAAAAACCAACTGATGGTGATGGAATGATGTAGAAAAGAATAAGAGTGATGGGTACGATAGAACTAACAGATGCAGATACTAAGCGTAAGGTCACAATTTCTACAGCAAGGATATTGTGGGTATATGAGGGAATAGATGGACAGGGTGCTGTGCGTCTTGATAATGGTGATGATATACAGTCTACTGAGCCTTACAGTGTTATAAAGGACAGGTTCAGTATAGCTTCATTCATATTTCCTCAGCGTAAAGGGGATGATATTTTCAGTATATTGGGGATATAGCAAAATTGTAATATCGGCGTTAGGGTGGACATGAGAAATCCATTATTCATTGTGATTATTTGTTATTCAGTTATTGTTGTCTTAGTTCTTGTCACTATTCATCTGCATATCTATTTGTCACATATGTAGAAAAAGAATAAATGTGAGGTATTGATATTAGTGAATGGCATTTAGTACCTGTACCATCAGAGTCAGAAGAGCAAATGGCTGTAGCCAAGCTCAAAATCTTGTTAGAGGACTTAGAAGTTCAGGGATATGAATATGTGGGTGTGGTCCCAGTAAGGTTTAGTGTATTTAATCCTGGAAAAAAGGAAGGTAGAAAAAAGGGAAGACATAGTAGGCAGTATCTGATATTCAAAAACTGAATAAATGTGATGACAACCCTTGAATTAATTATAGCTCTTTGTATGTCCCCTCTTGTTTGTACTTTTCCAGAGGCACCTAAAGGGCAAGTATGGATTGAGAGGCATGTCCCTAGACCTCATGTGATATATCGTTGTATTGCCATTAAACAAAGTTCATTCGTAAGCGCCCCGGAGCTGGTATTGTCATATTCCATGCGAGGGGGTAAATGTCCAAAGGAAAAAGAATAAGAGTGATGAATAAGATACAGCAAGCTAGACATAAATGGAAGGACTTTTCTGCTAGAGGCAGTAAATGCCCCGTGTGTAGGAAAGACTTTAGATATGGTTGCAGGCATTCAATCAGTGAGGCTAAGGAAAGGTTGTTTGAGGATTATATACGGGCTATTCTCAGTGAGGCTGCTACAAAGCAAAAAAGTAAAATGATGAATAAATGCGAGCATCCCCTAGACACACTCACTGACTAAATCACATCCCAATACATTCACATATATAGTCACCATTATCCACCCTCCGACACCAACCCCTAAAACCACAGGTCACAGGTCCACCCCTTAGGAGAATGGTTCTGAGTCAGAGTAAACTAGACTATCCACCCTATAGATTTCTTTTTGTAAATCTAATAGGTAGACCCTCCACCCTTTCTAAATCCACCCTTGTCTAGCTACCTACACAATAAGACAACCTTATATCCACCCTATAGACAACACAGACATGCTGTTTTATATACTCATTTCCAAGTCTGTTCGTAAGCGTCTTCATTCTGTCCAGTATCAGTCTAGAATTGGACCTGAGATCAGGAAAATGAAATTTTATTCATAGTTTCTGAGGTCAGACCTGTGGCCTACGGTCAGAGTCTAGTGTGAGTCCATGATTCGTAGAATCAAAACGGTCTTTGCCACCTAGGGAAAATTGATTTTAGGACAATTCCAAATCCGACCCTAAGCGGATCCAGAATCAGTCCAGAATCCACGATTCCAAGTCCGATTGTAAGCGTCTTTCCTCGTTCGATCTTCCAATTCCGTCCTCAAGCGTCTTCTGTCGTTCTAGCCTCCCTGGAATTTCTGTATCCACCTATGTGATGAGAGCATGACAGATATGCACCAGACGCATGAATCAGAGCCATGCTCTCAGTACATGACAGATATGTACTGAGAGCATGATGGCCAGTGAAGAACTGGCATGGTTCTTGCCTATGCAAGTGACGTGCCACCAGCCATGCACCGATCGCATACCAGACATGCAATAATTGCGTTACTAATGAGGCCTTGTAGGGCTTACCTTATAGGGGCCGGGCAACGTTGGCCTGTGCAACTAGCAAAGGGGTTTAGTTATGGATACCAATGGTACACATGAAGAGCCTACCACGGCCCCCGTTAGGGTAAAGCTTGGTCGCAGTGCTGCGGGCAAGGCATATAGGCCGGGCACACGCAAGGGAGCCATGCTTACTATGGTCAGCCAAATGGCCAGTGTCAAGGGTCACAGTGCTCGTGTCCATGCCAAGCTCTTCTCCAAGCCTGGTTATGGCTATGGTGGAGGCAATGCTAAGGCGTTGCGGGCAATCATCAACTTCGGCCCCGCACTGGCCGCAGGACTAGGTAAGGGCTACGTTGCTTACCTTATCCCAGGTGGCAATGGGGTCCATGCTACTGGTGGCAAACTGGCTATTGCGCCGGGCACAAAGTCGGCAGCCATCGCCGCCAGTGCTGTTATTGTGGCCAGTAACGCCTAAGCATTAACCTAGGGGGCCGCAAACACTGCGGCCCCCGCTACTTTGTAGGTGTAGTAATGGGTATTTTGTACGCTACTTTTGCAGTTGGTATACTTTGGTTAGTTAGTGGCGTTTGCATGTATATTGCAAAGCGCCGCGCCATCAGGCGGCGTTTGCTAGTGGTCGGTTACAAGCCGCGTTTGCGGCCTAGCTTACGCCGTTAGCTTTGCCACATAGCGCCAGTGCCCTAGGGGCGGCCAGCAATGGCCGCCCCTAGTTTATGTGCGCCCCACCTACCAGCCCCTCGCACATGCCAGTCCAGCGCGCCCTATGGGCACCCTAGGGCCTATACCCCCCCCTAGTTGCGCGTTGTAAAGTACCACAACGCTATAGTTCCATAAAAAATATAATGTGATGAGTTTTTACCGAATAAAAACTATGAACTCTTTTTAAACTTATGATGAGCTTTGAGGATGGCTATGCAGAGGGCTAGGGCGGGGGTTGCTGCTATCCCCTCAACAGGTCCGTTGCTGGTCCCCATTTCTACAATGCCCGCGCTTTCCATGTGCCATGGCAGCCCCTCCGGCACCAGGTCCACGGCGGCTTGGAGGTTGGTGGTAAAGGCGGGCATATCTTGGTGGCGGGTATGGCTGGCCTCGGTTAACTTAACTTCTGGTGGGAGCCACCCCATTGACCAATTTGACCCGTGCCATCCCACAGCTTTCCCCACGCAAACATCCAATTCACGCGAGCCTTCCTGCGCCTGCCCTAGCTTAGTGAGTAGGGTGATGTGAGTGTCATATTTCATTTTTTGCTCTCATGAGTTTTTACCGAAGAATTAATCAAATCTAGCATATACGTATAAAAATTCAGCAGCATGGAGCTTAGTCTTAAAAACTTTGTCAATATCATAATAAACAGTATGAGGCCAATCTGTCCATTCGATAAGTGGTGAGACTAAATAGCCTTCTAAAACAGTGCTGACTATGCCTAATTCAAAACCATCAAATCTTACAAGCCATGTTTCTATGGAACCACATCTATAATTCTGTTGATATGGTTCAAACCTATAATCCCCGATCAACATCTCATTGAATCCTAATCAAACCTTGAATAAGCATGTAGAAACATAGCTGCCTCTAGTATACTCCTTTTGGTTGTTACATATTCACCATAATGGACTTCACTACGCAATTTATACTTACCTATCACATAAACTGCATAACACCCTTTTTCTTTCTTTACAAATCCTAAAGCATAAGAATAAATGTGACCATCTTTATATTCATCTATCTTATGTATCCAACCACAGTTTGTTCTTTGCCATGAGGGAACATACACGTAGTTTCCTATTATTTTGTTTCTTTCAGCCATTCTATACATACTCAATCAAACTTATGATATGCTTCAAGTAACATGGCTGCTTCATGTATGGTTTTGGTCTTATAGAGGTATTCTTTACGATTAAGTAGATAATGATCTAAAGCTATGCTATAACGCCACCAAGAATACCGAACATAGCCTAATAGTGTGTAATTCTCAGTTATCCATATCCAATACACACCACGTTTAACGCTTTTAGAAATAGTATACCTTCCTTCAACCCAACCTTTCATTGGTTCCATACCATTTAGAATAAACTTTTGTTTTAAGTAAAAATAATCCAATGTTATATCATAATATTTCATGTGTGATATTTTTTAGTCTAGTTTGGAGACCGGGGCCAGAATCGAACTGGCGTCTCAGGGGTTGCAATCCTACGCATGGCCATTCTGCCACCCGGCCTTAATCAAACTTACGATAAGCGTGTAAGAACTCAGCAGCTTCTAGTTTTGTGTCTAGGATATGTACCATACCCAACTTTAATGGTGGAATAGGGGATATTACTTGTTGTTTTATGAGACTTTCTGGTGTAACACCATATTTGTTTCCATGAATAAATACATATCCCAATGGTTGTAAAATATCTGGAGCCTGGATCCACCAACTTCCTGGATGGGCCAGAGATTCATGGAATTTGTATTTTCCTATATATTTCATACTTGAAGCTATATCATTAAACCACTGATCAAGATCAGCCCCCATTCTTACGCCTTTTTGTTTCTTCTTCTAGCTCACTGCGTAGAACTGGATCTATTTCTTTGAATATTTTGTCCATTGTCCTATATTGTCTGTCTACTTGAGCCAAAGCTTCTTCCATAGTTCCACTCCATCCAGGAATGTTCATTATGGCTAAAGCTGACCTAAGGATTCTCTCTAGTTTCTCTTTTTCTTCCATATTTCAGTTTCCACCATTCTTTTGCAAATAACGCTGTACATATAAATAATACCACCCCACCAGCACTAAAAACAATCTTTGCAATGGGTGCAATCATACTCCAAGCCATAAGTATATAGAAAGTGCCAATAATAGCTGATACAAGAGCTGATATGATGTTTTTCACTCTTCCTCTTCCTCTTTTTTCCTAATAGCTTTAATAAGAGGAGCGCCAGGGGGTAAATCACCAAGGTCAAAGATCATATCTTTTGGATATTTGGACATAAATTTAGCATGGAACCGATGATCGTCTTTTTCACCCCAAATCTCTATAATTGGATCTTTTTCGTGATCACCTAGAAAGAAACTGTGAAATATAAGGTTACTTGCTCTTTCCAGTCCACTAGATAGCAATTTTGCCAATTCTTCTTGTATTTTAGGCTCTAGTTCAGGTACTGCCTTGCCGTGCCAGAATATTTCTATTGATTGTGCCATTTTCACCTTGGGGTTGGACGAGGTGATAGGACTCAAACCTACAACCTACAGATTCGTAATCTGTCGCTCTATTCAGTTGAGCTACACCTCGTATTGGCTGGGATAGTAGGCTTCGAACCTACAGCCTTCCGATTAACAGTCGGACGCTCTACCTGTTGAGCTATATCCCATGAGCTATATCCCATCTAACTTTTCCTCTATCATAGCATCCCAACATGGGCGTGATCGTTCAATATGGTTGGCTACTCCCATTGTTTTGCCTATAGATCTTGCTCCTACTAGTAGCATTTCGTGTGATGGGTCTTTCATGGTTCCTATGATAGCTTTAAATACTCGCACCCATCCTTTGCGACTACCTTCTGGCATATTTGGATGTGCCTTAGCAAAGAGTTCAGGTGTTACATTACACCATGCGGCACAAGCTACGATATACATTTCGTCTTCATTCATTATTATATTACCAAGTTGGGGGGAGTAAGGGGAATTGAACCCCTAGCTTCGGATAGACAGTCCGACGTTTTACCGTTAAACCATACTCCCAATATGGAGCCGAATGTAGGAATCGAACCCACATCGGATGATTACAAATCATCTGCTCTACCGTTGAGCTAATCCGGCTTGGTGCTCAGTGATGGACTCGAACCACCAACACAAGGATCTTCAATCCTCTGCTCTACCATTGGAGCTACCTGAGCGTACCCGTGATTGGATTCGAACCAACAAATACTAGTTTCTAAGACTAGCGCCTTTGCCATTTGGCCACACGGGCGTTAAAATTGGCAGAGAGAGTGGGATTCGAACCCACGATACGGCATAACCGTATAGCGATTTAGCGGACCGCCGCCACCGGCCACTCGGCCATCTCTCTTTGGAGCGAGCGAAGAGAGTCGAACTCTCATCTGGAGGGTGGAAACCTCATATTCTACCATTGAACTACACCCGCTTGTTGGTGGAGACGGTCGGCTTCGAACCGACAACCTTCTGCGTGCAAAACAGATGCTCTCCCAAATTGAGCTACATCCCCTTGTTGGTAGGGGTGGAGAATTTCAAAATCTCGACCTGTGCCGTGTAAAGACACCGCTCTTTCTCTGAGCTACACCCCTTTTTAATCTATGCCCTACTTGAACTATGTGATGGATCACTCTGTGGTCCACCAGAAATTGCTTTAGATACTTGCTTGGCCTTTGAAGCTCTTTTTGTTTTGACAAGAACAACACGTTGCTTGTCAAACCAAAGTTCATCTTGGGGCTTTCCATCTTTATCAAGCTTTTCAGATTCAATAGCAATACGAACACAGCCATAAAGCCATTCTGTGTAGCCTACTGCTATACCAGTAAATCCGGTAAGCGCATCTTTGACTTTGTCTCCTAGATTTATTTCTGTGGTGGCAATCATGTATGTCTCCTTTAGTTAGGTGGTTTGGCGGATAGGGAGGGAGTCGAACCCCCACGAGCCTTTCTCTCCTAGCTGCTTTCAAAGCAGTGGCCACCGCCCATTGGCTTGCCTATCCAAAAGTTACAGTACTATTGATTATAACAACCATAATTACCTATCCTAAAATTGGTAGGGGAGGCTGGAATTGCACCGGCATCCTACGCCCATCAAGCGTATGTTCTTCTATTGAACTACTCCCCGTTGGGGTGACCGAAGGGAATCGAACCCTCATACTCTGAATCACAATCAGGTGCTCTGCCATTGAGCTACGGTCAACATTGGTCTGGGCGGTAGGATTTGAACCTACGACATCCTGGCTCCAAACCAGGAACTCTGGCCAGACTGAGCTACACCCAGGCAAGGGTAATATAACCTATACAATTGGTTTTTACAATTATTTATGGTGGGGCGACGGGGAATTGAACCCCGATCTACAGATTGAAAGTCTGCAATCCTAACCATTAGACGACCACCCCTAATTACTTCAGCAATTTTCTAAAAATCATATTAACTTCTTTATGCTGTTTCTTAATAGAATCACCCATAAGACGACCTTTTTTATTTCTATATTTATTTTGTATTAATCTATTTAGAAATGTTGAAACTTCACGTGCATCGTAATAGTGTCCTGTTTTCTCACCAACAAGAAATCTATGGGTTTTTACTATTAAGTCGTAATTTAATACTGTATTTAATCCGTAACTACATATTTTACCTCTTAGGTTTTTATATATAGGAGAAGTGAAAAATGCTGGTTTGCCCATTTCTTTCGCTAGTTTTACTAAATTAAGTCGTATTTGTGGTTTATTAGGGCAAGTATCATAACGATATACCATTTCATTAATTATTAAAGGTTTAAGTCTCTTGGCAATCTTTTTATTACCTTCAACATTAGTGAAATCAAGTACCTTTCTAACCAAACGTGCTTGGCTAACAGATATTTTACGATTACTATAATCTACTTTACCTTTAAATTCAGCTTCAAAAATTATATCGCCCCGCCAACCAAATATATCACTTGTTTTACATAAGTGATATCCTCGCCTACATAGAACTGGATTTTTTATTATAGAAGACCATTTTCCTGGCCTTTTACCCTTTGGAAAGTCCCATGTAAAGAAGCTACTCCCACCATTGCTAGGTTTTCCATCTTTGCCAACTATCTTATAGTATTTTCTTCTTTTAAGTTCTTTATTATATTTTTTAGGTTCTAATTGGGCCATTTCTCTATCTTTCTATGTTCTGGTAGCCGGGTGGGAATCGAACCCACGTCTCCAGATTCAAAGTCTGGGATCCTATCCACTGAACGAACCGGCCTCGCCGGTTGATTATGCTGCTACCTTTTCATCAACTGTAGCCAGATATTTGTCTATCTGGTCAGCTACTTTTGTAATGGATACGTCCTTACGTAATGTAATGCCATATCTGTTTTGCCAAGCATCTCTCTCATTATAATCACATCCTTTTCTGTTAATACCAAAGATGGGGTAGAAATCTTTCAGCTCCATGCCAAGATATTCAGCGATGTGGGTTTCAATTTCCAGATAATTTTTGTTATAATATTCAGGAGTCGCGTTTATGTTTATGGCTTCAGACTTCATATTTAGAATGGTTAGTCCCATTGCACATCCTCTATAACAGCCATTTCCATGACTTTCTAGAATACATCTGAAAGACCAAGTAAAGCCACTAGGAAGGTTCCTTAATTTGGTTGACAACTTACGAAGGTTTTCATGACTTGGTGTTTCTGTAAAGTTTCCATCACGGGGCATATCTGTCTCCTTTTATGCCTAAGTTGTTTGAGTTATGCTGTTACCTTTACTTCTAATGCCAATTTCTCTTTATACCTCTTTACCTCTAATGATAATTCCTCTTTATGTTTTCTTATTGTTTTATAATGATCAATGCGGAGTCTTATATGCTCTTTTAGGTCCTTAAAGGTTGTATCTGTATTGTCATTCCAGGCGGCTACCCCATTTTGATGTTTTAAGCCCGCAACATCTTCTATGCTGGAACCTCTCATAAAATTAATACCTCTTCTCTCGAAGTGTACTCTACCAAAATGTCCTATAGCTGCTCCTAAGCACATATACTTTTTATCATGTGCTCCCGATGATCCTTGTATCCATTTATCTACATCTGAGAAGAACTCATCCACATCTTTGAGTGTAAGTTCTTCAACACTTAATTCTTCTACTGGCTCTGGTATGTTACCGTCACGGGGCATATCTGTCTCCTTCTATGTCTAAGTAGTGGACTATGAATCCTTCTTTGGTATTCCTCTGACAAACCTGTTACCAAATGTCTTCCTATATTTTTGATTGTTATTTCCAAGTTGGGCTTTTCTTATATTATCTAAAGATTCTTTTGAAAGATATCCAGTTTTCCCACTATTCCATGAAGGCTTACCTTTGCAAGCTTCGCTAACGTTTTCTCCATTTAATATTATTTTTACATTATTTTTGGAGTAAGGTCCGTTATCGTTAAATCTAGCCATGACATATTTGTCATGACCCCTTCCTCTTTTGTGAAGACACCCTGATTTAGCCCAAATTTCAAACCATTCCTCGAAAGTTAGTAGAAACTTAATGCATCTATTTTTGGCCGAATACCTTTGGCTATCGTAGGCATTTTTAAGCTTATTCAATACAATTATTCCTTTAAGTGGTGGTAGAGGTGGTAGGAATCGAACCTACAACAGCGCCGTTATGAGCGGCGGGTTCTGCCATTGAACTACACCTCCATATATGAGATGGTAGGGGTGGGGGGAATCGAACCCCCAACATCCACGCATTTTGAGTACGCTGGCTTTGCCATTTGCCTACACCCCCCTTCTGGTGGATCCTGTGAGTCTCGAACTCACGACCTGCGGATTAAAAGTCCGCTGCTCTACCTACTGAGCTAAGGATCCTGGTGCGTCCTGAGGGACTCAAACCCTCGACCTACAGATTAGAAATCTGTTGCTCTATTCTGCTGAGCTAAGGACGCTAATGTAACAGCCTTGGATCAACGTTTTCTTTTATGAAGGCTTTAGTACGTTCAATGGCGCTATCTCTGCCTCCATCTGCACTACCACCGAATAGATGATCACAGCCACGTGACCCAATACCGAAGAAACGCCGACAGGCTTCACCACCAGTTTCCACTTGACCATCTTCATCCTTAAAGTGAACATTGTCTTGGTCGTGTTCTCTTTTTATTGTTTTGAACCCTCTACTTTTGAACCAAGGATCTTGACCACACCAACCGGCTACACAAGCCTTTGTTTCACATGAGAACCAACTACACATAGACACTTCATGTTTATAGTCATTTGGCAGGTCTTCCAGAACCCTTAACATTTCTTGAAGTCTGGTGGCATATTTTTGCTCTGTGATTTCGTAGGCTTTGGTGTCAGGTATGAAGCCATCATCTCTTGGCATGTCTGTCTCCTAGGTTGGTTGCGGAGGGGGGAATCGAACCCCCTTCAACGGCGTATGAAACCGTGCTGGTGACCAATCCAGTCTACTCCGCGTTTAACAACACCATCTTCATTGAATTTGAATCCACATTCTGGGCAGTTGGTATGCATAGTATATGCTATATACTACGTGCCATAAACACAAGCAAATCATATATTGGATTATGAGCCACGGGCCGGTTAGCAACTCCGACAGTTTCCTCATGTTAGCGTTGGGAGGCCGAAGGTGCCAACATGATTCCCCTTGGTAAACACGAACGTAGTGCCCGAAACGTTTTTACCACCGTGGCTTAATTAACTATACCCTTTTGAAGTTGGTTATGTTATAAAGGGGGGCTCCCAAAGCTGCTGTTACAAGGGTCGCCCTGTAAATAGTGATTGCTGTGGTAACAACCCTTCGTAGAGACTTGTTAACCTTTGCGGGGCATGGTTATGGCGGGTGGTGCGAGACCAGGGCGACTGGCGCGTTTCAGCGTGGGCTTCTTTGGCGCAACAGTCGTGACGGCCCCGCCCCTGGGGCAGCGGCTCCAGGCCAGCTTCTTTACTGTCCCTGAAGCCGAGACATTTGATTCAGGCATATTTTTCGCGTTAGTTTCCGCTTGGGCCCTGTCGGTGTTTCTTACGACGTATATGGAAGAAGATCACATTTTGAAGAGTTTACTGACGAGTCTTGGGATACCCGGGGTTGTTGTGTCTCTAAGTATCGGTTTCCAGGCTATTCGATGAAGCGCAAGGGAGATATTTAGCTATGAGGCGATGGGTTTTTGGGATCGGGGCATTCTTGGCACTAGGGCTTGGCTTAAACATAGCAATAGGGCAGCCCGCATCAGAGAGTGAGTCCCAGCCATATGCCGCGCTAGTGGTGCATGACGATCCCAGCGTTAAGCCGAAGGTCGTCAGAAAGGGCGAATACCGGAACTTGAATTTTTGGCGAAAACTCAAACTTGGAACAGCCCCCTATGTCAATGCTCGTTTATTGAAAAGAGCAAAGGTTGCCTACACATACCCTATGGGCGGTCTTATAGAGACTGCCGGGCTTCCCGCAGTATCCGCGAAACTCCAGACCGGTGAGATTGGGTTTGTTCAAATCACCGCTGAAGGTAGCTTCATAATCATATCGCCAGATGACCCAAACTGGGCAATCGTGATGGAAGCGTTAATTGGCCACAATTTCAAGGGTTTGTTGGTTCTCAGTAATACTGACAATTTGTTAGGCAAGACTGCTGCCGGCGCAGTCGTATCGTGGGACGCTACCGATCCTGTTGTGGGAAAAGCGAAATAAGGGTGGCGCGCCACTCACTGCGCGTGTAGCGGCGTTTAGCCAACTGCCCCTGTACCAGTCCGCCGATAGGTGAGGCGTTTGCCCCAAGCGCCGGCGACGGCTTTTGCGGTGCGTTCTAGGTCGCTCTGGTCGCGGGTGTTGTAGCGGAAATCAAACTCTCCGGTGTAGCGTTTCAGGTGCTTGGGGCTGACGTGCTGGTACACCCCGATCAGACCGCGTTTGAGGATGGAGAAGTAGTTTTCACAGGCGTTGGTGGTCACGGAGCCACGGACATACTCTTTGATACCGTGATTGACCGAAAAGTGGTGGGCGAACTCACGGCCTAGACCACTGTAGACATTCGCTTCATCGGTGAAGATCGTGCTGTCGCGCGCGATCTGTTGGCGCAAGATGGGTTTCAGGGTCTTCGCGTTCACCTTGGGGACGTGGAAGGATCTAGCCTTACCGTCCTCGATCAAGGTAAAGACTTTCTCCTTATCGCCATGGCCGCGTTTGCCGACTTCGCCCTTGCGGTAATGGGTTCTGCCTATGTAGGTCTCGTCGGCCTGAACGGTCTTGCCGGCGCCGCCCATCGGTTCCGTGTGCTTCTCGCGCATGGACTCTCTAATGCGGTGCATCATGAACCAACTTGACTTGACCGACACGCCGAGCATGCGGCTTAACTGGCGCGTGCTCATGCCCTTCTTGGAAGCGCAAAGCAGATAGGTAGCCATTAGCCATTTGCTCAACGGTATCTTGGAACGCTCATACAGCGTTCCGACCGTAACCGTGAATTGCTCGCGGCACTCAGCTTCATTGCACTGGTGGACGCCAGGGCGATGCGCCTTGCCGCGCAGCTTCGTAACCTTGACCGAGCCGCAGTGGGGGCAGAAGGGACCGTCGGGCCAGACTTGGCTTTCGAGCCATTTGCGGGCCTTGGTCTCATCGTGGAATATGGGTTTTTGCAGGTCTGACATGGCGGTTATCCCTATGTGTCTGAAAGACAATATAGCAACCAGCATATGCTTTGTCAAGGTGAACATCGCCCTGTAAATACCTTCCTCAAGTGCGAAAGGATATTGTCATGATGTAATGAACTGCAACAATTCTGTTGTGGTTCAGTCTGAAAGGACTGCATCATGGCAAAACGTGTCAAACATCACCAAGGCCGTGGTAAGAAGAATCGTAAGCACGGTCGCAACAAGCTTTTCTGTGAAGCTTATCTTAGGGATGGTCGTAGGGAGAAGAATAAGGCTAAGAAGCTTAAAAAGCATCTTATCAATTATCCTGACGACCGGGTCGCTATTTCTGCCCTTGCCAAATTGTAAATAATGATTTAAGCCCCTTTCGGGGCTTAATTCATTTGTGTATAATTGGTATATGGGTGTAATAGCGTATGTTATATTTGTTTTGGTCTGTATTTCTGGTGATTGTGCTGAAATGGCCTTTCAATACAACGTCAAGTCAGAATGTGTTATTAACTACGTAGCTTTGGAACGTAGGGGTGATTGGTTTGTTGAAAAGCAAAACGATCAAAATGTCACTTGGTATGTTTCAAAATGTACTGAAGTAAGACTAATTAGGTATAGAGACTCATGAAAGAAGACACAGAATCAGGTAAATACCCTGTAATATCAAGGATTTTGCGCTGTAATTGTAATCATCTTTTTCAGGATGAAAGGTATGGTAGACGTATGAGAGTCCATAATCCTACTAGAAAGTCTCCTATTCCTACTTATAAGTGTACAGTTTGTGGTAGAACAAGATCTAGGTAGGAAATTAGGTGATAAAGTCTTTAAATGAGTATAAATTCAGGGAGAACATGCAATGTGGCATTTGTGGTAATAGATGCCTGTATGACTCTGATATTATTGAAGTTGTTACTGGTGAATACATATGGTGGCCTTACGAAGCCCCACTTCAGGACGAAGTTAGGTCCAAATGGTTCGATATAGCCACTGATATGGACTTTTGCAGTCCAGAATGTTGTTTTAAGTGGTTTGAGGACAAAAAGGTATCATAAAGGTATAATACTATGCACAAGATGGTTTTGGAGGCATATTTCAATCTTAAGGACCATATAGCGTGGTTTCCGAAGGATTTATGTGCCAAAGCTTCGTTTTATCACCTTCGCAACTCATTGAGATGTGCAGGTGGTGAGTATCACGCTGTATTAAGAGGAGAATGGGAATATGTCCCAGGTATCACAGTTGCAAAAACCGATGAACAAAAGAATCAAAGAAAAGTGGTTAAAGGCATTAAGATCAGGAAAGTACAAGCAAGGCCAGAACTATTTAAGAGTTGATGGTACTTATTGTTGTTTAGGTGTCCTTTGTGATATAGTTAAGGACTATAAGGCCATAAAAGGCAGTTGGCGTATGACTAGAACTCGTAAGTGGATATTTGATTGTGAAGGAACTAAAAAAGGACGTGATTTTTATTTGCCAGTCGCAATAGTTCAATTAGCTGGATTACAAGGCCATCATTCTACCATAAAAGTTAAACCTAAAAGGGGAGTACCTACAAGTCTGACTGAAATGAATGACAATGATAAATCTTTTAAGGTTATAGCTAACGCTATAGAGAAAAATCTCTAGTTACATGGAAAGCTTGAACTACGAATTTCTGGCTTGGTGGTTTTGGGTACTTTTCATGGGAGCTGTGATTATTTGGCATACAAAAGTAAAACACCATGATATTCATGTAGCTATGTTATATTGTGTATCAACAACATCTTTTGGTTTGTTGTTGTCTTGGGTTTTTTCTTAAAGGAGATTAATATGAATTTGCCTGAATTTAAAGCTTGGTTTGAAGGCTTTACTGAGAACATCTCTGGTGTTCCCAGTGTAAAGCAATGGAAACGAATATGTAGCCGTGTTAAACAAATTAAGGGTGAAGAGCCTACAACGGAACGTGTATTTATAGATCGTTATATTCGACCTTATTACCCTCAACCTTATTGGTCTTATCCATGGGGAAATTACTGTGTATCAAACTCGAGTGTTTCTAATGTTTCCAAGGGATCTGTTACTGTAAGCTATCAAGGTTTAGAGAATAATGATTCTGGTAACTATATGAAGTGGAGTACTACATCTAATATAACAGCTTTCAATCAGCTTGGGAAGACTGACGCACAGCTAATGAGTTAGCTCTCCCCCAACCTACGGTATTTAAATACCACACTAGAGGCTCCTTTCTGGAGCCTCTTTTTTAGTGTAATGTTTATATTTCCGATATACCCAATATGTAGATAGACCTATACACGTATATTCAGTTTCTATGGTAAGATTTGATCTAGTAGCCCCTTCCCATCCAAGAAGCCCAAATATTGTATCATCTATTCTACTTAATTCCTGTTTATTCTCAAATGTTTCTACAGGTACAAATAGTATGAGTTGTAGCACACGCATATATACTTTGTCATTATACTGAAATTGCCTGGGTACTTTTAAAACTTTTCTATTATATACATATTCGTCTTTAATCTTATGAAAAAGAACTCTAGAATTGAAGTTTTCTAATAGTAGTGTATTTACCATATCAGCTATTTTATAATACTCACTGTTATCAGTTACTCCTCCATCCCACATCATGATATTTCAGAGAACCCTATGCAATAAGAGTGTGATATACTATTATTGTTCAAAGCTAAATTAGGATTTGCCATGTTTGAAAACTTTAGAACCAACCTTGCTAGCCTAATTATACCAAAAGGATTGGCTACTCGTGACTTAGAAGAGTCAATAAATTCTGTGATTTTAGGACGTACAGCACGTCCTGGAATACAGCCTAGTCTTGGCACTAGTCAACTTATTCGTGCTTATTCTACTATGCCGTGGGCTAGATCAACTCTGTATAAAATAGCTCAAGGTGTTGGTGCTACAAATTGGAAACTTTTTGTAAAGAGAAATAGTGAAACTGGTGAAGCAATGCGTTCTCAGAAAATCCAAAGAGCAGAACATGATTTGCGCCATAGGCTTATAAATAAGGAAATTGAAAAAGGTGATTTAGAAGAGATTGAAGATCATCCACTACTTACCTTGCTTTCTAAAGGTAATCCACGATTAATGGGTCAAACTATCATTCAGCTCACACAAACTTATATTGATTTGGTTGGTGAGGCTTTTTGGATTATGGAAAGGAATTTGTTGGGGGTTCCTGTAGCCATGTGGCCCGTTCCACCTGATTGGGTAAGAGAATTTCCTACAGATGACCATCCATTCTATCGTATTATTTTAGGTGCTCTCACCTTTGACGTGCCTATTACAGAAATTATTGACTTTATAGACCCAGATCCTACAAATCCTTACAATAGGGGTAGTGGGATTATGCGTGCTTTGGGTGATGAATTAGAAACTGATGAATTCTCAGCTAAACATATAAAAATGTTCTTTCAAAATAATGCACGTCCTGACATAATAGTCAGTGGTGAAGGTTTGAGCCGTGCTGACACTATTCGTCTTGAAGAACGTTGGTTGGAAAAACACCAAGGTTTTTGGAATAGGTTTAAACCTCATTTTATAAATAAGAAAATTAATATTGAAAAGCTAGATCAGACGTTTAGAAACATGGATATGGTTAATCTACGTAAGAACATGCGTGATACGATTATGCAAGTTCTTGGTTTGCCTCCCGAAAAATTTGGCGTCCTCTCAGCCTCAAATCGGAGTACGATTGGCGCAGCAGATTTCTTCTGGACTAAAGATGTTATTGTTCCACGTATTGAACTAATAAGGAATGTATTACAAGATAAGCTTGTTTCAAAGTTTGATGACAGACTTATTCTTGATTTTGAGTCACCTGTTACACAGGACAGGGAACATCAGCTTAATGTTATGAAAGCATTACCTGTTGCTTTCACTATAAATGAATGGCGTGACGAAGCTGAAAAGGATAGTCTTGGTGAAGATGGTGAAGTGCATATAATGAATCCAGGTCAATTGGTTGTTGATTCTGATGAACTTGATAATGTACCTATGCCTGATGAAGCTCCTCCACCTAATTCTGGGGGTGATAATGAAGAAGATGAGGATCGCCAGTTTTTGATTGATCAGTTTGAAGATTTAGAGCAAAGGTATGGTGCTGAAATTACTTCGCGCACTATTTTGGAAATAAAACGTAGAATGGCTAGCTAAGTGGGAATTTAAAATGACCGAAGATGAAAAAGAAGTACTAAAAGAATGTGCTAGGCACGCTGTCCATGAGACTTTTTTATATCTAGGTGTAGATGTTGAAAAACGTGAGGAAGTCAAGGATTTACAACTTGACCTTACTTGGCTTAGAACAGCGCGTGAGAGTGGAGCTGAAGTTGGGAAGATGCTTAAAAAAGCTGCTATTGGTTCAATAGTTGCAGGAACTTTGATTGCTATTTGGATTGGAATAAAGACAAAACTATTGATGTAGTTATTTTAGAGTATTCCATTGCATATTGTTTGAAGATGCTTTATTTTGAACATGAAGTTCTGCATTTATTTTTAAGGTTTGGTGAATGTCGGATAAACAAAAGTTCTTTAATTCTAAGAAATTTAAGAAATATATAAAGGAAAATCCTGATTCAGCTAATCCTGTTGTAGTTCGTAAGCATTATATAGCTGAAGAAATTAAACAGGATGAAGACCCAAAGTCTCGTGTCTTACACTTCACTATTAGCACTGATTCTGTTGATAGGGACAATGACACGATCGATCCTAAAGGGTTTCAGCTTGATAATTTCAGAAAAGCCCCTGTTGTGTTATTTGCACATGACAATAGACGTCCGCCTATTGCTAGGGCCATTGATATTGGTGTAAAGGATGGAAAACTAAAAGCTAGCGCTGAATTCATGGACAACGATGTTGATACATCTGGTTTTTCTGATATGATATTCAGAATGCTAAAAGGTGGTTTTCTACACTCCACTTCAGTTGGTTTCATACCTATAGAATTTGATTTTGTAGATGAAGAAAAAGCAGAAGAAGATGGGCGTCCAGGTGGTGTTGATTTTAAGAAGCAAGAATTACTTGAATTTTCTATTGTTCCAGTCCCTGCAAATCCAGAGGCATTAATCGAAGCCCGTTCAAAGGGTATAGATACTGGTCCATTGGAAGAGTGGTTGGAAGATACCCTTGAAAATTGGGCACAAGTAAAAGATTTGACTATAGTGCCCCGTAAGACAATACAGGATCTGTATGATATGGCTAAGGGTTTGAAAAAGCCCAAGGTCCATAACCTGTCAAATGTAAAACAGGATGAGCTATTGCAAAAGAATCTACAAAAATTCAAAGAACAAGCTCTAGATAACCTAATTGAGAAGCTTTATACTGGTGAAACCGTAAAAGTTACTAAAGAAGACTTAGATTTGATTAAAGAAAGATTACATAGTAAAGAATATGTTACTATGTATAAAGAAGTTGAAGATGGGCTTCTTGAAGTTACATTATTCAAAGATCATGGAATTATTGTAGAATTAGAAGAAAAAGATGAAGAAAAAGAAGAAAAAGATGAAGAAAAAGAAGAAATACTAATAATTGATTTTGCAGGTGATGAAATAGTTGATAATGGAGATAAAGACGAACAAAAAGAAACATTAGACGACAAAGGTGGTCACGAAGACCATGACGACGACGAAGAAGATGAAGATGACGACAAAGGGGATGACGAAGAAGATGAAGATGAAAAGAGCTCATACGAAGACGACAAGGCTTTTGAGCTTTTAGTACAGGGCGTAGTGATGGAATACATTCCTCATATTGCTAAATTTGCCAAACAAGTAATAGCTGGTGAAAAAGGCATTAAAGCTGAAGGTTTCAACGGAATACAGGATGATAAGGATCATGCTGAAGATGAGCCTTTTGACGTCCAGATTTTAATATTCCCGAAATCTAAGTGGTTGTCTTTTGAAGAAGCTGCTGAATGGGCTAAAGATAACGGATTTACTACTAATGATAAGGACGAAACAGAGTCTTCATTTAGATTCCGTCAACAAGATGCTGGTAAATTTAAAAGACTTCGTACAGTTTGTATAGAGCCTGATAATGTATCGGCCGGAGACGAAACTTGTGAAGTACAAGCAATGGGTGGTCCTATAAAAGATGTTGACCTTGAACATACTTCACAAGTTCAAGACATAGTTAACATTTCAAAAGCTTTACCATACTCACTTGAAATAACAGTTGATGGTTCCTCATACAAATTCGAAGCTCCTACAATGAAAGAAGTTGTTGAGATGCAGGACTTGTTATTTGGTGATGAGTCAGCTATGGTTAATGAAGACGAGACAGATATAGACGAAATAGAAGTTGATTTTGACTTAGAAGAAAAAGTTAATATTAAAGAGACAGGTACTGAAGATGAATTTGATGAAGATCAAGTTCAAGATATTGTTAAGGATATGATACCCGGTGTATTACCCGATATCATAAAACAAGTTCTTAGCGATGAGATTAGTAAAATTAAGGGACAAGTTCCTACGAACAAGAAATTTATTAGGAAGTCTCTTTAATATTAACTAATAGGGAAGATTCCCGACGCCTAATAAGGGCAAACTAAAGGTTTTGTAAAGATGCCTGATAGTGAAAACAAAGAAGGTAAGAAATCCAAGCTTACCAAAGATACTCTAGAGAAAATGATTGCTGAGGCTGTTACTACTACAGTAGCAGAATCAGTGAAGACTGCTTTAGAGCCTATGCAACATACTCTTAACACTTTTGGTCCTCTGATTCTTTCGAAGAAAGATGATCCTGATGAAAAGCCTGATGGTCCTGAAGAAAAAGGTATTGGAGTTGCTCGTATCGTGCGTGCTCTTGCCTTTGCTAAGGGCGATACAGAAAGAGCTGTATATTTTGCCAAGAAATCATGGAATGATAAACTAGGTGATAAGGTTGAGAAGGCACTTGCTGCTGGTGATCTTACTGCTGGTGGTTTCATGGTTCCCGAAGACATGGTCGGTGACATTATCGATCTTTTGAGACCTCGTTCGGTTGTTCGTGCCGCTGGTGCTCCAGTGGTTCAAATGCCTCGTGGTACTCTAACTCTGCCAAAACAAACTGGTGACATCACAGCGTCATATGTTGGCGAAAACACTGACATCGTGAAGACCGAGCCAGTTGGTGGACAGATCCTCTTGTCAGCCAAGAAATTGGCTGCTCTGGTTCCGATCTCTAACGACCTGTTAGACTTCGCACCTGGTACTGCTGCTGATACATTTGTTAGAAATAGTCTTGTCAGACGAATTGCCGTTCGTGAAGACCAGGCGTTTCTAAGAGATGACGGTACTTCTGGTACTCCTCGTGGCTTAAGATTTTGGGCGCTTAGTGGTCAAGTTTCGAATAGTGCGGGTACTGGTTCTGCTGATATTGAAGCGGACTTTGCCACACTACTTCAGAACTTAGAAGGTGCTGATGTTGACATGTCTGGTCCTGTTTGGATCATGGCTCCTCGTTCAAAGAACCACCTTATTACCTTGCGTGATGCTAATGGTAATCTGGTGTTCCCTGAAATGAGGAATGCTAGGCCAACTGTCCATACTCTCCCAGTTTTCATTACCAACAACGTGCCAACTAACCTTAATGGTAATGAATCTGAGCTGTATCTGGTTAATATGCCTGATACACTTATTGGTGAGGCTGGTGGCTTGGAAATAACAGTCGATCCTGGTGCTTCTTATGTTGAAGGTGGTACTCTTAAGTCTGCGTTCTCACTCGACCAAACAGTGATTCGTATCATTCTGCGTCATGACTTTGCGGTTATTCACCAAGAAGCCGTTGCGCTTATTGATAATCTCACTTGGGGTGCGTAAGGTAAATAGGTTGGAGATAGTATCCATCCGAGCCTAATAAGGAAATAAAAAATGAACTACTCTGATATACATGATATTGGCTCTAGACTAAAATCTTTTAGCCTATTAGATAACACCCGAACTGTTAATGCTGCCGCAACAACATTGGTAGATTCTACGTCAAATGGTATTGTCTTTGATAGGAGAGCCGCAACTGCTGGTGGTCTTACAGATCTTTATCATTCTGTTAAGATCCTAGTCCCTTTTAATCATACTAGTGGTGTTGGTAGTACTGTTGGTTCACTTACATGGAATCTTCAAGATTCACTTACTTCTGCATCCACTGGATTTGCTGACTACGACGATATTGATAATACAACTGGTCAATCTATTGCTATGACTTCTGGTAGTCACTCTGGTATTGATGAGGCTGATTTCCGTCTTGACAATGCTAGACGTTTCATTCGCGTTCAGACTGCGGTAATTCTTAGTGGTACGACCGTACCTACCAATTTCGTTGATTTCTCAGTTGTTGGTGTGTTTGGTCCTGGTGACCAGCCTCCTGCTGACTAACGGGCCATACGCGGGGTCATGAGCTGGGGCATCTCAATAAACTGCCCCACCGTTTTGATATATTTATACGGATTTAGATATGACTGTTCAGTTTAATTTTATACCTCGTGTTAAAATTATAGGAACTACGGGTAACGATAGTGATATTACTTTAACTGTTCCTTCAAATAAGGAATGGAATATTCAATCAATACGATTGGACAATGTAACTGCATCTTCAACTGGCGCTGGTTCTACAGTTTCACGACAGGTTGAAGTACAAATACAAAGTAGTGACAATTCTGTTCTTTATAGTGCTCTAGCTGGTGCTGCTCAACCTAAAGCATCCACATGGCATTATAATTTCGCAAATGATGAAGTAAATGATAGTGCTATTGATGCAAGTAATACTATCAGTAAAAATTTACCGACTTTCTTGTTAGCTAAGAATTTTGTTGTTAGAGCTTTCGATAATTTAGCAGTGCATTCTACAGCAGATGATCTTACAATGAGAATATTTGTTCAAGAGCGAACAAGAATAAGTACTTAATAGGAGAATATAATGTCAAGTGTACAAGTTTCTGAAGAGCATAATGATATGCTTGATTTTGTTAAGGAAAAATATGGTCTTATGGACAGACGTGCGGCTGTAGACAAGGTGCTTAGAGTGTGTTCTGATGGAGTTGATGCACTTCGTAAGGGTGGTCGTATTTGTGTTCATGACAAGAGTGGAGACGTAATGTCCGTTCTTGAATAATTTTACCCTAATTAGTAAGGCAGAAAGGAGGGAGAATGTTAGTAAAGGTCAATAGCGGTTCCGCTAAGTGGATTCTATTTGATAATGCAGAACAAGTAGAATACCTTTCACTTCCTTTTGAAATTACATCCAGCAATAGTTTAGAACATCTTAGCCAGCTACATCAAGCTAGCGAAGTTGTTCATATATTGCCTGGTATTGATGTAGAAGCAATTGATAAAAGCCATAAACTTAGAGTAGGTATTATTACTTTCTTTCGCAATCAAGAAAAATACCTCATTATTTTTAGTACATTGGCGTATATATGTAATGATAGTGGTAAGACAGTGGAGAAAGTACAGGCATAAAGGAATAAGGTTTTGGATCAGGAAGATATTGAGAAAGATAAGCCTAAACTACCAGCAAATCTAAAGATTACTGCTGAAGAACACAAGATGATCATAGATCATCTTAATAAGTATCCAGAAGATGTCCTGCATATTCCACGTATACGTTATGGACTTACTAGGTCCAGATTTAAAAGGGTAGAAGAAGCAAAAGCTGTAGACTTTAAAAATAAACAAATATTCAGCCATACCATACAGCATAATTTTCAAAATATGAGTGCCTTAATATGTCTAAATAGACCAGATGTAATTATTAGGCCATTGCTTTCAATTCCTTATATTGTTAGTAATGTAAAGAATCTCAAAGTTCTTACTATTGGGCCAAGAACAGAAGCTGAGATATTTAGCCTAATAGCTATTGGATTTGAGATTCCAAATATATACGCAATAGATCTTATTTCCTATACTGATTTCATAAAAATAGGTGATATGCATAACATTCCTTTTGATGATAATGTTTTTGATGTCGTTATTATGGGGTGGGTATTAGCATATAGTAGTGATAATCAACGTGCTGCTGATGAGGTGATGAGGGTAGCAAAGCCTGGAGCGCACATATCTATAGGCTGTGATTTTGAGCCTTTGCGTGAGGAGTTAAGAAAGGAAATTAAGGAGGCTGTTGGTGGATTACCAGTAGAGAATTTAAAAACTGGTGTAGTAGCTTCTAGATTTTTTCATTGTGGACAGATTATAAAGTTATTTAAAGGTCACATTGATGAGATATTGTTTAAGCAGACTACATACCCTTCAGTAAGAGATAAATATTCATTAGTTATGGCATTATTTAGGTTGAAATAAAATGAAAGATTTAGATCTAAAAGAAAAGAATAAAAAGGTAGCATTGGTAGGTTCTGCTACTAGTTCAATGAATCAAGCTCCTTGGGATGATTATTCAATAGATATTTGGGGTTTAGGATGGCGTTCTTTAAAACGCTGTGATATATATTTTGATATACATTTACTTAATGATGAATCACGTCTTGTAGGGAAAAATTATATTGGTAGATTATCTAATTTGGAAAAGCCTGTATATTTAATTGAAAAACACCCTGAAGTTAGTAATAGTGTTAGATATCCTATAGAGGATATAATTGAATATCTTAGTTCTTTTGATAAACATTCTGATGGTGATTATTTTGCTTCATCCATAGCATTCATGATTGCACTTGCTATGTATAAAAAATATGAAGAAATATTACTTTATGGTATTGATTTGTTAGCAAATTCAGAATATGCCTATCAAAGACCTAATTCTGAATATTTGATTGGATTAGCTAGAGGCCAAGGTATTAGTGTTTATATTCCAAAAGATTCAGCTATGTGTAAATTTACACATAGGTATGGATATGAAGACACTCCTGGTTATGGCCTATTAAGTCCGAAAATTATGAAACATCGTATGAAAATGTATGATGACAGACGAGAAAGAGCATTGTCAGCGGCCCATACTGCTGATGGTGCTTTTCAGGAAGCACAGAATTTGCTTGCTATGATGGAAGCTGAAGCTAGAGGCTCAAACGCTTTTGATAGAGAGAAAAGGAAAATAACTAATGTTAAACCTGAATAAAGATATTGTTTTAGTTGAGTTTTTGATTTCTAATGGTGGCTATTCTAAGGGTGAAACGGCTGGATTCGCTAAAAAAGTAGCTAAGAGACTTGTTGATCAAGGTGCTGCTAAATATTCTGAAAGACGAGTGAATAGGGCAGTATTGGAAGAAAAGACTGCAGAAAAAGTATCTGTGAAAGATGCCTATGTGACAAAATAAATTTATGAATCACTTGGGGTTTTATAACAGAGTAACTATAATACTAGTAATTCAAATGAGTTTTTTATAGGAGGAGATACCCATGGATCCAAATCTTGGAGAACGTGAGTTCGAAACAGGTAAGGACGAGGCTTGGTTTTCTCGTATACTTGGCAAGGATCTAGCCTGGTTTGCAAATATTAAGCGTACTTATGATGAGTATCAGCAAGAGTCACTTGAAACTATTCGTGCAATGCGTGCTCATCACACAAAGCTTCTTAGTGATGCGCAACAACATGACAATGCTCGTCAAAACATTGCTAATCAAGCTCTTCAAAATGCTGTAGAAACTGCTAATATGGTTTCTAAGCAAGCTGTTCGCCATAGTGATATTGCCATTGATCGCCAATGGAATGTTGACGAAGTTTCAACTTTGACTGCTAAGAGTGGTGTTGAAGCTGATGCAATTATGGCGGCAATAGTTGCTGCTGTAACTCAGGTTGTTGACAAAGCAAAATAGTAAGACATTGGTGTTGGGGGCCTTAGCCCCCTTCACCTGCCTAAAACTAAATGATTATTCTTAAGAAAAAGACAGTGTAGCCAGATACATTATCAATTTTATATAATGGAGAATTATTATGGTTGCTACTGTACAAATTATTGAAAAGAATACCACGGTTCCTGCTATCACTGTGAAGAGTGGTGGTACTGTTAGATTTAAGAATGCTGATGATGCCATCGTCGATACCGCTAATCCAATGGTAATCCCTACGGGATCACCTGACTTTTCTTTTGAAAAGTGGTTAAGATTTCGTGTTACGGTTGCTCCTGACACTCAAATTGATAATCTTGAAGTCTATTCTGATGGCACTACTGCTAATTTTGGTACTGGTGTCAATACTTATGCTAAAAGGGTGACTTCTTTTAGTACTTTGGGACCACAAGAAATTGCTACTACTACTAGTTACACTGGTGCTGGTGGAGGTGAATTCTTTACCCTTACATCAGCTTCTCCGCTAGACATGAGTTCAAATGCTACTATTACTACTACTGGTGAGTTTGGTGATCATTTAGTTATGAAACTATCAGTTGATTCTACTGCTTCACAAGGAGCACTGACTCCTGAAACTCTAACATTTAGGTATGACGAGATATAATGTTTATTGGAGCTGCTGCACCGTTTAAGATTAGTTTTGATCCTGATGGTACTCAACATGCTATAAAAGATAATATTAAGATTACAGTTCTTCCTGATATTGATGACTGTAAAATTTCTCATAAGTATGCAGAGCAACCCTTTGGCAAGACTGCAAAAGCAACGCGGTGGCTCCATATAGCTCTAGGTGATGTCCATCTTTACGTACATGGTACGCATGTACTAGTAACCAAGAGAAAGGACATAGTGATAACGTTTAAGGAGGATAGGTCTCCTGCTGAAATTTTAGAATCGTGTATGAAAAATATGAAAGCCCATAAAGATGAAAAGGGCCGTTATGTGGTTGATTCAGATCGTAATCGTGATATTTTAGGGCAAGCATTTGATATGTTATGTAGAAACGAACGTTTGGATACAGTTTCTAAATTACGTTATGTAGATAATAAGCTTACTGAATAACAAACGGCTACAGAGGTGGTGAAATATGGTCCTCGCAATAGCCGATAGAGTTAAGGAGACTTCTACTACTACTGGCCTCGGCACCTATAATCTAGCTGGTCCTGAGGGTGGTTTCCAAGGTTTTGTAGCTGGTATCGCAACTACTAATACTTGCCATGCGATGGCGACGGATGGCAATGATTGGGAAGTTTTTATTGGTACAGTTACAGATGCTGCTCCTGACACACTCTCACGTGATACTCTTATAGCTTCTTCTACTGGTTCCTTTATTAGCTGGGGAGCTGGAACCAGAGAGATTTTCTGTGTCTTGCCTGGAGACCAATTAAGGGCGAGAGAGGCTTTCGCCGTTGGTGATACTGTAACGTTTAGCATGTTCAACGATCAAGTCTGGGAAGAAGTGTCAAGGAAGTTAGTGTAATAACCTACCGAACCTAGAAAGTAAATTATGAAAGTTATAGGTTGGAAAGCTTGGTATACTGATGGTTCTGTTTATGATAGTAAACAGACCATATGGCAAGATTTGCCTGATGATGGTGCAGTATCAGTAGTATTATATTTTGATGAAGTAGACCACTCAGGTAAGCCTATAAGGAGAACTTTAGAGGGTAGTGATTATTATTTCATGGCTCCTGGTCTCAATGACAATATTTATGGGGAGAGCTTTGCACAAGTACGTTACGATGTAGTAAAAGATATAGCTAGAAGACATCCTGGCGCTAGTATTAAACGTGGTAAGTGGACAGACGATGAGACCATGAGAAGGATTAGCAAAGAGGCTCAGGAAGCTAATGAATGGTTTCAATAATACATTAATTAGAGAGTATTATCTATGCCTATTTTTGATGGTTCTTTGGCCGATCATTACCACCGCCAAAACCGCATTCAGGTTACTCGCAGGATCAAGGCTGAAATAGCGGTTAGTGATCCTTCTCAACTCCCTAACTGGTTCCAAGCCCCAAAGGTCTATCTACAGCTTCACCGTAGGGCCTATGAGCTAATCAATATTCCACGGTTTGCTGCTGTTAAGTTGGTCAATGAACTTGGCCTTACCTCATCTCACAATGTTTTGTTAGTTGGTGCCTCTTTTGGTTGGAATGCAGAGGCACTGAAAGCACTCGGTATCCCCGTGACGTGCATCGAGGACTCGACATGGGTGCAGAGCGTCAAGGATGAGGACGAGGCAGGGGATATCGAGGCAGCTTTGGACCTTGCGGGCGTCACTTCCGACCATGCCATGCGGCAGCAGTTCTTCGACAAGCTGATAGCCGGGCCACGGGCAAGGGAGGTTATCCTGGACGAGGATGGGATGTCGCCCGGCTCCCGCCAGCGTATCCGAAACAAAGGTACCTTCACCCACATTATCACCAAGAACGTCCTCGCCTGGCGGCATGACGATGAGTGCGTGGCTCTTTCTGATGCCCTACACCAGATTAATGTCTTGGCTCAAGTAGTGCATCACGTTGTTGAGTATTCCGATAGGGCGGCGCTGGCTCCCGAACCGGAGCCGGTGCTGAACTGGAAGCGGGTGGTTGGAGACGCTCCGGTGGTGGATCGCCTAACCGATCAGGCTTGGTACACCACGAATTCCTGGCCCGCGTTGTTGCCTAACGATACTTTCGTAGGTGTGTGATGGCGCTGCCTGTCTCGTTTAATTCCAATCTCAGTGTAGGACTACAGAACTCCTACCATGGCCCGTTCAAATCTAGCGGTGGAAACTTCTATACGGTTTTGCGCAATAATGTGGCCAATAACGGAACTCATTTTGTTAGTTTACACAAGGCCACAGACCCCACTGACTCTTTCGCTCAGCAAGCAACCGCGGTTTTAGGTGTTGGTAATGGCGATACACTTGAGAGTATTTGGTGCTTTCAAGACGGCGATACTATTCATATATGTGGTCAGTTCGATGATGGGCAAAACCAAGGGGTCAGATATAATAGTGCAAATATTTCTGCTGATACTCTTGGGACGGCAGTTACAATAGAGGCATTAAGCACTTCCGATGACGGTCCCGATGCTAAAGCTTGCTCCATAGCCGTCCGTTCAGATGGCGATATCGTCGTTACCTATCAGGGTGATCCTGATATGGTTATGGGCACCGAGTTTGCCCGGATAGACCGGAATTTCTCTACGAATTCCGGCGTCGATTGGGATGGGCCGACCAGTTTAGACAACGGCGGGCAGATTGATTGGGCTGGCTGCGTCATGGTGTTGGGCAAAGACGACCGGGTGCATGTGTTTTTCAAGGACACGACGAATCACGACGCTTACCAGAGAAGAGTAAATTCAGACGACAGTCTGGAAACCTTCCCAAGTTCATTTGATGATACAGCGTTTACATTACATTATATTTTCGGTCATGGCGTTAGTTATGATGATGGCGGGACGCAGCGGGTTCGCTGCCCATACGCCGATTCATCTCACAAGGTTAGTATTGCTAAATTGGACAGCGCCGATACGCCCTCGGTAACGGTGGATGTTGATGCCTCGGACAATTTGGTACAAGAGCAGAGCGGAATAGCTACCATCGTTTCATTGGCGGTTGACACTAAAAACCTCCAACTGCTTTACTCCGATGACGCCACGAATGATTTATTCCGCGACACCAACGACGACGACGCCGGCTGGGGAACCGATACCGAGGAACTGGACGGCGTAACCGTTAACCAAATTTCCTCGAACGTCTATGACCGCTCCGGGACCAAGCTGGCCTTCATCTACGATGATGGAGGGACGGTCAAATATAACGAGATTGATATTGGGGGTGGGGCTACCACAAAAACTATCACTACATCTTTAGATTCTATGCTCCAAAAGCAGAATCTTTTATCTACTATCAGTTTAGATTCCATGCTTCAACAGCAAGGTTTAACAACCACTACTTCATTAGATTCTTTGTTACAAAAATCTGGACTTTCTGTTACTGCAAGCTTAGATGCTAAGTTGAAAGCTTTAGGTCTTACTTCAACTACTTCCTTAGATTCACTGTTAAAAGCTACAGGATTAACAGTAACTACTTCCTTAGATGCTATTCTTACATCTGGTGAGAATGTTATTACGGTCAGTCTAGATTCACTGTTAAAGGCTACAGGATTAACAGTAACTACTTCCTTAGATTCATTGCTCAAGACTACAGGGTTAACAGTAACTACTTCCTTAGATTCACTGTTAAAGGCTACAGGGTTAACAGTCACTTCGTCACTAGATTCGTTGCTCAAGGCTACAGGGCTAACATCCACGTCTTCCTTAGATGCTATTTTAGTTTCCGGCAGTGAAAATAATTATTTCGTAAAAACGGCTGGCAGCGACGGCTTAGATGGCTTGTCGGATGCGAACGCTTGGGCAACAATCGGGAAAGTAAACGGCTTTACTTTTTCGGCTGGTGATACAATTTCCTTTAAACGTGGAAATACTTGGACAGATGCCATACTCGTTCCTCTTACTGCTGGTTCGTCTGGAAGTCCTATTATACATAAAGCTTATGATAGCGGAGCGTTGCCGATTTTAGACGCTCAAAATACGCGCACTCAAGCCATAAACTGTACTAAAGATTGGCTAAATTTTGAGGACTTGGACTGTAGAGATGGCACGGGTGACTCAATCTTCGTCCAAGCTGCTAATTGTAATTTCACCAGATTGGATGTTTCTTTAGCAGGTAACGATGGTCTTCGTTTCTCTGGCTCTGCTACGGCCAATAACACGGTTGACGGAGGTCGGTATCATAATAACGGTAGTGGTAGTGGTCACGGTATAGATTTTGTAAGTAGCGCGCACGATAACACTTGCAAGAATTTTGAGTCGGATAACAATTTAGAGGATGGTGTTCAGTGGAACACTGGCTGCGGCGATAATAATACTGTAGATAACGCCAACATACATGATAACACGGAAAACGCCATAGACGTTAAAGACTCAACTGGTGGTACGTGTACTAATTCCACTCTAAAGAGCGCAACACAAGATACCATCATTATGCACTTCTCCGTAAATGTATTTACTCTCGAAGATAACGACATTTTAAATACTAACACGACTGGTCGGGTAATGATAGTCTCGGACCTTGAACAAGCCTGTACCATTGTGAGCAGAAGAAACCGTTATCGCGGGTCGGGGACTACCGATCAGGCAGTTAAGTTAAACAACAATCCAAGTACCGGAACCCTCGACTGGACGAGCGAAGCGGACGTTTTCGACGACGAGAATCTAGCAGGTTCGTTCCAGGTTCGGCTTCGTAATGCCTGTACGGCAACTTTCGACAACTGTACTTTCTTCAAGCAACATGCCACTGGCGGGTGTTTCCGGGCGGCTGGTGGTAGTGTAATCACCATGAGGAATACGGGGTTTAGGAGCAACGGTGGCTCCTGGTGTGTTCAACTCGGTTCTGGTGGGACCAAGGTATTCACGAATAACGGTTATCGCCGCGAGGGCGGAGGCGATGTCGTAAACGATAACGGCACGGGCTTCGACGAAACAGAGGTAACGTCGTTCGACGCGGCGGCAGAGGTTGGCGATCCTACGTTGGAGTCGGTTGATGAAACTAACACCAATTACATGCGGCCGAATGGAACTTCACCATGGCGCAGTACAGGCGATGACACCTTCGGGCCGACTACCGATAACAATAGTCACCTTTACGACAGTCCAAACAAGAACATTGGCGCACTAAGTGAAGGCCCTTTTTCTGATACTTCTTTAGATGCTGCTTTACAAGAACAGAATATACTATCTACTACTTCTCTAGATTCTATGTTAAAGAAGTTAGGTATTGTATCAGCAGCCAGTTTAGATTCACTTCTGATAACTACTGATAATATTAGTACTGCTTCACTAGATGCTATTCTCGTAACTCTTGAGAATACTGTCACAACCAGCCTTGATTCCATGCTTCAAAAGCAGAATTTACTTAGTATGGTTAGTTTAGATGCCATGCTCAAGGCTAAGGGTGCTGTACAAACCACTAGCCTTGATGGTTTATTAAAAAGTACTGAGACTGCTGTTACAAATCTAGATGCACTTCTTAAGGAAGTAGGATTGTTACAGACTACAAATCTAGATTCATTAGTTCAACGTCAAGCGTTAATTCAGACTACATCATTAGATAGCTTATTGCAAAAGCAGAATATATTAGTTACGGCAAGTTTAGATGCATTGTTAAAATCTGCTGGGTTAACATCAACAGATTCTTTAGACGCTATATTAAAGAAGTTTGGAATTGTGGTTACTACTAGCCTAGATGCTGCTTTACAAAAGCAAGGTTTAACTATTACAGCTTCTATAAATTCCTTAATCCAGGCTACTGGCCTTACATCTACATCTTCTTTAGATGCTATACTCAAGAAACTAGGGGTTACTGTAACTACGAATCTAGATGCCATAATTAAAGCTACAGGTGTTATTCAAACTACTTTCTTAGATTCACTGTTACAGCGCCAGAATATACTTCTTACCTCTAGCCTAGATTCTTTACTGAAAGCAACTGGATTAACGGTAACGACATCTCTAGATGCTATTCTTTCATCTGGTGAGAATCTTATAACTACTTCATTAGATGCTTTACTAAAAGCTTTAGGGATTACTACCACTACTTCATTAGATTCAGCTTTGCAACAACAAGGACTAACTATAACCAGTTCTTTAGATGCTTTATTGAAAGCTACTGGTTTTACAATTACTACTTCACTTGACGCCATGCTTCAAAAGTCAGGTATTCAAGTAACACTTAGCCTAGATGCAATATTGAAGGCAACAGGAGTAACCGTTACCACCAGTTTAGATTCATTGTTGACATTGCTTGGTATTCAAGTTACATCTAGTTTAGACTCTGCTTTACAGAAGCAAGGGTTGACAGTTACATCCTCGCTAGATGTTATAATCAAGGCTATAGGTGAAACTGTTACCACAAGTTTAGATGCAATATTGAAAAAGTTGGGAGTGACCCAGACAACCGTACTAGATTCTCTGTTACAGCAACAGAATATTGATATTACAACAAGTTTAGATTCTCTAGTTCAAAAACGGAATATAGTGTTAAATACTAGTCTAGATTCATTATTAAAGCTCGTAGGCTTAACATCTACTGCTTCATTAGATTCTATACTTAAAAAAGTTGGAATAACAATTACTACCAGCTTAGATGCTATTCTCGTAACTCTTGAGAATACTGTCACAACTTCATTAGACTCCATGCTCCAGGCTACTGGACTTACATCTACAGCTTCTTTAGATTCACTTCTTAGAGAAATAGGTCTCACAGTAACGTCTAGTCTAGATGCTGCTCTACAAAAACAAGGATTTACTATAACTTCGTCTCTAGATTCTTTACTACAAGCTTCTTTAATTGATACTACTTCCTTAGATGCTGTTATTAAGGGTTTAGGATTTACTGTTACAACAAGCTTAGATGCCAAATTAAATAAACTAGGTATAACTCAAACCAGTTCTTTGGATGCTTTACTGAAAGCTACAGGCTTGATAATTACTACTAGCTTAGATTCACTATTGAAGACTACTGGTCTGACTGTAGCAACCAGCCTTGATGCATTATTACTAGCTAAAGTTCTTCAGACTACTTCACTTGATACTGTTTTACAAAAGGTTGGATTATCCACTACTGCCAGTCTCAATTCACTCTTACAGAAAAGGCAAACTTCTACATCTTCTCTAGATACTAGGCTCAAAGCTTTAGGTGTTCTTTCTACCACTTCTTTAGATTCGCTGTTGAAATCTACAGGATTAACAGCCACAACTTCTTTAGATTCACTTTTAAAACAAATTGGGCTTATTGCCACTTTTAATATGGATGCTTTATTGCAGCAACAAAACATCACATTACAGAGTAGTTTAGATTCCATGTTACAGGTTCTTAACATAACTGATACGACCAGCATTGATGCGTTGCTAAAAAGAGCTGGATTAACAAGGCAAGTATCACTTGATGCATTGATGAAATTGACAGGAATTTTTGCTACATCTAGTTTAGATGCTCTTATTAAGAGACAAGAAATACTGAATGTCAGCCTTGCTTCACTTTTACAGAAATCGTTGACAATAAAATTAAGCTTAGACGCTGAGTTACAAAAGGCTGTAACTGACCAAGTGAGCTTAGATGCGAAGTTGAAGATAGCTGCTGATACCCAAGCTAATCTTGACAGTGTTATACAGAAATTAATTGTATTGATTACTTCTTTAGATGCTGTACTACAGCAACAGGGAATAGTTTCAATAGTCAATTTAGATGCTATAATGAAGTCTCTTGGCGAAACTTTGTCAACCAGTTTAGATGCTTTTGTTAAAACGACTAATATATTGAATCTTTCTTTGGATGTGTTAATTCAACAATCAGATAGTATAATCAATGTTTCACTAGATTCAATTCTTATTCCACAAGGACCAATTACATTCCAATCTATTGTAAATTGTTTAGGATTTGCTTGTAAGGCCATAGCTTTAATGGGTAGTAAATAGATATGAAAGTTAGATTTCAATATGTTGATCACACTGAGTGGGAAGGGCCACCAGAGGATGCTCATAATTCACCTGATATGGGTATCATACGAATGTATGCTATTGATGATCATGAATATGTACTTAGTTTCGAATATCAGGATATTTATTATCTCTATCCTGTAGAAGAAGGATGGTTGTTTGGTGCTTGTACACCTTGGCGTGAGTTTATTCTGTGTCCAGGTGTAGCTGGCTGTGACGGTAAGGAAAGACCATTTGATTTACCTGAAAGAGCAGTGGTAAGACATGGTGAAACTGTTTCACAGAAAGAAGCTTTAAAATTTGGGCTGATTAAGACTATAGATGAGAAGATACTACATCCTAAAAAACGTATAGAAGTCAATAGATGTAAGGATTGTAATTAATGACTCGTCAACGATTTGCCCGTGCAGATCAATCTGATTCTGATTGTACACCAGGATCAGATGGCAATAAACCATTACTATCTACACAGACTGGGGGTGGTGAAACTGTAAGTGCTTCGATCGCCGCCCAGACCATGAATGCAACCATTTTTTCATTTACAATGGCGTCAGGAGACCCTGGTGGTGGTGAGGATTTGGGTGCTAGCTCCTTATTCACAGCCCGGCTTGATGTTTCAGTTGGCGATGCAGCTCTAACATTTCGAGTGGTATTTCATGGATTAAATTCTAGCTGTACTAGTCAAGGCAGTGCGAATATGGGCGAAAGCATTTTCTCTGGTACAGGCACCAAGACTGCTACAGCAACATGGGATCCTCCAGTTTCAGATCGTTATCAAGTTGTAGTAATTGCTAATAACACTGAAGGACACAACGGCCCCGCCCACACGATCACAATTCGTACCAATAACACTATTACTGACTTAGTGATACCAGACGCTCCTGGTGGTGCAACCACTAAGACTATCACGACTTCTCTAGATTCGATGCTTCAGAAGCAAGACCTACTTGCTACTGCTAGTTTAGATTCTCTATTACAAAAATCAGAAATATCTACCGCTTCTCTAGATTCTTTATTAAAGAAAACAGAAATAGCTACAGCGTCTCTAGATTCATTATTGAAGACTACTGGTCTAACCTCAACTACTTCTCTAGATTCTGCTTTACAAGAATCTGGACTTTTACAAACAACTTCATTTAATGCACTAATACTTTCTAGAAAAATTCTAACAACAAGCTTAGACGCTATTCTAAATGCTACTGGAGTTGTTGTTACAACTAGTTTAGATTCTTTCATACAGCAACAGAATATAATTATCTCTTCTAGCCTTGATTCTCTACTTAAATTATCAGGTCGCACAACAACGTCTTCTTTAGATGCTATATTGAAAGCTGTTGGTGTAACAGTGACTATGAGTATAGATGCTAAATTAAAAGCCGCTGGAGTTACACAAACTAGCTCACTAGACTCACTTTTAAAGGTAACAGGTCTGACAACCACAGCTAGTCTGGATTCATTATTACAAAAATCAGGCATTCAATTAACACTTAGCCTTGATGCTTTACTAAAGATTCTAGGATTGACTACAACTACATCTCTAGATTCTTTGTTGAAACAAACAGGGCTAACTGTTATAACTTCTTTAGATGCTATTCTCGTAACTTCTGCGAATACTTCAACAACTTCTCTAGATTCTATTCTTAAATCTATAGGTGAAACTACAACTACGTCTTTGGATTCATTGCTTACGAAATTAGGGTTGATTTCAACTGTTAGTTTGGATTCAATGCTACAAGAACAAAATATTACGATACAAAGCAGTTTAGATTCTCTACTCAAGGGTTTAGGGGTTACTGATACTACAAATATAGATGCCATATTAAAGAAAAGTGGATTAACTGTTCAGTCTTCAATAGACGCATTATTGAAAGCTACTGGTTTTTCAGTCATAACAGGTTTGGATAGTTTAATACAAAGTAAAGAATTATTGACTGTTAGTTTAAATGCTTTGATACAGAAAATACGTCAAGAACAAGTTAGTTTAGATGCATTACTAAAGAAAGATGTTTCTATACAAACTAATATTGATGCTATGTTGCAGAAGTTGATAACACTAATTACATCATTAGATGCTATGTTAATAAAACAAGGTATTCAGGTTAATACTAATTTAGATGCTATACTCACTGTTGCTGAGTCTATAACTTCAGCTAATTTGGATTCTATGTTACGGCGTATTAATAATGTCATTTCTGTTTCTCTAGATGTTTTGATACAGCAATCAGGTAGCTTGAGTAATCTTTCATTGGATGCTGTTCTAACTTCTGCGGCTATAGGAATAACATTTAAATCAATGGTGGCTTTGATAGGAGTTGCTCAACTTTCTTGTGCTATCAGTGGTACTTTATAAAAAGAAAAATGGTTACTTTCTATCAAGTTCATGTTAGAATTGATAATATTTTAAAGGAGTATTGTTATGGCAACGTTAATTGAACTACGTAACTTGATGAACGACAGTGATCTCGGGAATAAGGTCACAACTATGGCGTCAGGGCCATAAGGAGTAGATAAATGGCAACTATTGATTACACCAAGGCCCAGGCGTTGATCGACGCAAATTTGGTGACTGAGTTTGCCGATGTAAAATCGGACCCAAAAGCTGAAGATACAGTACCGTCTGACGTTGCAATCGCTGCCATTGAAGCATTTTTTGAAGTCGGCTTTGAAATTTGGCGCGATGTTCCGGTAGCCGAACTTGGCGGGTATATGGAACTCAGTGGCACGCTTTACGAGGACACCCTGGTTAGTGCGGACCCGGCTGCTCAGAAACTGATCCGTATCCTCTCCGGCCAGTCGCGGATTGAAACCTTTGAATTGGGTGATCCAGCCAAACGGGCAGTCATCAACGGGTTGTTTCAAAGTCTTGTAGATGCGGCCGTCTGGACCCAGGCGGATAAGGATGGTGCGGTTGCGTTGGCTAAGGAGTTCGTTCCACGTTGGCGGTCGGAGAATCTCGGTGCTCCGATAGCCCGTGGTGTGATCCTCCTGATGAAAAGTGGGAGAGTTTAATGGCTGACACTGATCTTAGATGGGTAGCAGATGATGTTCTGACGATCACCCTTGCGTCGTTGGCGTCGGACGCCAACTTGATCGCGGGGCGTGAGAGTACGGCTATCGTCTCCTCGGGACAGGCGAACGTTGAGGACTTCCTACTTTCTGGACGGGTCACGACGGGGACTAGCCCGACCATAGACAAGACTATCGAGGTGTGGGCCTACGCACAAATTGACGACGCTCCAACCTACCCCGATGTCTTGGACGGCACGGACAGTAATGAAACCATGACGTTCGACGACATTAAAAGTCTCTCGTTACGCCTCATTACTGTCATTCGGACCAATGCCACCAGTAACCAGGGCTATGACTGGGGGCCAGTTTCGGTGGTGGGCCTGTACGGTGAACTGCCTGAGAGGTGGGGCGTGTTTTTGGTTCATGACACAGCCGTTAACTTGAACTCGACCGGCAGCCTTCATTTTGTTAATGCTGTCCCAGTCTTCCGTAACTCCGCGTAGCCGATGCCTGGTCGCCGTAAGTTTAATTTGGCGAGCAACCGTGCGCCTCATTGGCCGTTATCGCTTAATAGAAGCAGTACACAACACCAGTCCCTTCATTTGGTGATGCCGCTTTTCGCCGGACCTAACTCCGGTGGGCTGGAGTTAGTTCATAGGATTACACCATCCGTTAAAGACAGGAAATGGGTAGTAGTACCAGAGATAAATGGATATGGCTTGGATGAAATAGACGGTACTTCGGATTTTTGGGATTGGAGGGACTTCCCCACTTTTGACTATCCATATTCAGTGACTGGTTTATTAAAGGTATCAGCATTAGAAGCCAATGCGTCCTTTGCTTCGGGCTTTTCATCTGGTGCCGGTGAGTGGACTTGCCAGCAGGATGGTGATGGCAATATGACAATGGGTGGGTTTAACGGAGAGGGCTTTCTAGAAGATGGCCCGGTACTTAAAATTGGCGAAAAGGTATTACTTGTATATGTTGTCAGAACCCGTACCGACTGGAGCATGTATCAAGTTTCGCTATCGAGTGGCTTGGAACGTACCAACCACACAGTAGATTTAGGGGATGGTCCGTCTCAAAAAAGTATTCTGATAGGCACAGACAGAGGTGTTTCTACGCGCATCTGGGATGGGCCAATATCTGAGGTAAGACTATATAAACGCGCATTGTTGGATGCGGATATATTAGAACAATTTATAAACCCGTGGGATTTGTATTGGCAGCCACGCCCACGGTCGTTTTTCCCTGCCCCGGCAGGAGTTGTAGAAAAAACTGTCACTACTATACTCGATGCCTTATTACAAAAACCTGATATTACGATTACTACTAGCTTAGATGCTGCATTACAAGCTAAGGGCCTTATATCTACTGCTTCTTTAGACGCCCTATTGCAGAAAACTGAAACATCAGTAACAAATCTAGACGCTTTATTGAAAGCAATTGGAGTTGTACAAACAACATCACTAGATGCTGTTCTGCAAAGTCCTGGACTTACTTCTACAACCAATCTAGACGCTATGTTACAGAAGCAAAATATTCTTGTAACATCCTCTTTAGACTCAGTTCTAAAAGCTATAGGAGTAACTTCTACAACTTCTTTGGATGCACTACTTAAAGAAGTGGGCTTAGTTTCAACTACTAGTCTTGATGCTATCTTAGTCAAAACCTTTACTATTACTTCTTCTTTAGATGCTATTTTGAAAGCAACAGGGGTAACATCTACAACTTCTTTGGATGCACTTCTTAAGAAATTAGGTGTTACAGTCACTACATCTATGGATTCTATGCTTCAAGCACAAGGTCTCACACAAACCACTTCTTTAGATGCTGCTTTACAAGAACAGAATATACTATCTACACTCAGTCTTGATGCATTACTAAAGATTCTAGGGTTGACTTCAACTGCTTCATTAGATTCCATGATTCAAAGTGCTGGACTAACTGTAACAACTTCTTTAGATGCTGTTTTAGTAGTACCAGAAAATATAATAACTACTTCATTAGATGCTCTATTAAAAGCTACAGGATTAACATCTACTACTTCATTAGATGCTCTATTAAAGGCTACAGGATTAACGTCAACAATCAATCTAGATGCAGTGGTTCAACGACAGGGCTTGACTTCTCAAAGTAGTTTAGACGCAATTTTAAAGATTTTAGGTGTAAAACAAACTGCTAATATAGATGCTCTGCTGAAAAAGACAGGTCTTACCAGCCAAGCTTCTTTAGATTCTTTAATACAAGCCTCTGGATTAAAGATAACGACTACTTTGGATGTACTTTTACAAAGCAGAGAAACTTTGGTAACTAATCTTGATGCTCTGTTGAAAGCAAATGTAACAGATCAAGTTAATCTAGATTCTCTGTTACAGAAGTTAGTTACTTTAAATGTTTCAATAGATGCCATGCTTCAACGTGTTGGAATAACTGTAACAACTTCTTTAGATAGTGTATTATTAAAAGAACAGATTTCAACACTTGGAATTGATGCTGTTCTTACTCAAATCGTTAATGTTGTTACTTCATCCTTAGATTCTTTGATACAACAAAGTGGGTCTACTCTTTCAGTTTCTTTAGATGCTATATTGACTATTCAGGTTATTGGATTTAGGTCGATAATTAATTTATTAGGAATTGCTCAACTTTCTTGTTCTGTTAGTGGTAGTTTATAAAAGCATTCTCAGGTGAAATCTGGTATAGTTATAAAGTAGGAGTATTTAAAATGGTTAAAGTTCAAAATTTTGGCATGTCGGCTGGTGATGCTAAGGATCTTGACTTTACGGTCACAGACCAAGATGCAGTCAAGTTAGATTTGACCAGTGCTCCCATAAAATGGAAGGTAGCTAGAGATCCGTATAGTTCAGTTCTCTTGTCTAAATCCTCAACAGATATTACAGAGATTACTTCTACAGATTTACCTAATGGTATATTCACGGTATTTTTGAAAGAAGCAGATACACTAGGTTTAGATGGTGTATTTTACCATGAAGCTGAGATTCGAGATGCTAATGATGATCCCTTTACTATAACCAAGGGCCATATTACTCTTACTAGGACATTGATATAATGTTAACGGTCGATGTTGCCAGCACGAATAGACAGTTAACCAGGCTTGACACAATTAAACGTGAGCTTGAGATTGATTCTACAAATATTGATGATGATAAAATCATATCAGATTTGATAGATCAAGCTTCAGCTTGGATAGTTAGCCATACTAACCGTGAATTTGCTAAAGAAACTATAACTCAAACCATGCAGTCACGTGGTACACCTTACCTCTTAGTTGATCGAACACCCCTAAGATCTATTCTATTTATTGAATTTAGTGGTACTTCAGTAGAATCTACTCTATACGAAATTGAAGATCCAGATGCTGGTCTTATTTGGAAACAAAGTGTCTTCACAAATACGATTATGCCAACTGCTTTTATTACTGAAGGTCCAACTAGATATGGTAGGCAAACCTGGACGGTCAAGTATGTTGGTGGATATACATTACCTGGGACTACAGGTGGCCGTGACCTGCCACACGATGTTGAAAGGGCTTGTTTGGATCTAGTTAAGTCTTGGTTTATTAGTAGAGGTGAGAATCCAGAGATACAAAGACAACAAGTTGGTGATGCTTCTGAAACTAAATTTGCTAAGATAGCTGAGCAGGGTATTGCTCCTACAGTTTTAAATATTCTAAAACCATTTGTAAGGTATGAAATAAACAGATATGGATAAAATTTACGTTATCGCAGAGATAGGCATTAATCATAACGGATCAATAGAAACAGCAAAAGAACTTATAGAAATAGCCAAGAATATAGGTTGTGACGCTGTTAAATTTCAGAAGAGAACAATTGATGTAGTTTTTACAGAGGAACAATTAAATAAATCACGTGAAGGTCCTTTTGGTGATACATACGGTGATGCAAAGCGTGGTTTAGAGTTTGAAAAAGAAGAATATGATCAAATAGATGAATTTTGTTTTCAACTTGAAATTGACTGGTTCGCGTCAGCTTGGGATGAAGCGAGTGTTGAATTTTTATTACGTTATGATGTACCATATCTTAAGATATCATCTGCTTCAATAACTGATAAAGATTTGCTCCAGTATTGTGCTATGTCAGGCACACCATTATTGATTTCTACAGGCATGTGTGATCTACCAGCAATAAGAAAAGCTGTTTCAGCAGTATATGATGTTAATGGAGAAATTGCTTGTTTATTCCATTGTACATCATCTTATCCTTCAAAAATAGAAGAATTAAATTTGTTGGGAATTGTGACATTAATGTCTGAATTCCCTGGAATACCTATAGGATACAGTGGACATGAGACAATTGTACCTACTGCTGCGATGGTTGCTGCTTTAGGTATAAAATTTATAGAACGACATTTTACATTAGATCGTTCTATGTGGGGTACAGATCAAAGTTCATCTCTAGAACCTAATGGAATGAAAAAAGTTGTTGATAGTATTAGGGTCTGGGAAAGAGCTAAAGGTGATGGTGTTATAACGATTTATGATTCAGAATTTCCTTTAATGGACAAACATCGTAGAAAGAATACTTTGTAATGTCATGTAATTATGGTCCTATGTGGTCTTTTCTAAAAGATCTAGGTCAGGTATCAAATGATATATCTGTTTATCATAAAGGAACAAGGGATAACAAAGCTTTAAAAGTCTATAAATGTAATGAGACTGGTGTTATTTTTCTAGATAGGGTTGATCAAATCGTACCTGAATATGCTAATAGACCAGATCCTGCAACAGCCGCACAGTCTACAGATAACCAAAGAAGATACAATTCTCTTAAAGTCCATGTAACAGATAATGTATGGGTTGATGTTGGAGCTGGATCAGGTGGCCTTGTTTATACTTTGAAAGATATTGCAAGTGAAGTTACTGCTGTTGAACCTGATAGGAGGTTTCAACATAGAATACCAGTTAAAACTGTTGATTCCATAAGTAGGTTACAAGATGATTATTATAATGTTGCAACATTGATGCATGTTCTTGAGCATATGGAAGATCCTGTTGGTGAATTGATTGAATTAAGAAGCAAAATGAAAAAGAGGGGTATGTTATTTGTAGAGGTGCCACATGCTAGGGATTGGCTTATAGAAAATTGTTTCTTGTTTAGATCTTTTACCTTTTGGTCACAACATCTTATTCTTCACACTAGAAAAAGTCTACACGCTATGTTACACGCTGCTGGATTTCGTAGCATATGGATAGAAAGTGTACAACGCTATCCACTAGCTAATCATCTTTATTGGCTCATACATGGTATGCCTGATGGGCATGTTGAATGGGAAACTTTTACTGGTGTTGAGCTTGATGCAGCTTATTCTAAAAAGCTTGGTAGTCTAGACAAACGAGATACTTTATATGCAATAGCATTTAAATGAGGAAGATATGGATAATCTACAAGAAACTCTAGATGTTCTAAATACTAACAATTATTCAAGTTGTATGAAAATATTTGAAGATGAAAGGGGGTATGAGAAATATCTTAAAAATTGTCAGCAATTATTCAACGGCAGCATAGAAGACAGTTTTTATGATATGAAAAAGATGAAGTTTTTGAGTAAGCCAGTTTGTGAAAAGATAAAAGAACTAATAGATTATCAATCTGAAGTTCTTAATGAACATGACTTTAGATTAAATTTGATGGGTGAGATTCTAAATAAGAATGATATAGATTCAGCTTTGAAATCTTATTTCAAAAGTGAATATACTCCTATATGGTGTCGCTTTTATAAAAATGAACCAGGTAAATTTAAAAATGATTACTCATACTATTGGCATTGTGATGGAGGGCCAAGTAAGCATCTAAAGGCATTAATCTATCTCGATAGTACCGATGTTACAGATGGTAGAACATTAGTTTTAGATAGATGGGCTACTCAAGAATTTAAAAATATAGGATATGTATTTTGTCCACTAGAACAACGGCTTTCTGATCTTTCTGAACTTGCTGATATACACGGTATTGGTTATAAGGAAATCAAGTATGACTTTGAAGCTGGTGAAGGCATTATGTTTGAACCAGCCCATATTTTACATAAAGGTATATGGCCTGAAAAGTCACCTCGTTATCTATTACAAATTTGTTTTATTGCTAGTGGTCGTCCATGGTTTGAGGTGTGCCCAGAAACTGGATGTCCAGTAAATGACAACGGCTGGCCTAAAGTAAATTGAAGGATATCAAAATGGATTCAATCAGTCTTGAATTAGAAAAGATCTATTCTGCAGAAGTACAAACTGATCCTTATCCTTATATTGAAATTGAGAATTTCTTTCCAATAAATGTATATAAAGATATAATGTGGCATTTTCCTGTTAGGAGCATAATGGCATCTAGTAAGTCATCACATTCAAAACAATTGGATATAGTAGCCGACCCCGGCGTTGCTCGTGCAGCTAATGGAGAATGGGAATATCAACATTATCTTTTGAATGATGATCTTGCATTTTGGAATTGGTTTAAGCGTCAATATTTTGAAGGTGCTTTTGTTCAGGCATTACGTGACAAGTTTGAAGTTGATAAGAATATGGATATTTTTGCATGTGGTCGCCTAGCTTCTGAAGGCCAAGGTTCTGGACTTGGTCCCCATACAGATAGAGCAGATAAGATAGTCAGTGCTCTTTTCTATTTAGACTACAATCCATTGGCTTGTGGGACTATATTGTTGGAACCTAAAGACAAGAATTTTAAGCCTGGGGAACGGCACTATGGCTATAAAGATTTTGATGTAGTTAAGACCATAAGCTATCAACCAAATAAGTTCATGGCTTGGTTAGTGGTGCCAAGTTCTTTTCATGCATACTATCAAGAACATGATACTTTTAGAAGGACTATAAAATACTTCTTACAGACCAAGGAAGACCCTGTTGTAATACAAGCGCGTGTAGAGAAGACAAAGAAACATGCTGATGAGTGGAAAGGAGATATAAAAGTTGAATAAGACAGACAAGACAGACAAGACAGACAAGACAGTTACCACATCAGAGTTTTATTGTGGTCTTTACTCAGACGGATATTTTGATGATTGTGAATTTACTGCTAATCTTAGCTTAATCATGTCACATTTGGAGTGGCGTGATATTATTATCATGGTTGATTTATATAGAATGCTTATGCCTATACATGGTGTAATCATGGAATTTGGTTGTAAATTTGGTAGGAATTTATGTGCGTTTGAAGAACTAAGAACTATTTTTGAACCATATAACCTTACACGTAAAATAATAGGTTTTGATACTTTTGAAGGTCTTACAGATATACATAAAAAAGATGGTAAGGTATTTAAACACAAGAAGGCTGGTGCTTTTAGTACTCCAGATGGATGGGAAAAAGTTTTAGAAAATTTATTGAGTGTTCATGCCCACTTAAGACTACAAGATGATAGAATATTACATAAAATTGTCAAAGGTGATGTTAGGACCACTGTTCCACAGTATTTGAGAGATAATCCAGAAACCATAATTGCATTAGCATACTTTGATTTAGATATATATGAGCCTACCTTTGCTTGTTTGAAATCCATAATCCCACATCTTATGCAGGGTTCAATATTAGTATTTGATGAAATATGCTATGACAGATGGCCTGGTGAGACTATTGCTCTTATGGAATCTATAGGAATAAATAATGTTAAACTTGAACGACTAGTTTATAGTCAAACAAAAGCTTTTTTAAGATGGAAGTGTTAGCTGTAATTCCTGCTCGTGGTAATTCTAAGCAAATACCACTGAAAAATATGTCAATACTCAATAGTCATCCATTGATATATTGGACAATACGAGCAGCTAAGAAATCTAAGGTCGTAACGAAGATATTAGTAAGTACAGAAGATAGTCGTATAGCAGCTTTTGCTAAGAACCAAGGTGCAGAAGTTCCATACATTAGACCTAAAGTATTAACAGGGGATACTGTTCATTCAGTATATACTGTTTTACATGCTCTTAGATGGCTTGCTTTTAATGAAAAATATAAACCTGATGCAGTAATAATGCTTCTTCCTACTAGCCCATTAAGAAGATTTTACGATATTGATGATGCTTTTCAAATATTTATTGATAAGAAAGCAAAATCTGTGATAGGTATATGTCCTTGTCCACCCTTGGAAAGTACACGATATATGCGCCATTCAAAATTACATCACACTACAGATGTAGAAGAAGTAAATTTTCAAAGACAAGATGTAAAACAAACCTATGTGGTCAATGGAGCATTATTCATAATTAGCCCAGATATATTGAAACAACATGGTACATTCCATGTAGAGGATGCTATGGGGTATGTGATGCCTTATTGGCGTTCTATAGATGTAAACACACTAGAAGATTTAAAGATAGCTGAGAAGTTGATGCGTCATGGTTAAAACTATTTTTCATGTAATTGGAAGTAGTAGAAATTATGGTGATATGGCAATCCAGTATTCAATGATAAATATGCTACAGAAGACTCTTGGCAAACCAATTCAATTCATACCAATTGATTATAAGAAACCTATTCCAATACACAGTGCTATGGTTGATCTAATAAATGATATGGGTGACATGCTGCTTGTGGGTGGAGGTGGTTTGATAATGAAAGGTGACGGGTTTGACACCTTGTCGGGTTGGCAATTTAATATATCATATGAGGACCTCAGACGTCTGAGGGTGCCTCTGGTAGTTTATGGGGTAGGGTATAACCTGTTCCCAGGTGAAAGGACTACTGAGGATCCAAAAACAGTCCAGCATCTATTGCAAACTTGTCACCAGTCCGACCTATTTTCTGTTAGGGACAAGGGTAGTATGAAAGCTTTGCAAAAACTTGGTTTAGGTGACATGGATGTGATACCTGACCCTGCTATGTTTTGTTCTACTTTTAACCCTGATCTACCTGGAATAGATAAAGATGAGTTTCTAATTGGTTTGAATTGGGCAGGAGATAGGTTAGAGAAAAGATTTAGTGAACACAATATGTCAGATGTTGTAAGTGAAGTATGTAAAATTTTACTAAGACTCCTAAAGGAAAAGGGTGGTGGAAGGATTGTTTTCATTCCCCACGTTGATAAGTATGACCGAAAGATGGCTAAGATGTTTAAGAAAAGATTACCCAATGGGATATTCTATGATATATCAAAACATCTACCTTACCTATATCCAGAAAGTTTGGTTAATGTTCCTGTTCTGCTGGGGGTTTACAAAAAGATGGATTTTGTGCTGGGGATGCGTGGACACTCCAACATATTTGCTTTTGGTCAGCATATACCATTCCTAGGATTTGGTGAACACAAGAAGAATATATTCTTTGCTGATGAAGTTAATAATCATATAATTGATAATAGTTGCAAAAATTTAGATAAAAGATTTAGACAGATAGTGGGAAATCCAAGTTATTCTGCTATAATGAGGAGTAGATTAAGAGACTTCAAAAAAGAAATAGACAGTTTCAACAGAAGGGTCGTTAGTCTATTATGAGTTTTATAACTAGAAATCTAAAACAGAGTATCACATTTTGGAGTTCACCTACACCCGATGGTTTTGGTGGGAATACATTTGCGGTACGTAAGGTTATAAAAGGAAGATGGGAGGACAAGACTGTATTATTTATTAATGAAAAGGGGATTGAAGTAAGATCTAATGCTATAGTATACTTAAAAGAAGATGCAGCATTAGGTGATTGGTTATTCTTAGGAAGCTCAACGGCTGTTGATCCTACAACTATTGATGGAGCTCGTGAAGTTAGAAACTTTGAAAAGATACCGACATTAAGAGCAAAGAACTTTGCAAGAAAGGCTATGCTATGACATGGTTTCTTTGGTATGTTATCACAGGTGCTGTTTTATTCAATTTTATAGCTCCTCATTTTCATAGATCATTGGATGGAGAAGATGACGATACGGTACTACATGCGATGATAGTATGTACTTTAATAACAGTATTCTTATGGCCATTGGTTACATTTCATATAGTATATCAGGATAGCACTGATGGCTAGAGATCCTGCTCAGTTTCTACAACAGCAATTTAAGGCTTTTGTTGATGAAATTAATGAAGCTTCTATAGAAGTAGTCCAAGATATAGCAAGCAAGATATTAGCAGATGCAAAGGTACTTGCCCCATTTGATACTGGAGCATTGCAATCTACTGGTAAAGTAACAGTTTTTTCAAGAGGTGACAAAAAAGAAATTACAGGTGTTGTGTCATTTGGGGGATCAAGTTTTGTTGGTAGAAATACACCAAATGGAATTGTATTTTATGCTGGTGCTGTACATGCTAGTAAGCCTTTTCTTTTAGAAGCTATACAGATTAATCAAAGTGCATTAGAAGGTATAGCAACAGAAAAATTTAGGGAAGTTGCCCGCAAACGCACACGTGGAGGAGGCTCACGGGCATCCCCACCAAAGAAATAGATTATGACAAACGCACCTTCAGTTGATATTAAAGATGTATTAGTAACAGACGGAATAGGAACGTTTGGTGGTACTACAGGATGGGCTATCTTCATCTCAGAGGAACCAAACAAACCTGATCAAGTAGTTACCATATTTGACTCTGGTGGTTTTGAAGCCAACCCAAAATTTATTTTAGATTTTCCTACCCTTCAAATAAATATTCGTGGTAAGGAAGATGACTATACTGGCACTTATGCGAAAGCATTGGCCGTGAAGGATTCTTTGCTTGGTGATGTACCAGGTGTGATAAATGGCACAGATTATATTGGTATTTGGCAAATAGGTGATATAAATTATATATCACGTGATGATTCAAACAGACCATTTTTCAATACTATTTGGCGCATTGTCAGAGAGCCCGCCAGTGGAGGTAATAGAATAGCATTAACTTAATCGTTACTCTTGCTATATCTTTTACTTCGTTTTATAATTCTAACCAGATATACAAAAGACAGACAGCTCCTATACAGTGTTAACCGGAAACACTCAATTTTTATTTAGGAGTATAATATGTCACAAGCTGCATTTAAGAAAACTATCCAAGTGAAATTCACTACAGCAGGTGGCGGATTTGCTACGCTACCCGCAAGTGCGGCTTCCCTTTCTTTAGCTGGTGATCTGTTGGATGATACTGATTTCACCAGTACTGGTATGAGAAGCCGTATTTTTGGTCTTAGAGATTGGTCTGTGGCTGGTACTATCAATTATGACATTACTAGTACCGCTATTGATATCATTCGTGATTCTTGGCTCAATCAAACTCAGCTAACCATAAACTATTTACCTAATGGAACGGCTGGATTTACTGGTGCTGTTGATGTTGAGACCTTTGCGTTGACTGGTAGTGTTGCTGATTTGGAAACAGCCGACTTTTCGTTCTTGGCCGCTGGCACTTTGACTACTGTCTAGTCGTCCTTTGGTTTTAACCCTTTACTCCATAGGAGGATAGCTCATGGCTGTTGCTGGTCATAAAACTGTAATAAAACGTATTGGTCTTGCCACTTTGTTTACTGACGAGGTGATGGATGCTTTTAGTACCGTCAACAATCGTTATAAGATTAATGACGCTACTAAAGATGTATTTGACAGAACCACTGGTGTTACATTCAAGTCTAGTGCAACTGGTACGACGATATCAAGTACTGATATACTTGATATTAATTTTCTATTTGGTAGGGTAACATTTAAGACCACACATGCCGCGTCGGTTGTGGGGTCTGGCACGTTCTTACCTGTTTCAAATATAGCAGGAGCACATTCTTATACTCTCACACAATCTAATGGCTTGCTTGACGACACTGATTTCTCTAGTACTGGAAATAGAACTAGAACTCCAGGTCTTCAAGATATTACTTTAAGTGTCAGTAGATGGGATACATTGTCTACTGTTGCAAATGCACAGTATTTTGATGATCACATTATGAATACAACAGGTAGTGAAGGAACTACGAGAGCGCTTATTGAACTAATTCCAGGAGGTACAACTGCTAAGACAGCCCGTGGATGGTTTATTGTTGAATCTCATAATAGATCTGGAGGTGTTGCTGATTTAGAAAGTGGTGACGTTGAATTGTCACTTGATGCAGATAACCCGGTCAGAGCAGGAGATAAGATAAATTTTGGTTGGTCTGATCAATAGTCATTATAGTTAGAAAAGGATACAATTATGCCTAAAGTTGATACTTCAGAAAGAGATAGATTACGTGAGAGACTGTTTTCAAGTAAAACATTCAAATCAAAAGTAATTTCATTATTTGGTCAGAAGGTGGAAGTTCGTCAGCCTTCTGTTGAGCAAATATTAGCTTTCCAAGGAAAAGAAGATACTAAAGAAATCATGATACAAATCATGGTTGAGTATCTTTATGTGCCAAATAGTGATATTAGAGTATTTGACAAGAGTGATATGGCTTCGATTATGGGTTGGCCTATGGGTGATTGGTTTACTGTTCTTAATGATGCCGTATCTGAACTGACTAATATTGATGTGGGCGAAGCCTCAAAAAACTAAAGCTAAGGGGTGGGAGTGCTACTCTGTCTCGCCTCGTTCTGACAGTTGCTGATAGGTTTGGTAAGTTTCCACATGAGGTTGCCCAACTTTCACCTGAAGAACTTGCCTATTGTATTGCCTATATTAATGTAACTGCTGAGGAAGAAAAACAGGCATACGAAAAAGCTAAACACGATGCTAAGGCCAATAGAGGCAGTCGTCGTTAAATATATTTGGAGTATGTTCTTTGGCAGTTAATTTAGGCGATCTACAAGTCAGTATAAAAGCTAATACTGCTGGATTAGCCAAAGCCACGAAGTCTATAGCAAAGATTTCGGCGGACATGAATAAACTGTCTGCAACTATGGACAAGGTGGGTAAAAGAATAGAAAAGTCTTTCCAAGGTATAAGTAAATCTGCTACTACCGCAGGGGCTTCTCAAAAGAAAGCTGCAAAACAAGCTGAAGAGTCTATGAAGAGACAGCGTAAAGCAGTTGATGCTTTGCAAAAGAGAATGATCGCTCTTAATACTAAAGTTAGAGAGAGTGGTATTACTCAAGCAGCACAGAATAAAATTATTAAGCGAAATGAAGCCGCTTTTAATCAAGCGTCTAATGCTTTAACTAGGGGGGTAGTGAAGCAAAAAGAATTCTCTACTATTCTTGGGTTTACTAATAAAAGACTTGATAGATCTTCTAAGCTTATGACTAGGCTTGGTAGAGGAGCTAAAAAGGTTGCTAAGGATACAGAAACAGCCAAAAAATCAACTGGTCTTTTTGCTGACAAGCTGCAAGACATGTCTAAGTCAATTCAGCTTGCCTTGGGACCGTTGTCTGGTGTGGCTGCTCGTCTAACTGCGTTCACTGCTTTGGCTAACAAGAACACCGCTGCGATTGCTGGTTTTATCGGTCTCCTTATTGGATTTGGAGCTGTATTAGGAAAGTCAATTAAAGCTGGATCAGCGTTTGAAAGACAAATGCGTCGTATTGAGGCACAAGTAAAAGCTACTGGAGGATCAGTAGGACTTACAGCAGAGGAAATAAATCAATTTGCTATTGAATTAGGTGAGGCTACTTTAACTAGTGCTAAAGAAGTAAGAGATGCGTCCAGTGTTGTTCTACAATTTAGTAATATTACAGGTGAAGCTTTCAAAAGAGTCTTAACGGCTGCTCAAGGAGTATCTGAAATCATGGGCAGTGACCTTGTGACAAATGTTAGAAGGTTGGCTCGTGCTTTAGAAGACCCTGAATCAGGGCTAGATCAGTTGCGTCGTGCCGGTATATTCTTTAACGAAGTTCAAAGAGAACAAATACTACTATTCAAAGCTACTGGTAAATCTGCCAAAGCCATGAATATCATCCTTAAGGAAACTGAAAGGGTAACTGCTGGTGCAGCCAAAGGAGCTACAAAGGGATTGGCTGGAGCTCTTGATACTTTAGGTGAAAGACTAACTGTGTTCTTAGAGAAAGCTTCTCAGAGTGAAGGTGCTTTACAAAGTCTTACAAAGACAGTTAATAAATTTGCCGATGACTTACAAGATATGAATAAAGGGCTTAAAGCCTCTAGTAATTTAGGTGCTTCTTTCACTTTTGTGATGGAAAAACTAGGTACTACAATTGCATTCGTGTCTGATAATATATCATTCTTTATAGCATTGATTGGAACATTAATATCCTTAAAGATTCTTGGATTTATTACAGGGATCTCTGTTGCTGCTATTTCAGCAACAAAGAATGTTCTTACTTTAGCTGGAGCTTTTGAAATCCTGAAAAACGCTTTTCCACTAGGACGTATATTAAAGCTTATAGCTATTATTGGTTTGACTATTACTGGAACAGTTCTTTTAAATAAAAAAATTAAAGAGAATAAAGATCTTAATAAGGATGCAGCTAGATCAATAGACCAGCTAGCTGAAAAATATAAGAAGTTAAATAAAGCACAGAAAAGAGCTTTTGATCTTGATGCAATAAAAGCCTTAAAAGCTGATCTTGGAGCAATACAAGGAGAACTCAAAAAGACAATCAAGCTTGCTTTAGACGCAGAACTTCTAGCTGCCACACCACGTAAGCCTATATCTGATTTCGGTGTGGAAAGTCGTGAGTCCTTCTTAGCTATTTTTGGATTAGATCGTGCCACTGAAAATGCAGAACGTTTTAGAGCAGCAGTTAAAATATTACAAGATGAAGTAGTTAGACTAACAGCTAAACTAGAAAAAATGGTGGCTAAACTAAATGAAGCCGATAATTCTGACCTTAGAGCACTAGCCGATACCTTTAGAGAATTGAGAGGACAGTTTGACAAGAGTGAAGAGGTTTTATCTAAATTTAGAATGGATCTTGCAAAGATTGTTTCTTTGGAAGAAACATTGGAAAAAACAATAAAAGGTGGTAAGAAAGCATTAGACGCTTTTGAAAAGGCTTTTGGAACAAGAGACTTGGATGCTTTTGCAGCATCTCTTAAAAGAATTGAAAATAACCTTGCACCATTTCAGACTGAAATAAATGACACAGTATTTGAAATTGATAAATTAACAGGCCGATTTGGTTTATTTAAAGATATTGGTGAGACTTTTGTAACATCTACAGGTAAAATGAGTGAATCAGTACTTAATCTTGCTCAAGGTTTAGGACTTTTAGATGGAAGAATAAAAGTTTTTGATGGTTTATTTATTGCTGTTGACAAGACAAATGATGAATTAGTGAAAACAGTTGAGAATTTAAATAAATTAAATAAACAGGCGCTTAGATTTTCAAGAATCTCAAAACTTAAAGATATAATAAGAAATAATACAGATTCTTTTGATGATCTACTAGGTAAATTGAAAGAAATAAATGATTTAGAAACATTTGCTAGGATGAATTTGGGTGCTGAAGATGCTGAGAAAGCAGTTAGAGCTCTCAACTTAGAATTATTGCGTAGTACTCAACTTGGTCAAGAACTTGAAGATGTATTTGATCAGACTGCTGATTCTATTATAGATGCTGTTCTAGGTCTTGGTGACGCTAACAAAACTTTTGCAGAACAAATACGTGAAATTGAGAATCAGATACTAAAATTCGTTCTTAAAGAAACATTATTTGAACCTCTTAAAGAATCATTGGGTAAAGCACTTAAAAATTTAGCCCCTCAAATTGAAAACTTGTTAGGGTTTGGATTTAGAAAAGACGCAAAACAAGAAGTTTTAGATACTAGTGTTGCTCAAAATGCATTACAAGCAGCTCAGGGCTTGGGTGCAGTAGCAATAGATGCCAATTTGGCTGCAGAGAGTATGGGTGTAGGTATAGTTGATGCTGTTGGAAAGAATGTTGCAGGAATGTTCCAGCAACTTACAGCTATGGAGCTCTCTATTAATGCTTTAGGCAGACTAACAGCGGCGGCTTCAGCGGCGGCGATAGCGTTACAGACTGTAGCTTCTACTGGAGGGGGTGGAATACCAGGATTTGGGGGCATCCTTGGTGCGTCTGGCGCGGGTGGTGGAGCAATAGGACTTGGTTCTACAGGTCTAGATTTTGCAGGATTTGGTGGTACTGTTGGAGGATTTGTAGGACCATTCGCGCATGGAGGACTTTTACTACCTGGACAATCAGCTTTAGTTGGTGAAGAAGGTACTGAAATTGTTAGACCTCTTACAAATAGTCAAGTCATACCCACTGGCACAGTGTCAGGTATGGGTGGAGACAACATCAGTATTGTATTCAATATAGCCACACCAGACATTAATAGTTTTGCACAAAGTGAAACACAAATAGCTGCGAATATAACTGGAATATTACAAAGATCTGCAAGGAATAGATAATGAGTTTCTTCGAGGATAGATTTCCTGATAGCATTTCACTAGGGGCAACTGGTGGCCCTATTGAAAACACTAGAATTATATCTATAGGTTCTGGTATTGAATCTAGGGATTCAAGATGGTCAACTCCAAGAGGTAAGTGGGATGTTAGTACAGGTCTTAAAAATGATGCAGATTTAGAAACACTAATTTCATTCTTTAGGGTGGTTAGAGGACGTTTTAGAGGGTTTAGGTTTAAAGACTGGTTAGATTTCAAATCAGTAGCTAAGAATCTTACTACATCTGATGCCGATCAAAATATAGGTACTGGTGATGGTTCAAAAACTGATTTTCAGTTAACAAAGAAATATACCTTCACTTTTGATAGCAGAACTAGGACTATTGTAAAACCTGTTAATGGAACTGTGAAAATAGCTGTGAATGGTGTTGGAAAAACTGAAGGCACTGACTTTTTAGTTCATACTAGCCTTGGTATAATTAGTATATTTACACCTCCACCCAATGGCCAGGCTGTAACAGCCGGGTTTGAATTTGATATACCAGCAAGATTTGAAACTGATGAATTAAGAGTTACAGGAATTACTCCTAACGTATCTCAGTGGGAGCGAATAAATGTTATTGAAATAAAACCAGCAGAGGCATCTACTGATTCAGTTGATATTGACTTCACCTTAATGCTTACGACTGTACTGCCAGATAGTCGCCTTTCATTCTCGCGCACGTCACAAGGCGCTTATTTCAATTCATCTGGGATATTAAAGTTTGCGTTGAATAACGAACCACGACCAGATCACGATAATGTTGCGCCTTTCACACATAAGGGGATATTAATAGAGCGACAGACAAGCCTACGCATATCCAAGAATCGTGATATGACTGACGCAGCTTGGACAGCAACAAATATGACTGTTGCTAGAGACGCTGTTGGCTTAGATGGAGTTGTCAACAGTGGAAATACTCTAACGGCTTCTGCTGCTAATGGAACTGTGACGCAGTCTCCATCACTTGGATCTGTTGAGCGTACATATTCTATATGGGTGAAGCGTAAGACAGGTTCAGGTGTTGTCGAGGTAACCGATGATAACTTCTCCAATGTACTGGACATTACCGCCTCTATTAATAGTACTACCTTTACACATTTTGAGTTGACTAGAACGCAAGCTAATCCTGTTGTTGGTATTAGAGTTGTAACTAGTGGCGACGTTGTGGAGGTTGACTTTAATCAACTTGAAGACCTTAGTTTTTCTACTTCTCCAATGGACTCTGATATATTTACCACACGTCAAGCAGATGACCTTACGTTTAATGATACATCTTGGCTTAATAGCACAGAAGGAACAGTTTGGATTGAGTGTAGCTTACCTAATACTATTAGATCAGGAACAACATTGGGAGTGTTAGCTATCTATGCGGCTTCAACTGGTGAAAGAATTACATTTTTAAAGGATTCAGTAACAAACAAATTTGAATATCAATACGATAATAACACATCATCTGCCACGCTCCTAGATTCTAAGGTATGGAATGCTGATACAGTTCGTACTTTTATAGGAGATTATGAAGCTGCCGATCAGGGGTTATTTACAGACGGTACATCTGAGGCTACTGCTACTATCACTCCTGTAGCAGATGGCTTGGATACCGTTAGATTAGGGCGCACAGATCCTCAGGTAGATAGTGGCAATCCACGCCTAAATGGCCATATACAGAGATTCAAATTTATACCCAATGCTGGATTGAATTAATGACTAAGACTATAAGTACAACTTTAGATGATCATCTAAGTAGTGAGTATCAAACACTAGCTACTTGCTATAAGATTAAGACTACTAATGGTGATGTAATATTAGCTTTTACTGACCATGATGCTGATATTACCTTTGATATTGGTGATGGTGATGGTTCAAGGATCTATAAGACTTTATTTGGTTATGATAGGACAAACATTGAAAGTAAGTCTGAATTTAATGTTGACAATGTTGATATAGATATAATTTTGGATGATGCTGCTATATCTTCTAGTGATTTGAGGTCAGGTATATATGATGACGCTGAAATTAAAATCTTTTTAATAAATTATGAAGATACTTCAGCAGGCTCAGGTATTGTCAAACTTAGAAGGGGTACACTTGGTGAAATAAAAATGTTAGATGCCGAAATGGGTACAACAGAAATACGTGGTATGTTCCAGCGTCTAACACAAAATCTATTAGAATTATATACACCTGATTGTAGAGCTGATCTTGGTGACACTCTATGCCAGGTTAGGCTGGACCCACCATTCTGGGCACCTTCTACAGCGTTTACCGTTAGGACTACAGGTGATGCAAATACTGGAAGTGTAGTAAAACCATTAAACTTTAATGATAGGCATTTCAAATGTACTACAGCCGGTACTTCTGGAACTACTGAACCATCTTGGAATTTAACTCTTGGAGGAACCACTGCTGATGGTGGTGTGACTTGGACAACTATACAGGCTTTAAAAATTGAGGTAAGTGTTAATGTTGTGACTGACAGGCGTGAATTTACTATTACATATACAGGAGATGCTCCAGGTGATCCTACAGCTAATGGTATAGGTAACTTATTGAATGAAGGTGTTGTTGAATGGATAAGCGGTCCTAACAGAGGTCTTAAGGCTGAAGTTAAGGAGTGGGATCTATCTGGTAAGAGGATTAAACTATTTTTGAAAATGCAGAACGATATAACAAGTGGTGATGTAATAACTATAGCTGCTGGATGTAATAAATCTTTCGCAGTATGTAAAACCACATTTGATAATGTACGTAATTTCCGTGGTGAAAATTTAGTGCCTGGAGTTAATTTAGTGTTGGATTTCCCTGATGCCCCAAGCTAATATAACTAGAGAACAAGTTGTAGAAGAGGCTCGTACTTGGCTAGGCACTCCTTTTAGACACCAAGGAATGATAAAAGGCCACGGTACTGATTGTATTGGTATGATGAGAGGAATAGCTATAAATTTAGATTTATTAAAAGATGTTGGTGTAGGTTCACTAAAAGTAAAACCCTATCTTGGATATGGAAAATCTCCAGTGCCTTCTAAATTTTTGGGAATATTGAGAGAATATATGGTTGAAGTAAGAGTAGATGAAGTGTTGCCAGCAGATTTATTACTATTCCGTGGAAGAATATATCCAACCCACTTAGCTATGGTTACTGATGTTGGTATCATTCATTGTGCTATGGATTTTGGCAAAGTTGTAGAACATAGAATGGATAAATCTTGGTTAAAAAGAAGATGTTTTGGATTTAGGTTCCCTATTTTTGTAGAATAATAAATGACTCGTTTAGTATTACAATTGGCTGGTGGCGTTGCTGGAAGCTTATTGTTTCCAGGATCTCAATTTGCATTTGGCATTGGGGCTGCTATTGGTGGATTCATAGGTAGCCTATTATTCCCACAAAAACTTCCAGACATAATTGGTCCTAGACTTCAAGATCTAAACGTTACTGCATCTACATATGGTAGGACTATACCTATTGGGTATGGAACCATGCTCTATAATGGAAACGTGGTGTGGAGTCCTGGATTAGTAGAGCATAGAATGGAAGAGGATGTTGGGGGTGGATCAGGTACTGGTCCTTCACAAACAGTTGTTACATTTACCTATACGGTCAGTTTTGCCATTATCTTTATGGAAGGTCCTGTATCTAGTTTTAGTAGAATTTGGGCAGATACCAAATTATTGCGTGATCCATTCTTCGTTGAAGGAGCAGATGGTACTCTTGAAGGTGACACTGAAGTTTTCGGTAAATTTGAAGAAAATATGACCTTTTATTTAGGTACTGAAACTCAATTACCAGATCCTACAATTGAAGCTGAGGAGGGGGTAGGTAACGTAACAGCACATAGAGGACTAGCTTATATTGTATTCAAAGATCTACCATTAGAAGATTTTGCCAATAGGATGCCAAATATTCGTGCTGAAATAAATGTGAATTCTTCTAGGGTCTATCCAGTTCGTGTTCATACTGGCTTGACCACAACAAATGTTAGATGGTCCATGCTTAACTTCCGTAGAACAAGAGTATTTGCATGGGATTTAATTGACGACGATGCAATGCACGTAGCAGAGTTGAAATTAAGTGATTTATCTGTGCTAAAATCAGCAATTATTCCTGCTCCTGGACCCACGTTATCTTTTAGTTCTGTTAGTAAGAGCTTTAGGTGGGCGTTTGATGTCTTTGATAATTTCTATTGGCCAATACGTGACTCTGCACAAGGAGGCAAAGTTAGACACTTTCTTAGAGTGAACTTAGATACTCTATCTTTTGAGGTAGGTGAAGATATTGGCTTTGGTGGTAATAGCGATCGATATTCTTGTGGTAATTATATTGATGGATTTGGTATTGCACGCACGAGAGCCATGTGGTCAACCAGGGATGATATTCTTGGTGGAATAGTTATTGTGAAACCATTTCCAGACTTGTTAGGAGGAATACCTAATCCAAAAGGGATGGATATAGGTGGCTTTTTTTCTCCAGTTGTAGACTTTAGCACATCTGGACTTGCGTTATTCAACCTGGGAGTTTTTACTGATAATCAAGGATTTGCTCACTGGTTTTCCAGTATAGGAACCAGTCCTGGAAAAATGGAGACGCACCTATTTTTAACGATGGATGAGAATGGAATTATTGCTAACGGTTTTCTTCCTGCTATGTCTACCAATGACTCATACTTTCTTAAGGGTGTTTGTTATGATACAACTACGAATTCTATGTTTATATTCGTAGGTCAAACTGGTGGTAGCGGACTTCATATAATGAGGTATGATCTAGACACTCGTACTAATACTGGTGAAATTCTTGTACCGTTAGCTCATGGAAGAAACCCAGGTGTATCAACAACTTATTGGGATAGACGTCCTGGTGGTTCTATTGGCCTTTGGGCTGATATGGACAACAGGTTTTTAGAAAACCCAGATGTCTGGTTTATAATGGAATTTGGGGGGCCTGATCACCATGTTATCCAAACAATAGATGTTTCATCCTTCACTTTAACCGGTGATGGCGAAGATCCTGGAGGGGGATATTTAAATACTAATTGGGAAACCGATCCCCAAAATATTACTTGGGGCGCTTGGTACAATCAAGTAAATCATAGCATAGTTTATTTGGACTCTGATAGTATAGTTTTTGGTGGTTCGAATTTTGATGATACTAGATCCTACTTCTTAGATCGAGATGGAGTAACGCCCGCAGATGTCATAAATATAAAAACTATTGTAGATGACATTCTAACTAGAGAGGGCTTTGTAAGTGGTGATTTTGATACATCTGCACTCACACGTGAAGCGTCTGCTGATCCGTTAAATCCAGAATTTAAGGATGTCTTTGGTTTTGCCGTTGACAAACAATCTTCTGGACGTAATGTATTAGAACTATTAGGCAGGGGGTATTTTTATCATTTAACTGAATCGGATTGGAAAATTAAGGCAGTATGGAGACCAAATGCTACTGCTGTTCCAGATGTCGTTCCATTAGATGATTTAGGAGCATATAATTTTGGAAGCAGGGCACCAGCTCAAATTACTGAAATTAGAGGACAAGAAATAGAATTACCGTCTAGAGTTAATTTTACTTATATTGATCGTAAAAGAGAATATCAAGATAATACTCAACATGCAAAAAGAGCAGCAGAAATAATAACTACAAAAGATGAAATTGAACTTAAATTCCCAGTTGTAATATCAGCAGGACAAGCAAAACAAATGGCCCAAGTTCTTTTGTTTCAAGCTTGGGTTGCTCGTAGATCCTTTGATATAACACTATCACCAAAATATATAAAGTACGATGCTACCGACTTTTTGACGATTCCAGTTGATGGTACAAATGAACGTATGTTCATAGATTCTGTGGATCTAACTGGATCTAGTTTAATTAGCATGAAAGGAATATTAGATGATAGAGAGGTTTTTCTAGCTCCTTTCAATGATATTTCAACAATAGGTCTTGAGACGCCAGTACCATCAAAAAGTGAGGTTGCTGGATCTGCTGATTTTATACCTTCATCTACATTCTTTATGGATATACCACTATTAAGAGATTTAGATGATGGTACTGGATATTATTTAGCAGCCGGTAGTATCGATGATTGGCCAGGTGTCATCATCTTTAAATCAACTGATGGTTTTACTTATCTAGCTTTTACAGCATTTTCAGGAGGGCAGAACTCTACTGTTGGATTCACAACAACAGTATTAGCTGATGGAATAACTACTGTTTTTGATGAAGGCAACAGTGTAACTGTTTCATTGCAAAATAGTTCTTTCTTCTTGACTTCATCTTCAACATCATTGGTTTTAGATGGTGCAAATCCATGTTTGATTGGTAATGAAATAGTTCAATTTAAGACAGTAGTAGATAATGGTGATGGTACGTTCACACTTTCTAGTTTGTTAAGAGGTAGAAGAGGTACAGAAGCTGAGACTTCTACTCATGTAATAGGTGAAAGGTTTGTCTTGCTTAATGTCAATACGACAAGACGTATAGCTACAAATACTTCTGAGATTAGCTCTTTGAGATTTTTTAAACATGTGACAATAGGAGCCTCAATAGAAAACGGTATTATAACTGCGTTCACTTTAGCTTCTGTAGGTGAAAAGCCATACAGTCCTATTATAAAAAAGGCTAGTCGTGATGGATCTAATAATACAACTTTCAATTGGACTAGACGAACTAGAGTGGATGGTGAATGGAGAGATTTTGTAGATGTTCAATTAAGTGAAACAACAGAAGACTATGAAGTAGATATATTAGACGGCGCTACTGTTGTGCGTACGATAACCACTACTGCTTCTGCAAACGGCTCTGTTGTTACTCCATCAACACAGTCTGCATTTTATGATGTTCTTGATATTAATGATGATGCTGGTCAAACCGCAGGTAATCCACATAGTATTAAAGTCTATCAACTATCTTCTGTTGTTGGTAGGGGATTCGCTGGAAGCAAAACGGTATAGAATATGGTATAATTAGATAGGATGAAATTATGACAACTGCCACAGAAATTCTAACTCTTTTTGAAATACAGCAAGGTCAGGCTCAAAAAGAAGTTACTCACAATACAGCCTTACGACAACTAGAAAGTCGTTTGGTACGAGTTCTTGATCGTGACCTTACCTCAGCCCCCTCTTCACCTAGTGATGGTGATACTTATATTTTATTGACTACAGTCCCAGTAGCTACGACAGCAGACACTTGGGATGGTGCTTCTAAAAATGATCTTATACTTAGAAAATCAGGAGCATGGGACTTTTATTCACCAATAGAGGGCCTACGTTTATGGGTCAATGATGAAGACTTAGAAGTTGTTTTTGAGTCATCTAATTGGGTTGACTCAAATATGCATGATGACACCCAAACTCTTAGTAACGCTACTACTGGTGTCTCATGGAACATGGATCTGGGTAGATTTGCTGATCTAACCCTATCAACTAGTCATACTATAAATACACCTACTAATTTGAATAACGGTGGTCACTACACACTATTGGTGAAACAAGCTGCTGCTGGTAATAGGCTTTTGAATTATTCTAGTGCTTTTCAATGGCCTGGCAGTTCCGCTCCAGTTATATCCACTGGAACTAATGACCTTGATATACTGGAATTTGTATCGGACGGTTCGTTATTGTTTGGAAAATTTGAACAGAACTTTAGTACGTAATGCCAAAATATAGACAAGCAGACAAACTCGTTGATGGTAATTGGTTTAGAACCAAGGTTGATGATTTGGTTGAAGGAGATATTTTTAGATTTCTAGATACTTTTGGAAATGTTGAAGATGATAGGGTTTTCAAGTGCATTAAGCCATATAATAAATCTACTCACCAACTAACTGTTGAGGGATATAAAATATAAGGTTTGTTTGAGGAGCTGTAAGATGAAAAAATTCATAGTAGGTTGGCCATTACTTCCTATATTAATTTTTCTGCTTTTTATGCCGAATAAGGTTGCAGCGGGTGTACATACAGAAGATGTAAATTGCGTACAGAGTGATTTATACATTGAGGCATTATTAAGAACAGTTCCTCTATCCTATGTTATTGAAACTTTAATTGATGATGATTTAAAGGTTTTTCTAGTAACGTTTAACAGAGCTGCCCCTGTTACAGACTATAAAGCAGATAAAATTGTGGCAGTAGCGTCACTATTTGATCCTTTAAGATATAGAGTTGTGATGATTGTTAATGAATGTGTTATGCATGATGGTTTAATGGATGTCTATAAGTATGAATACTACAAAGCGGGTATCGTTTTCAAAAAAGCTAATATTCATATATGAATGATTAATTAGTAGGAATCATATTATGCCACAACCTAAATTATCTAAGAAACTAGCCAAACAAGCTATCGAAGTTGTACAAAAAGCAATAGATCAAGGATACAGAGCACCAGGATTGAAGGGCACTGGAGTAACAGCAATTGGTTTTGCTGCAAGAAGATTGAGAATGCCTAGAGGAACATTGCGTGGTAGAATTAAAATTGCTGAAAATCTATATGGATTTAAGTTAAAAATATCCATAAAAACTACTGTAATATCTGAAGAGGAAGATGTTGATGCAAAACAAGGTATATCACATTTAATACGTAAGAAATCAATGACACTAGATGACCTAGCTTCTGAATTTTCTATTACTAAAGGTGAAGCACTTGATATTATAGAAGAACTTAAATCTGAAGGCTTAAATGTACACCAATTTGGAGAGCACTGGTCTATAGAAAAGGATCTACTACCTTCTTTCCTTGGTGGCCCATTTTTTGATTATGTTTCAAGAGATGATAACACTTTCTATTTTGGTGTAATATCTGATACTCACTACGGTAGTTCATATTGTAGGGAGGATGTGTGTAGGGATCTGTACAGAAGGTTTGAAGAGCATAAAGTTGATAGGGTATTTCATGGTGGTAACTATGTTGATGGTGAAATAAGGTTTAACAAACATGAGCTATCTGTTCATGGAATGCATAATCAAATACAGTATCTTGCTGATAATTATCCTAAAATTGATGGGGTTAAAACCTACGCAATTAGTGGTGATGATCACGAAGGCTGGTGGGCTCAAAGAGAAGGCATAAATATTGGTAAATATACTGAAGGTGTTATGCGTGAAAGTGGTCGTGACGATTGGGTAGATCTAGGTTATATGGAAGCACATATACGATTAATAAATAAAAATACAGGTAGATTTTGTGTATTGGCCGTGGTGCATCCTGGGGGTGGACAGGCGTATGCGGACTCCTACCCTGTACAAAAAACCATTGAAGCTTATGAGGGTGGTGAAAAGCCCGCCGTAGGTATATATGGACACTGGCACAAGTTATTAGCTGGAGAATATAGAAATGTCTGGTGGCTCATGGCTGGTTGTACAAAAGACACAGACTCTTTTGGTAGAAAGAAAAGGTTAAGATCAACTGTAGGTGGTACAATAGTTGAGTTAGAGCAAGACCCTGTAACTGGTGCCATAGTAGGTATGACACCAAAAATGTATAGATACTTCAATCGTGATTATTATAGGAACAGGCGCTTTGGTCCTGGAGTTGATATTCAGTTACCAACACGTAGTCTGTAGTTTGTGTTATGATTATAAAACCTGGAGTTAGAGTATTTGGCATTAGGCCAGAAATGATTCTGGTTTTAATGATTGCAGATAAAATATATGATGAGTACGGTTTTGATTTAAGATGGACAGGAAGTATGGAAGGCAAGCACAGCAGAGGCTCTTTGCATTATATTGGTGCTGCTATTGATCTAGGTATAATAGACATACAGAAAGCAGTCCTTGATGATATTTTCAATGATCTGAATATATCTCTTGGAGATGATTATGATGTTGTCTTAGAGAAGGATCACATTCATGTTGAATTCCAACCAAAAGAACCATACACATCGTAATTGTTTTATACCTCCACTATTACTAGATAATATGGCAAGGGCTGGTGTAGAGTCAGCCCGTGAATCAATAATAAGAAGCCAGACCACACGTGATCGTCGTGGTACTATATCTTTTGTTAGATATCTTAAAACAAATTTACAAGAAGCCCCTCTAGTAAGTACTGACAAAGGAGCTAATGCTGCAATCCATATTTATGATATTAGAGAAAAAATGACACAGCGCCAGAATCTGGTCATATGGGATTATGGTGTCGATACTGTCATACAAGAGGCTAGACCAGGACCTGAGGCTAAAGAAGTTTATGCCTTTGTTAAGTTTATTCGTTCCTTTATGGTGGATAATTTTAACAGGTTAGGTATTGATGGCAAAGGTGGAAAGATACATGTCAACATCAACTTTGGAAAGTCTTTCAACAATGCCTTTTGGGATGGTGACGAACTAACTCTTGGAACAGGGGATGATAGGGTCTTTACTAATTTTTCTAAGAGTATTGATGTTATAGCACACGAAATGGGACATGGGTTTGTACAGTTTATTTCACCCTTAGAATACGAGGGGCAAAGTGGTGCTCTAAATGAACATTTCGCTGATGTATTTGGTACTCTTATCCAACAATACTATGACTCCAGGGTTAAGGATTGGCTAATAGGTAATGAAATTATGGGGCCAGATCTTTATGGTGAAGCATTACGCAGCATGGCTGCTCCTGGTAGTGCTTACAACAACAAGATACTAGGTAGTGACTCACAACCTGACCATATGGATGATTTATACAAAGGTCGCAAGGATAATGGTGGTGTTCATATAAATAGTGGTATATTTAACAAGGCTTTTTATTTAGTTGCTAAGGAGATAGGAACTTTAGAAGCTGCGAAAGTGTGGTATGATGCACTTTACTTTATGTGGCCAACCATTGAATTTGATGACGCTGCAATGCTTATCATACAAACAGCCCGTGGTGCAACTAGAAATAAAACTATAACAGAAGGTACGGTGCAACATATTCGTAAGGTATTCAAGTCTATAGGAATAATTTAATGAGAAATATAGATCCTTTATTAATAGTACAAAGCTTTTTCATATTTATGATATTAATCTTACTAATACAGGAGTATACATGATGGACGATAAAATGAAGTGGGGTATATTATCAGCCGTTGTTGTGGTCATCCTTGTATTTATGGCTAATCAAATGGGATGGTCAATGGAAGATGTTATGAATATATTTACATCTTGGCAAAGTTCAAATACAGGAAGTTAATATGAAGAAATTACTTATTGCTTTATTATGTCTACCTCTCTTGTTTGGTTGTGTGACAAGTACCATAATAAAAAGTAAGGTGACAAACACAGCAGATAAACTTGCTGATAGGGTATTGGAAGCTGATACTCGTGACGAAAGAGCTCTTAGATTAGCTGGTGTTATTGCTATAGCATCCGAACTAATGGCAGATAGGGTCACTAGGTCTACTCCATTAGATGCCCCAATTGCATTAGCCTCGTTAACTAGGCTAGAGGCTACCCTACAGCAAGTTCTAAATCAGACATCTGGGTTATGGGTAGAAGCTGATATGTTTGATGTTAAACGTATTATTGTTCTATCTTTTGAACAAACCTTACGACCTAGAGTTACACAATATTTGGCAGGAGGTTTTGGTATAACAGAAATCAGAGAAGTTTTAAGTAAAATAGCTAAAGGTGACGTTATGCTGAAAGACTTAAGAAGAATGTTTAGTGATATGCATAGTGGTGTCATTAGTCGTGAAGTTGTTTGGCAAGCAATATTGAATAGAATTGCAAAGAATAGAGGACGGTTACAATTAATCGCCGGAACGTAAATGCTTCCAGTAATATTTGTTCATGGGTATCAGTTCGATCCAGATATACAGGGAACACATAATCCAAACACACAACTGTATCCTATTTGGAGAGACATGTTAGGGGAAGGTGCTGTTTGTTATCAGTTTAGTTGGTATTCAGTTCCTCCTGGGTACAAGAATGTATTGAAAGCGTGGAAATCTGGACACTGGAATACATATAGATATGCTTGGGCTTTAGCAGAAAATGCTTCTTATACTTTGTCTAGTCTAATTTATGATGTAGGTCAGTGTAATATTCTATGTCATTCTCTAGGTTCACGTGTAGTACTTAGTGCTATACGTAGAGTAGGTATGATAAATAAAATAAAGCGAGTGTTAATTTTAAGTGGGGCTGAGTATTCAGATACTGGTAGCAGGATTGCAACTAAACATCCCGACATTGATTTTTTTAATACAGTCGTACCAGCCGATGACGTATTGAACCGCCTAGCAATGTTTGCACCACCATTATTTAAATATGGATTCTTAGGTTCAGATGGTGTGGATAATCCACCTACTAACTGGATGGATATTCATCTAGATAATAGGGAAGTACAAAAATGGGGTGTTGAGAGAAAATGGCAGTTAAGAGGAGATAATCCTAATTCTATAGGTGATCATAAATTCACTTATATAAATAAGGGCAATTGGGGACTGTGGAAGTCCATTTTAAATAATGAGGACCTGTCTGATCTTAAAGCTTTGTAACAATAAGAACCTTTTGTGGAATGTGGACCTATAAGCTTTATAACTGGCCGCTGTTAGGTTTTGGCACCTTTGGGCTACCACCCTACAAGCCACCGTAAGATCAACAATTACTCGGACGTCTCAGGTCCATGATTTGGTGGTCACCATAGGTCAAGTGGTGTTATACCCTTAACCTCAGCAACAACCCCCGCAATTACGTTCGCAACATCGTCATGGCCTCCTGGTGGATGGTCAATACTATCACGTCCACCACGTGATGTGCGTCTCTCCAAGCTAACCAACTGCGTTTTCCCTTTTGCATTATCTAAGAGTCTAACTTGTTTGCTATTCAAGAGTGGTAGAAGTTCACCATATAATTGTGACTTAGTCTTCTGACAAGTTTTGTATATAATGTCATGTTCACTAAATCTTTCTACTGGCCATTCACCACCATATCTATCACCACTGACTATACTCACATTATATTCTCTTAGTGTATCAGCATAATCTGAAACAACATCATCAGGACTAAATGGTGGTCTATGTTCTTTTAATAGATCGACTGTTGGAACGTTATCCTCCATGTGAGCTATAGCTAATGTGAAACTATCCTTACTACCACCAGAAGGATCTGTAAAGCCAAAGTATTCATAATCATCTAGCCTTGGTCTTTCAAATATTTCTGTGTCTGTGCAAGCATCAACAACTTCTTCAGGAACAAAACTTTCAACGTCAGTTCTAAAATTGGCACCGTATTCAGCAGCAGCAGAAGCTGGATCTGCTGCATAAGCGTCATCATATACATTTTGTGGAACTGTAGGATTCATGTCCCATGTTGGTGCTTGCCACACCAAAATCCTATCTTCATCCCTACCATAATATTTCTTCCAGTTTTTATACAGCTCACCTCTACGTGCATATGGTGAACTAGCACACAAAATCATACTTCCAGGCATGGTAGCCGAGCCGGGGCGTATGGCATTTAAAATCTCTGAGTCAGGATTATGGCTATCTTCACTGCGCCAAAAAGCAAGCTCATCCAATAAAGCCGCTGCTATGGTATACCCACGAATTGAACGGAACGAAGCAGTATGAATTTCAATAACAACTTGTCCTTTCAATTCAAATATCTCTGCCGTCTCTCTTTCAATAAGGCCGTCTAACATAGGCACTTGTTTAAGAAACGCTTCTATGTATCTAAATATCACACGTGCTTGTTTGCGGTCAGCAGCTACTACCATGATGGTAGCGCGTTCACCTGGAGCTAGGTTGGGTTTCCAGTTTACAAAGCAAGCTAGATAGACAGCTATGAGGGCTAGGATAAGGCTTTTGCCTCCACGCCTACCCACCACTATCCAGGACTCTTCAAATTGTTTTTTTGGTAATGTGTCTCGTTTAGTAAAATTCTTATATATTTCTTTTTGTTCCTTTGACATTGGAACAGCAAAAGTACCTTTCAAAAAAGTAATCCAGTTTTCCCATTCCTCAACGTGTTTGAACCAAGGACCAAATAAATTTGGGTCCAGCATTGTATCAATGATAGATTTAGATGGTTTAGCTGTTCTTCTTGTTCTTTTTGTGGAGGACAGCTTTACTCTTGGTTTGGTCATATATTAATTATAAAAAACTGAGGCCACTATTGCAATGACCTCAGTCTCTTATAGTATTAATTGTTCAGTCCAGTTGTATGTTTTCATGCCAGGGTTAATTGGAGAACCGGCTTCCTTTCCAGTATTATGTCTTCCTGTTATTACGAAATATGGCCGAAAGACTACGCCAATTACCTGCCTTCAGGATCATAACTATCACCTCTGATAGCTTGAAGTATTTTGACCAACTCTGCTTCTATTGTTGGACTGAAAGGTTGGTCTGAATACCGTACCTTGTTAAAGAGATCTTGTAATGGTTTGGATGGTATTGCTTCGATCACTTCTGCTGGTATTGTTTTTATCAATTCAGAAGCAAGGCCAACATTGGTTTTCTTAGCCGTGGGGGAGGTTTGCCTATCACCATCAAAACCACCTACCTGTAATATGGGCAATGCGGCACCAGGAATGTATCTTTGTGGCAACCTACCGTCCCACTTCAAAGCTGCTTCCGCTCTTAACAGGTTGGCAAGTTCAGGATTATTTTTGATTACCAAAGCCCTTGCGTTTAAGGCTGCTGCTTCAGCAAGACCAATACGCTTTTTAGCCTCAGCTTCAGCCATACTAGTTACGTCAACATATTCAGCTTCACCAGCACCTTGTTCACGTCTAGCATCGGCGATACCTTTTGCTTCTGCTCTTTTGGCTATGGCTTGTTGCTCTTTCTTTCTGGCTTCCTGACGGGCTCTTTCCACTTCAGCCTTTTCGTTAATGGCCTTGGCGATACGTGTTTCAAACTCCTTGTCATATTGAAGGTTCTTTATCTTAACATCTTGAGCTTGAACAAGGATGTGATAAGGTTCCAGGGATTCTTTAAGTTGTTTACCAAGCGTTAATGAAACCTTCTCACGTGTGGTGGCAAGGGTCATAACATCCACATCACCCATAACTTCTTTGAGTGCTGCTTTTATTATCTCTGCCATAAGCTCATCTTCAAAATCCACACCAAAGTTAACGTAAAGATCCTTGAGGGCAGAATGCTTTTTATCTACCCTATAAGGTATAAGAATAGTTGAAGTGACTATTTGGTTATCTTTGGTGTAAGCGTCAAGATTACTGAAAACAGCCCCTTTTACGCGCACACTTAAAGTATGCTTGTCTTCTATGAAAGGAATCTTGAAGTTCAAACCAGGATCTTGAATCCTGTCTACTTCACCAAGCTTGATAACTATGACCCTTTCACCTTCATCTGTAACGTACAGATTGGCAGCGACGAAGCCTACGGCAAGTAAGGCCATAACGCCTAACGCTACCAGTTTTAGGTTGAAATGCATATCTAATTTCCTTTTTATAGGTTATTACAGGTGGAGGGACAGGATTCCCTTCCTGTCCCTCCGGTTGTTTCTATCGAGTGGGAATTAAACCCACGACACGATGATTATGAATCATCTGCTCTATCAACTGAGCTATCGATGTATCTCTGCATCACTCTTTCAACATGTACCAAACAGATGCTGACATTCTTCGCGCTCTGGCCATTGAGCTATAGAGCCATAGAGGATTTGGAGGCTCTAGTGGGAATCGAACCCACATCTCAAAGCGATTTTGTCTAGTACTGCCTATACGAAATGTGCAATAAACGGTTACGCTGAGGGGTATCACACTAATACGGTGATGTGGACTTGTCCACCTAAGCACCGCTTTTTCAAGCTAAATATAACAACGTAGTCCTTACATTACCCCTTTCGGGTGCCGGAGCGGGGCGGAGTACCACCTGGAACTCACTTACTAACTAAACTCAAAGCCTTTGGGCCTTGGTTACGAAGCATAGTTAGCTATGGCTAGCGGGACGCCCGGCCTCACCAAACATCCCTTGCCACCCCGCAAACTCTAAGATTGTACCGCGTGTATGTAGTCAAACAAAACATCACCAATTTTGAGTTTAACAACTTCAGCCTTGTTGGCTCGCTGCCTAGCTTGCTTCACTCCCCTCATGAGTTCATCAATGCGCCCAATCAACACTGATTTCTCAGCAGGGGTTAACATCCCACTTTTATGTGAAATGGTGATGGTGCCAATAGCTACATCGGCTGTCCATGTTTGAGTCTGTGCAGGATGTTGCTCGGTAGCTGGCGCGATGATTTGAGACTTAGGCTGTTTTTCAGTTCTAAGCCTAACATCGTCATGCTTTGCTAGGTATACGTTATCTTCACTTGGGTCTTTCTCCCAAACAATTCCAGGCTGCAAGGTTGGGATACTCAGGTAGACGTTCCTCAAGTATTTCAACCTTGTCTCTAAGCCAAGAAGCAACGTAGCGGGCAAATCCTTTGCAAGAGTCTTACCACCTACCACCAAGTCAGCTTTGGCTGTCTGGTTGGTAGCTTCCTTCTTGGCCACATTATCATAGAATCTTACGACGTGGCCACGCATATATTTAAGTTGTTTGTCAACCGTCGTAACCATTTCCTTAATCTCAGTGAGGTTTTCTTTCTCACGAGATTCATCTATCATTGTTAGCTTACGAACAGATGATAGAAAATGGTCTACCTTCTTTGTAAAGGTATTTACTCTCTCGTCAAGAATCGTCCTTGCAGCTGAATCTAAATCAGCATCAACTGCCAATATTTCATGTAACTTTGTCATGATAACCTCCTCTTGCTTGGTTGATTTGAGCCACAAATTACATTAATATATACCAGTAAGCAAACTATTTTTATTTTGACTTCAAATACCAATTAACATCACGAGTTTGCACAAAATTTTCTAAGGTTCTAGCAGCTCTATCTCTATCTATTGCACTAGACTCTGGCCCGCCGTGGTCCCAAGGGACAAACATTTCCAGAGCTTTTTCCTTACTCAAACCTAATAATTCTCTGGCGGTTTCAAAGTACAGTGTGTTATGAAAAAATACTTCACCATCCCATACATCACGTTTGTATTGGTATATTGCATGGCCAGCTATACAGCCAGCAGATCCACAGTCATTTTTATAAGTGGACATGCGAAATTTAATTTCACCTACTCCTGATCTTATGATACGAGCCACCTCTAAGCACCGCTTATCCTCTACCGTCCGGTTTTTCATCTCTCCTGTAACTCCTCGCTGCATTCGATATTATTAGAATTACACTCAGGCTCTTGAGTTCGCTTGTCTAATTCTACTGCTATCATACCAAAGAATATCAACACGGCACCCAAGAGCTTTGCTAATGCTAGGAGTCCAACTTCCATTCCTCTACCTCCTCTATCAAATCACGGTTATCTGATATAAGGCTTTGAAAGTAGGCTCTCTGCTCACTATATACGCGAGCAAAGCGCAAAGTATGGTCCAAAGCTGAGGTTGTCAGCTTTAAAGCCTCCACTAATTTCTTATAGTTTTCTGACACGAGCAGGTTTGGTAACTACAACCAAAACCTTGTTTTTGAACTCATCTTCTGCTGCTATAGCTATCGCTTTGTCTAGCATTTTATGTAATTTACTAAATGTAGTTGAGTATGCGTTGTTGAAGGTGGCTATACTGTTAAATTTATCAGATGACCTGTAGGATTTAGGTGTGCCTATGAACATTAATTCTGCTACTTCTCTTTCTTGATAACTTCCTGTAGTCTTAAGACCCATAACATGCTGGATTGCTCCTCTTAAGCACCAAGCTACTGCGTTAGGGTGGTTAGCCTGAACAGAATATGCTTCATTAGTTTTTGCAAAAACACTCTTTACCCACTTATCTTCACTGTTAAGCAACTCCTTAACTTTTACTAAACCTTGAAATGGGGTCATGTCTACCTCCTTGCATATAGGTTAATGTGTGTAGTACGTATAACACTTACCTTTTACCATAACAAACTCATAATACTCTTGAGCCTTGATCATCTTTAACAATTGTAGTAGTTGAGGCAAACCCACCGAAGTCAATAGATCTGTGGTCTATAAGCCAGATCTGTTTATTAGTATTTCTAGCTTTATTGTAAAGAAGCTCAACCAAATCTTGTATACCCTTTTCAGATAGGAACTGACTAGGTTCATCAAACACTTGTATGTTACTTTCTATGCCTTTGTGATTCAATATTAAATTGGCAAATCCTAGAGTGCCAGCTAGGCGTAGCCTTTGCAATTCACCACCAGACCAAGCCTCCCAAGGTACTGGTCCTTTATTGTGTGGTGAATTTATTAGTATTTGGAAACCTTTGGATATTGTTCCTGATTTAGTTTCACGTTCAACATCAAACTTAATATTCCAGCCATTCAAACCTAATTCAATTAAGTTATTATTGACTTCCATTTCTAAAGCAGTAAGGGCTTCTTCAATAATAAATAGCCTAATTTCTTTGAACCCTTTAACCCAAAATCTCGTAGCAGTTAAATCTTTTTGTAGTATATTCTTTTCTTTCTCTATAAATTTTTTGGTTTGTTTAAATTCGTCTAGTTTTTTGTTTGCTTCTTTCAATAATTGTTCATATGGATTTTCTACTTCTATTTCTTTAGCTAAGGCTTCTTTCTTATATTTTATTTCAGCTAATAAATCCCTTGAATTTGCTACAACACTATCAAAATTGGATAAAACATCATCTAAAGTAATTTCGTAATCTTTATATTCTTCTCTTGCTGCATGAACTTGTTCATTGATATTTGACAATTCTTTGCTTAATACTCTATATGTATCAAAGGCTTTGATTCTCTCTGTTTCTAGACCCTCTAATTTTGTTCTCATATACGTTATGAGTTTTGTTTTTACTGCTTCAGATACATCCTGTTTACAATAATTACAAACCCCTGAGAAGTTTGTCATTACTTTTATTTCATGCTTAGTATGTTGTGTATCTAAAAAAATATCCTCATGGTTTCTATAAGCTTTCTGTACTTCATCATCCTTATTGGTGTTAATTTTGTTAAGCTCTTCTAATGTGTCTTCAATACTTGTTAGTACAATCTTAATACCTTTTATTTCATGCTCAGTATTTCTTTTGTTATCTTGTGATTCTTGATATTCACTTCTACATGATTTCAACTCTCGTTGCATATCTTTAGTTTTAATTTTTTGATCATTATTAAATTTATCTGATTTATTATTATAGTCTTTTACATTATCTTTTATAGAATCAATACTACCTTCTATAGTTGCTGCTTCTACTTCTTTATCTTGTATAAGGTTTTCATAATCATGTGATATATTAGAAGCTTTTTTGCTATATTCAAGCCACTCGTCTAGCTCAAGTATTTCACTAAACATATTCAATTTCATTGAAGGCTGCATGTCAAAAAACATTTGACTGAACTGGCCTATAACTATAGAGTTTTGAAAAGCCTCAGAATTGATACCTATAAGTTCATCTATTACTTTCTGCTCTACAATAGTATTGTTAAGCCATAAATTGTTTGGGTTCCAGGACCGTAGTATGGTATAGGCTGTGTTGTGGTGCTCAAGTTTAAGTTTTACGGCACAGCCCCCCTTGGTTGACCAATTGCAAACGTTGGAGGCTTTAAGGCTCCTCAGAGTCCTTCCATATATGGCCCAATGTAGAGCATCAAATATAGTACTCTTGCCAGCTCCATTAGCGCCAAGTTCAGGCTCAGATATATTATCACCTGTTATAAAATGCAGACCTATAGGTTTGTTTTCAAAGACAAACTTATGTTGTTCTTTAAAAGATTTGAAGTTTTTGAATTCAATTGATTTGAATTTCATCTTACTGTTCTATTATGGCCTTGCCCATTTGACTTCTATATTTGTCAATTTTTTCATGTTTAACAAAACTATCAAATATATTTTCATTATCCCTATATAATACTTCCTCATTATTTTGTTTTTGCTCATTGGCATCAATTAATTCTTCAATCTCTATCCCAAATAAATCTAACTGTCTATCATCACATAGTTTATTTATTTTATCTCTATAGTAATCAACACTAACAAACTCTGATCTTGGTAATAGCAGTTTTATTTTTATTTGATCATAAGGTAGTATAAGCCCTTCATGATCAAAGCGTATATCATCATGTGATAGTGTGATCTTATGTTTTTTCATGAATGGGTATATTATGTCTGTTGCTTTGTTTGTAGTGGGATTTAACATAACCATTCTGGGCTGGAAATTATCACCAAAATGTATTCTATATGGGGCACCTACATATTCTACAGGTCCAAGCTTTTGTGGCACATGAATGTCACCACTGTATACCCTGCACTCCAATCTCTTAAATATATTACTAGAAATGCCATCAAGTTTAACTCCGTTAGATGCAACAGCACCTTGGAATGTTTGGTGTAAGAAGACATATCTACAAAAACTTAGATCCAACATACTCCAATCTTTATTTGGATCTCTGGTATGTGGTATGAGTAAAAATTTGATATCAGTGCCAAATCGTATGAATTCTGATGTTGGTGTATTGATATAATGTAGTCTATCGAAATTGTTTAAAAATCTAAAGTAAGGATAATCTGGATCTATGTAATCATGGTTTCCTTTTAATATATAAATTTGACAGCCTGTACTTAATAGTTCAATAAAGTGTTCTACTAAACGATTAACCAGTATTGAACTATGGTTGTCTTTATTATCAGTCAAATCTCCAAGTATAATTAGTTTTCTAACTCCATAGTGTTTAATTTTATCTCTTAATACCTTAAAAATCATCCAACGATATGCGTTTTGTGGCTTATCGTCTAGATGTAGATCAGCTGTTAACAAAATCACGTGGACTTGCCTTCTTTAAGAAATTATCAAATAACCCAACACACATCTTTAATTCTATGTTTTCACAAGGGAATAAATTATCAGACTTGATCTTATCCTCCATTATAAAAACATCTGTTGGGTGCATAATGATTAGTCTAGGCATATGATTTTGCCTTGCAATCATGATAGGTCGTTTCTTATGGTCGATTGCTTGTTTACACGTCTTTTCCCATGACTTAATTAAATCCCCATTACCACCCGTTATAATCTGGTGCATGGATAAATGTTTTCTATGTTTACATTCAATAAAATATTTTGAAGCGAAGGCAAGACCACCTGAATCTATTGCTGTGATGTCACCAGATTGTGAAGCTGATACTTCATCTTTCTTAAACAACAATGTAGCACGACCACCAGACATTGCAGACCGCCAGAATAAATCTGTCTTTTGGCCATTACTAATCCACAGTGATAAATCTTTACAGACTTGTCTTTCAAAAGCCCCACCTTTAGCACTAGAGCCACCCGGTTTCAAGACTCACCTATTTTAAGCATTCCATTGAAATCTAGATAAGCCCCAGATTTAAATTTTATATATCTCAGCTCCTCATATTTACCATTCATTGGATTTCTTGCTTTAAATACTATATTGTCAGTATTTATTTCAAATGATTCTAAATACATTTCCACTTCTGCTGTTACCATATTATCTAGAGAAATATGAATTTTTACATCTGTGATACCACAAAGATGTGTAAGATCTGTACCTGATTCTAAATCTATTAGTTTTAAGCTATGTGAAGAGTTGCCACAGATTATTCTAAACCTTGACATAGACATTAGTATTTCTTTCTTTCAGGCAAGAAGCTCTTTTCTATTTCATACCATAATTTATTTACTTCATAAGCTATTTCATATCTGTCATGTTCGTATGCTTCATTACTCATTTTTGGTAGGGCTTTGAGTAATGTTTCATATCTTTCTTTTTCATCTTTATTAACACTAATGAGCCAATTTAAGTTGGCTCTAAAATCATCTACGCCATAGCCAAATATTATTGGGAACTCACACTCTCTGAATGGCTGGCCTACCTTATTCTTTTTGCATCGTGCTTTAATATTTATACCAATTGTGCGACTAACTCCCTTCTTAGTCTTTTTGATTTGACCTATTTGTGATAGCCATAAGGCTTGGCTAGCGTAGAAGTCCAGAGCTTTACCACCAGATCGGCTGTACTTTTCGCCGAATGCTACACCAATATTATCACGTACTTGAGAAATAATTATCACACAAATATTACTCTGGTGTAAGCCCTGGACTAGCCGTCTAAACAGCTCTGATAATTTTTTAGCTTTAGTGGCACCATAAGTTCCTTCATCTATTGCACGTTCAAGCTCACTGCGATCACTAAGAGCGTCAAGAGAATCAAGAATATAAAGACCCTTGGATTTGGTGGCATTTTTGATACATTCCCCTAAGTCTTCAAATACATCTTCAACGGTTAGTATGCCTTCTTCAGAACCAAAGTCCATTCTATCTATAGGCATACCTAGAGCCTTGGCATATTTCTTATCAAAAGCTGCTTCAGCTTCTCTATACCATATCTTCCCATCTTTATAGTTGGCAGCAAAATTGGCTGCTGCTTCTATTGCAAGTAATGTCTTGCCAGTACTTTTGTCTCCAACAATGTTGACTATCCTACCTATAGGGTAGCCACCACCAAGAACACAATCTAATAATTGACAGCCACTAGATATAAAATCTAGAGAGGTACTGGGAGCTGAGAAATAGTTCCCACCTTCTGACAATTTTATTCTGTCAGACATCTGCTCTGAATAAAGCGGCTAGTTTGAGTGCAACTTTTAGAGATTTGGCAGATTCAGCTTCTGCTTCATCTCTTTTAACCAAGAGCTCATTGGACTTTTTATTATGCTCTAACGCCTTACCCAATTGTTCTTCAGACACACGTCTTAGGTTAGCCTCTATTTTAGCCAGAGGCTTAATAGCCTTTTCAAATGTGTCAGCTTTAAACACTTGAGTAACATTAGATATTGATTCTAACATATCCATGTCTTTACTACCTTGTTCTATGCCTGTGTTCTTGTGACTTAGATAGTCTTTGTTTTATTCTTTCTACTTCAAAGTCACCATCATCATCTTCAACATCTACTACTTCTTCTTTTTCAACATCTACTTCACTTGTATCATAGTCATCTGGTGGGGTGTCTGTAGCACTCACTTCTTCATCATTGTCATCATCTTCAACCACTAAAGCATCTTCTCTGTCACTTACTTTTACACCATGAAATATCTTTTCAATATAACTGTAGTCATAGTATTTTAGGCATTCTGGAAGAGGATTATTAGTTATCATTTGTAACCATTCTTTGACAACTTTAGGATTGGCATGTAATTCAGAATCAGAATGAGAAATCAGTGGTACATATTCAGTTGAAATACCAGTGCCAATACGTTTGACGTTTATATCACGACCTTCAACTGGATCATCTACTAGCAAAGCAGTCTTATTCATTTCGTCAAAAGATAATAGAGTGATATCCCTATCTAGTGTCCACGGGCATGACCATATTTTAGGGCCATCACTTTGATTATTCCTATCAATAATCCACATTAACACACGCTTTCTAGGAGCAATCTCTTTAGCGTATTCATTCTGCCCTTTAGCCGCAGCAAGCCTACGCTCCTCTTCAATAGGGTCAGGCTCACCGTGCATTTTATCTAAACTTAGATAGGCTTGCTTGTCTGGGCCTATGTTGTAGTGAAGGAAAATATTAAACCCGTAATGCTCAGCATCCCCCCATGTGGATGGTAATATTCTTATGTGATTTGCCCCTTCTTTTGGTTTAAATTCTGGCAAACCATCTACGATGTATTTGTCATAATTAGCACCTGTTTCATTAGCACGTCTTTTTATTTCATCATAGCTACGTGCTTTATATTTAAATCCAAATTTTTTACCTTGTGTTTTCATTCAATCTTCTCCTATCATTCCGTTTTCTTATACTTGATATTGCTGATACTGCTTTTGTGTGATCTACTTGAGTTTTCTTTTCTTTAGTAGCTTTATAAGTCTCCTGTACAAAATATCCTGATATGTATAATTGAACTAATTCGCGTAACATATATGATCTTTGATGAAATGCTTCTTTTAATGCTGAATATTGATCTGCAAGTTTTTTAGCTTCTAGATGTGTTTTTACAGCTTCTTTATGTTCTTCATGCTCTAAGACCATGTTGTTTATTAAGCTTTCAGTTACTTTTCTACCTTCATCATCTAAATTTATACGCACTGCTAAATTTAATTCTGCATCTGTAACCTTTATGTTCTCGTACGCTTGGTCTCTTTTAGATACGGCTATAGAATATTTATGACTTATCTCATAGAATATATCAGCTTGTTCAACTAGAACATCATCGAGACTGTTCTTGTCAATATTTAATAGTTTTCTATATTCACTGGGTGTCATTTGTATGCCTGTCCTTTTGTTAATATACCAAATGATTGTTAATATTTGGGACGGTTTTAGTCCTGGCGAGCAACTAATATTTCACCTAACGCCAAAACAATTGATGCCATTTTATTTGTTATGGGAAAAGGGGTAGCAAAGGTTTCAAGTATTGACAAAGCATTCTTCCTTGTGCGTTCATTATTAGGATTCATTGCTACCTTAGTAAAATATCTCAAAATCATAATCCTTATGGTTTCAGGATCTTGAATTTCAAATTCATTAACCAAAGCCATTAGTTCATTCCATCTAATAGCACTTTTATTTAGATATCTACATAGGTCTATCACCCCTTTAGCACTTTCTTCTAAGTCTAACAATAGCCTTGCTTCTTTCAGACTTTCACAATTTGCTACAGCTTCTAGGTAAACTATAGCTTGTCTAGGACTGCCTTCAGCCCTATCAGTAATCAACATAACAATATCTTCTCGTATCCTTAAATGTTCTGCGTGGCTAATCTTTTCTACTATACCAAACAGCAAACCAAACTCAACTGGATTGACTTTGTAATTTACACATCTTGTCTTAATTGTTGGTGGCACCTTACCCGGTTCAGTAGTACAGAATATCCAGTATACGTGGGCGGGGGGTTGTTCAATATTGATTAATAATGAATTCCATGCACTCTTACTTAGCATGTGGCATTCATCAATTATTATGACTTTAACTTGACTTTTGCCGAATGCTTTAAATTGCATACCCTGAGTTAAGGTACGCATTTCATCTACACCACTGTTTGTAGCAGCATCAATTTCCATTGGGCTATCACAGTCAACTTTGCTAGCAATGATACGTGCCAGTGTGGTTTTACCACATCCTGATGGGCCAGTGAAAAGGAATGCATGATTGCTATTGCTGTCTAATACTGATTGTATAGAATTAGTGATGTGTTTTTGACCTATCACTTCAGAGAAGTCTTTAGGTCTATACTTAATGTGTAATTGTTTCATCACTACACCACTTATCAGATCTATAAGTACCTATTTCCTTTAAGTTATACCAATTTGGACCCATTGATACTTCAACAGTTAATGGAATATTAATGAAATCAAACTTGCAGTCTAGCATTTCTGTAATAATTACTTCCAAGTCCTTCTCTAATGTTTTCTTTGGCAAATAGAACGTTAAGTCATCATGTATATTCATTACCGCTTGATACTGAGGCTTATCCTCTTCTTCACCTCTTTCTGACAACCTGTTCATAGCATCAATAACTATGTCACTAGCAGCCCCTTGTATCTGATAATTGAATCTTTGGTTTTTATCTAATGGTGCCCAATACTTAAAGCCAGTTTTAGATTCTAAATAATGGTGCTTTAGATAAAATTTATCACGCTCTTCTTGCCATTTCTTTACACCAGTAAAAGTTTCCCAAAATTCACTTGCAACTTTGTCAATTTTACCAATAGGTATGTCAGAATTTTTACTAACTGAACCCACCCAAGCACCATAAAATAATGGAAAGACAAATTGATTCTTTACATCACTTCTAAATCTTTTCATTACATCTTTATCATCTAGATATCTTCTACCTCCTATTCTTTGTGGGTGTATTTCAGCTAAACGCCTGGCCCATTCAATATGAATATCATAATCTTCACGGAATGCTTTAATTAAAAATTCATCACCTGAATCCATGGCCAATACTCTAGCTTCTATTTGGCCGTAGTCAGCAGCTACCATCACATGACCTTTAGGTGCTACAATCTGTGACCTAATGCTTCTATCTTTACGTGATGGAAAATTTTGAGCATTAGGATTGCTAGATGAAAGCCTACGAGTAGCGGCAAAATTAGCATTGTATGAAGGATGAAGTTTTTTATCATAGAATAGAAATTTGCCGCCATCTTCTTCCAAAGGTAGTACATAGGTACTTAGACTTTTAGTGGCAGTTCTTATCCTTAAGATTGTACGTGGAAACTTATGGTTAATTGTTTTTAATATACTTTCTGAAGTTAATAACTTCCTTGTTTCATCCCTAACACCATCTGTATACACTACTTCCTTTAATTCTATTTGTTCACCAAATCCTAAGATTTCATCAAGTATAAAGCCTGCTTGTGTTATAGATTTTGGGTTGAAATCTTTTGAAGTTTTTTCTTCATATTCTATTACACAATCCATAGCCATTATGTTTTTATGTAATTCTTTTAATTCGTCAGTTAATCTTGTCTTATGTTTTTGTACCACATTTTGATCAACATTGAGTCCTTTTAATTGTGTAAGAGTTATTGTTGCCGTGCGTCTTATTTGTTCATAATATATATCAACTAGACCACACTCTTCAACAATTAACTTTTGTATGTGGAATATCCTTTCTGTATATTTGGTGTCTAATGCATTGTACTTTAATACATCACCTAAATCCTCATTGTCTAAATCTTTAATATTAATTTTTGATTGTTCTTTAATTTCAAAGCCCAGATGTATTTTAGTAAGAGCATTAAGGTTGAGCATTTCCTTTCTACTATCTATCAAAAAAGCTTGAGCCATAGTATCATGCCACTTAGTACATCTTATTATATTATTCTTATAAAAATAACTTAACCATTCTTGCTCAAAGGTTAGGTTCTGTACAATCTTTGCTACATTTGGCAATCTAATAAATTCTTCAAGAATATTTTTTACTTCAAGAGTTTCATCTCTATTCCATTTAGATCCTTTATGCCATAATGGAAATGCAATAGTTTCTTTGTAAGTGCCTATACTAATAGTTAATATCTTAGAATCTTTGCCGTATGGTTTCAAGGCATTGGTTTCTATATCCAACGCAACTGATTTGTAGGTTGAAAACTTTATAAGCCATGATCTAACTGTTTCAATATCTCGTCTACCCCCTGAGCCATCAACAATCGTTATTCCCTTATAAAAATCTTCAGGCTCTTCTACATTTGCAGTAGGTAGTTCATACTCTTCTCCTATTGCTTTCCATACTTCCTCTATGTCAAGAGCAAACATACGTTCATTTTCAGTTCTAAGTTCAAACCCCCCTTTATCATGAATAGTTCTCTTTCTTAATATATATGCTGGATGTAATATTGGGAAGAACCAACAAACATGACTACCTATTTTTACTGGAAAACGCCTACCACGCCACTGTGATATCTTTTTACATAAGGTAGTTTTGCCTAGCACCCAATTCAATGGAATGGCACCAGTACCTACAATAATTTTGGGCTTTGTTTTTTCAATGTCACGTACTACTGAAGGGCGGCAACATTCTATTTCCACCCACGTAGGAGCTCTATTGCCCCCTTTATCTGTAGTTGGTCTATTTCGTACAGTATTATTAAATCTTATGAACTCTTTTACTTGTTCATCAATATCAACAAAGTTATCCCAATCGTCATGATCTGCTTCAGCTATACATTGCTGAAATGTGGTCTTTAACAATTTACCTGATAGACCTACAAATGGTTCACCAGCACTGTCTTCCACTCTACCTGGGCCTTCACCTAACACATATACATTAGGGGTTTCAGTGCCACTAGGTTCCATCTTAGGACTTAACACTGCTGCTTTGTTTAAGGGACATGCATGACATTCAAGCTTATGCAGAGTCTCTACTGAGAGACCCTCAGTCTTTTCTTTCTTTTTCTTAATTTCAGCAAAGAAGAATGGCATGTTAAACGAACGGTAAAGTTACTTCAGTTTGACCTTGGTATCTACCACCTTTATCAGCATAAGACCACTCACATCCTGGGCCTTTTAAAAATACAAGTTGACAGATACCCTCTCCCGCATAAATTCTTGCTGGAAGTGGTGTGGTATTAGATATTTCAATTGTAATATTCCCATGCCACTCTGGTTCTAATGGAGTTACATTAACGACTATACCACATCTTGCATACGTACTCTTGCCTAAACATATTGCTAATATGTCTCTTGGTATTCTTATATATTCTAAAGACGATGACAAGACAAAAGAATTAGGTGGTATCAATATATGATCACCAACTACATTAACATAAGCATCTACAAAAGACATTGGATCAAAGTTTTTAGGGTCTATTTGTAAAGAATATGCGTTAGTGAATATCTTAAAGTTATTACCTAGCCTTATATCATATCCGTATGAGCTAAGACCATATGATACAACTCTTCTTTTATCGTTGGTGCCATATTCTCTGTTATCTATTTGGCGATTAACAAAAGGTGAAATCATATTTTCTTTATAAGCACGATTTTTTATTTCTTTATCTGATAATATCATAATTAATCCTCCTCACCAACTGCTACATAATATGTATAATCACCTCCATTGAAAATAATTGCTCTATCAGTGACATACATATGAGTAACATCTTTTAAACATAGGCCAATTATATCAGGGTCTACCATATATTCAATGTCTTCTTGTTTGTTTACTTGACAACTGTCAGATGAAGACCCATACATTGCATCAGTTTCTAATGACAACTCGTTATTTTCACATCTAAGTATTGTTTTACCTGTTCGTTTTAATAAAATCCTGGCCTTGGCTATGGCCTGTGTGAAATATTCAGGTATTTCGTAGTACTCACCCATATCATCTTCTATTATATCTGTATAGTCTTTCTTAAAATGCTTAGGTTTTGTGTTCAATACTTTTGATAGTACAGAATGCTCACCAAAATCAGCTAAAAGGAAGCTGTCTCCAAAATATACTTTTGGTACATTGTTGGGGCTCTTTTTGCTCCAAAGGTGCAAAAGTGCATCGCAAAATGCTTTTGGGAGTACTCTTAAAATTGGTGATTGGTTTTTAGATAACGGGGTGGATAGATGTACTCTTGATATAGACACAACATCAGTTGAATACAACGTAATACTTTTTGAGGAATCTAATGTAACACCTGATATATTTGATTTCATACTAAATTGTGAAGATACAGACCTTAAACATTTCTTTATGCCTGCAATAAACTCCTCATCAATTTCAATATATTGTTTGGGTAATTCATTTTCGTCAGGAAATTCACATAAGAATTCATCTTTATCCAAGAGGGGCTGTTTAAAGCTATTAGTCCTACCGCTTTCATCTCTTACGGTAAACTGTACAACATCATTCATTTGCCTAATCAATAATTCTTCACCCTTAGAGATTTTTAATAAGTTCAATAAAATTTCACCACTTAATGCACCTGAAAAGTTGGTTTGAAATACAGATTTAATAGCAATGATATCATTGTAAGCGAATACTTCATCACCAGTAAAACAAAAATGGGTAAGAATTGGTAGTAGTTCTTCTTTTGATAGGGCAGGTTTAACTATTTCCAACGTGTCAACTAAGGCATTTCTTTCCATTGTTAATACCTCTTTTTCAATACATCAGCCTCAACATCAACATCAGCCTCAACATCAACATCAGGGTCAAAGCCGTGGGGGTGTTCCTGGCCTGTATTGTCAATGTGTTCCTCTTCAACCGGCTGTCTAAGATAATCCAGGTGTTCAGCTTCTACTAGTAGCAGATATCTTCTAAGGTCTCTTATATCATCAATTATACCTTCTTTGCGCTCGTCACATCTTAGGTGTTCAAATATATCCCATTTGTCACCCTTAGCTATACGGTCTGTTGGTCTTTCTTTGCATTTGTTTTCAAGCCTATCCCATTTTCTAGCAAGCATCATGAAAGCCCCAACACCACCTCGCTTCTTCCAAGAATTACCATAATGTTTTTCAGCTTCTAATAGCCCCTTAACATCATTAGTAGCCACCTCTTCCAGCCAATCTAAATAACCATTATCTCTCATCATGATCCTATCTCATACAAAATATCTTTGACACTAATTGGGAGGTCTTTCATTTTCCATAGTGCTTGTATGCCTCTATTATACACCTCTCGTATTGATTCATTGCCTGTGTTTATCTGTTCCCTACAAAACAAGACAAGGTCTAGCATATCACAAATTTTTAACCAATTCATATCGCTAGGTCTAAGATTATTTTCATATCTTGAAACACCTAGCCCTATTAATACTTCTTTTTCAGCAGCTTTTAACTGTTCATTTAACATAGGCCATCTTTTCTTAGCTGGCCAAGGCACATCACCTACTACACCTTCAGCAACGTCATGCATTAATGCCGCTTGTATTAAATCTGCTGATGGACTAGGATTTAGAACACTTATTAGTATTGCTACACCCCATGAATGAGATGCAACACTATCTACACCATTTATATGTTCTGTGTGATAACGTGCAACACCTCCTCCTTTTCTAATAAGTTCAATGGTCTTTAGTCTTGGCATCATTATCTACCTGTTTTGTAATAAAGTTTTGTTCCCTACGATCCAACCATATTTGACAAGCCAGCCTCCAGTCACAGTCAGGCATTAAGTCAATATAATTTCTAGTTTCGTCAAACTTTTCTTTTTCGGATATATATCCATATCCTCTATAAGCAAGATGAGCATACCACATAGGTAATGCTATTTCTTTAAAGAAAGGGTTGTGAAATTTATCTAACTTAAACTTACCATCCATAAAGTATTTTAAATCATCATCAAACTTATCTGGCTCGTCCATGAGGGGGTAGACAAAGTTTTTACGTTGATAATAAGGGCTAGCTTTTTGTACCGTTCTGTATGGGTCAGGGGCATAGTCTCTTATACATTTGTATTTTTCAAAGACATCTTTGTAAGCATGGAAGTTATTGCTAACGTGATGATATAGCCCAACCTCCAGACCTAACTTGCCAGCCATGTATTCTTGTAGAAAACTAAAGTGTACTGCATTGGCACCGTACAGTCCCCAGATAATATCATTGGACCTGTTGGTCACAGTCATGTGTAACTGTTCATTCCTTATCCAGAAATACACTTGGGTATTGCAAGGATAATCTTTGCCTACTGTTTCATCTACAATCAGGTCATATGAAGGATCCCACATAGTTATTACAGCACGACGACTATCAGGATTCTTCTCTAGATGTTTAATTGTCTTTTCTAATTGATCAAACGACCAATGATAACGCCATCTATAGCCATAAGCTCCATGAAACTTTTTACCATCATCACTATACTCAGCCATGCGTTTGTTGTAAGGCAACAACCACTCAACATCATTGCGACCTGCCAACATCCAAAGGGACTCCATAAAGAAAAAGAAAGGACTCCAGTCTCTTTCCTGATAAAAAATACATCTTTCTAATGGTGAACTGTATGTGGTAGTAACTGGCGATAATAGTTCTATAACATCACCAGCCCTAGATTTCATTTCTTTGCCCTCCACAGCCAATAAGTCTAGGCCCATAGGTAGAGCATCATGAACGTTGCGGGCATGTATCGTACGCATCAGTGCAATAGTCCTTTAGTAACCATACTACTTTGATAGGCAGCTTTCCAGTTGACCCGAACATCAAACCTCTCCTCCATGCCTTTCCAGCTTGACTTAGATTTTTTCCTGATCACTTTTACAAAAGGTCTATGGAGTCTTGCTAGGGTTATTGCTGCTTCACGCTGTAGTTCATTGGTTCTATAATCAGAGCAGCCCCCCTTAGCATGTGAACCAGATGATTGGTTCCAGCATATTTCAGTTATAACTCTATTAGGGTAGCCAAGTTCAAGAAGAGACAATGTAACATGGAAGTCTTCCATCAATGGAAGTGTGTCAAAACGTATCTTATGTTTTAGCAGAGTCTCCCGCCTAAAGCCATGCATATTATTTTGTCGTGTTACATCAACGTGTGGCACAGCCATGCGATTGTTGCCTTGGCGAGCACTCACCCCTATATGGTGAAATCTATTCAATAGATGGTCCATGTGTCTAAAAAGCCATAGCATATCCTGCTCTGTAGTTTTCCTTAACTTAACATCACCCGGCATTTCACGACGGAAGAACCAATGGTCGTCGTCAATCATTATGAATTTTTCACCAGCTTGTTCAAGTATCCACTGCCTCACATTACTGATGCCCTTCAAGCCTTTCGGATGAGCCATAGCGTTTCGCTTTAGCTTGGCGTGTCTTTCAACTTCATCAGGAGGGCAAATTAATATGGTATCAGAGCGTAGGTCTTCTGGAATATGGTCCCAGGTTTTCTGAGACTCAAGACGACCTTTGGTCGGAATGAATATTTTCAAAGCTTGATTTCCTTGGTTTATATTTGCTACGAACCCTACCTTCTTTATTCTTAATTCTCATGTACTTATCAAACTCACAACAATTCCATTGTATGTCATGTACATTCAATATCCTAAATCCTACCCATTCATCAACATCACGCATTGTTTCTTTTTGTAGATATCTTAGCTCGTCTAGGCATTGTGTCTCAGATGTCCGAGCATTAACGGGCCTACCATACAGGCGGTTAAGCCCCCGCCTACCCCCTGGCCCACATGGAGACCACGTATCCTCGTCGTCACAGTCCATTAATACTGGTGTTAGTATTGCGTCAAGCAAAACTTCCTTAGCCATGAAACCAGTGCCACCAAAGCCTGGAACTGTCATAAGTCTTTTGTGTACCACTTCCCAACTGTTGGTGTACTTTGCTAAGACAGATAACTCATCAACTTTTTCAGCAAACGGCTGTAAGAATACATTAACTACCACCTCTTCCTTTGGTGCTTTTATTCCTTGGTTAGTGATCACATATGCACCAGTGAACACCCGCTCTTTATTATGTAGTCTGTTCTTTGCTGTTTGTATTATAAAATTTGGATCCCATTTACTTTGCCATCCTATAGCCGCTGCAAATTCTATAGTACCAAAATACCTATAGATACCACAGTTTAATAGTATCTCTTCTTTTGGTTTTTTATTATTGTGCCTATAAAGTTCTCTAAAAAATCGTGTTGTTCTATCATATTCTCTTTTAACATTAGTAAATTTGTATTCTTTTAATATTGGATCATCAGTCCATGGTGGCCTTCTATCCGCACGGCTAGATCTCCTAATTCTTATTATTTCTCTCTCCCTTATGTAACCAAGGAATTGTGACCACATTTCAGTATTAGGTAGATCTGCCATCCGCATAAGCTCTCTTCCACTGCACTTGTAATTCTTTGCCTATTGGAAAGCCCTGTGTTAGCCCCTTACTTTTTCTATATTTTATATAAGGTTTATGATATTCAATCAAACCTTTCATAGCATCTTCAACCATAGTTTGTGTACGATAGTCAGAACATCCTCCATTTTTGTTTACAGAATTAGATGATACAGTATAGTCAGTACTCATTCTATTTTTATATCCTAGCTTCAATAAGCTAAGGAAAACATGGTAATCTTCACCAACTGGAAACTTATTAAATTGTATTCCATTTTTGTTAAGTATGTTAACATCAAATCCATAAGCCATACATGGTCTATGACATTCAACATAATTATCAGCCAACCAATTGTTTCCAAATCTAGCTGTAAGGCCAACACAAGGAATCCTATCCTTTTCTAGCCATTTATACATTAAGTCTAACATAGCTCCCACATCATCAGGAGCTGCTTTAACAAGTCTTTTATTATGATCACGTTTGTGAAATACTAAATCATCATCCATCATAAATACATATTTATAAAGACTATGTTGAATTATCCATTGTCTTACATTGCTTATACCTTGTACATCACAAGGCAAACAAGTAACAGAATACTGATATTCATTTACACGGTCACTAACCACTAGATATGTATGTTTTTTCCATCTATGTGGTATTTGTGATAAGGTTATCTGTCTATCTTTTCTACCTGTTGTTGGTATGAAAACAAACATTGTCATCACAAGAACCCTCCTAGTTTTAAGGGTTTTATTGTAGAGGCTTCTTTGCGTCGCCACCCAGCGATTGTGTGCCAATTCTTATCAGTTATTAAAGGCTTCTTTACACACTCCCAATTATCAAACAAAGCTATAAGCTTAGGTGCCAAATCTTTACGCCACCTCTTCTTGTTCAAATGTATCTCCATAGCTATTTCTTCTACAGAGTCAGGTAGCTGGCAGGTCATAAGATCATACTCAGCACCCTCGCAATCCATCTTGATTACTTGTGGCTTGTAAGCATCTAAAATTCTATTGAAACTTGAGGCATTAACTGTGATTACAGTCCTGCCTTTGAATGGTACTGTTGAATAGTTACCTGGGTTCTTACCCGATGTAGTCTTGTAAAAATCTACAAAGGGTTCATCTGTGCTTACTAATGCTGCACATATCATAGTAGCTCCTACAGCATTTCTAGTTAACAGCAGGAAATTTTCTGGATCAGGTTCATAAGAGCAAACATGAAAAGCTCCTTGCTTTAAAGCAAAATGGCTGAAAGCCCCTATGTTTGCTCCTATATCTAATACTCTTTTGCCTTTGATATTGAGCCAGCCATAGGCTCTGTTGATCTCCTTTATAATACCAACATCAGTAGTGTTAGGTCTTACATAGAGACCTAAATGATGAAGGTAATGATCCATTACTCAGGGTCAGATAAGGTAACAAAACCTTTCTTAGCATCCCAACGCACACCCGGACGGCTACCACCTATTTCAATATATTCTCCAACCGTCATGCCATCAACATAAAGTTCATATTCTTTATGTGACCTACTGCCAGCACGCTTGGGATTTTGTATTGTAACAAGTGTTATAACTAATTCATCAGAGAGCTTCTTACGCTGTGGAACAGCAGCCTTTGGTTCTGGTTCTCCTACGCCAGCGGAAGTAGTGGGTTCATCTGTTACTTGTGTTACTTCGTCAGATCCACCAACACTTTTAACTAAACCCTCCTCCTCTAAACCTTCAAGTAGTTCTTCAGCGCTTTCATTGGACTCACCATTTTCAACAGGAAATTCAGGCAAGTCCATGCCAGCATCTTTGGCTGGTGCAGCATCGTTGAACCACTCTTGAGCTTCATTTGATAGGCCCTCCCATTCATCTCCAGGCAAATCATTAATAATTTGCATTACTCTATGCAAAAAATTCTCATAAGTTTCATTTTCATCTTTCTCTAGCCCAGATGCTGTTACTATTTCAGCTTCTATTTTATTCATACCTCGTCTCCTACTTGATTCCAGTTGGTTTATTTTTTAACATCTCTGCTTCCCATAGAGTCTGTAGAGCCCTCCTAAACTCAGAGCGTACCATGTGAATAGTGTGTATAGAATAACTATACCCTTCGGACTCCATTATTTTAGAAATTTCTTTAGGTGTGATTCCAACTCCACGTTCAAGCATCAACTCCCTTACCCTGTCACCTCCTCCACGTTTTCTTTTATTTAAGTTCACATATCTACTAGTAGCAGACTTAGAGGCTAGTATTCTCTTGCGAGTATCTCTCTCCTTGTCTTCGGGAAATGGAGGCAACCTCCCTTTTGAACCATGATCATTTATCTCTTGTGTAGCGCCTAAGAACCATATAAAAGCTTCCTTTGACAAATTATTTACAAGATCATGATTTTCATAACCTTTACTATGGAGAGCATAAACCAGCCTACGCCTGAAATATTCTTCAGAGTCTCTAGTCCTCTTATGAATACCAGTAGCCTTTATAAACTCATCACGAATCATATTACACCAAAATAATATCTAACAGCCTTCACTATATTTATTTTACTAGGATCACAGCCTATTATTCTACAATATTTTTGGTTTGTGGTTTCACGTATGCCCATACCCCCATCACTTAGAGTTGTATGACCACATTTTGTTCTTCTTGATATTTTTCTAAATTCAAATATTTTGTCATTATCTAAGAAGGCGTTTATTAACTTCTTTATAGGTAATGGTGCATTACTTAACAGCACGGCAACATCACCATAGCTATTTTCTGTAGGCTGTTTCAACTTCACACTTAGTTTTTGTTGATGTAAATAGTTTTCGTGTGGGTCGCTTTCACTCTGTAGAGCAACAAATCTATTTCTATATTTTGATTTATTGGAGAGATTGTTGAAATGGTTTATCAATGAGCTCTGATACAGAGACATAAAATGCTTAGGCTCTATTACCTTAGGATATTTAAATTTACAGTGGAGGAATTTGATATAGGCTTCTTGTAATAAGTCTTCAAACTCATACAAGTAATCCATACGCCACTGGTTCTTTCTTATATAGTTTTTTGACCACCCTACTATCGGACCATCCCATTGTGGGACAAACCGCAACTTATACTGAACCATGACGCCACTGCCCCTATTGATTTAGGGTTGTGTAGAGGCTTAAAGGTTAATTTATATGGGTAACAAAAACAACCCTAAACTGTGGGTTTAAATGTAATAATGTTACTTTTTTAGTCATCAAGAAGGTATTTATTGATTTGTGATTTAGTAAGATTGCCTGGGTCATCTACCATATCTGGCAGTTCAATATATTTATCAATAATTCCTATCAATTTACTTTTAGTTTTGAAAGATTGTGCTAAAGCTGCTCTATCGTATAACAAATAAACTTTGTTAAAGAATTGTTTCATTTCATTTATCAAATATATCTGTGGTTCAGATATTTCAAGGCCGTAGGTACAGGTTGATCTTATGCCATATTCCTTTCCATAAAAGTCAACTTTCATAGCATCAAATGGCCCTTCAGTTATGTACAATATACGTCCACCCTTGCACGCAGCATCAAAATTAAACATGGTATGCTTAATATTCATTATAGCTTCAGCAGTGTGCAGAGTCTTATATCTAAGTTTTTCATCAGGATACACAGACCTAGAAGTCCAACACACCATTTCATTATGAAAATACACAGGTATGATTATTCTATGCTGCCATTCACCTAACAAACAGTAGTGTAGATTATAAGTCTTAGCTAATTCCATTACCTCTTTTCGTTCAAACCCCCGCGTTACTAAATATTTAATGAACTTTTTACCAAGATCTTTATTCTTTTTGTTAAGCTTCAAAAATTCATAAGGGAACTTTAAATTGCATACATTTGTTTTGCGTGTTTGCACCGTGCCATGGCCTAGATTATCCACCCTAAACTGGGCCACAAAACTCTCAAATTTACCGAGGTCTATCTTCAGCTCATGTCCAGCCAGTGTGGCAGCATGTTGATAGCTACAATTTAGTAGCTCCATGATTAATTTGTGTGGTTTTCTACCCCTGTGCTTTTCGTCACGCCAGCAGCCCCAAGCACCATTAGCTATGTTAAGGCCCATGTGCTCACTAGGGTCTGAGACACCACAAAAGGGACACTTAACGTTGATGTTTCCTTGTGCAACATTGTTACCTTGAGTTACGTAGTCTATTCTATTATTGTCAAGGAAACGTTGCCAGTCAAAAGCCATGTAGTGCCACCATTATTTTTTCGTATGTTCTATTATACTCTCCTTTTCTTTGTGATTTTATTACAGCAGTTACAGCATATTTTATCTTTTCTATATTTTTACTGTTTCTAAACTCCCAAAATTCAGGTCCAGTTACTCTTACGTCAAATGCATCACCCTCTGCAAAAGAATGAGATAAGGTCACTCCTCTAGTTTTATGGATTAGTTTATTAGACCCATGCGCCTCCCTTTTTATTTCCCAGTCATCTTTATGTTGTAACGACCCATAAAGTGCCTCAGCTATTGCATTCTCAAGCTCTTCTCTCTCTTTTAACTCCATGACATACCTCCAAGTGTTTGAGGATTAACATGATCAATCAAAAGCCATTTATTTGAAACCCGTAATATGCATCAGTGTTTCGTTAAAATCATCATCTTTACCAGTATCTGTGAGATATTTAAGATAAGACTTCATATATTTAATCAATAAGTTCCTGTTAAGGTTATTTTTTGGAGACCATGTAACTCTAGACATAGAATTAGTAGGAAAAACTACACTGACTTTTATCATATCTTCTTTTATAGACTGATATTTATATTTACAAATTAAATGGAAATCTTTATCTTTACACCTTATAATATCATTCCCTACATCTTTCCACCTATCTCTATCCAACAATAATCTCCCAATTGCTTGCACTAATTTTCTTTCATTAAGGTAGCCCCTAAAGATCATCATGGTCAGTCAAACCCTGTAAATTTTATTAGAACGTCTTCATACTTATCCTTGCCTTGTTGCTCTTTCTTTTTCTTATAAAATATCTTTAAAGCTTTTCTCAATTTACGATAATTAAGATAACCAAACTCATAACGAATTGGTGAAAGTAATCTAGTATGGCCCTTATCATAGAGCAGTCTTATACCCCTATTTTTATGTTCCACTATATATCCTGTGTCATTACTAACGTTCCATATATACCAATCCTCATAATTATTTAATGACTCTAATATTGTTTCTAATATTTTCCATTCTTGTCCAGGAGACATAGGGCATCCTAAGTCAGAATCAGGTCTTGGTGTGTTAGTAACAGTTAAGTCTTCAAGGCTATCACCGTTAGTGTGCATAACGATACCTCCGGCTGCACAATCAACAAATGTACAATTAAAAGACATTACGTCTGAAGGTGAAGTGCTAAAAGTTAAATTCTTTAACATAACAACATCCTTAGATCTGCTTTACCTTCTATCAAAGCACGAAACAAATCTTTGCCTTCTTTAATAAATGAAAGTATCCTATCATCTACAGAGTTTTTCATAATTATATCGTAATAAAATACTCTGTTAGCTGTCTGTCCATCTCTATGGCAACGTTTCTCTGCTTGTTGTCTTACTATAGGTGACACAGGTGACTCATAGAACACACAGTATTGAGCACATTGTAGATTTAAAACTTGCGCTCCAGTTTGATGGTTAATCACAAAAATTTTACAGCCTGGATTTTTTACGAAGATGTTCATACTTTCAGCTTTATCTTTAGTACCTGACCATAGTCTTTCATGGCCAATACCTTTTTCTTTCAAAGCTGCAGAGATGGTCTCACCTGTTTTAATAAATTCATGAAACACTATGACTTTCCTATTATCGGGTATTCCTTCCAATAATTCCATTAATGCATCTAATTTAGGGTTTTCTGGCAAGTCTATTTCTACTCTTTTGCCACTATCATCCTTACCAGCCATAAACCCAGATGCTAGCTGTCTCATCTTAATAAAACCGTCATTCATCCTTAGCAAATTACCTTGGGCACTTATCATCTGTTTCAAGACGTCTCTATAGTATTGTTCAGTATCTTTTGGGAATGCCACATATATTTTAGTGAATACTTTCTTAGGAAGGTCTAAACACTCTTCTGAACTATACCTTATCGATCTATTTTTAAGAAAAGCATATAGAGTTTTGTATTTGGTCTTTTTGAAGCTATAAATATATCCTCCCCAATAATTCTTCTTAGTAGTGAAAAAAGCACTTCTGAATATTCCAAGTGTGCTACCTAGCGTCTCTCCTTTATCAATCATGTAAAATTGTGCCCATAGGTCATGAGGATCACGACCAAAAGGTGTTCCAGTCAAGGCATACCTGTGTTTACAGTTGTTTGTGATAAGATTGCATATTTTGTAAGTCAACGATCTATGGTTCTTGCATTTTTGGCTTTCATCAGCAATAAATGTGTCAAAGTGCTCACTAACATATTCAACCATTTTAAGATCAATTTCTCTACTACTGCCTTTGCCTTTTTTATTCTTGACAAGTTTGGTGCATAAATATACTAGACCCTGATAATTAATGACACAAATACGAGCTTGTTTATGGAATTTCTTATTCTTTAGCATGTGTTTTTTATTTTTTATTTTATATTCAATATTATCTATCAAATCTTTGCGCCGTTTAGTAGTTCCAAGCAAAGGCACTATTTCTAAATTTGGTTGATGTTTATCTGCCTCTTTAATCCAACTATCAATACTTATGATATTTGGAACAAGAACCAAAGCAGCACATGCTTCAAGTGTCTGTATTTTATAAGAAAAGATATCCAGCATTATTTTTGTCTTTCCAGTGCCCATGTCACAGAAAAACAGCCATTCTGGATTAAATATGCCAATTAGAAAACATATCTTTTGATGTAAACGTGGTTCAGTGTGAAAGACGGGAACTGGGGTTAAAGACTCAATGACAGAATCTATTTTAGTTAGATTTTCATGCTTTAACCAATCATAGGATTCTAGTTTTCTATCTAGATATTTGTCTACAGCAAATCTTGATATCATACTTTTGCCAATTGATCTTCCATAAGGTCAAAATAAACATTTTTCATTACTACGGAATCATAAACAAACTGACCCACGGCATAGTTTTGTGATAACAACAGAGTGATATTTTTAATGTCACTCCTAGCTTTGTCAATATACAATCTAGCTAACCCGTGATGTTGTTCATGTTCTGTCTGGCTATATGTAAGGACTACATCTGCTGTCCCCATCTTAGACCAGTCTTCCGCTGCATGTTCACCCCTGACCCCTTTACTTGACTTTTTACCTTCTTTACTAGATTGTGACACAGTGGCTATAGCCAAATTTCTCTTTACGGCTATACCTCTAAGCTGTGCAACAGTCCTACCTAATTGTAGACGATAATCAGTTAAACTAATATTCATCAAATCAACATAATCAAGTATAATTAGATCTGGAACAAACCCTTGACTATTTTCTAGTGAATCTAAATAGGCTTCAAGCTGATTTAGGCTGAACCCGCTTGTTGGAAACTGTTTTATCAATAAATTATCCAGCCTTGCCCCCCACCTTCCAAATCTAGCTTTAAGCTTTTCACGTATTTTAGGATCTTCTAAACAGTAACGTGGCCTTATTTGTCCTTTATCAAATCCTACAAGATTATGTAAATTATCTAAATCAAACAAAGTGCGTTCAAAGTATTCGTTTCTTTTTGACATTCCAAATAAGGTTTGTATATATCTTTGTATGACTTCATCTTCATCCATTTCCAATGATATATGACATACTTTCAATTTTGAAATTACGGCTCGTTTACCAAGATTTATTAACCACCAAGTCTTACCATGCCCGTACACTCCAAT